>Ga0265780_10000539_pt1 | contig 58261 bp, 68 predicted proteins | sample P1T30metagenome_FD_192432 | JGI IMG/M metagenome (GOLD analysis project Ga0265780, IMG submission 192432) | Plant litter microbial communities from East Loma Ridge, Irvine, California - P1 T30 | ecosystem: Environmental > Terrestrial > Plant litter > Unclassified | place: USA: California... | reverse complement strand
ACGAGTTTATGGGGCAGGAGTCTTTGAAGTGTTTTCTCCATCTGAGTCCGAGTCGGGGTGGAAGAGAGATATACGGTAACCGAAAGTCACGTCCTCTTGACGCTCCAGTGTCCGGACTTCGACGCGTACGTCGCTTTCTACCGCTTCTTTTCGACATTCACGCACAGCGCCGTCGGGTCGGATGGGAGGTGTGGTACACGGGCGCCGGCGACGAGCATCTCGTCTGAGTTCACGGCCCCTCGCACTAGTGCACAGTCAGATCTCTCTCACGGCTTCATACACACCCACCCACGCATCTCCCCATTCCCATCCCCCTATTCTCATCTTCCACCTCACCCCACGCAACCACAACACACCGCGCCCCTCTCCCCATTCCACCCTCTTCCCACCCAAAACCCCAGCCCCTCACCACTCCCCCGCCCCAACACCACGCAGCAGAAAACAACAAACAAGATCCGATTGTTGAGCCGTACATTTCCGTTCCCGAGCCATGAAACAATAGCCTACAGAGGTTGGGCTTGGAAGGAGCGGTGAGGGAGACGGGTAGGTACATACATTGCGCCCCTATCCCTGTCCATCATCTCCTGTGCGTTTTTGACATGATAAACACCGCGAAATCAACGAGTTAGAGGGACGTCTTTTGTATTATAAATTACTTACTTACATACTTACATCCACACAACGTATGTACAACACCCCTTCCCCTCTCTGCTTTCGTTTTCCAATCTCCCACCGTCTTTCAAACATGTATATTAAACAGGAAGATCGTGCCAAAGAAACAAAAGCCGCCCCTGATGCTGGTATCACTTATTGCTGCCTGGTATCCAGGAAAGAAGAAAAAAGGAAAAGCGCATATGCACATGCACATACGCGTGTAAACCAGAATGAACAAAGAAAAATGCCGCAGAAGCAGCGGTATGCACCGTATCCAATCTCAATCTCATCCAACACTACGCGAATGACACGCCACCCTACGCGCAAACCTCTCCATCGACGCACCAGAATCAGCCGAGCCATTCAGCACCCCCTTCGGCGCACAACGTCTCTTTCCCGCTCCCGTTCCCGTCTCCGCATGCGCACCAAATACCCGTCTCAACACATCTCGCCTCCCCTTCCCATCCAATGACGCCTAATCATTCAAACCAAACGCACGCCTCAACCCCTGAAACTTCTTCTTCTTGCCCGTGCGCCCATAACTCACGCTCCTGCCGCTCATTTCGCCAGGCGCCGTCGCGTTGCTCATCGTGCTTGGCTGTCTCGTGGCAAAGCGCGGGCGCCGGGGTGAGATACCATCCGAGCTCATTGGGCGGATCTCATCGTCCATGGGAATGGGTGGCGGGAGTGGCCACTCGGGTGTTGAGCGGCGCTGAAGTTTTGGGGATTTTTGTTTGTTGGTGGGTGATGTGGGGGGTGTGGTGAAGTCTTTGTCTTCGTCGATGGGGGTGAGGGGGCCGCTGGGGTTGCGATTGTGCTGCGTGGGAGGCATGGGGATTTCGAGGGGTGATGTGGGATTGGTTGGTGCTGGTGCTGGTGCTGGTGCGGGGACTGCGGTTGTGGGTTGTGCTTTTTTGCGGCCGAGGCCGAAGAAGCCGCGCTTGGATTTTGTCTTGCCTCCGCCTTCGAAGGAGGGGAGGGGTGTGGGTGCGTGTTTGCTGTCGCGTAGAGATCCAGTAGCTAGCGCTGCGCCTTGATTATTTGAAGTGCCGTTCGTCGTACCCGTTTCCTTCTCCACGGCAGGTGTTGGTATGGGTGTGTCTGCCTCCTCTTCGAGGTCGGTCGAGTCACCGTCTTCCTCGCCAGCTTTTCTGGGAATACCTCGTACAGGAGTGAGACCTGGTGGCAGTTTGTAATCTACAGGCTCGTCGTCATCCGAGTCGGTGTCTGTGGCGAAGCGGCTCGTGAACCGCGATGGTCGCGGGGCATCCTCGTCCTCATCGCTAGAGTCCGCGAAACGGCTGCTAAAAGCAGGCTTCGCACGCTGAGGAGCAGGTGCCTTTTGCTTGCTTGGCTTGCTCTGCTTGCTGAGACCACTCACTTGCCTCGGCGCCGGTGCAGCTTCGATTGGCTTAGCCTGCCTGAATCGACCCATTGGCGAGAGTGACCGAATGCTGAACCTGGAAGATTTTGGAGCTTCTGGCGTCGGTGAAGATGGGCGTAGAGACTTGCGCATCGCCGGGCTTGGAGACCCTGGAGGTGATATTGCTCGTATATGCTTGGGAGCAGGCGCAGTTGTCCGCATAGTAGGAGCAGCCTCTTGTCTCATGGAAGAACGCATGGAGCGTCCACCTCTGCTGGTCGCACGTTTCCCACGAGCTTTCTGGAAGCTGCTGGCGGATGCATCGGAGTCGCTTTCGTACGCTGGCACAGGTTTTGCAGCCGCAGCCGGCATGCTCAGCGGTCTGGCGTTAGCTGCCTGTACATTTGCTGGAATGTGTCTCTTCTGTAGAGCGCCTCGTGGTGGCTTTTGCTCTGCAGGTGGTATGCTGTGTCGCGATGCAGCCAGTCCTGCGCTGTTAGCGACTGGGCTTGCAGGGCGCATGCTACTTCGCATCTGCGGCTGATCACGTGGGCTTGGGCTCGTCCGCCCTGAGCGCATCGTCGATCTCATTTGAGGTTCTGCTGAGCGTGGGCCTCCACCAGATGGTCCTCTCATGGAAGTTCTCATCGGTGGGGGTGGCGCGCGTTCGGCCTGCAACGGAGGCGGGCCTCTCATGGTCTTACGGATGTGAGGCTGAGCTGGTGCAATCGCTGCAGCTGGAGGCTCGGGAGACTTCTTCAACGCAGACTTGAGTGGCTTCTGCGTAGACTGTGGTGTTCGCGCCTGTGGCGAAGTGGCCTTCTTCTGCGCGGGAGTGTTTGGCGAGGATGTGGGAGATGAATTGGTCTTGTCTTCTGTGGGCGCTTGCTGCTTGCTTGGAATGGCCACAGCTGAAGCCGCCGTGTTTTCCGCTGCCAAAGTGCGGTCAGTAGGGAAAGTGTTCTGCGGCGACTGCTTCCGAGCTTCGTTAATCCCGCTCCAATGCTGACTGGCGGCGTTCCAGTCTTCCGTGTGTGTCTGAACAGGCGAAGAAGCTTCCTCTGGCATGGTTTCGTTGCGAAGCCCCGAGCTTGATGGTTCCGTGGTGCCCTTGTCTGCATACTTGGAAGACATGAGGCCGGTCGACTTTGACGCAACCGGGCTATTAGCCACGGCGTCAATACTACCATAGCCTTCAACATCAGAGATGTCCTCATAAGCATCGCTGTATATGCTGTTATCGTCGTCTTCGCTGCTCTCCTCATCGCGCGTTACCAGTTCATGCAAAGTTGTAGGTGGTCCGGAAGCAGATGTCCTCTTAGAATCCGGCACATCATCATCGCCCCACCCTCCAGGAATCATGCTCTGGTATTTAGGCTCCTCTTGCTCATTAGGAGTTGCGGGCTGGAGTGCGATGTCGGGCACTTGAACAGCCTGCTCCGTGATCGATGCCGGAATCGAGAGTTTCTCCTCGTGTGGCGCAGTCAGCGATTTGGGTTCTGGGACAGGTAGAATTTGCGAAGAGTCATCCAAAGCTCCGTGTTTCTTCGAGGTGGTCGCGTCTTCAGCGTCAGAGTCTGAAACATAGCCGCTTCCTTCGACAGAAGTGACTTCCGGTGGAACTGGGGGTTTCGTCGCCGTCTGGTCCTTTGCAAAGTCGTGACTTATGATACCAGCAAGCGCATGATCGCTGGAGGTAGCTAGCGGCTGGCCAACAGAGCCCACAGAAGAAGTCATGGGTGACGATGAGACCGTCTCGGTGACCTTTTCGGCTTCATCCGCAGGTGGCCGCCTCTCCTTTTCTCGAACGCTGCCAAACGATGGTAGCGCTGGGCGAGGCTTCATGAAGTCATCAAATTCGTTGTCTTTCTCCTCTCTTGGACTCCATCTTGAACCGCCAAGCCCAGTTGGTGAGGTCGGCGTTTCTTCGACTTCGGTCTTGGACGGTGTAGCGGTAATTACCGGCGTCTCCTCGAAGCTGACCCGGACGCTCTTTTTCTTCTTCCCAGATCCACCATCGGACGTGGTGGAAGAGGTCTCGCTGGGCGCACCCCTGGTGTTCAAGCGGCCGTTCTGGGAGGCAGGCCGTGACACCGAAGGCGAAGACTTCAGGGCAGATTTGGCAGGAGAGATGGATCGTGCTGGCGGTTGGTGCTTAACACCCGACAGCTCAACAGCAACCGGCGCAAAATGTGCGTTGCGCCCTGGGCTCAGGCTGTTTCCCCGATCGTGCTGCACACGCGCGCCGCCACGTCCTTGCCCGGTCGGTGTGTTCGTTGTTGACGGAGCTGCAGGTGTGGCAAGACGCGGATATGCACTGTCCTGGTTGGGAGCTTTGGGCGAAACCATGATATCAATAGGCGTTGGCTGGTAGGCGCCACTAGCGTTGCCCTGCTCCAATTGCGCATCTTCCAAGGCAGCGTCGGCGCGGGCGCCACTGGATGGTATCCCAGTAGGAGGATCTTCTGGCCGTCTGATTCTCGCGCTGGTATCAATCCTTGGCAAAGGTACCTCTGCTCGCGTTGGCTGGCGGACTGGACTTGGTGTCCGCGGAGGTGGTTGCCGTGGTGTCGAAGGGCTAGAGTAATGGTCTTGAACATGCTGTGCGACATAACGATGGGACGGTACTTCAGGCTCCTCGTGCATCTCGCGGTGCAGGGCCATGGCGGTCTGCTTATGTACAAATGTGCGCGTCGAGGGGTCGAAGACGGCGTCGGGCGACTTGGGGTCCACAGCAACGGGCTTCGATGCTGGCAGGTATGACCTAGATTCCACTGCCATGCCCGAGGGCTTCGCGCGCATGCTGCCACTCGACAGCTGTGCGCCCTGGACGCCGTGCGCGATCTGGTGCGTCTTGACCGGCTGATTCGCGGCATTGCGGACTGCCTGCTGGGTGCGCTGAACGTCTGCGCTGACGAGACCAGAGGAGGTCGATGGCCGCGACGTCGACGCCATTCTCTGCACGGCTTCCACGTTGACCTTGGGCCCGCCAAACCAGCCGGACTGGGGCGCAGCATTGGCTCTCGCGGCGGATGCGGGCGACATTGGGCGCGAGAAGTTGACGGACGAGCGATTGCCGGCGTCCGGGTCCTGGTCGTCCTCGATCACCTGCTGGAGGTTGCTGGTTGCACGCTGTCCCCGTCCGCCACCCGTAGTCGGCCCTGCGCCCCTATCCAGGCTCACACCGCGGCCACTGGCAGTACCCCTGGTGTTGGGAGAGGCGCCCCTCATGCGCGGCTCAAGACTGGAGGCGCGGCGATGCCCAGAGCCCGAACCGGGTATCCGCGCTGGCATGGCGGGCACAGGCGGCGCATTTGGGCTTGCGGGCTCCCCCCGACCAGGCGATGGGGTGCGAAAGGTGCGCTCTGTCATGGACCCAGAGCTCGACTTGCGCTGTAGCCCTCCGCGCTGCTGCAACCCAGCCGGTGCGCTTGAATTCGACGACTGCGAGCCGCGGCGCATCATGCGCTTCGTGATGGTGTCGCCCACGGGGGGCAGCGGAGTGTGGTTCGAGCGCAGAGCTGCTGCGGCGGCGGCGTTGGAGAGATTCGGGTTGGACTCGCGGTCCTTGACAAAGGCCTGCGCCGCTGCGAGAGACGCCGATGGACTCGCGTTGGAAAGCACTCGCGAGGGCTGCATCGCGATAATATGTTAGCATCGCGTCTTGTAAGATTGAAGCCTCCTATGCGCGTCTCACGAGGTTGCGCGCCAGGATGATGTGCACCTACCGGACTCGACGTCGCCCTTCGCCGTTTGCTGAACATGGTATTAAAAATTAAGGCAGGCGCGACTATCGCTGCATGTTATGGTGTCCTTGAAGGCGTGGTGATGTCGACGTGCGCCGTGCAGGGGTAAAGCTAATGACGTATCGGTATATGAAGTTCTAGAGCTGCCGGATGCACAGGGAGGGCGAGACAATGATAGGAGACTCCGGTGTGCAGCGCGTGAAGTGCAGATGTCCAGACAAGCTTCACGGGAGCAGGAAATGGAGGATGCGACAGCAGGGAATAATGAATGCGTGTTTGCTGGCGCCAACGTGAGAATGATCGTCATGCTCCTTCGCGCCGTCCTCGCTAGCGTATACGATTCAGAACAAAGTCCAAACACTGAGTTGTCGCATCTAGCAAGGCGCCGCTCTGGATCGTGCCTGCCCTGGCTAAATGCGTTGGGAGATACAAACAAGGAAAGTCTCGACGTCTGGGCTGCAGGAAAACTAAACACTTCAAAACATTCGATGCATCTCCGTTTTGAGCTTTTCTTATTATGCGCTTGCTAAATTTGCGCACGACAGCTAACGTCTTTCGACGCCCAAGAGCTACAGCATCCGCTTCTTGTGTCGCACAACTTCGACGACGTCTGAATAACTTCGCAGCAAGACCATCGAGCATGGGACGGAGTTGGACATGTTGTCTGGTTGGATCTGACACAGCTCCTAGCTTCACGCCAGTGACGTATGTCCAATTTATCCTGGATTCATGACAGCCTCAACCAAGCAGCCTGTACATGCCAAGTTTTGGACGCGGACGACATTGTTCTGGACGCCTTTCACATGCTGCTGTGATCGACGTCTTGGATGTTTCGAGATTAGTGGATTGCGACTCTGTGAAAGCGAGCGCACGTGATATCACTCCAGAAGCAGCAGCTGAGTGAAGAAACGCTGGAATTGCGACATATACACCGCTCGGCAGTCGTCGCCAAGTTGTGTCGATCCTGGGCAGATCCTTCGTGAGCTTCATTGCCCGAGGCTCAGGATACTTTTCCGATGTCCCCGCACATTCTACCTCCGTTCGACTCACATCAACCCCGACCACCTTGCTCAGGTAGCAACACGAACTATCACCATCACGAACCCTCCTCGTTCACCCAGAAGCGCAGCTTGCTAACATCAACGCTCCAACATGACGAAACCCCAAGACCTCCCACCCCTCCCCCTCCCACAAGGCATATCCGAGAACTACATCCACTGCCCATCCACCAACCTCACCTTCCACATCCTCGAAGCCGGCTCTACACCCGAACGCAATCGCCCCCTCATCCTTCTCGTCCACGGTTTCCCCGAGATCGCCTTCTCATGGAAAAAGGTAATGCCCGCATTGGCTGACGCCGGATACTACGTCGTAGCCTACGACCAGCGCGGCTACGGCCGCACAACAGGCTGGGACACCTCCTCTTACTCCGACGTCGACATGAGCCAATTCAGTCAAACGACCATCGTGAAAGATGCCGTGGCGCTGGTATACGCGCTCGGATACACACAGGTAAAATGTATCGTGGGCCACGACTTCGGGTCCGTGACCGCGAGTAAATGTGCACTCATGCGCCCCGACCTATTCACCAGCCTAGTAATGATGAGCCACCCATTCAAAGCCCCCACAGCACTCCCCTTCAACACCCTGCACAGCCCCAGCTCTACACCAACAACACCAATCGACATACAATCCGACCTCGCAAAACTCGATCCCCCACGCAAGCATTACAAATGGTACAACAGCACGCCCAGCGCCGCACACGACTGGTCCTCTGCACCTCAGGGCCTGCACGCTTTCCTACGCGGCTACTTCCACGTCAAATCCGCAGACTGGGAACAGAATCAGCCGTATGCGCTTGAGCGCTGGAGTGCGCACGAGTTGGCTAAGATGCCGGAGTACTACATCATGCCCCTGCACAAATCAATGCCAGACACAATCGCCGATATGATGACCACACAAGACGCAAGTAAAACAACGTCCTGGCTCTCTGACACCGATCTCGCAGTCTACACGCAAGAATGGAGTCGTACGGGCTTTCAGGGCGGACTTAATCACTACCGCACCTCCACCAATCCCACGCATCTCAAGGACGTAGAGCTTTTTGCGGGTAGGAAGATTGAGTGTCCGGCTGTTTTTATCTCGGGGGAACGGGACTGGGGGAACTTTCAGGAACCGGGGGCGCTGGAAGGGTTTGGCGTGAGTTGTAGGGATTTTAGGGGCGTGAGGTTGGTGGATGGGGCGGGGCATTGGGTGCAGCAGGAACAGAGTGGGAGGGTGGCGGAGGAGGTGTTGGGGTTTTTGGAGGGGTTGTGAAGGGATGGGATGGGAGGAGGGTGGTGTGGTTGTTGTTGACTGGCTGATTTGTTTGCAGATGTTAACATGTTGTTCTACTCGAGATGATTTTAGGTGGGTAAGCTTGCTGGATATTTCACCGCCAATCCTTCGTTCCACGTCTCTCATCTCAAACATCAATTCTTTTACTTCCGGACTTGGCGCACTACGGCTTGTGTATCGCTCGCGTAGTACACCATCGTAATACCACGACAAACGCGCAGAGAACGAACTCGGGATTCTGAAAGATTCAGATTCGCTCTGGCTGTTGCTAGGATGAAGAACAACATGGTGTTTGTCAAGCGGTGTAGTTTTGATGGGATCGAGAGCATCAGGTTAGTGCAGAAACGATACGCGATTATGGCTCTAAGCATGGGTTCGAGATAAACTTTGAGGTTCGGTGCATGTCGATGTTATGAGATTGTAATGCTGAGTTCTTCCAGGAGTGGAGTTGAGCATCAGATGCAACAGCAGATGTCGATTCCTTCCGGCGTGTCAGTGCGGAAATGATGCATGATTTAGTTCTAGGCATGGCTTCGAGATGTATTGTGAGTCTCAGTGCATGTCACTGCTGTTAGATTGTAATGCTGACCCTTTTCAGGTGCAGGCTTGAGCATCCGAATGTCGCTTGGTTGCCCGGGCTATCTCTCGGGACGTCCCACGTAGCATTGATGCACGACCTAAGAATCGGGCGGGAATACTCAGATGAATGCCATTCAATATGAAGCGGCTGCGAAGTAGTTTTTTTAATAATTACGCATTCTGGCATAGCATATCTAGCGGGGCGGAGCGGATGTACTCCATTGGTCCACTTTCGTAGCTGACAAACGGCAGCTGCTGATTATGCTGCGAACTTTTCATATTACCCGGCATAATGTTTGCAGGGAAAAAAATCAGAGGAGATCGGTGGGTTCAATTTGCATGGTTGCCACGAGGTGCTTGCAGATTAAGGTACATGGTGTACATTTTAACATGGCACTTCTTGGGACGACCAGGAGTACTGGCTCACGATAATTGATACCGGAGATAATACGATGTTCGAAAGGATGGAGAAAGTAGTGAAAGTATATATTAACCCACAACGCCGATGACATTGTGTAAAGACTATGCTAACACACAGCGCGTTTGGTACTGCGGTACTTGCTCTCCCATAGTACGCTTCAATACGTCTGACCCTTTCGCAATCACCTTAAGCAGCTGATCAGCAACAGCATCATTGCCCGTTCACTATACGTCATTTGTTTGCTCAGCACAGCCTCCTTTGAGAGAAGGGTCTCGCTCGGTATATTTGGGGACTGCGGCTTTGGTCGGCTGTGGAATTGGAAGACGTACAGCTATCGCTCAACTCTTCGATGAACGCTCCGTGTATGGGAAATAAGTCTAGGATCGTCGCTTCGTCAACGTACAGCCCGGCTGGGTCTGAGGTTGATACTGGGGCGCGGCATGGCCGGGTCGATTCGCTGCTGGACAAAGGCCAATTCATTTCGCGGATTGAGTATAAGCCTAGTGCTTTCAATGGATTGAAGGAACCATCAGGTCCGCCTGTGGCGTTGGATCTCAAGTACCCGCGATCGTTGGTTTATCCTACAAATCCCGAAAAGGATATCGAGTTACGCGACTTGGACTTAGAAGCAAACAAGCCCCATACCAACTCCAACAAACGGCCCAAACAAAGCCTCATCTGGCACCGCCGCATCTGGTTCCGCTACTTCACCGCCTACCGCATCCTCATCGCTCTAACGCTCCTCATAAACTTACTCATCCTCGGCGTCGTCCTCGGACTCTACCACAACACTGGCGGCGCCCTCACCGCCACATCCGTCAATCTCTTCGCCGCCGTCCTTATCCGACAAGAAGACCTCATCAACATCGGCTTCAGCCTCGTCGCCCGCCTACCACCCAGCCTCCCCCTCAGCCTTCGCAAAGTCATCGCAGACCTGCACCACTACGGCGGCGTACATATCGGCTGCGCAATCTCAGCGCTGGTATGGTACATCGTGTTCGTAGTGATCAACACGCAAGAATGTCTCCACACTATTAGAATGGGCCACATGCTCGCATGGCATTACACGGACCTGACAACATGCTACGTCTTCCTCGCCTGCATCTTACTCATCTGCCTCACCGCGCTGCCTCACTTCCGCCAAAAATTCCACAATACGTTTGAGCGCACACATCGCTATGCAGGCTGGCTTTCCCTGCTTGTCCTCTGGCTTAACACAGGCATACACACTCGTACCGCTATGCCCGCACCCGCACCACTCTACACATCCCCAGAACTCTGGCTTCTCGCCGCTACTACATTCCTCATCATACTACCCTGGCTACGCATCCGCAGCGTAAATATCACCACATCCCGTCTTTCGAGCCGCGAAGTTAAATTCTCGTTTGCTTACGCTGATATGCGGTATACATCCACCTGCCGCTTCAGCACCTGCCCGCTCGCAGAATGGCACGCGTTCGCAACTATACCAGCTGCCGACGGTACTGGCACGGCGAGTATCATCGTCAGCGCAGCAGGCGACTGGACACGCAATGTCCTCGCCAACCCCCCATCACACCTCTGGCTTCGCGCCCCGCCGACATCCAATTTCCTCACCTTCGCACCGCTCTTCGATTCCCTACTCCTTGTCGCAACAGGCGCAGGGATAGGCCCCATGCTTTCACTCCTGCAATCCCCTACTATTACTCGCATGAAAGCGCGCAACGCAGTCATTCGTGTATTATGGTGCGTGTACGATCCCGATGCGCCGCATTGGGACTTCGTGCAAGTTGCGATTCGCGCGGTGGATAAGGACCCGGTGGTGTTGGATAGTAAGGGGGGAAGACCGGATGTGGCGTTTGAAGCGGGGTGTTTGATGGAGGGAGAGGGGCTGGAGGCGTGTATGGTTGTTAGTAATCCGGTGGTTACGCTGAGTGTTGTGAGGGAGGTTAGGGGGTGCGGGAGGGCGGCGTTTGGGGCGGTGTTTGATTCTTGATGGGGAAATCTGAGGGATTGACGTTCTTTGAGCAGCTGAGCACTCGCGGTGGTGTGGTGTTAGATGGACGGAGGGATGGATTTGAGGGATGGATAGTGTTAGAGTCCGGGGATAGATGCAGTGCTTTCATGATGGACATCATGGAGTGCTGGGGTGTTGTTGTAGACTGTTAAAGTTATTGTTTCGCAAATTATCTACAGGCAGTTCAAAGAAGAAAAGAAAAATATCATTTTGTTGACTGGTGATCCAAGCTTGTCAGAACACATTTGCTGTTACGATAGTAGTCATGGAGTTCTCCTATTTTGCAAGATAAATCTGCGGTATACTGTCGTGTAGTAGCACTGGGAGTGAGCGGGACGTGTGAGTAGGCAAAGTTAAGCGAGTAGGTGGAAGCTTAGGACATCTCGCACGACACTCACTCGATGGTACAACCATTCCGTCTACCGATTGCGAATACTCATATCATGTCACAGTGATCGCGACCATTGGCGGTCATAGCAATTTTTTAGCTTACTGAAATGCTGTTCTCTGTTCTTGACAATGGTGTGGCATGGCGGATTTCACGGGACGCTGTCTTTGAGAACGCTGAAGTGTTGATGGGCAATTTCAATCGCTATTGGGCGATTCGTATTAAGTAATGCAGTATGCGCGTTCTCAATAGGTTACTCGAGGAATGCGGTCATAAATTGGTAAATCATCCTTAAGTGAGCCAATTCTAAGTGGACTTGCGAGTTCGCAAATCGCATGGAGCATACTCGTCCAGTGAGAGAGAAGCAACATTCGTAAAACACCATGTCAAAAACACAATAACATCGATGAGTTCAAAGTGTGCTGTTTGAGCGGAAACATTGACTTATTGCTTTGGGGTTCCCGGGCTAATGCACGATTCTGTGGTTCAGATTTGATCTGGAACCGATCTGCACTAATGACGGAACTGGACGCACAGCAAGAAATATATCGTGGACTTTGGTTTAATTGCGCAATAGTGCAGTGGGATCATGATGATTGGATTGTTAGGTTATGCGATGATGGAAAGTGTTCGATTACATGCCGACTTCGGAACAACTGTCAAGCCTGGATCCCAGTTATGAAGCGTCTCCAACCAGCCATGATGTCCGCTTCAATTGATACGTTTAGGACTCCGATTGAAGGTAACGCACCAAGAAAACGAGGGTGAGCTTCGTAGTATTGCGATGTCGGTTGCAGACTTCACTTCACCAAAAACATTGTGCAGCAAGGACTGTGACGAAATGAAAAGTCGAGAATGAAGAACACGTATAATTTGAGATGAAGGTAATTTGATTGTATTACGACACGGGGTATAACAATTCTGAAGCACGCCACCTCCTCACAGCATCGCGCAGCCATGCCAATTAAGTACTCTCCGAACACCTCTTGATATCTTTACAACAAGGCAGCGACAACACCGAATCCGACAATCGCAGCGAAGCTGTCAACAGCGGTCTTTCCTGCTGCGCCAGTGAACTGTGGCATGCCAGCTGCGCCAGTTCCGGTGGGCATCATTCCTCCGGCACCACCAGACATGCTGATGATGGTTGGCTTGGTGGCGTTCTTTCCAGCCTCGCATGATGGGACGGGGACGTTGGAGCGTGTGACCATAACATCCGCGGGCTTGCCGGTGGGGCAGCCGGGCTTGATGGTGATGACTGAAGTCGGGGCAGTCTCGTTGTATTGACTGGCGAGATATTAGTAGGTAAATTGAGCAAACCACGTGAATATACATACGCTGATGCGACGGCAACAATGGCCGCGAGGGCGCTGATAGTGAACTTCATGTTGAGTTTGGGTATTATTTGGTAGGCTTGTAGCGAAGGTGAGGCAGGTTGACGGGACGATGCAGAATAATTTCCAAGCAGACAAAACAATGAAGAGGCGGGATACGACGAGGCTAAATGTAGTCTTTCACCAGAGTACCCCTTAAGCAGCGACTGATCAGCGAACGTGCCTTGGACGCTACTACGCAGACTGGCCTTAGACAAAGACCAACTCTATCCGGCTTATCATGTCCCAAAGCAGCCACGCTCAATCTCGCAGCGCTCACTATGGCGTGGCAATTTGAGGTGTTCGGTAGTGCGTGTCCCGAAACGGCTGGTCACTATGTTTGCGTGCCGCAGCGGATGAGGCTGGAGCCGGAGGTGAGGAGGCGAGGAATGCAGTGCACGGCAGGTACCGTCATCCCCCAAGATGTTGGCAATCTGGTAAACTCTGGTAGCCTTACCTAGCCAACGGCCCGGGCTATCGATTGAGTCGCGGGTAGCAATTTTTCTAGTGGTCTGGGGTGCAGTGCCGGCAAAACTAACGCGGCGGCGTTGGCGGTGAATGTCTAGGTCCGGAGACCAGCGCCGGCCGGTAGTTCGATACCCAAACTTCATCTCCTGAGCTACGTTCAATATAGCTAGATGACTATGCTGTTTACCTGACCGTTACACATTTTAAGATTGTCAATGAAGAAATGTCGGTTCGTCAAACTTTGGCAAAAGGAAAATCGTGGTTCTAACAGCCACGATCCTGCAATGACAAAGCGACCGCAGCGGTTGCACGATTACCATGACCTCACATCATCGCCCAGCTTCTCCGCCTCCACCATTATCGTCATCATCATTCATCAAGAACGATTTACCCACCTGCTCAAGTGTCACTCGCCGCGCCGACCGGAAGGCCTTCGTTCCTGAACACAGATCTCACCAAATCCATCTTGCACTAGAACATCGGCCAAAGGCTGTCCCTGGACTACGTCCATCATACAAAACAAACATGCGATCTCATTGGCTCGATCGCACGTCTAGAGCTGATCAGGCTAGAAAGCGTCTAGCTCAGCCTCTAGCGCGCAGGCCGGAAAGTGAGCAACCCGTGGTACGGTTTTGCGGGGTTAGTCCAAAAACAGCACCACAATCTGCTTTTGGACGTGCGCGTCTACACTGCTCGAGCGCAGCCGTGACAAATGTTACCGCTTTGGGCGCAGTCTGCACGTGCGCCAGACGGCAGAATTAATTGTGGCAGCGCGATCGACTTTGTGTGTTTGTTTGCGTCCGGGAGGAGATGACTCCGGATGCAGGCGTCAGGGTTCCCAATCTCTCGCCCAGGAGGGTTTGCGGTAGTCTGTATTTGCTGAGATGATGATGTGCGGATTGGGAGAGGGGTACAATGGATCTTGATCGAGGACGCATGAGGTATAAGACTGAGCGGGAATCGGTCTCCATTGTTATTCATCTGCACTTCAATCATCCAAGTATCTCAAACAGTACAGTTCTCTGTCTCTCCACATCTTCACTACATTCACTATGAAGTCCACATTCTTCTCCGTTGCGGCTCTTGCTGCCATCGCCTCCGCTGCGCCCGCTAAGCGCCAGCAGGCTGCCATCACTGATGCCGACATCCTCAACTACGCTCTTACTCTTGAGCACCTTGAGGATACCTTCTACCGCGAGGGTCTTGCCAAGTACGACGCTGCCGCCTTCAAGGCCGCTGGCTTCGCCGACGATGTTCGCACCCGCATCTCCACCATCTCCAGCGACGAGAAGACCCACGTGTCTTTCCTCACTGGTGCCCTGAGCGCCGCTGGAGCAAAACCTGTCGATGCCTGCACATACAACTTCGGCTACACTGATGTTAAGTCTTTCCTCGCAACCGCTCAGGTCCTTGAGGGTGTTGGTGTTTCCGCCTACCTCGGTGCGGCCGCGGACATCATGTCCAAGACCTACCTGACTGCCGCTGGCTCCATCCTGACCGTTGAGGCTCGTCACTCATCTTACATCCGCAACGCCAACGGCGTCTCACCGTTCCCCTCCCCCTTCGACACTCCTCTCAGCTACAACGAGGTCTACACCCTCGCCGCTGGCTTCATCACCGGCTGCCCATCCAGCAACGTCGCTCTCCCAGTCAAGGCCTTCCCCAGTCTGACTGCTTCCTCCAAGGATATGCCAATCAAGGCTGGCAGCACCGTCACCCTCGCCACCAAGGGCTACAAGGTCCAGGGCGGAAAGGTTTACGCTGCTTTCATCACCATCCTCGGCCCCGTCTTCGCTGAGGCCAAGGAGGTTTCTGGAGGTTACGAGGTCGTTGTCCCCAAGGACACTGCCGGCCAGACCTACGTTGTTCTCACCAGCTGCAACACTGCCGCCACTGACGACACCATCGTTGCTGGCCCAGCCGTCTTCGAGGTCTCCGCATAAGAAGTTTGTCATGTATGAAGAGTCGTGGTTGTAGATTTGAGACTGTATTTGTCCGAGATATGAGATACCTTAATCGAGAATGTTTAATTTCCTCAAACAAATTGATCTTCCATAATATGAAAACTGCCTTTCATTCTTCCCCGTCACCACTTCGACCTGACTACCGCTCCCATGCGCCCTCCTGAAGTCGGCGACCTTCTGCTGTACGTCATGGAGTTGTATTGCCAATGTGCCAATCGCGTGCGAAGTCAAAGTTTGGGTGCCGTCGTCCGAGATTGCTAACGCATGCTGAGAAAGCTTTTCCTTCAGCTCTTCGAGCATATTCGGCCATTCCTGTGTGGACCTGACTCTGCGTGAGTAGAGCAGTGAGAAAAAGAAACTGGTCACATGCTCCTGTGCCGTCTCGCTACTTTTCCATTGTTGTATTTATGAGTCTGCAACCATGAGTGCGTAAATGTGGATTGCAAAGAGTAGGTGCTTTTGCACTCGGTGGCCTTTGGAAGAATATGTCCAACAAGGCTCCGAGTCTAAGGCGAACGGTGTATTTATCTCCATCAGCAGGGTGAGTGATTGTTACATGTTCTCCCATCTCTCCTAGAGGCCTACTGAAGCTATCACCCTGGAAGAATTGTGTGTCAATGTAAACACAATTCGCGAGTAAAGCAGATCCCTGATAGTTGGAGTATCCAGGCTGCGACCAGAAGATATGCCCAGGCGTGTCGGAGCACACCCTGCTCAAGCAGAACATGACTATGCCATCCTGTTTCCACTGGCTGCTTAAGGCTTCCGTACACCCGCTACATCGTTCCGGCCAGCGTTTTGACGTGGAATGTCCCGTCGGGGTCGGTGAACTGAGTGTGAATCCACGTGCCTGGAATTCTGCAAAGTCTTCCCTCAACAACGGCACATCGCGCACGCGCTCATTCAACAGTGAAGTGAGGTTGAGCGCGTAGACCAGAACAGCAACGCAACAAAGACAGGGTGAAATCACCGAAGTTCCCAAGACGCGGCACATGAGTCGTACCTCTGGTGTATTGTAATCGACATCAATCCTCGAATCCTCGCTGCACAAGGAAAGCAAGGAGAAGATACGATCCCGCGGCTCCGAGCATTGCTTATCTCGAAATCGATTGAGAAGGCCAATGAGGTCCGCACCATCTGATTCATGAGGCCGTGCAGCTGTTTTTAGAAACTTGTCGAACACCGCATCCCAGAGCAACACGCGATTACGGGCGTTATTCAGATCTCGGATGCTTGGTGCCATGGAAATGTCCCATTCGGTACGACCTGCCAACAATTTGACACGAGATGCCAAGGCCATCTCTTGCACTATCCATGCTCGGCTCCAGAAAGCATGGAAAGTCTTGCTGAATTTTTCCCCGTCTTTGTAGTCGAAACTTGCGGCTAGGTCATAGTAACGCATAATTTCAGCGTGAGTGCCATCCAGACTTCTCCAACGAGTAGCTACAACTGCCATAGCGGCGAGCGATCTTTCTTCAGGTTCCTCGGCTCCAAGCCATGCGATGACTACATCGGCTCTCGAGTATATCTCGCCCATCTGTTGGACCTGGTGATTACGCTCCATAGAGTTTTCTTGGTCGATGCTGAGGGCGTCTATTCATAGGAAAATATTCGGATACTTTATCCCAGCGATATCCAAGAAGGCATAGAGATTGTAGCGCTCGAAAAGTCGTTTTCCATTGACGATGATTTCGAACGGCCCTCCATGGTCGTCTTCATTTCCCCAGACATACGAGAGACATTTGTACTTGATGTTCGTAGTTGCGTGGGTTATTTCGCATTGGACAAGTCCTGTGCCAGATTTCGTGGGCAGGACTTTGAGAAGTCGGATCGAAGGCTGGGTTCGGTCTAGTGGGCTGTGCCTGAATGCGATCAATGACATATCTGCTCGCCCCATCGTACGAACAGTGTTCGCATGAGCAATCAAGGGAGCCAAGTGTCTTTGAGTAGAATGAAGGCAGCGACGAGCGTGTGGTGGGAGGGATCAAAGCAAGGTGCGGCTGAGACGTTTGTTGTCCAGCCGGGTCACGAGAGGCGGGGCATGGCGAGGCTGGAGCCTAGCTTTCATCTATCTTGAATTGCTTTTTCCACGTTCCTATAAAAATCCCATGAGTGTATATACACGATTGGGTTGGTGGAATGGAGACCACGGCTTCACTTATCGCCGTATTGGTTGTTGATTCCAGCACTGTATTGCGCAAACGGACTTCTTTCCCTCAGGATTCGACCGTACTTCAAGAAGATGAACGGAGTTACGCAAAATAGTGTTGCGACGGCCGCAAGTATCGAGCCAGCGACGTTTCCGCCAAGTCCATTAAACATCGGGTATCCGAACAAAGGCATAACCCCTGAAACGAGCGCGCGAAGAAAAGCAAGGCCGGCGAGACCCGACGATGCGTAAATGGTGTATGAGTCTGACAGGTACGCGCTTACTATAAAACAACGTACGAAGTCAGCGTTTTACTCAAATTCGGTTCGTATGTGAACATGTTGAAAGACATACAGGTGTAGGCGAACTCGTTTGCCGCAAATCCTATCAACAGGAGACCGACCATGGACACGGCCCAGTGTGTGTGAACAAGTGGAGGAATGGTCCAGGAAAAAAGCCAGAGACCTATTGCCAGAGCAGGTGCTGCAATGGCAAAACCCATCAACTTGTCTTCTGGCGCAAGATCTTGTTTCTCCCGCATCCTCCGTGAGGCCACACGGAGATCCCATAGCCGTACTAAGATACTGAAAGGAATTCCTAGTCCAATGGCTATGAAAGGCAGGGAAGTCGTAGTCTCAGCCCAGCCATACAATGAATAGACCACGGGCAGTGATTCTGTGAAAAGATAGACCAAGCCCCACGCTGTAGCGTTAAGGATAGCTACCATCATCACAATCGGTTCCGTCACGGCAAGACGTGCCGGCCGTAGAATAACTAATTGAACCAATGCGCGGCGATTGGGAATTGCGTCCGGGTTATGGTTCGGCTTTAGCTTGCTGCGGTATTTCTTCTCCAGTTTCTCAACCTTTTGCGCCAATAGTTTCGTCGCCCGACTTTCGCGGATCGTGAAGAGTAGCAAAAATAACATAGCAGTGGTTATGGCGGAGGTGTAATATATCCAACGCCTGCGTCTATACTTAGCAGAGAAAGCGAGTTCATGAAGTGTGCTTGACTTACCAGCCTATTGTATGCGCAATGTAGGACCCGTAGATGGGACCAAGAGTGAGAGCAAGGGTCGTTGAGCCGTTCCAAACTAGCACCATCCATACGCGATGTGTGCTCGCATACATGTCCTGAACGCTTCCTGCGATGACAACAGATGGCACTGCGGAGGCAAATCCAGACACAAAGCGGCCAACAAACACTCCTGCTATGGAAGGCACAGCACCGACTATGACACTCCCAATACTGAAGGCTGCACATGAGTAAAGGTATGGCCTCCTTCGCCCGAAGGACTCCGATAATGGTGGCATGAGAAGCCCTCCAAAAGCTTGACCTAATTGATATCTGCGGGTTACGCTAGTGATCAGCCACGCTCTTTACTTTAGCCTGCAAAGTTTACGAACATGAATGCGAAGGCAACCAGAGCTACTACGCGACTAACATGATATTCTCGCATAGCTACACTTGCCGCAGAAGGCTGTTGGGGTCAGCCAAATCTCTCGAGTGCCTGCATTGCTGGATGGTGTGCCTACGCCAGTCGTGCTGATCACAGTCCTATCTACTCATCAGTCGCTTGGCTTTAAATTGAGATAAGTTTGACTCAACGTATAAAGCTCGAAGAAAACAATGATTATTGTGTCCCAAGCTTTCCGGGAGGTCGGCCAATTCCGAGGATATTGGGCATGGTCTCTCCGCCACTCTATATGGTCAGAGGGTGTTCGACGCAGTCCTGCCTCTTCAATCGCATGTTCCATGGTGGGTTCTTGGGATGTTGTTGATGATGATGTTCAAGTTACGGCTTTGTAGGAGGAACCTCTTATTGCAACTTGCAGAAGTACCGAGGCCACCCGAAAATTTCTGACGGCACCTCCGAGATCTGCACACGAAAAGAGCAGAAGTCGAGTTAGCTAGATATCTTCAACAGACACGTGCGGGCAATTGTTTGGCTAGACAGAGTGTGAACCAAAGACATACAGCGAATTAAAGCTCTAGACTAGGCACCGATCGCTCAGACGTCAAGCTGCGGCATTTAAGTTGCGTACGACCACAGTTTTGGTACGCTCATGACAGTCGAGAGCCTGACTGTGCCAAAATTGAGGAACAGTACTAACCGTTATTAGACTGACGAGAAGGCGTCAATCAGGGCGAATCGCGAAATTGATTGGACAGCAGGGGCTCGAGTACAGGTCTGATCTCTTCACTAAAGTGTTCGTGTACTCCGAGTGAACAACTTTGGCGCGGACTTCTCCAGCAGTTGACGCAATACGATCTGCACATGAGGTTATGCTTCACATGCGTTCCGACAATCAACTCTGGTGCCATCTCAGGGGCAGGGAACCAGCGGTGAAACAATTGTGCTCTTGATAAATGTCAAGTCCCGCCTTCTCACTTCCAGCAAGTTACGACTCGCTCTATGTCGGTGCTTCATTGATACGCCTGTACTTGCCGTGGCTGTCTCCCATTGTCCTTGATATTCTGTTGCCCAAGTCCCGTCAAAGAGATTAAAAGTGATCATGCCACCTTCGGCGGTCGAACCTGAAGCAGCGCGGCATTCTCCAGACGTTCAACCTCACAAGAAACCACGACAAGAAGATGAAGACCATCTGACTTGCACACGATCACCACAAGATGATAACAGTGTCAAATTTTGCAAGCGATCGCAACAAGAGGGTGCAATAGAACAGCTTTTGAGGGACTACACTGAATCTATCGCGTGGGGATCGACGGGTTCAGCAGCGTTCGATTTTCGAAGTAAGCAATCTTTCACTGTCCCACCACACCAGAAGACTTGCACATATTGACTTCAATGATAGGCGATGTCACGACAACACCATCACTACGCATGCTGGCCGCAATCGTGAACACCACTTTACGGGATGACGTGTTCCGTGAGGACACCACGACGAAGGACTTCGAGTCCAATATGGCTGCGAGGTGCGGCAAAGAGGAAGGCTTGTTTGCCATCACCGGCACGATGGCCTGCCAGTTAACACTGCGTACTCTTCTGGCACAACCACCCCACGCGATCCTGGCAGATGCCAATGCGCACCTTGTCATCAACCAAGCAGGCGGACCAGCATCCATGAGCGGCGCAATGATCCAAGCGGTCGAGCCATCGAATGGAAAATATTTGACACTAGAAGACATCAAAGCCAACGCCGAGCTCACTGATAACATTCAAAAATGCCCGACGCGCGTGATTTCTCTGGAGAATACAATCGGCGGTGTAATCGTGCCACTCTCTGAAATCACCAGGATCGGTCGATGGGCGCGAAAGAACGGTATCAAGGTTCACTTGGACGGCGCGCGGCTGTTCGAGGCAGTAGCTGCAGGAGCGGGAAGTCTGCGAGCCTACTGTGAGTTTGTCGACATTGTCACTATGGACTTCAGCAAAGGTCTGGGCGCACCTATGGGAGCAATGCTCCTAGGCAGTAAAGAGCTCATCGCGCAAGCGAGGCGTGTAAGAAAGAGTATTGGCGGTGGTATGCGACAGGCGGGCGTCGTCACTGCTGCTGCGAGGGCCGCTGTGGAAGAGAGCTTCGGCTCCGGTGACTTTGCGCAAACAGGAAGGCTTAGGCGAGTACATGAGGTGACGAAGGATGTGGCCAAAATGTGGGAGATCAAAGGAGGCAGGGTTACGAAAGATGTCGAGACGAATCTAATGTGGGTCGATTTGCGCGCATTGGGCATTGAGAGGGAGGAATGGAATGAAATCGGAAAGCGTCACGGTATCCTTTTGGATGGCCCGCGGCTGGTCTTTCACTATCAGATTTGCGAAGAAGCGATTGAGAAGCTGGGGATGACATTTGATGCTACTCTGTCGCGCGCTAAGAAGCTGTAAGAAGTCATAACGATGCAGAAAACACAACAGCCAATTATTGCTTGCCTCAGGGAGCTCTCACATCCAAGAAAAACCTTCTGCTACAAAGATGCTCGTGACAATCGCGTCAACGTCCAGCACCATAGCCAAAAAAAATTCTACGCTTTGGAGAAACTCCCAAACCGAGATTCTAAAGGAAGGGCATTAGTATGTGGGTTCGAAGAGTAGGATTTTGTTGACCAAACGTTCCGAACTCGGGTCACCGGCGATATCTGAGATTGAAAAGCCGGTATACTAACCAACTATATTATCTGCGAAGTTGAAACTTTTTGATGGCAGGTTTGGGAAGCATGAGGGATTAAATGGGTAGAACTGGGTAGCGGAGAGTAAAAGAGTGAGAGAGAGAGGGAGAGGGAGAGTGGTAGGGGATAGTACGTTTCAAACGCTCACAAGTGAATACTGATCTCGCGAGAGATTTGTTCCCAGATACCGAGTCCGCACATGCGCATTTCTCCCACTCCGCGCACACTATTCCACCGACTGCTATGCTCAGTTACAAACCGGCACCTCAGGCCAAAGGATCCTCCCAAAGTTGTTACTCAGCCCGCAACCCTCATCACAATTCTGATTGTACGGGTCGCCATTCGGGTTCTCAGCAAGATCGATGCCCTCGTACTCGATGCCCAGGAAACTCAGGACCGCGCCACCAGGAGCCTCCGGACGATGAACGATAGTAACTCTTTGGTTGCACAGAATGGTGGACCAGGGACTGGCCATGGTGTCTGTTGTTCCGCCGCTGGGATTGGTAAGCTGCTGGACATGTCGAAGGGATCGGATTCATGACGTACCCGGGGATTTCGGCGGACTGGGCGCCACAGGGCTCACGGCCTGGTCTCCACATTTGCATGCCGCATGCTGGGCCTGTTCCAGTGGGTAATCCGATGTCGCATGCCCGAGCGAGGCAGACGTTACCGGCAGTCGTGAGGGGGATGGAGGCGAGCAAGGCTACGAGAGTCGTAGTTGATGGTGTTGAGAAGCGCATGTTGATGCTGCTTGGGTAACGAAGAAGTAGGAGTTGATAATGTATTGTGCGTTGGAACTGGTGAGCAGCAACGGGTTTCTGCTCTTATACACTTCACTGATTCTCAGGCAAGCCATCTATGACGGATCACTTCACTCACTTTTCTCTTGCCGAACATATTTTCCCACTTGGCTGGGTTCAAGGCGGAAAAAGTCTTCCTCTAACAAAGTCACCCCTGAAGCCGTTGGAGATCTGCCTCTCGGCGCATCATGTCGAGGCATATGGTAGCGGAAAGTCGGAGAGAAGTTCTTGGCCGGAAAATTCTCCATCGCGATTTTGGTATTTGGGAGTCCAGTCATGTGGTATCGTCGACTGCTGGGTATCTCTTGACGTCTGTCGTTGACTCGTTGGTAACCACAGTAGGGCGCCTGAAAGAGCAATCTCTTCACCAAGCCCTGAGGGTATCCAATGGCACCTGTCGACGTACTAAGGTCAGCTCTGTAATTGACCCAGCATCCTATATTTCGAGTAGGTTGATTGTTATGTTCCTTATATTACCTACCCTTGGCTAACTGCTACGTCGTGCAGCCAAGTGCAGTGTTGTGCTTGGCCTACCCACGGTAGTAACTGTAACAACTCAATGGTAACGTACGTGGGTACGAACTAATATGGAGTGGGAAACGAGACGCATGACTGAAAGTAGCCAATAGCGTCTTCTCTATCACTAAAGCCTCATATCTAGCCACAGTCTATTTGCTACCGCACGGCTTCAAGTTAGGTGGAAAAGTCATGCGTCTCGTTTCCTGCCCTTCCTCAGTTCCTACCCACGTGCGTTATGATACATATACATTGTATGGTATGATTCCCGCCAAGGGATGATAAGACTAGACCTCGTATATATGGTGCCAAGCCATGGTCATGAGACAGTAACAGTGCCTCTTCTGTTGGCACAGCACGTTGCTCTCCAAGCATACACACAAAGCAATTCTCACACCGGCATAGGTGTCCTTCAAAGCGATCTTCAATCCGTGCATTTAAGTATTTCGTAAAGCTGCTTTGGAATATACCTTCATCATAACAGAGGCTTTTGTTTTTTTGCTAGACTTCTCGGCGCTTCGTTGGACGGTACAGCATCAGTTGCGAACCAAAGAATGCTCTCAGAACGTGTTGATCGTCGGTTTGGAAACATGAGTTGATGGAGGTTGACGTGTCTTTGGTCGCGAGTTCGTTCTCAGGCACTGGAGGCGCTGAAAAAGAATTTGAGCATAGATACATGCATAACGTCTCTTTCTTATAGCTTTTCAATGTCTGGGAGGATTTGGAAGGATCTATGATGACGCTGTGTATCATGCCCGTCCGAGCTTACCATGCCATCCCGCCACACCACAACCGCTTACTCTACCACCTCGATCCCCAGCCCAGAGAAGTCCTCCGCCCACTTCCTGTCCGTGCCCAGGTCCTTGTCCGTGATCTCCAGGCGGCGAAGATTCGGCGGCATCCAATCCGCCCCCAACATCATCACGATCTTCTCCGGAAGCACCAAGCTCTCCACCTTCGTGAGCGTATGCATCAACAGCCCACCTTCGCAGCCCCACGGCCCATCCTGCACCCCAAGGGACACTAAACCAGGACACTGTTGAGCGAGCATACCAACAGCGTGCGTCACGTCCAGCTCATATGTCGGATAGTCCATCGTCCCATCGTGCTTATCAACGTTCAGCAAGCGCAGATATTTGACAGCCGGAAAAAAGTCAACGTATTGCGGAAAGCCTCGTACCATTTCCTCGTCCAATCCGACATTATGTTGTGGAAGCCAGTGAGACAGCAGTCAATCCGGAGGGTCTCGACCCGCGGGAAAGACTGCGTGTCCGGATCATCGCGGCGCTCCGGACCCATCAGTTCGCACTCGTCCCACCCTATATCGACGGATTCCAGCGCGAGAAGGCTCGTTGCTTGCATGGGTGGCGTGGTGCCGCGCATACGAAGATGCTTTACGTTTGCGAGAGACGGCACGAGATCGAGACGGATTGGTGCGGAGAAGTCATTGCGGAGGTAGACGCCGAAGCACGCACCCAGGGCTTTAGACGTCGAATCTTTGCGTCTCATAGCCAGGGACAGATACTGGAGTTGCGGGATGAGCATGAGCGATATGCCGCAGCTGCATGGCGGGAGATCTGTCTCGAGAAACGTCCGCCACTTCTGCTTGACGTCTATGGGGAATGGCGCTTCGTGGATGATTGCAGAGAAGTCGGGCAGGTCTGCAGAGTGTAGTGTAAGGCGTGAAAGCTATTCGCCCCGGACTTGTCGATTGTAGTTTTTGGTGTAATTAATTGAGCCGGGGACCACGAGCTGCAGCACCCGCAGTTGGCGCTGAAGCTCTGGTCGGGCAACGAGTGTACGGCTGAGTGCGATGATTGGAGAGCGATCTGCGTCGTACAGGGCGGAGTCGGTGTCGAGTGCCTGCGTGACATCGCCGAGGACAGCGCTCTCATACAAAACCTCCCGAGCGGCAGGCTCAAGTTTCTTGCTTGTCTTAGTCAGACTCACAAGGCCAGAGACTCGAGCGACGTAGGCGGGGCGAGTGTGTGCTCCGTCGTCTCTGATCAGCTGGGTAATGTCGCCGGATACATGCCGGCATATTTGGAGTAGCAGCTCGTTGGGCAATTTTTCGAGAGCGGCCATTAGGTTGCGTGATATATCTGTCCCTGGTAGAGCTTGCATGTCGACGGCGTTGTGGCAGAACTGAGTTGTGGGGAGAAATTACAGAGCGGTGATGGCTGTGGACAAGTCGCCTAGACGACGAAATGGAGGAGGTGGGCAGTGACGTGTGTCTAAGGTCACGTGCAAAGTACCGCACTGGATATTTCTCGCACGGTCCAATTATCGAGGCCAGTCATTCGCGCTAGAGTCCGAGATGGTGCATGGGTATCATGGCTGGCTATCGTGCAGTCATATCCCCAAGAAAACGGGCGGATCGACCCGCTAAGTGCGCGACAATCGAGAAGCAGGGGCTCGTAACCATCTGCTGCAGAAGAGTGTGTTTCTTGTTGTTGGTCGAGTTAGTCGCAAACCAATACATTTGCCCATGGAGTGTTGATTATGTCGATTCACTGTTTGTGCGTTGATTACGAGCTGGATCAAGTGCGCCCGCGATCCTCGACACTTCCCAAATCATCTATCCGCCGAGTACTGTTGTTCACGAATAAGTGAAGTGTCAATTGGTGATGGCGGGTCGAACATGGCGGTCTGCTGAATACGTATGACGCTTTGCCTGGTAGCTAGGAACGAACTGTGAAGTTTAGCTATCTTTAGCTGCTCCAACTTCCATTTGCTCCACATCCGTTTATGTTCCGGGCTAAGTTCAACTCACATCCATACTCAAAAGCAACGAAGTCTCAACCACGAACGCTGAATTTACTGTAGTCCTGCTCGACAGGCGCAATGAGAACATCAGATTCTCACACTCGAGCTCGTAAGCAGTTGCTATCACGTTCGCTGCACGCTTCCTCTCACAAAACCTGTCCGGAGCGGTCATCGCTGACGACTTGTTCTTGAAAATACCGAAAAGCCTCTCTCTCACCAAAGCCTTCGCAATACCTTCAATGTCGGTCTGGAAAGAACCCAGCATGTAACGCCAAAATCATCACCGTTGTGAACTGTGTGGGTAGACTTGCCTACGCATGAAATGGCGAGGGATGCCAGCTGTTGGATCGGTTGATAAGAGTCGCAATGGGTATGTGCGCCGCGATAATGGCTTGCTCCAGAATAGATTCCGAGACTCAAGGGCGAATTTCGAATTTGGTATCACAGAGGTATGTTCGAGATGAGGCTGTACCTCAACGCAAAGGGTGCACAATGTGTCTCGCATCCGGTTGCCGATCTGCTGTGCAGCGTTTCACCTTGATCGGTCGCAGGGTGCTGCACTCGATGTCGCGCATTGCGCAGGGCGCGGACATTATGAAGAAGAAAAAAAAATCAAACTCAAAAGAAAAGTCACTGTGACATTTGGAGGACGACGAGCTGAGCGCCATCGATAAGGCGCAGCAACGCATACGAGGAACGGCGCCCCCAGAATTCGTGTCTGGCAAAGACTAGCGATGAATGGCCCGACTAACAATAGAATCTTGGAAAGTGAGAGGGAAGGCTGAGGGGCGAAAAGAGATTCCTACCTACCTTCCTAACAACATCGCGACGAAATGTATTTCATGTCAACAAGATATATGATGAGCGTCCAAGGATGATAGCGATTGATAGATAGCAGAAATTAACACTGGGCCAACCGTTGCCGAGCGTCTTTGATGCGGCAACCCGCCTGCCAAGAAATGATCTGGAGGCGGCTGATCTCGTTCTGGAAAGGGAAGGCCCAAGCCGAACAACAGGGAGGTGCAGCCGGATGCAGCAATATTGAGAGGCACGGCGGGAGCACGAAAGACGCGTCAGACCAGACACCAGAATCGTTCTCATTGAAGAGCAGCAGAGCATCAAATAATCGCCGTCGTCGTGGTGGCGGAAGGGCTGCACCTAGCAGCTAGAGCCGCCTTGATTGTTGTTGAGAAAGTGCCTGGAGCGGGTTGGCATGTGCAGGTTTTCCGCACTCTGACGTCTGCCACAGCGATCATTTACTGGCAATTTCACCCCAGCAACTGAAGCTAGCCCTGTTTGGGATACACTAGTGAAACCACCGCCCGCTCTTACCGGTGGATGCAACCACTCTCCCACGCAATTCGCAGCCGTACTACGCATCTCATTGAGTGCGACGTTCAATTCCAGCGCCTCACTGTCTCTCGCTTGAATTGCGTCTGTGACGAACGACTTCACCACAGCGCACCGCCGATCTCTCTCAAACCGCCATCGAGCCCGGAGGCAGTCCGCCTCGAGATCCACTCCACAGTGGGCGCGCCGTCCTACCGACTGCCACCGTCGCCCAGCCCATCTCTCACGTTTCCGTCCATCAGTTCAGCAAGGCCTGGAGAGCTTTGCAGTACCCCCAGACTCGATGGCCTACCAACAACCGCCGCAGGGCCATTGGAGCCACGCCCAAGACGACTTATCGCCCATCGAAGGCACGAACGACTTCCCGCCGCCTCCGCCCGCACATCGCCAGCCCGTGGGCACGCATTCGAACCAGCAACGACAGTCCACAGACCCTAACAACTACTCAGACTACTCCATGCCGGGCCGGCCACTGGGCGTACCTGAGCGGAGTTTCGAGGCCACGCCCTTCAGCGACAACCACGCCTACGACAACATGCCACCGCGCGCCATGTACTCACAGCGCTCGTACGGCGCGCCTTATTCGAGCAGCAGCTCCATGCATAGTGGCGTGTCCTCACCACCACAGGGTGTGCCGTATTCAGACAGCCCATACAACCGCTACTCCTCCACAAACCTCGACCTCGCGCCCGGCATGGGCCACATCAATCCGAACGATGTCGCCGACGACGACGACTGGGGCATGGGACCCAACTCTACCCCGACACATCACAACAAGCGACGCTCCTTCCTACCCGTCGGTGCATCACGAGGTGCCTCCCGCGATGGGCGGAGTAGTGGCAATGGTTCCTCCCCAGGCTCTTCGATAAACGCCGGTGTGGCAGGTGCGGGTGGTGTAGCCGCGGCAGGAGGTGCATATGCTGCACACGATCGAGGAAAGTACGATGCTGTTCCCACGATAGGACCCGGCAGCAACAGCAGCAACCCAGATCTCATCAAGGAGAGACCATCCGATTGGCGGACCAAGGACGACCTACACAAGCGGAAAAAGAGGATGTGGATTGCCATTGCCATTATCGCTGTCATCATGCTGGGTGCCATATTGGGTGGCGTGCTCGGAGCGATGTTGAGCAAAGATGGCGGCAAGGGCTCACGCGACGGAAGCTCTGCGCAGTCTGCCTCTGATGTTGCCAAAGACAACAAGGAGGACCTGGGCAAGAACTCGGACGAGATCAAGAAGCTGATGAACAACCCAGGCCTGCACAAAGTCTTCCCTGGAATGGATTACACGCCTCTCAACACGCAGTACCCCGATTGCCTCAAAGTCGGCGCCTCGCAGAACAACATCACCCGCGATATGGCTGTCATGTCGCAGCTCACCAACGCCGTCAGGCTGTATGGCACTGACTGTAATCAAACGCAGATGCTCATCCACGCTATCGACCGATTAGAAATCAAGGACACCATGAAGATCTGGCTTGGCGTATGGCTGGATGACAACAATAAGACTACGCAACGGCAGATCGATCAGACCTGGGATATCCTCGACAAGTACGGCTGCGACTACTTCAAGGGCATTATCATCGGTAACGAAGTCCTCTACCGCAAGGACCTTACCGCAACTCAACTCCTCGGCCACGTTGAGGACTTCAGGAAGAACATCACCGACCACAAGTGCACGCTCCCCGTTGCAATGGCAGATCTTGGAGACAACTGGACCGGCGACATGGCCACCAAAGTCGACATCGTCATGTCCAATATTCATCCTTTCTTCGCGGGTGTCACGGCCGAGGAAGGTGCTGCCTGGACCAACAATTTCTGGAAAACACATGACGTTGCTCTGACGGCCACAAGCAACAATATCAAGCAGATCATCGCCGAAGTTGGATGGCCGTCGGCCGGTGGAAAGAGTTGTGGTGGTGCAGACACCTGCACCACGGGTTCTGTGGCCGGCATCACCGAAATGAACACGTTCATGGAAGACTGGGTGTGCCCGAGCTTGGCGAACAAGACTGAGTACTTTTGGTAGGTCAAACGCTCCGAGTCGAGTCAATTCAGAACCTGATATATGCTAACAACTTCCCAGGTTTTCAGCGTTCGATGAGCCATGGAAGATCCGCTACAACGAGAAGGGCAAGGAATGGGAAGACAAATGGGGCCTCATGGACGTCAACCGCAACATCAAGCCAGGCCTCAAGATTCCCGATTGCGCCGGCCAGACACTTCCATCGTTTTGAGCGAGCGACCAGCGAAACGGTATTCAGGCTCCTGTTCGCTCTTCTCTTGTTTTCTCGCACATGCATCACGACGGCGTTACCATTTGCGGCGAAATTTTCTGGGTCCTGGGCACCATGTATAAAGAATACGAGCGCATGGGGGAGTGTGGGTTTTGCAGGCTTTGTTGACATGTTCTTTTTGGCATTGTATATGAATATTGGATGGTAGGCATATTGGTGGTTGTTGGCATCTTTTTGTAGTGCTGGTTGTGGGCATTGTAGATAGGGTGGTATAGTGACGATGTTAGGCAATTGAGAGATGGTATACTTTATGTGGGCGTGGGTGCGCTTTTTTGTTGTGGTGATGGATTGGATGGGGTGTAGTGAGATGGAAGGCACGTTGTGCGCAACGCTGTGTCAGCAATAGTGCAGATTCGACTATGACAAGTACCACCGACTTTTTCCATGTCAGATGAGGGTGTACTAAGGCGTAGTGTGTTGTGGACGTAGAATTTCTGGTCACGTATTGCACGCATGGCAAACGACACATGGCACTTTCCTTTCACTTATTGTGATGCCTGCCCGAATTCACATGCACGGTTTCTTCGTATCGACGAGCTAGAAGGACCGCATCGCCATTTTAAGAGAAAGTGCATAGGACTGCTGGTCATGGTCATGGTATATGATGGTTCTGGCACCATGGAGCTGGAAGAGATGTCTCGTTTTGCAAAGGCAGATGGCGGGTGCGGCGGGTGGAATGGACAGTCGTGCGTGCTTTGATGTTGGTGTTATGTAATTATTGAATGAAGGACATTGGGGAGATGGGGGCGTGGATTGTGTAAAGGAAAGTTGTGTGGTGGGTATCCCTCGCGCGGGCATGATGGATGTACATCGAGGCAAAAGATACTTGGATGGGCGATAGAGATGTTTCGCTTGGTGGATTTTCAGTGTGTAAGTAATTTGAGGCTATGCTCGTACTAAGTAAGATCCTGACTGCTGATAAAGAGAAGTTCAGCCCCGCAGGGTCGTCCAGAAGTGCTAGGATTTAATGTAGATGAAAGACTCAAGCAGATATCTTTTGCCTAGGTATATTAGTGTATAGCGGCATGATTGGCAGTGTCGAGTTTAATTTGGCTGGAAGCATGTGGGACTAAGTTCGCAGCCTAGCGGGAATTATTAGTGTGCAGACGTTGATGTTAGGAGCGGGGCATGGTTGGGCAGCGGAGTGCTATAACTGAGTGGCTGGAGAAGAGAATGTATAAGAAGGAAGGAGGTCGCGGTCAAGGATGCAAACGATGCAGCGTTGTGAGGGGTTCCAGCAGTTTATGCTGGGACTGTGAGGGGGTCCTTGAAGTGCATGTAAACATCGTGATCACCTTATGGCTTTCTTACCCATCATTGGAAGAAGCACTCTTTTGACAACTCGGTACATTTGCTCCGCGAAGCTTTTTCTGCCCACGTCCTCGTCGACATGGAATTTGAGTAGGCTTTGAGCGGCTAGTCGCGAGCAGAGTTATGGATGTAATTGAAGAATTACCTTTGGAAAGTATGCTGCGCCGAAAAGAAAAAGGGAAATGTGGGTTATTTATCAAGTGTGTATATTTGGAAATAATACTGCAATTGCTAATCTTTGCTTTCGCTGATGATGTGTATCGTGATAAAGCTCGTCATTGAACTGCTGTAAAAAGAATCTCGTTTATGGAGAGTTCGAAGGGAAAAGACCCTCTGGATCGGCACGCAAGGCCGACCTAGATGTCGCAAAGCCTGAACCACCCGTCTATTGTCTTTGGCGGCTCGTTACCTTGCTCGCGTAAGGATTGCTCAGCCGCTCGTAGCTCAGAGACGCGTTCAAAATGCTCCGGGTACATGCGTTTGTCGATAGCCGGAACTTCGTCATCTATGTTGGACTTACCATCTGAAAGGTCAGTCTTACCCTCATCCTCATGACCTTCATTTAGCGATAAGCCATCATCCGAATCTTCTTCGTCTTGCGTCAGCGCATTCTCTGATGTATGGTCATCAATCAGGTTTGCCCGTGCCTCGTTGCTTCTACAAAAGTCTTCGAAGCTTGGAGCGACGTAGTCAGACGGGTACATAACGTTTGCCTCTGCCTCGCGGATTCCACATTCGCGTTCCCAGTTTGGAGTGACGTAGTCATCGGCATCCATTATTCTGTTCTCGCGAAGACGCAAGGCCCGTTCTTGCGTCCAGATTTCTAGATACTTTTGTTTGAGCTTTTGTGGATCCGTTGGCCAGAGCTCATGGCAGCCAGGCTCCATGAGCTTACGAATGTTTCTTGGAGTGCCATCCTCACGGATGTCGTCTCCCCCGCCGTGGACGTTTTTCCCGTCAAGGACGAAGACCATCTCTGACATTTGAACTCCAAGTCTTTCCATTTTCAAAACCGAGGTATCCCTATCGGGCGATGGCGCCTTTAGCATCTCTCGATCCGGCAACCTAGATATCTTCTCCCACGTCTGTTTCATGAAGAATTGTTCCACAAAAAAATCCGACTCTAGCGAGAACAGCCTGTAAGTGGGAGTAGTCGTACACCAGGCGCTGTCGTACGTGTGCACTTCCAGCGATCACGTATATTTTACAGGCACGCGGTAGGTCTCGCGTGTGACAGAACATCCCATGAAGAATTTCTCCCACGATATGCCGACCTCTGGAGTCGGGTCATCGACAAACACCATCGGTTCGTCGTCATAACAATCTGGCCACTGCTCATCCAGAGTCTGCTCCGCAAACACATGGCATCTGGCATACCAAGCATAAGCAAATTCATGTAAAATGGTGTCTGCGAGCTGAAACCAAAGGTGCTTTCGAACAATGTCTGGAGTGCCGGGGCTGTGGGCGCACCTGAGACCGTCGGTATAATAGTCTGCATTCAAAACGATGAAAGGCTGGAAGATGTTCATAGCATCATCAATTCCCTCCTCAGTGTATACCTACCTGAGATGATCTTCAGTACCAAGCATAGCAGCCAAACCTGGAGTCGATGGGCAGAAGACACAAGTAGTTCCTTGGTTAGTCATCGGCTTGCCGTACTTCTCACTCGTCCAAAACAGCTTGAGTTCGCTCGCGAATTCAACCATCTCCGCCTTGACTATGGCTTTCGCGTTCTTTGGGACGTCCGCCTGGTTAAGTTCGAGGTGACCGTGGCCAGTGGCGGGATGTTGGCGCAAGCGCGCGTACTTGACATGAACCCACCAATCGAGGTAAACGTCGTCAGTGATGACCAAGGTGCATAGCTGAAACGCAGGTTTCAAGGTGTTGTACACGGCATCAATAGGTAGCTTGCCAAAAAATCGCTCTGGAGCGAAGAGCGGATGGACTTCGATGTCAATCATGTCGTCCTTCCGCATTGGCTCGCCCTTGAGCGATCTGTTGAGGCGCTCTTGAATAACCCGCCATTCGGGAGATGTGACATCTTCTCGAACCAATCGCTGTCCGTCATCCTTGCAACAGGACTTGATGTGTAGTTCTGATAGGCCTTGTTGGCCGTCTTGTGCTCGCTGGATCATGTCTTGGAATCTAGGCGATTCCCAAGCCAAGCCATCCGAATCATTGGCCGGTGATTCAGCGCGCGCCATGTTGTATGGTTCGACTGTTCGTCGAAGATTGAGTGTTTGGAATGAAAGGTTTATGTCAGCCTGGCACCTCAGTTGTTCATACGGTACACTGTGAACTGCAACTCACGTGACTCTGTTAGTCACTTGCTTACTCATCTAGTTGTGTATATAATCGCTCGCTGTAGCTCTCTCAATACAACAACCTTCTGCCTCTTTCCTGTCTGCCCTGTGCTCCCACATCCAACAGTTTCCAAGATGCTGTAAAATTGTGAAATTGAAATATGCCCTGCGCAACAGGAGCTTTATACCCACAATTTCGCGAAACATTGAGAACTTGCAGAAGTCCACAATGTGCTTGTTTGGGGCCCGCCATGAGCCAATGGTGTACAATGTGGCGATATCTCAGAAGAGCAGAAAAACGCCACTCAGGGTCATCTAGACATATTGTGATGGAAGCGGGAATTCCCAGTAGCATTACAGTCACGCAGAGCGTACGAAAATCTACAGCTTGTGTGAGTAGGGACGTCTTGGTCGAGGTTTATTCGATTGACATGTAACTTGAGTGAAGTGTATCCTTCTGAGCACATTGTGTACATGGCGATAGAATCTCATTGCGTCCTACACAAAGTGTTGAAAGATGCAACGGATCTTGAGGTTGTGAAAGATACGAGATGAGAAGGTTGTTTTCGCCTCAATCAAGCTGCAACTGGGTAAAGTGGTGGATGAGGTAGTAAGTAGTGGTCGTTTGGTCAGGGACAAGTTCAAATTCAGGCGACGTCATTCTTCGCGAGGTCGGCACCATCGGTACGGTACCATCGTCCTCGCAACAACCTACCTACTGCCCAGGCATGATCAGTTCTCCAACACATCATACTCGTCTCGGAACATGATCACCCTGCACTCATAAGCTGTTGATGCTGCAGTCATCAATGTAAGCTTCGGCGCTACTTGTATAGCCGTGCGTTCCACTGCGAATCTGCAACATTACGTCGCTCACGATCTTCGCTTCTCTCCTTCCGTCCCAAATATAGGTGAAGCTTCAGCGGCGAACTTCCGAGATAGTACGCAGATCGGAGGCGCTGCAGCGTCCGCACTATTGGTTCGTACCCACCCAAGCTTCCGGAAGCCTCGCACTACCGCATTGCTTGTTTTGGTAGTTCCTAGCCTTGCACACTGCAACATCACATTCGTATGTCTCGTTGTACGAGTGCCAGATGACATCAGATTGTTGACTTCTAGGAGTTCAGAAGTGTCGGGGTTGGTGGTCTGGTTGGCTAGCAGCGCGGCTCCAATACCGCGCTGATCATCGTGTGGTGGGGTATGAATAGTTAGGTGCGTTTATTCTTGAATTGAACCAAACCGTCGAAGGCGGGAATTCTGGTACAACGGCAGAGGTATAAAGGGCATAGTGATGGCCTCGCAAGAAACATCATCACACCACAATTTCCCAATACTCGAACAACATCCAAGTCTTCAATACGTCGAAATTATCAAGCCCTTCTAATCACATCAACTTCTAATCACGAACAAACAAAAGATCTTCACCATGCAGTTCACAGTCGCACTCCTTGCCCTCACCGCTTCCACCGCCCTCGCGGCCCCAGCACTCAACACGCGCTCCGATTCAACGACCACCGTCACCCTCTGCAACGACCGCGACTTCACCGGCTACTGCCGCACCTTCACCACCGCACTAAACGAATGTGTCAACCTTGCCGACGACCTGAACGACCAGGTGAGCTCTGTTCAACCTGAGGGTGACAGCCTCTGCTACTTCCATGTGTAAGCGGAACACAGAATATTGGGGGGTGAACGAAGGCTGACGTAAATCATAGCGACCCCAACTGCAGCCTCGATGCCGATTACTTCCACATTAAATACCCAGGTCAAGGCAATCTCTCGGTTCAGCCTGTCAATGGGCCTCCCGGTTCTACTAGGAACTTTGAGGACAAGATTAGCAGCTATCGCTGCTCGTGATGGCCATGTCGAGGAAGGAGTTGGGTTGGATGGCACTAGATTGTTCTTGTATTATAGAAGGGGAGCTTAATTATAATAAGGAATTCGAGTATCAAGAGTTTTGAACGAACGACACAAGTCTGACGAAGTCTTCCGAGAGTGCCTCCAAGTGTCCGCTGAGGTTGAATCACGATGTCGTGTTCTGAGGGCGTGAGCACTGCGGTGAGATACCATGACAGGAATATATAGTTCTTTTCCATCCAACATTGGGCGCGTACTGGGCCGGGCACGGTGGAGTGCAGTGTCTCGGCATTGGTACTTGTGTACCATGACAGCCTGTCAGTCTTGTAAGCACTTCGCCCCATATAACTCTAAACTTCAATACGAAGACGCATCGAGAAGATCAATCCAATACCGCGAGCGATGGAGTGAAGATGATCGCAATGAATTGAAACACGACCCCGACCAGCCCAATACCACAGAACCACCTACGCCCAGATGTCCACCTCTTGCACCAACATCTTCCAAGTCTCTTAAGCCGCCGTTTTCCACCGTCACACAATCGTCAAAGGAGACGTCAAGCGTCCCCTTGGCGCATAAGAAACGCCCAGTCTCTCCAGCACGCTAGCCAAGTACCACAGAAAACGCGAAGAACAACCAAGCCCTGTCTTCTCCACCATCAAGACAGCCGTTATTCCGCCCGAGCGTCCTGATAACAAGCGACACCCAATAGAATCTGAGAAGTAGAGCGGAGTACAGCGATCTTCTATCTTGGCATCACCTTTGCCAGCGGCGATCTAAGCCGAATGCGGCACCAAGGCCAACCACAAGACGGATATCGGAACGCGAATTTGCTTGCAACCTTCCTGGAACGCGGAGGTCGCCAACGCTCCAAGCATGGGCACTGTTACCTGAGGCCATGATAACGGGTGTCCAGTACCAATCCCAAGGTGTTGTTATCTCTCAGTGGCGTTCTAGAATACGGCATGGCCGTTGCGAGGGGCATGTATAAGATGCAGGACAGCACGCGATCTTTCCAGCGACCTGGTCACTCCTTTACGTCGACTCCACTATACCGCATCCATGGGCGAAATCGAAGAAGTCCGAGAGATCAGGCGCTCGCGCGACGGCTCGTCGAGCTCGCCTCGCAGTGAGCCTTCCAAGAACCCTGTGGGGCCTGGCATTACCGTCGCGGAGGAGATGGAGGAGAAAAAGACGTTTTGGCAGCGTGTCAAGGAGCCGGGATCGGTGTGGCAGATCATCTTCGCTGCGCTTGCGGCTATTGCGATTGGTATGATTGTCACGACGCAGGTCGAGAAGGTACCTCCAGCTGCGATTGCACTGGTCGCGATTCCTGGTACTCTGTGGTTGCGTGCGCTTAGGGCAGTTGGTATGTTATTTCGATAGAAACCCTTGCGTTCGCTGAGCTAATTGTTGTAGTCCTTCCCATGATTGTGACCGCCATGATTATGGCCGTCCAACGTCTGCGTGCCATGACCCAAGGCGGAGGGAAAGCCGGAAAGCTCGCCCGCTGGACTATTGGATACTACGTTCTCACCACCATCCTCGCCGTCGCCCACTCTTGTCTACTCGTTGGCCTCGTCTGGTCCAAGCTCATGGTCACTGTCAGCCCAGACCAGCTCGAAGTCACAGACACAGACGACCAGGAGACCATCGATGAACGCAAAGAGATCGCTATCCACCAAGTCGTAGTCGACATGTTCAACTCGCTCGTTCCGCAGAACATCGTCAACGCGCTCGCAACGGACAGTCTGCTGGCCGTACTTGTAACGGCCGTCGTGATCGGCTACGTGATCAAGCCACGGGGTGCTCTGATGCGTGCGGTCGAGGAAGTTGAGGTCATCATCATGAGGATCATCACAGTGTTGATCCATCTTGCGCCTATCGGTGTCTTCTTTCTCATCATGCCCAACCTTTGGCGTCTCGACATTGCCGAGATCGGTTTGAACCTCGGAATACTCATCGGCGCAACGCTTGTTGGAATGTCCCTCCATCTCTTCATCCTGATTCCGCTCATTGTTTTCTTGTTTGCTAGGCGCAATGCTTATGCCATCTGGATCAAGTGTTCGCCTGCCTGGGTCACGGCATGGGGTACCGCTTCATCCGCCGCGACACTTCCAGTCACAATCCGATGTGTGTTGAAGTTGGGCGTGCCGGTTACCGTTACCAAGTTTATCGTCCCTCTGGGTTGTCTGTAAGTGTTGCCTTCATTACGAACTTGGTTTCTAGCAACACTAACACCTCGTAGTATCAACATGGACGGCACAGCCATCTACTTTCCCATCGTCGTCGTTTTCCTTGCAGCAACACAGGGCATCACTCTCGGCGCTGCCGACTATATTATCGTGGTCTTGCTCTCGACTCTCGCGTCCATCGGCACGACACCCATCCCTAGTTCAAGCTTGGTGCTCGTGGTAATGATCGCATCCAGTGTAGGCGTGCCTATCACTGGCATGTATGCTGTCGTTGTGGCCATCGACTGGTTCCTTGATCGCTTCAGGACTATGCTCAATGTAAGAAGATCTCCATACGGACTGCACGCGAGACATACACTAACATTGTATCTCTAGGTATCGTGCGATACATTCGCAGCGGTTGTTGTGTCCCATATTACCGGGATCAGGGACGAAGACGGCGTGACATATACCGAAGCCGATGTTAGCATTGATGAATTCCGTGAGCAGCCCATCAGGGGAGATGAGAAGGCTTAGAGACTTGGGGCAGATTCGCAGGTCTAGGAGTAAAACATCTTACTGCTTGACATTATCGATATACAACTCCTGTCGCGTGATAGATCGCGGTGCTGTGATAAGGACAGTAGGTGAAGTGAAACCCGCCTGCGCTCCTAGGCGGTTAGAGAAAGTCCCCGCTCGACGTCAACCCAGGTGATGCCTTACGAGACCGAAATCCGAAGATGGTGAAACGCGGCATTTCGATTTTCGACGAGTGTGTCTCCGTTAAGGATGCCAGACTTCAAGCTATGAAAACTAGCTTTTCCTGAAGGTCGCGCTACAGTGTCCTACGGTTTCGTTCGTTTAGCTACCTGGAAACGGGTTGGGGCGTCGGGGTCAGGTGGGGAAGTGTTCAAAATCCTCAGCCGCATCCTCAGCTAGACGAACCTCTCGAGCCACCTGATGCTGTTAATGTGTATCATAATGCCACCAACATCGGTACTTTGCGTTCTCGTTGGGTTCTCTCAGGCTCGTTCCAATCTACGGTAGTGACTTGTGATGGAAAGCACACGTTTTGGCATATTATTGTTGTATTGGTAGGCGCGTGAGAGCCTCTACGAAGCTCACAGAGGCTGCCAAGGCACTAGCTACACGCGATCACGTGAGAGGTATCAGTGGACTATCGGCTCTGTCCAACAACTTGTCCTTGCTCGTTGGCTCTACATTTCATTTCCTCTTGACATCATTATGCCTTCGCCCGAGCAATTACGAACCAGAGCCTGTCTCTGCAAGCAGATCACCTTCCGTGTAATTGGCGAAGAGGTCAACTTTGCTGTATGCCACTGCACGAATTGTCGCAGGATTTGCGGCGCGACGTATACGGCCAGCGCATGGTTCTTGGGGGAGGTAATGATCACATGGGGACCCCAAGCGACAATGTGTTACCCTGGGCTAACGATTTCCAAGGACTTCGCGTGGATTGCCGGCTCTGAAGCGTCAAAGCAGTATGACGACCGCGACACATCGACCGGCGAAGTCGTACACCACTGGTTCTGCACCAATTACGGCTCTCCAATGTTGACACAATCGCCGCGTATGCCCGGCGTCAAGATCATACCTATCGATATTTTTGATGGCCAGCATAAGTGGCAGCCAAACTATGAACAGTGGCGATGTAGTCGTGTTTGCTTCGTCGACGACATCCGAGGCATCAAGGAGAAGAGCAGGTATGAAGGGTTTCCCGACGTGGAAGAGTGTGCAAGAGTCTGGGAAGCTTATGGGACATTGAAGCAAGGTGCGAAGGCATGATCAAGGTAGCGCAAAACTGTCAACTTCATTGTTGCGGTAAGCTTGATTTTACAAGGCATCTTACAATGGCGGCTTCCGCCGTGCGAACACGGAACACGGCCATCTTCCGCACGCAGCACCCACAGCGACAATTATACTGCACCTTGCGAGCTATGAGCGAAAACGGGAAGGTTTGGTAAAGACGAGAACTCGCAGCGTGAAAGCACCTCGAAGCTAAACAAGACTATCGTTTGTACTGCGTCTCCATCCTTGCTCTCGTATCAATCGCAGTTGATCGGAGGCGTTACTGGGTTTCACGTCCATCAATTACGAGCATCAAGACTTGTATTTTTCACATTTATGGAAGTTCGCCCACGGCCATTTGGAAGGCCCTTCTCCCCGCACTACCTGCCCTCATTTGATTTCAATCTTCGGGAACCCCGATACAGGAGCCAACGTTCTACGAGGGTGGCATCGAGTGTATAGGCTATAAACGCGGAAGGTGTTGTGTAGTCTCGCACCAGATTCCAGGTCTGCGGAAGATGCAGAAGGTCTTGCAGCTGAGCACAAGGCAGATCACGTCGGCAAATTTAGCCTCATTGAAATTCGATTGCGATGATCCAGACCACGCCACGTGCACGTAGCGCTCATTGAACACCGCACTAATGGTCGACGCCGAGCGAACTAACACCACGTCGACATTAGTACCTTGCATCGTAGGCGAGTAAACAGTACGCATGAGCCTGTCTACCTTGAGCCATGCTTTTCTTTACGTGTTGAAGAGTTGCTAGCTCGGGCAAACTCCGTGCATGGGTTGGCAGAGTACACCGTATACACTGCCAGCTGGCTCAGTTCATGAGATGGAGAGCTGCTAGCATTGGAAAGCAGTCCGTTCAAGATACAAGTTGAGCACTCATATTGAATTTATAGGCCTGCTGACGCTCTTCAGATACGCACCACGCGTTTCAGAGCGTGCTGACTGCATGTCGAAATTCTCCGTTGACTGATTTCATCAGGCCTTAGCCTTACCCAAAGGCAGCCTGGTCTTCCCCAGATCTTGGGAGTGTGTCTGGCTTTGGCTCGTGAACCGTGCGGGGTAAATCTCAGCAGACCCCAGATCGACCAAATACCATGTGCGTTTACGACGATCGGAGTTACTGCCGCCAGACTGTCGGGTCCAGATGCTCAAGCTACTGCCAATTGAAGTGCTTGGTAAATGCCGGGGCCTTGGTTGCTCAGTGCGTCTTACCAAATGAGTGTTGCGAAGCCGAAACAATGGACACGAGAGCTTCTAGTCAACGTCCTGATTCTGTTGATCTCCCGAAGCTACTCGGAGAAGAGCCTGGGAGCAGAAAGGCGGACTTGCCCGGATCGTAGCAATGCTGCCTTCATCCGGCGAGGTGTTGTTTCTGGCTTGAATCTGGGGTAGTCCATGGTCGAGCTCTGGCCCATAGTGGAACTGATGGCTGTCAAATCTGGGGAAATCGAGACTTGCTCTTGTCAGTGACTGAGAAGTATATGAAGGCTCGCATCTCCCGTAACATCAACTGCAGCTCAATCCCTCTCGAGCCCAGGGTGAATACCTCACTACCTCATTCGCCTTTACCCCCTCTCAACACCAACCAACACAATGGCTTCCACACCTACCTATGCCGATGAGAAAGGCACTACTCACGAGATCGAGCGCGTCGACTCCGACAGCTCCAACCAGGCCAAAATCGATGCCTTCAGTACGTTTGAACTTCCGAGTTGTATGTGAGACAAATACTAACTTCGTACCCCAGCCCCTGAGGAACAGAAGAAGATTATCCGCAAGGTCGACTTACGCCTCATCCCTACTCTAGGATTCATGTACTGCGTGTCGCTCATGGATCGCACGAATCTTGGTGTCGCTATGGTTGCCGGTATGGGTGTCGACCTCAAACTCACTGGTGAACGCTACAGTCTTGTCGTGCTGTTGTTCTTCATCACCTATGTCGCTCTCCAGCCTCCCGCCACCGTTGTACTCCGCAAGCTGGGCCCAAGAATCTTTCTGCCTACCATTGTCGTACTTTGGGGCTCCGTCATGATTGGCTTCGGCTTTGTCAAGGAGTGGCACACACTGCTTCCTCTTCGCCTTCTCTTGGGTATCTTTGAAGCCGGCTTTTTCCCCGGCTCGGCTTATCTATTATCATGCTGGTATCAACGCTTCGAGCTTCAAAAGCGAAACACAGTCTTCTACCTAATTGGCATGCTTTCCTCTGCTTTCTCAGGCATTCTCGGATACCTCTTCTCCCTCCTCGCAGGCCATGGTATGCAGGCGGCCCCATACCTTGGACAGCATTTCGGTCAGTAACAGAAAGTCTTGCGCATGGGTCTCAGACTGACATGAAGCTATACAGGCCCCACCAAGAAGAACCCAAAGATCATCCCACACTTCGGTACCGGACTCGCCGGGTGGCGCTGGATCTTCATTTTGCAAGGAGTAATCACTGTTGTCATTGGCTTGATTGGCTGGTACTTCATTGTTGACTTCCCGGAGCTCGCCGCGAAGCCCTCGAAGACCCAGAAGAAGTTCTTGACCCAGCCAGAAGTCGACTTCATTGTCGCACGTATTGAGAAAGACCGTCACGATGCCATTCCAGAGGAGTTCAACATGGTGAAATATCTCAAGGGTGCACTCGACCTTAAGGTCAGTCAAGTTCCACGTACGAAATGTATCTGAGATTGATACTGACATCGTTCGCTAATCTTAGGTCATTGGATTCGCTTTCATCTTCATGATGACGACCACGGTTACCTATGCTATCGCGTACTTCCTTCCTATCATTCTGAAGGACGGTATGGGCTTCAACGCTGCCAAAGCCAACTGCCTTATCGCTCCACCTTACGTCTTTGCCGCCTTTGTCATGATTGCCTTCGCCTGGGCTGGTGACAAATACCACGTTCGCTCCGTGTGGGTCATTGCCAACGGTATCCTAGCACTAATTGGTCTGCCGATGGTACGTAGCTCCATGTACAAACTGTATGTGAAACTGATACTTACTTCGTCTTTAGATGGGTTTCGGGAAGTCAGTCGCTGTTCGGTATGCGGGCGTGTTCTTAGCGACTGCTGCCGCCAATGCCAACGTCCCATGCGTTCTCACCTGGCAGGCGAACAACATAAGAGGCCAGTGGAAGCGCGCCTTGTGCTCTGCCACCCTAGTCGGAGCTGGAGGTATCGGTGGTATCATCGGTGGCACCGTCTTCCGCACCCAAGATGCTCCTCACTACGTTCCTGGTATCACTGCTTGCATGATCGCCGCCGGACTCATCGTTGTCACAGCCCTCTTGCTCGACCTCAAGTTTTGGTTGGCCAACAAGCGTGCGGAGCGCGGTGGAAAGATCATCGAGGGCCTTGAGGGTTTCAGGTACACTTTGTAGATATTAGGCGGTTCATGATGAAGAGACGAAGAAATGCTATGATACCAATAGCCCGTTAGGGCGACGACTTCGAGTTTCGTTCTTGACCTCAACACTGCTTCTGATCTCGTAAGTAAATGCGCGTTTCAAGAGACTGACATGCGCATGGCCTGTGCAAGTGTAGCTTGGTCCTAACCACCGAGATTACCTATTTGAATACCAGTGTCAGATTGCGTCCACCCCAACTCCACCTGTACTTCGCTCTCACCGTGCCGCTGACGGCTTTGCTGAACATTATGTTTGACAATCTTTTCGTGGAGTTAGGCGACGTGTCAAATTGCTGTTCACGTTCAGCGACTTTCGGAGTCACGAGCAAGTCTCATCAAGGGGGAACACAAGGGCATCCCACAGTCATGACCTGGGTGAAAGTATTGAGTATAGCCGCGGCACACTATGGGTAAGACATAGACTACGGCGAAGTATGGCGGTGATAGCTAGGGTATCATATTGGCGATGCACCACTTTCTCTACGCCTTACAGTTTTGCGCTTCCCACGATCAAGCTATGGCTATGCGTCAACGTCTCAATAGCATCCCTTTCAAGCGTTTTCGCCAGCTCTTCGCAGGTCGGTATATCATGTATAAGTCCCGCACACATGCCCAAGCTCCACACACCTGCATCCACATCGCCCGTCTCATACACTTGTGCGCCTCTCTTACCACTCATCAGATGTGCAACATCCTCGAATTTGACGTCTTTCTTCTCTGCCTCGATCTTCACGACCTCCACACTGACCTTGTTCTTGTGCAGCCGTGAAGTGTTGCGGAACTTGCGGAGACACAGAACTGTGTCATTCTCCGTTGCCTTGACGATAGCTTCCTTTACGTTGTGATGGATCGGCGATTCGACCGTGCACATCCAGCGTGTGCCCATGTTTACACCAACGGCACCCAACGCCAGGGCAGCGGCGACTTGGCGACCGTTCGCGAAGCCTCCAGAGGCGAGATATGGGATCTTGAGTTGCTCCGCGCACAGCGAGAGAAGCATGAGCGATGTGGTGTCGTACCTAGAAGTAGGTGTAAGTCAATGTATAACAACTTCGGCGCTCAGTGTGTCCTGAAGGTCAACACAATAAAAATTGCTTACTCTCCACCGTGGCCTGCGCACTCGATTCCATCAATCGAAATGCAGTCCACGCCCAGTTTCTCTGCTCTCAAAGCATGCTTGAGCGTGACACATTTGTGGAAGACAGTGACGCCGTTATCCTTGAGGTACTTCAGGATCGGGCTAGGGTCGCCGGCTGTCTCGACGAGCTTAATCCCCTCTTCGACTACAACACGGGCATAAGCCGAGTAGTCCGGTGGGTTCATCATGGGTAGAAGTGTGATGTTGACGCCGAATTGTACGGCGAATGGCTTAAGCATCTTCTTCGTCCTCCGGATCTCGTTGCGCAACGCTTCGGGTGTTGGTTGCGTCAGGGCGGTCAGGAATCCCAATGCGCCAGCATTCGCGACGGCTGAGATGAGCTCAGCTTTTCCAACCCACATCATGCCGCCTTGCACGATGGGTACGCGGATCCCAAACTTTTCCGTGAGCCATGTCTTGAGAGGCATTGTGTGTGTTTGTGGATGAGGGACAGCTGTTGATATGAGATTGAGGTGACGATTAATGGAATGCAAAAAGTGTGTTAAATGTCGCGAGAAAGTAGAAGTGAAGCCTCCAACTCGATGATTGAAATTACTCGGCTATACGACGCGAAGCATGTACCCGTGTTGACTTACTGATCATGCCGAGGTTGTTTACCCCACAAGGAAGGGGCACGTGCGCCTCTCCCTTTCACAAGTTCAACGTTCATATGGCAGATTCCTCTGTTCGACCTCTCTCACACATTGCACGCTCCCAGCGTCGCGCATATCCCCTATCAGATCATGTGAGCTTCGTGATTCCCCACAGACTTGAACTGTCATACCCGCAGCAAGGTCTGGGCGTCATGTTACGCCTTCGCAAACGTCCAGTACCACAAGGAGGCGGTAGACAGGTACCTGAACAGCTGTCAATGCTGCATGTCCTTTGCGGGCCTCGGATACACTTACAACGTGGCATAGAAGACCCCCAGGAGAACCAAACACACGATTGGAATATTCCCAACCAGGAAGACGCCGCTTTCTTGCTTCAGCCCCAGCTCCATGACCTGCAAAATGCAGTTGTGTTCGTTTTCGACTCGCACAAAGAAGATTTGAGATCGTTGAGGCGCTCGCGCCGCGAACCGCGCCGTATGGCACACATATCGATGCCGGAATCTCGCGGAATCGGCTGTTGATGAAAAACTTGCGTCATGGATCACGCAACCTCGAAAAAATGGAGCCTTGCGGAGCGCGAATATTAGTAAAACTGACTGAAGTAGCATTTCTCGAGTGACGTTTCAATTCATGAAGACATTGATACCTTGAAGGTCAACAGCTTTGGCGTTCGGTGTTTCCTGGGCTGACACAATGGCACGAGGACCATCGTACATTGAAATAGCTTTTCAACATTCCATTGGGTTGTTGAGCGTGTAATGAGGGATCGTTCTTTTTGGCTCCATGGGCCAGACCGGTCAGTGTAACCTGGACTATTCGATTTCGCGGTTTCCAGCAAGCGAAACAGCCAGAATCAGGCCTTCGTGACACCCGAAAGCAGCTGGCAAAAATGCCCACATTCACATCGATACTATCGATCCAAATGTATAAGCCACAGTACCCCGGTCCAAAACATCCACATGATGTAGAAAATCACGGAACGACATTGAAAGTTGGAGACTTGTGCGATATACTCATAAAGAACCAGTTGGTAAGAAAAGGTAAGTGAAGTACTTGTTCTCGACATGTTTTTGCCTGCTACCTAGTTAATCGATTCATTCGCCGAAAGCTTCGCATTCAGACATGAACTAACCAACCCATAATCTACGTCCACCTGAGCAGCGTGTCTGATGTAAGTGCGTACATAGAGTAATATCAACCCGGTGAGTATCATCGTGGGTGCCTTTTTAGAAACTAGTATCGATAATACACTACTAAACGCTCGGCCCGTTCGGTAGTGGCTGTCAGCCTCAGCTTGAACTAACACCACTATTTCCGGAATGCCTATTTCGTACGCAGCAGTCGCCCGTTGTGCCTATCTCGGCAAACGCGTTCTTGAGGCTCTATTCAGCTGGAGATGTTAGCGCACAGTCGATTCACGCTGCGGGGAATGACACAGAGTGTAGAGTAAATCGGCTTACAACCGGTGAGCGTAGCGGCTTGAGTTGCGCGAGATGTCTGGTTACAACGTCGATTGAGAAGACTCGCGCACCTCCTTACTGGTGCTTGGAAGTCTTTTTCTTGGAAAGACGCATCATTCACGTGGACAGTTACAGTCTACATACTCACATTCATGGCAAACGCAGGCAGAGGCAATGTCTGTCGTCTAACTACATCACTACGTCGGCAATCTCCTTTTAGCTCGACCGTCGCAGTAGTAAACAAGTGTTGATTGTGTAAGAAATACAATTTCCTCAACTCTAACCAGATTGGCACAGCGACTTGGTGAGATTTTGGCGGGACACTAAAGCCACCATACCATAGTAGTCCATTTTGAGTTAGCCTTGCGCCTCAGCACCGCCTGTTCAGGGACGGTAAGGCGACAACGACAGTGTAGCAGATCACTGCAGATTGAGTGGAATGGGCACTGGCCTTTGTCATGGCCAGTGAGGTATATAAAGCCTCTCGTTCGACACCTTGAATGCAGACACCACATCATCTCGATACATCTACTGCAAACACCATTCTCCCATCGCTTTTAAGATTTCAGATCAATCCAACACTACCACCTACATCCAAGATGCAATTCCCAGTCACCTTCCTCGCCTTCATGGCAGCCACCAGCTCCGCATTCGTAATGGACACTTACAGTGGACCCAACTGCCAGGGCAGTTCCCAAAATGTTCGTATATCTCCCCTTTGACACCAACAACCGCTGACACTGACCCAGGTCAACGTGTACGACAACACTTGCGCCACCTGGCCCAACGGTTTTCAGTCTTTCCGACTCCGGACCTTTGGAGGAAATCACCAGCATGCCTACTTCTTCGGACCCGACAACTGCGGCAGCCTTCCTGGCGCTATTGAGAAGGGCTATGTTGATAGCACGACGTTTGACTACAAGATTGGCGAGTGTCACTCTTTTAATCATGCTTCTGCGAATGCTGTTGCTTCGTACTATGGTTGAGTAGGTGGGTTATACAGCTGAGATGATGATGCGATCTGACGCCTATAGTGCCATGGAACTGTGGGACGAGCGTAGGCTTGAAGGGGTATTGGAGAGTACATTCATTTTGAAGAGGCGTTAGACTGTTCTGCATTCATCCTCCACATACCTACATAGATAGAAAACAAGTGATGCCACCAAAATGGTAATCTTCATTAAACTTCGATTCTAGATAAGTTACGATGTTTCGGCTGATGACCGTAAGCCCAATTTGGACCCAGCTCACATAAGGTAGACCAGTCGTCAAAATGATCCGTTGTTCTATACCGCTAATCACTCAAAGAGAGTAAGAGTGCATGCACGAGTGATGGCTATGCTCGAAATCTTCCCAGGGCCCCGATATCCGCCTCATTCAGTCCGTCAATCCACTCTCTTCTCCTGGCGACAGGACAGAAACAAAGTTCACGCAAGCACCTTCCGATCCATATTTACCAAAACAATCTCAATATCCCGCCCTTCCAGCAGCCGAATCTTCCCAACGAAGACCTTAACCTCGTTCTTCCTCTCCGAACCCATCTCCAAAGAACGATCAGCATCCCCAGTCCGAACAAGCACCTTCTCCAGACACGGAAAATGCTCTTTGAACAACGGTGCTTTCCGAAGATTATACCACACCGAAATCGCCTCGCCCACCTCGATCTGACGAATCGCGTGCTTGAGCGGAGGAACAGTGACAGCTGAGTAAGACTCACACTCATGTCGTGCAGCACGCCGAGATAGAAGATGTTGAGCGATTACGCCAGTGTCGCGGTGTCGGCGTAGATCTGGCGGCAGGTCTCGGGGAGGCGGAGGGCCGAGAATACGGATTCGACGCGTCCGCTAGTGGTGGTGTGTCGCGCGCCGCCTACTGCTTTGCCCTTGAGTTGACCGCGGCTGCTGAGTCGCAGACTGATGTACTCGTAGGTGAGTGCGAACTCTCAGATCTTGGTGCGGAGCTTGGCTGGAAGACGTAGTAGGGGAAAGGGCTTTGCGTTGCTGGCGAACCTGAGTTGAGGTTAGATTGAAGCTTCGAGGGTCTTGATGGAGTTGTATCCTTCTCTGTGAGTTTCTTTTGGATGTGGGACATGTCGAGGGTGCTGTCACGTAGCTTGACGTCGTGGTCGTGAGCTTCAAAGATCGTAGAGGAGACGCGTACTTTGCGCGAGGGGGCTGATGGTGATTGATCCATCTTGTGGGGTAGAGAGAGTCGGTAAGGACCTTGTGGGGTGGAGAGAGAATTGACGAGGATTTTATGGGCTGGAGACAGACTCAGCGAGGATCTTGTAGGCCACGTGGAGAGAGACTCAGCGAGAATCCTATAGGGTGAAGAGAGACTCAGAGAAGATTTTGTAGGGTGGAGAATGATCCAGCGAGGGCGATGAATTGCTACTAGTGCTGAAACGTCATTAACAGCTAGGTAGCCAAACCGCGCTAGTACAAGCGTGCACGGTGACGGAGAAGCAAGAGTGAACTAGGTATCTCACCCGCATAGCCACTAGATAGCTCAAATCGTCACTCTCTAGTACTCTTATTTCAATTCACATCTAGACCGGGTGTCGAGAGTGTATCATGACTCGAAACTACAACACCCACTGAGTTCCCGAGTCAACATCGCCACTAAAGTTTTCCGACTCAGAATGCAATTTCGTGTATTTCTCCGTTCAAGAACGATTCGAGCAGGTCGTGCCTCATACTGTGACGCCTCAATACGTATGCCAATCTCGCGCAGCTCTGACCATGCAGACTCTGCATTGTCTCGATTCCATGCCTGCTCCGAGATTGATGTGGCGCCACGTAAGACAATCTTTGCCAGGTGCGGGAAACGGCCCTGCTTCAGGCGCTTTTGCATGTGTGTTGCCCAGAGATCCGCGCTATCTGTATGTCCGAGGAACTTGATGATGTGGAGAGATGGAGGCAAGGCTGCCGCGTAGATGGAAGCCGATTCCGGGTGCACTTCAACAAGTGCTGCTGGAAGTACTGCGAGTCGTTTCAGATGGCCGAACTTTCCGAGTCTATAGAAAGGCGTGGCGCGCTTGAATAGGTTGACGACATCGAGGTCCTTCGCACAGCCTTCGTCCTCGTCGATGATGAGGGAATGTGGTAGAGGGGCGGCATTGCTCAGGATCTTGTTCAAGCGTTCGTAATCTGGATCCCACTTGTCGTAGTCGGAACGGTCGTAATACCGGGATGGGGTAAATTTCACTTGCACATGTTGTAAGCAAAAAGGCAATTGCTATATCATGTAAGGTGTATTGTGTTGTGTAGTAGTTCTGTGGTTCCATGACCGAGAGGTCTGTGACGTAGGGTTATATATACTTGAAATGGTGGGCTGATTGGCTAGTGGATAATCCACGTAACCATGCAAGGTGCCCTGGGCTTACACATGTTTCAGACCAGGCATCCGGGTCATGAGATCTGTGAGGTATGGTCTCTCTGGCTGACCGCAGGGACTTAGAATATCGACGGAGACAGGCAATTCCAGTGTCTCGAGGCCAATGGCCAGCTGGCCAGCTCGCGAGAACGTATCATCGTAATCATTGCACGACAAGGAGAAATCCAGATGAACGATGGCTTTCGACAAGGACAGCGAGCCCAAGAGAGGCCAATCAATCGCACTGAATTTAACCAGCGTGCGGAGCTTTGCCAGTGCGGGCAATTTGACCCAGTCAAAGAATTGTGAAAAGCATTCGAATAAATCTTTGACACGAACTGGATGCACGCGGGCGACCTCTTCATCAGTGGACCAAGTATTCTGATGCCTGTTGAAGGCGCGAATCTCCAGATGCTCGAGGTTCGGGACAAGACTCAGGAGTACGCCAGCAAAGATGGATTCTGAGCCAGTCTTGATGTACGCAGTCCAGTAGCCTCCGACACCATCCCTAACTGGGCAACCAATCTTTTTCGCGTGTCGAACGCAGGCACTCTTGAGATCGAGCAGGCCGCAGAAGCAATTGCCCTGCGTGCAGTTTCGCTCCTGTGGAATCATGCGGCGGAAGTATGCCAGATCCAGGCTTCAAATGTTCAGAGTCAGCGACGGCTTGTTGAGCAGGGTTCGAACAAGGAGTGCGACATGGCTTTGGTTGCTCTCTGGGTCGGGAAGCGTTGGCGACTCGTAAAGTACTTCTTGCGCAACCGGGTAGAACTTCTGAGCGACACGGGCTAGGGATGCGAGGATAGGCTGGTGCTTGTTCAGATGGTTCGCGATTGCTAGTAGCAGCTCCACTGGGAGTTCGATCAAAGTGGCCATCGAGTGAAGGACGTGGATTCGGATATGTGGAGCTATGAATCAGTGTAGAGGCGCAAAGATATTTTGCAAGTTCGTCGGGTACGTATACGGATGACTACGTATCGAATGCGCTAGCACGGAACCTTGGCCCGTGTAGGTGAATGCCTACAGCATTCACTCGAAGCCCATGAACCTTCCTACGCCACCCCCAACAACCTCCCAACCTTCTCCAAATACTCACCCCCCAGCGTCCACCTCCCCGCAAACCAACCCAAAAGCCTTAGATACCCTTCAATCTCCCCTTCCCCCACCACCCCATCGTCAATATACGCCGACGTCTCAAGCACAGCCAGTCCCGCCCGCATCGTACTACACATGCCAGCCAGCGTAACTTTCGACACCGCCTCCTCCGTTCCCATGAGCATAATCGCAACACGCACCATTTCCCACGCCATACTGCGCGCGAATTTAAGCGCCATCATGGCTTTTTGGTACGCGGAGCTGTCGGACGTGTGGGAGTCGGGCAGTGTGTTGTGCAGGTGTCGGATTTGTGTGTATTGGAGCATGATGTGCGTGCTGCGTCGGTGTTAGGAATTTTCGATCACTTCAACGGGAAGTAGGGGAGTTACCACACTGTCATTGGCATGGCGTCGCAGTGGAACATTGCCTTTGAGCCTGGTTTCACGACGAGCATGGATATGCATAGATTGACGGCGCCGTCGGCGTAGTCGTAGGTGTGTTTGGGCTCGGTGCCGTGTTGGCGGCTGTAGATGTAGTCGAGGGCTGGGCCGGCTGATATGACTGCTCCGGTTCTGATGAATACTTTGAAGGGGGAAGTTGCGTATGGGCGGGCGGGAACTGGGGGGAGGACTGGACTCAGGGTACTGCGCAGTGACTTGGTCACAGCATGGTCTGCTGATAAGGTTAGTGGCAGTGGGTTTGAGAGCATGGAGAGTGGTAGCTGGCTAATGCATGTGAGTGGGCGGAGATTATTGAGGGCATGTAGAACTTACCGATCGATCATCGCGAGACTAGCTTTCAGCCAACCCACGACATTCAGGAGGTCCTCGTCTTGTTTCCTCCCAGCTTCCAGCTCCAGGAATGTGAGTGTAGCCGTGCAGATGGCCAGCGTCTGGAAAGCTTGCTGCCTCAATTTATGTCCCATCTCGTACACAGCGATGATGAGACCGATTTGAAGGACCGCAAGGTCCAGTTCCAGGGCGCTTTGCATCAAGGCATGTACCTGCTTCACCGCAGCGTACAACTCGCTCGTACCCATATTCTCACCCACCTCGCACGGTTTCCGCAAAACCAACCACATAGCCATCCACAACACCGGCGTCTTAGGCCCATCCCGCGCGTCCACCGGCTCCGTTACCCGATAATCACAATTCCCCAGAATCTGGTCCTCCAACAGGATAGGGCACCACTGCTGCACGCACGGTCCAAACCGCGTTAACGCATCGGACATATCGAAGTTTACCAAGTCCAGGATATCGACAACGAGTTCCAGCAGATCGGTAGCGGCGGCGGATGCAGGCGCGTCAATGTACGCTTTGATGGCTTGTACGAGTGCGGTGGCCCCGTGCGGGGAGAGGTCTGCATGGCCGCAAACCTTGTGCGAGAGGACTAGTGGCTCAGGCGGAGGTGAGTCAGACTGGTATGGGGGCGTGTAGTCACAATCCAGGTTCTTACTGGCTCTTGTCAGTGGACAGACAGTGTGCTGGTAGGGAAGGGCGCGCGTACGCGTTACATCTGTTACAACGGGGTAGCATGCGGTCGCATCTCTGCTTTCGCACGCGGCAATATACGCAGACGTTAGATGCCTTGCGCACGAACGGAATCATATCTGGCGCCATCGTCAAGGGACTCTTGGGGTTGTTTCAGCGCAGGCTTGGGAGTGCGCTACGCGGCCGTTGCATGTGAGGCATCGTGCGATGCTGGGTGGGACTTGACTTAAGTAATGCCGATGTTGCTGACAACTTTTTGTGCTGGGAATGTTTGGACGAGTGGGTGAAGGAACATGGGGTTAGTCATGCTGGCTAATGTAGATTCGGACTAGAAGGTGCTTAAGCGAGGGACATGCGTCGGCCGATGCAGAATGCGTCGCTTTGCATCCAATCACGAGGCCATGCCAGATTACACATGCGAGAATGACAAGGGGTCTGGTGCGCAAGCGCCTTCGGGTCATTCTCCTCGCATGCTCGCGTTCTTTACGTTAGTCCTCCTCACGTGTTGGTGTTCAACCTCGTGTCAGAGATCGATGGTTGACAGACGCCGTAAGAATCGTGTCTGTCAAAGATACCGTATCTTGTATGCACTCTCCCGTCGAAGCACCACAGAAGAGCACAACAGAACGGCTCCATAAGCAGGTTCATGGGGCTTGAATAGGCGATGCGATTGATCTGGTGCATTCACTGGCCTCAGATGGCGAAAGGTAACGACGTGAGGGCTCGGAAAGGTGCATGTAACACAAGAACTAGATCCCCAAAGCTTCGATTGGTACTATCCTTTCAGCGAGTAGCCCGCCCATGGTGTTAGCTAATCCTTTTTCTGAACGCCAGTGCTCACCTGGTATCTTTCACCCAAACACCCGCTTGCTACAGAAGCTACATGCCCAGATCAAAACGAAAGAACTGGACTTCAAGCATGCGCATCTAAGCAGGCTCCTCAGTCTTCGACCTCTTGCCATTCGCATTCCCTTCATCGACCTCCAGCTTCCTCTTACTACCGCTCGCAGTCGCCGGTGCCGGCGCTGGCTTAGCCTTCTTCTTGACCATTCCCGAGACATCATTCGCCGACTTTGTCGCCTCTGCAATCTTCGCCTTCTGCGTCGCTGCGTCTGCGCCGAGTAAGCCGCCCAGCAGACCCTGCATGACTGTCGGATCGATGCCGTCGAGTTCCTGCTTTGTTGGGTCGGTTTTGAGGTCGGTTGCGCGGACTGTGAGCTCTTCTAGTACGGCTTTTTTGTCCTCGATGACGGCCAACATTTCCTTTTTTCGCTCGGGTGTGAGGGTGTCGGATGCGAGTGACGCTTCTTCTCTCTTGAGGCGGGCCTCGAGACCCTTTATGGCGAGCTCGGTGTGCTTGACTGCCTCGTTCCTGAGGTCCCAGTCGATGCCGCTGTCCTTGTCGTCTTCGGCGCCGGGAGCTGTGTCTGCTGGGGTGTCGCCTGAGGTGCCAGCCTGGTCTTCGCGCAGCTTGGAGACAGATGCGAATTCGAGGGCGAGTGAGAGTGAGTAGTGGCTCTCTGTGACGTTTTCGTGCTCGAGAGGGTACAGCTCTTCTTGTAGGGCGACTGATGCGCGCGCGTCTGATACGGCGTCGTGGAAGCGCTCGTTTTCCAGTGAGATCTCGACGAGGAAGCCGTGGCAGTCTGCAATCTTCTCCTTGATGGCGCGTGCTTGGGGTGTGAGCTCGGCTTTGCCTTTGTCCTTGTCTGCGCCATCTGCGCCTTCAAGCGCCTCTAGCTGTTTTGTGTAGAGTATGCGCGACAGCTCAAATGTCTCGTAGGCGTTGCCGAATTCGTCGTCGTCCTCTTCCTCCTCGCCTTCCTGCTCCATGTCCTCGTCCTCTGAGTCGGTCCAGTTCTCGTCGCCCGTGAGCTGGAAAAAGGGTTTCGACTCGACTGACTCCTCCTTCGTCTCTGTCTTGGCCCCATTTGCTGCACCTGAACCCTCGGCAGCCTCTGCTTTTGACGCCTTCTTCGACTTGGTCTTCTTCTTGTCTTCTTGTACGACCGTGTTGCCTAGCACGTCGCTCTTGGCGACTGCGACCTTGTACAGCGCGCGACCGTAGTAGAACAGCAGCTCTGCGTTCTCGGGCGCCATCTCGCCATTGAGTTCGGCCTGTATTTCAAGCGCATTGGCGTAGTTCTCGGCGGCGGCATCGAAGTTCTTGGTGGAGTAGTGTATTGACGCGGCTTTGGTGAGCTCTTCCAGCTTCTCCTTCGTCTTGGGCAGCTCCTCGGTCTCTGCGACTTGCGCCAACGGTTCATTTGTCGCGTCGGTCATGGTGGAAGCCGATAGGGTTACCAGAACGATGGATGGGAAGCGTTCGTATATGCGACCGAGATTACGAGGCCACGTTAAGTTGTAATGGTGGTGAGAGTGTTTGTGATGTTGCTGGGGGGAGGTGGCATGGAGTCTTGAGTGTCGCGAGCTTTGACCACCGCGATTCCGACGGCAAGCGCGACGCGTAGAGTGCATTTCGCATGCGCAGCGACTTTTGAGACACAGCATACCGTCTCGACTCTACACAATACATACGACAATGGCGACTACACGACGACCAGAGAAGCCTTCGGCCGTGCCTGCGAACCCAATTCCGTCATCTTCACCCGCCTTCGGCACGCCCGCCCATCCCATCAACCCTCGACGGATAACAGCAATACGTGCCCCGCCTGCGCTGAAGCCGCCAGTCAAGTCGACTGTACTGCCCATACTGCTGCCACCAGCCACACTGCGACCACTTGCATTCCGGACATTCACCAAGAAGCACAACCTCACACTCACATCGTCCGCTCTCCAAGCACTAGCGACTTTCGTGGGGAAGCACTGCGGCTCAGCATGGAGAGAAGAAGGCTTGGCGGAGAAGGTGCTAGAGGAGGTGGCCAAGAGCTGGAAGAAGTGCGGGGGCCAGGTCATTGTGGAGGGAGAGAATGAGACGCTCAACGGCATCTTCAGGACCCTTGAGGGCACTATGATGGGCGGGAGGATAGTCCAGGGCTCGAATCTGGGCAGACAGAGCAGTTTCAACTTTGGGCAAGAGGCGACTACCATCCCGTCTCGACCAGCCCTGGACAGCAATAACAGCTTTGGCATCTCGAGTTTGGATGTGCAAGATCATGACGACGAAGACGAGCATCTGAAGGATCCACGAGACTGGCTGAAGGTCATTGGCGCCTTCGACCAGCCAAGAATGATATATAATGCCACACAGAAGCATTTCGACAAGTAAGACACCGACTGTATGGCTGTGGACATTTGCTCACTATCCAAGATCCACCGTAAAACCGTCCCTCTTTCCTGATCCCTCCCACAAGACCGTCCTCTTTCGCCAGCGGTATCACATCGTTCACCAGCGTATCCTGCGGAACGAAACATTCCAAGCACCCACTTTCTCCACCACACGGTCGGCAACACTCATACGTGCTGGGTCAATTGCAGCAGCACAAGCTAATACCATAACACCAATAGCCAATTTGCTAGGTCGCACTGGTAGTACCCATCTACTACTAGGCTCGCTCACTGTTTCCCCGACAGGTGCACTGTCACTTGCCGACCTCTCCGGAACGATTGCTCTCGACATTCAGCATGCGCGGCCAATACCAGAAACGGGTGCTTACTTCGCCCCTGGCATGATAGTTCTGGTTGAAGGAAGCTACGAGGAAGACGCTGGTACAAGTGCGTCAACCTTGGGCGGTACTGGCGGCATTGGAGGCACAATTGGCGGCAAATTCATTGGCTTTTCTGTCGGCCATCCTCCCTGCGAACGACGAACGACGACGTTGGGCGGCACGGAAGAGCTCGACAAGAGCGCAGTGCATGGTCCAGCTTTTGGGTGGACCGACTTTCTCGGCGTCGGCTCGCAACGCGCCACAGGAGCACGTATGAACAAGATTGCATCAAAGGTGCTCGATGTTGAGGAAGCACACAACATCGTCCTAGCATCCGAAGTACATCTCGACGTGCCCTCAACGCTCTCCGCACTCCGCACACTATTACGAACACATAACCCAGACCCAGCTTCCACAAATCCCATATACCCCCTCGCAATCATCCTCATGGGCAACTTTAGCTCCAAAGCCAGTTTGACTGGCGTCCCAGGCGCCGGCAGCATAGAATACAAAGAACACTTCGACGCCCTCGCATCCGTCCTGTCCGAATTCCAACATCTCATCGCCCACACCACACTCGTCTTCGTCCCCGGCGACAACGACGCCTGGCCCAGCGCCTTCCTCGCAGGCGCCGCAACCCCTTTACCACGCAAACCCGTGCCCCCAATCTTCACCAACAGAATTCGCCGCGTCGTCGCCGAAGCAAACCGCGAGATCTGGGGCGCGGGCAAAGCGAAGGGCAAAGAGGGCGAAGTCATATGGACAAGCAACCCAACAAGGCTGAGCTGGTTCGGCGTCAAGGGCGAAATGGCCATTGTTCGAGATGACTTGGCTGGCAGGTTGCAGAGGACAAGCATTAGGTTCAACAAGCCCGACGAACCAGATGCAGATGACGAAATGCCCTTTGCGCCAGCCGAACAAGGCAACGACGAATCGCAAGACCAAGACCAAGACCAAGACAACATGGACATCGACCTTCACGCGCCGCCGCAACCCAAACAGCTCGAAATCGACCGCGACGTCCAAACCGCACGCGCACTCACACGCACCATCCTCTCGCAATCACATCTCTCGCCATTCCCGCTCTCCGCGCGCCCACTGCATTGGGACTACGCGCACACTCTGAACTTATATCCGCTGCCGACGAGCTTGGTCCTCGCGGATAATGAGGCGCCGCCGTTTGTGGTCAAGTATTGTGGGTGTACGGTTATGAATCCTGGGGGGCTGGATGAGAGTGGAGGGAGGGGTAGGAGGGAGGGGAGGGCGAGGTGGGTTGAGTATGACATTCGGAGTGGGGTTGGGGTTGTTAGATTTGAGGGTTGAACGGAGAGCATGGCACCTGGAGTTTTGAGATTGGCGAGATACTGTTAATGATGACATATGTGCAGGACTTCAATCATGTCGTATAGCATTTTCTTATACATTTCTTATGGCAATAATGCTGTCCATTGTCAGCACAGATTTACCGTTTAGCCAAATCCTAGATTTGCTAGTTATACCGGTACAGGCGCTGTAGTGAACATTGGCGTAAGCACAGCACGACCCCAAATCTACCTCGCTCACTCACTCACAAACGACGCACCGCTTTTACAACAACAATCACAGACCTCCAAAATCACCTCACGCTTCGTGAAGCCGCCGCCTTTCGTCCACGGTGCCCCGTTGCTGATGCTCGCGTCAGCGCACCCCTGTCGCACCAAGCAGATTGTTGCCCGCATTCGTCTTCCTAGTGCTAGTGCACTGGGAAGTTACCTGAACGAGACAGCGCTCTGTACAAGCTTGAGCATGCTTGATGATATCGTGAGAAGAGCTGGAGATATGGGCTGTTGAGGTTGTAAAGTCCTCCGCGCGAGTTGTCCGGCCGCATGTAGCGCCGAAAACAAGGCTGAATCTCGTCCGAAAACGTGCTGCGATCGGCCGTACGAATACGTATGATGCGCACCAAACAAACTAGAAAGATCCCGCGTGAGTGAAGTGGAAGGTAAAGTGACAAAAGGGACATAACGTCTCTTCATTTCATATATTTACCATCTTCGTCGCCTCTCTACATTCCACTTTCCAGTCCACCAACATCCCATCCCTCTTCCACCTACACAACCACCCTCAAAATGGGCAACCTAACCTCCATGATCACCCAATCCTTCCCACCCCCCGCCTCCTTCACAGAACACACACTCCCAAACCTCACCGGCAAAGTCTACATCGTAACCGGCTCCTCCGCCGGCGTCGGCAAAGAACTCGCGCGCCTCCTCTACTCGCGCAACGCAACCGTCTACATCGCCGCGCGCAGCGCCGAGCGCGCACACGCCGCAATATCATGGATCCAAAACTCCCACCCATCTTCAACAGGCACTCTACATTTCCTGCCCCTCGACCTCGCCGACCTCGAATCAATCAAGACCTCAGCACAATCCTTCCTCGCCCGCGAAACGCGGCTCGACGTCCTGTTCAACAACGCAGGCGTCATGGTGCCGCCCCAAGGCTCGCTCACGAAACAAGGGCTCGAACTGCAACTCGGCACGAATTGCGTTGCGCCGTTTCTGTTCACGAAACTCCTCACGCCAATGCTGATTGAGACGGCGGCGAAGAGCGAGGCGGGGAGTGTGCGGGTTGTGTGGGTGTCGAGTGGGGCGGCGCAATTGTTGGCGCCGGTGGGGGGCGTGGATATGGAGAATTTGGGGTATGAGAGGGAGAAAGGTGTGAATTATAAGTATGCGGTTAGTAAGGGGGGGAATGTATTACATGCGCTCGAATATCAACGCCGATACAGAGATTCAGGTATCGTTAGTATCGTAAGTCCCACCACTACTACCCATTCTTCACACCATCCCACCCCATCCCATTCCATCCCATTCCTAACGCGCACCCAGGCTCTCAACCCAGGTAATCTCAAATCCGATCTACAGCGCCACATCACGCGTCTGCAATCCCTCATGATCAATTGGATGCTGTACCCCGCCGTGAACGGCGCATATACCGAGTTGTTCGCTGGTCTAGCGCCTGAAGCCGCCAGTTTAAAGGAAGGGGAGTGGGTCGTGCCGTTTGGGCGGGTTCTGTCGCTGAGGAAGGATTTTGCGGGTGGGAAGACGGCGGGGGAGTTTTGGGAGTGGAGTGAGAGGCAGGTTGAGAGGTATGCTTAGGGGGGTCTGGAGGTGGGGGTTTTGTAGCGATTTCGATTTTGATATGAGGGGTGGAACGGAGGGTCGATGTGTTGCGATACGTTGTATTTCTGGGAAACTGTTCTTAACTACTTTCCTTACGTTAAGCATTCTCTCGCGCCTCATTTATTTGCGTCAACGGCATGTAAAACCGTGTATTCCCCAAAGCTTAC
>Ga0265780_10000538_pt1 | contig 58338 bp, 55 predicted proteins | sample P1T30metagenome_FD_192432 | JGI IMG/M metagenome (GOLD analysis project Ga0265780, IMG submission 192432) | Plant litter microbial communities from East Loma Ridge, Irvine, California - P1 T30 | ecosystem: Environmental > Terrestrial > Plant litter > Unclassified | place: USA: California... | reverse complement strand
TGGTGTTCAGAGCCCCGGGCATGTGGGCTGCCCTGCAACCTCCGCTTGCCGACAGACATCATCATTACACAGCCATGAAGTCCCGCCACTACTACCAGCCCAGTACTGTGTACATGGTCACACCTTGCGCATCGCATGAGGAAAGACCTGACATTGCAAGTTCGAAGACATTGTATAGTCGCAATCATTATCGTCATGATGTAAGGACGTCCCCACGCTCAGCACGCATCCAACTTGGCGCACAGGCTCCAACGGCTTGTTTCACCAACACCCTTGTTGTTTTTGACACCCGTTATCGCTTGACGCGGCGAATCCAGATTCCGGGTTGTGTGTCAGCCACTGCTTCCACTTCGATGACTGAATAGGTACCCACATGATGAATTGCCCGAACAGCCAAATATAGATTCTGACGGGCCTCATCACGCTCGAGTGCGTTTCGTAGCGATACGACGATGACTTTGATGGGAATAGAGGCATGAAAAGATCGAGCTGGATCTGGCGAAACGTGATATGAGGGATGGTTGAGGTGCTCTCATCTATGTGACTGGCTAAACACCTGCTCACTCTACAGTGTATGCCCAAACGCCGCGCTGATGCTGAAAAAGATCGATCCACCCTGCTGCATCGCCGGGCCTCATTGTTGCTCTTACTCTTGGGCCATCTGTTTCTCCGCATCCCCCACTTTATCCTTGTCCCTGAAGCCCATCTCGTGATCCATCTCCGTATCCATATTATACTCATCGATGAAGAGCGTCGCAACGAGCGAGACGGCGCTGAAAACGGTCATGACGATCCAGATGTATTTTAGTGCATCAGTGTAGCTCTCCCTCAGCTGCACCTTCATGGCGCCAGCCGGCATACTTTTGATGATGCCCACTAGCCCAGCGGCGTCTTTGGAGTACTCGTCTGCCAGTTCCGCAAGGAGTGGGTAACCGAGCATCTTTCTCCGCATCTGGTTCTGAAAGACGACGCCCCCGATGGCCACACCTATCGTCTGCCCAAAGGCTCGGAAGAAAGAGAACATGTTGGCTGCGTAGGCTTGGTCCTTTACTGTGGCGCTGGCTTGTACGGCGAGTGCCATAGCTGGGAAGAGCATACCGGTGCCCAGGCCACCTACGAGGTTGAGAAACACCCATGCGACGGTTGAGGTGTCTGGCTTGAGCAGGATGAGCAGACCCATGCCAAGGGTTGAGAGGAACCAGCCTATCCAATTTGCCCAGCGATACCTGCCAGTGACGGCGATGGCAATACCAGTCGCAATAGAGCCGGGAGCCACGGTAAAAGTCCACGGAAACATTGAAACACCAGCGAGGATTGGACCCATTCCTTTGACTGCCTCAAAGTATAATGGCATGTAGTACAAGATGGACCACAAGAGCATGCCGTGGACAATAGTTGTGAGGAAGAGAATCGCTGCAGACTTGTTCTTGAACACCGATGTGCGGATCAGCGGATGTTTCGCGAAGAACTCGATGTGAACCACGAAGACAACCAATCCAACGGCGCAGACTATAAGCGGCACGAGCGTCCTCCAAGAGTCCCAAGCATATTGTACTCCGCCCCAAGTGACCGGGATCAAGAAGCCGGTGGTGGAGGCGACGAAAAGTACCATCCCAATCCAGTCAACTTGTCGGAGCTTGGTGAGGAAGTCGCCGTGTCTCTGGTTGAGCTGGAGGAAGATTGTGATCAATATAGCACCAAGGCCTAAGAATGGCAAATTAATCCAGAACACCTGTACAGACGAAGTCAGTGTTTGTCTCACACACACGTTTCGTACATTGACCACTTACCCATCGCCAGGTGACGTTCTGTGAGAAGCCGCCGCCTAACAAAGGCCCGGCCACGGTTCCAAGAGACCACATCGCGCCAAAGAAGCTGAACCACTTGCCACGCTCACGGAGGGGCACTGTGTCGACAACAACTAGCTCAGTCAAGCAGAGAATTCCACCTCCTCCAACACCCTGTATGGATCGACCAACGAGGACGACAGTGAAGTTGTTGGCAGCGGCAGGGATGATAGATCCAGCTAGGAAGAAAGCGAGACTGATGTATATCAAAGCTTTGCGGCCGAAGACGTGCGAAAACGATCCTATGATTGGCTGGAACACGGTGGATGTGAGGAGGAATGAGGTTCCCGACCAGAACGCTTCGATGGCAGAGCCGCTGAGTGCTTTTGCCATGATTGGTAGAGCCACTGAGATCGATGTGGCGTCCAGAGCGGCCATGAGAGTAATGACGCAGAGACTGATGAAGGCAGCGATGAATCGCCATCCTGGCTGGAATTTTTCTGGCGTAGGTGATTGTGATGTTTCTGAGGTGGTGTCGTTGTGCGGCTGAGCTGGGAGGATCTCAGGCTTGAGATCGTCTCCGATCGACTGAGATGAAGGAGTCGCCATGTAGGCCAGCTCTTAGGGTATGCTTGATATGTTCAAGTCTCCTTCGCGAAAATCCCTTGTTAGAAGTGCTTGGTAAGTAGATTACCGTGGGCGAGATCTGCTTCATGTTCTTGTTAAGGGATGCGCTGTATATATACATTCAGCTCAGCACGCGAGCCACAGCACCGCGGCGACATAACGTTAGAGACGTTGAATAGGCGCATATCGGCTGAACATTGCACTGTAATCAGATCAGAATCGAATCGAGCATTGCATTGAAGCCGCTCCGCGAAGCCATCAATGACGTGAAGAACCATTTGGCGAGACTGCAGCTCTTTGCTGTATGCCGTGTGGTCAGGCAGCCGCGAAATGTATATTGTACGGACAAACGTTTGAAATGCAGCCAATAGGCGCGGTATGTACGTTCGTGTGCGGACAATTCATGTGTCAATTGCAGCGGCTCCGATCGTGTCGAACCGGGCAGACTTTCAACCGCCCTCGGTGCCAAGGCGCCTAGCGAATCGGGCTGTATCCGTCCGAGCATAACGTTGAGTTGAGACTGTCTTTGCTTTCGCAAAATGCGACAACATCGCGCTTTTGAGTTAGGCGGGGGAGCCTCGATGTGCGATGGATGGAGTGATGAGGCAGGTGTTGAATCAGCGTGCTTCGTCCGTCGCCGGAACCGGACCGTGGCGACTCGCTTTTGCTTTCGTCAACTACATACGAACATTCCTGTCGTCGCATTTCGACGAAACCACATTTCGCACTTCGAAAGCCGCACTCGACACTGCTCAAGGCCGAGAGGTGACGATGATTTGCGTGCCATCAGACATGTGCGCGCCTAGCTGGCGTCATAACGTCTAGGCTCTCTGTTTATGATAGCCTCACGCTACTCATATTTATCTATACAAGACGTGGACATGCGATAATTCCTCGTGTTTGTCTAACAGCAGACATCTGGAGATTTAGAATCAGTGTTGCGCTACAGTCTGCGATTGAAAGCACCTCAAGTTGCTATCCTTTGTCATGGTTACAAAAAAGGTGAGCGTTGCCACTTTCAATCACCACCACGTGGGATGACGTTCGCGAGTTTCTTTGTTCGGCAGTCTTCTAGAAGTCCTTTTTGGTATACGATGCTCTCCAAGCTTTTGACTTTCACGCCACTTAGGAATGCCTGACACAAGAGAGCAGCCACCGCCATCTCCGGCTTCTCTGAGGGGCATGGAACGGTCTGTTCGCACTTTGCCGTCATTTGTTAGAACAACTCCTCCGCCATCAAGCTCTCACAGCCATAAGCCTCTGCCACCAATGCCAATCTATGGACGAACCATATTTAACATCACCCCAGCGCCAATGCCGCCCCCGTCAGATCGAACTTCAGATGTGACGTCCTGGAAAGCACCAGCGACTTGGGACGATCGAAGCACACCCTACGAAGGGCTTCATGCCCCAACCCCGTTCAGCAACCGAAGCTATGCGCCTCTTCTACCTGAGCCGACGTCGCCCGGAGTGTTTGAACAACTCAATTCATCCCCGTTGTCTTCCAACTTGGCTGCACCACAAGCTCCGGGGCTCAGTCGCAGGGAAGATAGCTTCAAGAAAATCCCGTGATTACCCCCTAGAAGCCCCTTTAGAGTATCTGCATTTCAGACTCGGCCTGCGGAAAGCGACAGTGGTGCTCCCACCCTATCGCCCTACTCCTACAATGCGGCCTCGCCACGAATTGGCACTCCGAGCACAGGTGCAGTTGCCACTGGAACAAACACTCGTGCATCTTCAACTTCTCAGTTGAGTCCAGACGTACGGATATCTGATCTATCAACGAAGCAGAAAGCCTATGTATCTCTAGGCATTGATCAATCAGATGAACAAGACGGACAATGGGACCATTGGTCTGGTGGTCCTGGCCCATTTAGGATCAGAGAAGACTCAATATCATCAATTCCAACGCCCAGTCACAAGTTGGTGCCGTCCAACCGCGAAAGCCTTTACCAAGAGGACGAAACAGAAGTTGATTACATGGAGGACAGGATGCGGCACCTGAGTGTCTCGCAAGAGTACCGCGACATTCTAGTAGATCAGTATCAGCAGGACCATGTGCACGATTCAAGACGGCCAGCGCTCGATACATACAGCAATGGTCGCTCAAATCATACGCCTACACCTGCATCGACAGTGGCCCAAACCAGCAGCGATTTGATGCCTCGACCGTTGTCATGGAAAAAGGACCACGAAAGCTCTAGATCTCAGGATCTCGCCACCAACGAGCGTGCAGGTACGAATACGAGACAACGCAGGATAAGCTCATGGGTGCCACTGCAGCAGATATCCCATGCACTCAGGCGACCGATTTTAGATGAGAAGCATAGCCGTTCCAGCATAGATCCAGTTCTCACGTCGCCTCATCAGAATTCGGAAGGAAGTCGTCCATCCTCGAAATAAGAACGTCGTATGCCGGACCTCCTTCTTAGCCTGAGGAATCTTGGCTCTAGCACGAAGCCAGCGAAAGGCCCAGAGTCTTATCGCCCATCTGGCTCCAATCAATCCGCATCTATCACTATACGCCATGCTCTTGAATCGCCAAAATCGTTAGGGCATCCACATAGCGGCTTTCCGGCCGTTCATTCAACTCCATCATCTACTCCATTCCTAACACCAACCCTACGCCATCAGATCACGAGCTTTTCGAATATATCGGAAGAATCGACATTAGACACCCCACGAGCAGTTCCAAGTTCCAAGCCATCAGGCTTTGATGCCTTTCCCAACAATAGCATACGGTCCTCGGTTTACAGCCAATACACACATACCTCTGTTGCTCCTGCTGTCGCCATCGATCAGGGCATGCGAGTGCGTACATCTAGGAGCTCGATGCCTTCGTTCCGAACTCAATCAAACGGGTCATCGCCAACATCACCACTGGCTCATCACGTTTCAATTCCTCGCACGCCTCCTCCTATTCTAGTGTACGCACCCCGTATCGTCACATCGCCAACAGAACAATCTCCAGCATCTTACAAGAGCGGCCAATCTTGGCTCAGCCGCGCGGACAGCGAGAGTGAAGAGGAGTTTCCACGGCGCAGAGTTCACATGGGGTTCCTGGACAAAGCGAAAGGCGCGCGCAAAGCTTGGAGAAGACGTCAACAAGATGTGAAGCACGAAAAGCTCAAGGCGAGCATTCAAGTCATTGGGCCGACGGAGTCGACTGTTGACAGTGTCCGTGTTATGCGGAATGGCAGGGCTTTGGTGGATGCTGGGGCTCAAAATATTGTTCCTGCACATCTGGCGACTGGGGCATTCTGAGGTTAGACATGGCAATGAAGAATATGTATATAGTTTAGCAAACAATCCAACATTAATGTATCATCATAATTCCGATCAGAAAGATGCTGGGAAACATTGGTCATCAAAACTGGTTCCTTTACGTGTTCAGCATGAGTTAAAGAAACACAAGAGAAGATTTGCACCATCGTCAATTTTCAGGCTACCAGCGGTGCTTTGGACAAACATGATCTCTCGCGCTTTGGTGAAGCTCCCCGGAGCTACACGCTAGCGTAAGTTGAAGCCAGCTTTTATTGGTGTTCCAGAAGTCTTCCAACGCCGCCCTTCAATCATCAACACATCACTATTGCGTCTGGCGATGCAGACCCTCAGACTCCCTGCATCTGTTACAAAACGAAAGCAAGCTTGTCAAGGCTGCCGACAGCGAAAAAGGAAATGCGATGTGTGTAGCTTTCCACCGTCTCGAGACGCACGCTAATGATCGACAGGCTGGACACCCTACTTGCGCGCTTTGCAGAAAATGGGGCATACACTGCGTATATGACTCTACGCCTAGAGTCCAAAGAGGTGCATGGAATGAGCTAATTGATGCGAGGAGAGCATCTTCTACGATGCAGCCAGCTGCTTACTTCGCTTCCACCCACCAGCCGCAATTTGACTTTCATGAAAGGAGCCAGTCACAAGAGCCTGATGCGATTGACACCCCAGTGCCAGTGCTTCAAGGATATTATCCTACACCAGAATCAAACATGACTCCTGGAAACGACGTCAATCACCAAGACTTATTCGCGGATTTGCAGCTGCCAGGCCACGGCCTACTGACCGAGCTAGTGGAGCTCTTCTTCGACAACGTCGGTCACCTGTTTCCGTGCTTCCATCGAAAGAGCTTCGAGAAGCAGATCGATGATGGTGTGTTACAGGACGCATGCCCGCTACTGCTCTTCGCAATGTGCTCTATAGCCTGCCGGTACCATTCCGATCCAGCTGTCCAGGCACATCGACAGGATTGGTACGATCAAGCGAAATTGTCGTACGAGCTCACACAGCGCAGCCCTTTCTTCCCATTGCGCGTTGTTCAAGCAGTCTTGATACTAGTGTTCTACAGCTATACCACAGGTGACTTTTCCGCTGGTTGCCTGTGTCTCGGGAAAGTATGGAAACAGACTGTGACTCTCGGACTCAATCGTATGGATTCCAGTTATGATGATTCGGCAGAGTGAGTGTCACTCCAGAAAGCTTAAAATTTTGTTGTAACGTTTCATAGGCAGAACCAGCATGCCGGAACGACTATGGTCGAGAAAGAGGAATTTCGACGCACGCTTTGGTTGCTTTTCATCACAGACAGGAACCACGCGTGGCCTACTGGATCACCCAGTGCAATACCAGAGCTACACTTCAAGGTCGATCTGCCTATTACAGAAGATTTCTTCCAATCTTTGGACGTCAATGCGGAGAGTAGCCCGGTCGAGAACATACCGTTCACTCGAAATCTCAATCGTCTCATTGCGTCAGTTGCCTCGGTGGATGACACTACAAACGTCTTTGCTTATATATGCATCGCACATGTCCTTCTTGGACAAGTGGCCGATCTGATTCACTCTGTGCACGCTTCGCCAAAATCTCCCGAGTACGCGGAGGACTGCGCAGAGCTAGATAATCATCTCACCAGATTCCGGCTCAGCCTTCCACGGCAGGCTACCTCAATCCTTGAAGCACGATCCGCCGATCGCGGACACGTCATTTGGCTTCAAATCATGTCAAATGCGTCTGCAATGCTCTTGCACTACCGCTGTAGCAGTGGTGTTCCCGTGGAAGATGCCAATCTCCAATTTATGCTGGCGATGACAGCAGCTCGGAATATAGTGAGAGTTGTCCAGGATGCATCGCGCATCTCGATCGATCTTCTCATGTCCGCTCATATCGCGCCGTCACTGTATGTCGCGGCGTGTATACTAATCATTGGGTGGCGTACTACTGGAGACCAGAGCTACAAGGACGACGTGGACTTACTCGCTTTGGTTTTCGATCGCATGAACGAGCTATATGTCTTCCTTGGACTAAAATATAAGCTCGCTCTTGAGCATGACCTGAAGAGAAGTAAGGAGAGCGTTGCTGATCTGCGTCACCGCGGCCTAAGGGGGTTACTTGCAGACTGCTCAAAGTGGCGACATGTCAAGGAAGAGGTGGAACGACGTGGTATACCGATCAACATCACTTGAAGCGGGAGTGAGTCGAGTAACACCACGTGGAAGGACAATTCACCTGATGAAAGCACTTTTGGTTGATGAGCATCCCTCATTCTCGCAAGTCATACCAACATTCGGCCAAAATGACTAGGCCCAAGGAATTACCAGACGACTCTCTTGTGCTCACTACAATATTTCGGCGACGTTATCTAGCCTAGAGTTACATAGTCTCACGGACTGTACCTAGGGTTCTGGCGACACAAGCAATCTTCCACCGTCCGACGTAACGAAAGATCCAGTGGCGAAACGATCCCGCATGAGATAACCATAAGCTTCTGCAATGTCCTCCGGCTGACCAAATGCTTTCATCAAGCTGTTGTCTTTCTTCATCTTCTCTGTCCCTTCCGCTCCCATCCGATTCAGCATTGGCTGCAGCAGCTCCGTTTGGATTGCTCCAGGAATGACAATGTTCACTCTCAGTGGCGCCATATCAACCGCCAATCCCCGCACGAGTCCGCTGGCAATGGACCCACGAGCTGCGACATAGGCCCAGCCCGGCATCGGGCGGTACGTGTTCGTACCACCAGTCACAATGAACGAGGAGTCGGCGGTGAGCGGCATGTAAAGACCTGTCGAGAGCAACTTGGCGATAATAGCAGGAGCAACGAAACGCATACCTAACCCGTCGAGTGCGCTTGTAGCCGTTACATCGTGGACTTTTGGAACGCCGTCGAGGCTGCCGGCTGTGAATGCGATATGGTCGATCTTCTTCTTGCCGGTTTCAGTAGCTCTATCCAGGAGAGTCTTGATGTTGGGTTCCAGGTTGTCCGTGTCAGAGAGGTCGCATGCGATGCCGACGATATTTGAAGCAGTCATGTTGGGGTAGAAAGAGCGAAGCTTCTCGACTTTATCATCCACTTTGGGCTGTACGGAGCCCGAGATGGTCACACGAGCGCCGTATGAGAGGGACATGTTGGCGACAGCAAAGCCAATGCCTGATGTCCCGCCAAAGACGAGGACGTGGGTGTTTGCAAGGCGATTTTGGTGGGCCATTGTGGTCTCTTGGTACTTGAGAGCAAGAGTAGGGATTGATGGATAATAGTGTATGATGCTGTCTCAAATCGGATATGAGGCTTTGGAATAATGGGAATGATGCACAGCACATGGTGGCCCGTTTACATCTTTATAGGTGTCCAGCGGTCTCCAGTCACGTTCATCGCCGTCATCTAAAGTCCAGCGTATATCCGTCATATTGTAAGCATCTGGCGGGGACAAGCGGGCGGACGTTTGGAAATGCGTGCTCTTAACGACGTTGTTCGGTGCTCCCTCTGAACAATCCTGGCTGCGATTGGTTGGGACGGCGGCGACGCTAATGCATGAGCGGTGAGGTGGACCAGTTGAACCAGATGCGCACCGCTTCACCGAGCTTCATGAGACCTCGCCCGCTTCTATCTCAAATCAGCCATCATGAACTTTTCCATGCAATGTCATTACGCACCAGATCCAGGTTTGTACGTTGTAGTGTGCATGGCGTAAATTTGTATTGTTTCAGCATTCGCTCAAGACTAGATCTTGGTACCATAGGTAGACGTCGTGGCAGCCGTTTGCTGCGCTAAACTGGAAGAGCTGGTCCTTCGTGGTACGCCTGAACTCTTGCTGTTCAAGCCATGGTATCGCCAAGTTTATCAGCCACCATTCTTCGATGAGAGAAGTTGTAGACCGGTAGTCCCCGTTTTCCAGTGACAAGTGTGTCCTGACCAATTCCGTTGAGGCGTTCATGACAAATGCCGGATAGTAGCACCTTTCTTTCCACGCTTGCCGCACCTTGTCTCTCTCACTTGTAGCAAGCAATCCTGCTTCACCCACATTTGCCAATATAACAAACACTCACTGAATGTTCGAGCTCACGAGCGAATATAAGAACGTCTCTGATGAGTGCGCTATTGCAATAAAGCTCACAGATCTGCACCAAGAAACGCAATTGTAGCAACCATACGCTACAATGAATTGAGGAGTATCCAAGGATCTTCGCTTGTTTACTCCTAGAGGCAGTATATTCCGCTCCCGCTTCCCAAGTCTTACACAACTCCAACAATTTTCAGGGAAACCGCCAACTTCTCACACAAATTGCATTGGTCAGTCGCGCAATCAGACCTTCTACCCTATCAGTCTCTCCTTCGAAAAAATTCAGCATTCGCTATGCAGCAACGTGATCGCACCATATAAGATACCAGCGAAAGCATGTACCTTGATCTAAACTGATCAGTGCTAGCAGTCAACCTCAACCGTCGTCACCGTCGTCGTCCTTCCTTCGCCTTCCCGCCGAGCTTCGAAATCAAATCTATGGCTACACTCTCAAATTTGGCATTCTAGAGGTGCCTTCCTTGAGCATTTGGGCCCGACAGCCTTGACTTGATGTAGGCCTCCTCCGAACCTGCCGCCAGATGCATGCGGAGACCGTACTTCTTTTCTACACTTTCAACAATTTCAGGCTGATGCACGACATGGATCTGGACATATTGACGATTTGTCTCAGCGATGAGAAGCGCGACGTCATCCGACGCCTTGATATGGGCATGGACGCTGCCTAAAAGATTGAGTGTCAAATTCAGAAAGGATGCGACTGCCCAAAGCTTCGCTTGTTTCCGGCCCTCGAAGCGATACTTATCTGGGGTGAGGCGCCAGAAGAGATGAGAGACTCTATCAATACACCCTTGATCCTAGCTACTGGCAAGAGGAGTCTGAAGGTGCATTGGGCCGCGCCTCAGTACTCAGCTTGGAATGAGGTAATCGGATGGGCTGGTGGAGCGTGAGTGAGCGTTCCAAGCGTCACCATCAAGGATCGCGTCGGCTTTCGGGGCCAAATGATCGACCGTGCCAAGCGTGGTGAAAGTGAGCACTTCGGGCGCTCTCTGCTTCCCACGGGTCGTGAACGATCATTATTAGCACGTACATTCTCACCCGCACTTCTCGCGAACCTTTTGTTAGATCTTTGCTACTGTCACTCATTGTCTCTCCCTACATATTGGGAAACTACATACCCGTACCATAGCGCAGACGAATCACGGCACTGCCGGTATCTCACATTAGCGACACTCTCCATGCAACCCGCGCCGTCAAATATGCCTGCAAATTATGATGCGATGTACGTACTCAGATTGCTGTCGCAGAACATGTGGAAACCTGTAATAATCCACTGATTCAGTACAGAAACCAGTGCAACTCACCGCTCTTACGGCTGGCTGCCGAATTACGGAACCGCATCCACCGTTTCACCGTCCGAGAAGGCTTCATCGAAGTCTTTCCCATACTACACGATCGCAAACCTCAGGCATTCGGTCTCTTCATGACATGCCGCCAGACCCACGCCGAAGCCTCTGCGCTCATCTTTCCACTCAACACATTCGTGTTCCAGGGACCGAGACAAATCGACATGTTCGCGCAAAAAATGGAGCAACAGAACCTAGACAACATTCGATCGATCTGCCTCGACACTGTTGGAGCTTGGGCGATTAATACATCTGTGGGGTGGGATAAGGATGTGCCAGAGATGCGATTGCTTCCTTCGCTCGATGTCGTTCACGTAAGGAGGGGCTTGAATCGGGCATATTGGGACTCTGTTGGGTTGGCTTTGAGGCAGGTGACAGGGCGAATGGCCTTGGAGGTGATATTCCAGGTCGAAAAACGGTGGATGGATTGATGAGTCTTAAAAAGATGTTCGTGATTTTGGGCCCCAAGCTCCAGCGCTCAATGCGGTGTGAAGTTTGACACTGTGTGTAAATGCAGTCACATACAACGATGCGCGCGGGCAAATTGAATCGGATGATGAGGTCCAGTGTATGTAGGTCACTTGCAGCTTCCGACTGCCTTTCAGATGAACCCCGATGGCCCGTAGCCTACAATGAATGGCCGCCCTGGCACCGCCTGCTATACTTGGTGATTGTTCGTGACACAAGCAGGCGTCCGCGTGGCGGTGAACGCTCGTAGCGCGGCCGACTACATATATCCATTCCCGGAGCGTATACCCTTCTCTCCATATCACCCACTACTATAGCACCCAACTCCAAAGAACGATCCCCTGACGCCCCCACTATCACAAGCTGACCAGCCAGAGTCTCCCTCCCGACTCGTCATGAGTGAAGCTGACACACCATCGACAGTGCGTATAACCGGCCATGAGATGGCAACACTGAGGTTAGTACGTCCTATCGAATTAAACACAGCAAACATTCATGGTTTATCAGCACTACGACGACTCCCTATCAACCTTCGCCCCTCCTCCGCCTCCCACCAGAGCTTCGGAACCACATCTACATGTATGCTCTATACCAAGGCGACATTCGACTCTTCACAGGCTGGACTATCAATCGAAGCCCCACTGAGAAGCCAGGCCTTGAAATACTCAGGACTTGTCGCCAAATACACACCGAAGCGTCACAAATCGTCTATTCCGTCAACAGTAAGTATATATGTACGAATTGCATGTAAGACATACACTGACTTCGTACCTGAACCTCTCGCAGCGTTCGAATTCCAGTGGACCTTCGATATCCCAAGATTCGCCAGATCTCTGACCGCGCACAATCTCAATGCGGTAAGCTCTATCAGACTGCAGCGTGACTCAATTCGCAGTCTTATCGGTGGCCAAGGTGGTGTCGATGCAGTACATACGCTTCCGTCGCTCGAGAGGTTGCATGTCCGTGGATATGTCTGGGGGCCAGAGTGGGATGAGTTGGCGATGACGAGGCTCCGTACAGACGGAAAGAGCATAAGCATTTTTGCAGACTAGGGATCTGCCAATGCAGGTATATTGAGAACGATATACGAGCTTGGTTTCTGTACTGTATCACTACACATTGAAGATATTATGATTACTATTGAACTCTGTCTGCTCGCTTTTACACCGCTGCATACTCACACTTGACTTCGTTGGCACATGACCTACTCGCGGCTTCCTTCTAGCGTCTGGTGACCGCTCTTACCTTGCCAGCACTGCGTCTCACTGACTTACTTACTTCAACGCTCGTGAGCCTCTACTTTCTCCTCATAACCGCCATCCTCTGATTGTGGAGATGTGTGATCAACTAAACATCTCACGCCTCGACAGTCTTGTTCAAGATGATGCTCTGTCAAACATGTAAGTGTCACTCTGAAGCGCACTATACTGTTTCCTGCTGATATCACAACCGTACTGCATCAAACCAAAGCCGATCGTTGCTCATCCGTCTTCCACCGGAGATCCGAAACGCAATTTACAAGTCCGTCTTCAATGGCTACTTCCACTTTCACGCCGGCAATCAAGCATTATCGAACCGAGCGGAGCAAGAGAAGCTCAATATCCTACTCACTTGCCGCCAAATCCGTGTTGAAGCCACCCCAGTCTTCTTTCGCGCCACCACGTTCGACTTTGAACATCTTTTCGACATAGGAAACTACTCAGCCCGCGTGGGCGACTTCATGGACAAGATTACATCTATACGTATATGTGGAGGCACCGCGGCGGGACTTGCTAGTACTGCGAGTAATGGGGTATATTGGCTTCGTGCGCTACCCTCGTTGAGAGAGGTGCGCATACGCGGCTGGGTGGAGGAGACGAAGAAGACCGCGATATGTACGATGCAGATCTGTGCGTATGAGGGCGAGATCCGATTTGTCTTTGTGGTCAAGGCGGCTTCGCGTAAGAGCAGCGAGGCTTGATAACAGTAAGCTTGGTAGGTGTGGGCCACGTACTACGAATTAACAACCTTCACTTACTCGGCTCCTCGTTGACCTCTCCTCACTCCAGCTTCTGTCAGCATATGCCAATCCCACTAGTAATTAATATCCATCAATCTTGCGTATCGCCCTTCACCTCTGTATTGCTTCATCCACGCTGCTCGACTAACCCGCTACTCACTCGCACGACCACACGAGCCCAAACTCACAGCGCGACAATGCCAAACATCATGCTCACTCCCAAGTATCCGCCATAAATTACAGTCCTGATCATAAGTACGCAGTTGATGCCACTCAAGGCGGCTGATGGTGCTGATGTTGAAGCAGTGCGAAGGTCAGTCAACAAAGTTCACAACTTTCGCGCCCGGCAAATCTAGGCAATTTGTTTATTACTTCACCTTCTATAGTTCCATCTACTTCATCCAACAACGTCGGAATGGGACCACTGAAGACTGCATGGCCAGCACTGCCCTTGCGCAGAGTTACCACCAGGTCTACCACAACCATGCGCCTTTTCGAGAATGTGAGCGAGGAAGAACTTGAACGAGTAACAACCATTCGGAACCCTTCTTATGCACTCTCATTCGGGATTCTACTTAAATTGCACGCTTCACACCCAGCTTCCGAGTGGTTCTCTTCGCTGCTAGAGGACTGTATTGTCGGAAATGTTATTACACTGACGCGGGATAGGTACTACACATATGACGCGTCGCCATCGAGGAGGGACTGATATTCATGCTAGAAGATGAATGACGATGGCAACAAATCTCAGTTATAGAATCTCAGTAAGGCGCGATGACATTCCGATACAATTACTTGCTCGCACCAGAACAACCTTGTGATAATTCTTCCTGGGTAATATGCAGCTCACATTCCACGTCGGCCCTAGGGCCGACCAAATGTGATCTCGCACCGATGCGCCTTCGGCGCAATCAAGAAGAAGTTCTCAAACTCCATACTCTCCGGCGTCGTGCTCTTTGCCAACCGGATACCTTTGCACTCCCTGAAAAAAAAAGCGACCGCGTATCTCAGCTCCATTCGCGCAAGATGAATGCCGATGCACGATCGCGCGCCAGCACCAAACGGATGAAATGCTGTCTTGGCCGAGGGAGAGAGTGCTTCCGCGGTGTAGCCCTCCTTTGAAGAGATCCATCGCTGTGGATTGAAGCTGCGATTTGTTAGTCGTGGAACAGCAGCGGAAAAGATTACTGACGTGAGTGGGTCGCTCCAGATTTGTGGGTCGCGGTGGAAGGTATACGCTTGGGTATCGACTGTGACGCCTTGAGGTATGTAATGCCCGGCAAACTTGGTGCCACCTTGAGGCACGACACGAGGCAAGCTGCTTGGTGCAGCACCGTAAAGACGTAACGTCTCCTCGATCGTAGCATTGAGCAGAGGCAAGTCGATCAAATCGTTTTCAGTAAAACCTTCCTTGAGTTCAGCAGTTTCAGCCTCCAGTGCTGCCTGTAACTCTGGTCGCTGGAGGACGGCCCAGGTAAGGTATGTGAGCGTCACACCACTCGTGTCAGTACCAGCAATTATGATGTTCATCGCTTCAATCCTCACGTCCATGTCATCGATATCGCCCTCCTTCCTACAGTCTTCGATGACCTTCGCGAAGATGTTGGATTCGCCCGTCCGGGATCTTGCCATCTCAACGGCTCGGCCTGCACCCTCGAGGATGAATTCGTTGGCGTTGAACATCTCCTGTATGGCGCTGATGGGAACGAAGCGTAGGAGGCGAAGGAAGGGCATCTCGACCATGATGCCCGCTCCCATAGTAAGCTTTTTGAGCACTCGGATGAACTGATTCGCCTGCACTTGATGTTAGCTCCTGTATATCCTCAGTATCAATCAGGCTTTACATGACCAGTTTCCAGCATGCGAAACGACTCGCCGAAAGCCAGATGAGCTGAAACATCTGAGGCTAGCAGCATCCACCAGTTATACACGTCCGCCGTGCTCTGCATGGCCTCCGCCTTGATCTTCGTCACGGCCAGCAGGGCCTTCTCGCGCACAACGGACTCCCAGTTCTCAACCAGGTACGATCTGCTGAACGACCTCGAGAGAAGCTTCCTCCTGGGACCATGTTCGCGCGGATCTAGCATCGTGAAGACGCCCGCTTTGGGAAAGTTCGCAAGTCGTAGATACCAATCACTCTTCATGAACTTGGTGCCGATTTTGTGGATCTCTTTGAACGCATCGAGATCTGCCACGCCAACTTCGGTGGGCGAGAGTCGAACGATGGGCCCATACTGCTGGTGCAATGCATCGATGTAGAATATCCGCTGACCAGTGACGACTGCGCGCTTGAGACGGAGATGAGTGAAGCGCGTATACCAGGGGCCAGGAAGGTGTCTTGTCGGACACGTAAGACCAACGTATGCGAACTGTGCAGGTCAGCAATGAAAAATGTGTAGAGCTCTATGTTCTTGGTACCTTGGCCACTACAATGAATAAAAACACTATGAAAGCAACAATTGGGTTACTCGCAGAAGCAGGGCTGAAATAATTGGGAGACATCATCTTGCAACCTCTCTGTGTTGCTCAGGCTTCGAAGTCTGCGTTGAGGCGGATCCAGCTGATATATGCAACCACTCTTCATATAGACCATGCACCTTAGCCGTAGTGATACGATGATCTCGGGACCCGAAGTGAGCGGCATTTGTTTCCAGTTGCATTATCTTCTCAGCGGATGAGATATCGATTGCCTGCAGCTCAAACGAGAGCCGCCAGGCCTTCAACCACTCAGTTCGTACAGATCAAGTGCCATCTGGCCCCTGAAATCTGGTTACATGCCGTGATTCAATGGAAGCATCGTACAAGTGATCAATCAATACTCAGTAGTGCGCGGTAGTTGTTATCGATGCAGTTGCACACTGCAAGTCATCTTGGACGGTAGCTGAACAGCCCAAGGGAAATCTTGGGAAGCTTAGCGATGTCCCCACATTACAGCCGTCCGGGGGAAGTCCGGGGGCGAACTGTTCGAATACGAGAACGGGATTTTTCAAATCGAAAAGCCTGCCACTGAAGAACGTGGGGGATTGCGGGACCGTATACCCTCGACACGATGGATCACTTCCTGTGAGAAACGCTTTGCAATCCAGGAGCATCTAAATCCAGCGTCCGGAGGATGAGTCCCCAGCCTCCTCCGGTGGGGCCCATTTCCTATCGTCGCGGCTACTTCTTCCCTTACTTCGGTAGGGTGGTTGGGTTTCAATACTCCGGGGAATATGTATGATGCTGGGAGGAAAAAAGTTGAGCGTGACACAACTGTACAGTCGTACGAATGATGGCTATACGAAAATCGGTTGTTGTGCAAGCATGTACGTTGTCGTGCTCGCCCAGCGCTACGGTCAGCGGAGCGTCGACCCTTCCCAGGCTATTAGAATGTGGAAAGACTTGGTCGTTGCTCTGTTTAAAGGAGTTCTATTGATCGACGGGCCGAGAATGAAAGCAGAAAAGAATTCGAATGCCAGTATACGCTCCGTCAAACAATACTTGGGTATCTTCAATCCTCATGTGGAGGGCTGTGAACGTGTGACTGCAGTTGCACAGAGGATGTTCCGCGGACGAGCATGAGCTACTGCGTCGCTCTGGGATACATCATCGAGGAACACACTTCCTAGGCATCGAACTAGAGAAGACGATGCAGAACTACACTTGAAAATATCGTGGAAGAAGCTGTAGCTCGCGCAAGCTTGAGCTCCGCAACGCCGCCTCATGGTCTTAGTCATCATCCCAAAGCGGCAGGTGCGAACTGTGACTCGATATGCGCCACATATCATGAAATCTTCTCGGTGCAACAGAGAAGAATTCAAGCTCTAGAGTGCCTGTGTACCAGTACTTTACAAACAAGATGGAGATCTTCGTTCACCCAGCCTCCTCCCCCAACCTCCAAAGCGCCCTAAAATCCGCCCTACCACACAGCATCAACCTCGTCTACCGCACTCAACACCCCAACCGAACCCAATACGCCGATGTCCTAGCTACATTCTCGCCCGAGGAAACCACGGTACCAAGATGCTGGGCTGCAGCGTACTTCGACCGGTCTATGCGGCCAGAGACCGAAGCGTGGATATTCTCGGCCTTTGAGATGCCCAATCACTCATCAAATTACTATTGTGCGGATTGCGAAAAAGCTGTGTTGTCACTGCTAGACTATTTCTCGAAGAGTCCAATTCCGCCAATACGACCGGACAATCAGTATGCGATGGACCTGGCCTACCAGCACGAGAAGGAGCACCCCACTACAGGACCCAATGGACAGTACCCTCACTCACGGGGCATGTACATGCGGCATCTGCTTGAGCCAAAGGTGCTCTTAGTCGGAGCATGTCATGCGAAAGTGGTGCAGATATTCCGCGACAAAGGCATGATGCGAAATGAGCTGCCAGGGGGGAATGCGCAATTATCAAAGTTTGTATTCAAGCTATCTGATCTACCTACGACACGAGAGTTACCCGAAGAGCTGAGATGGGGAGAGATGCGGGAGCAGGATATCGACACCGTCAAGTCACGCACGGCAATTCCACGAACGACCAGTACGCTGTTGTCGCTGAGGAGTGTGGGTGTGTTTGAGAAGGAAAGTGTCATCCCAGTTGCTTGGACATTTCTCGGGCTGGATGGCTCATTGACGACGCTGCATACAGAACCGCAGTACAGGGGAATGGGCATAGCCAAGGCTGTAGCTGCGAAGATCATCCGCGAGTATGCACCTGGGATTGCTGTGGACGATGAAGGCAACGCATGGTGTCATGCGGATGTGTATCACGGTAATATCGCAAGCGAAAGTGTGTGCGATAGTTTGGGAGGTGAGGCGCTTTGGACGGACTACTGGGTGCGGATAGATCTAGGAAAGGCTGGGTCATTGGCAAATGGTGCATAGGGTCAAGTGGCGTGGCGACAACATGCAACGTCTGCAGAGTGATGCTTAGAGAAACCTGTTTCAAGTCAGCCAGGCACGCTATAAGATGATAGTTGACAAGGAGTGTAGGGTTGTGGTGCTCATGAAAAAATTAGAGTTGTGTTGCGTTAATGATCCTCATGGTGATCAGGGTTAAAAATTTATAATCGTCGCAAGGAAATTGAGAAAGAGGGACAGAACTTACAGGATGTGTCAAGGATGCTTGCTTGACCTGTCGTAAGCATCACAAGCACGCATGACAGCGTCGAGGTGTTCATCTCATCGTATTGTCGTTAGGCACTATATCATGAAGGCGTATGTCGACAGACGGCAGTCATGTCGAGCTCTCTCAAGAACAGTCACTACAGACGCGAATACCTTAGTCGAACAGACCGAAGCCCATGTCATCGTCCTCAGACTCCTCCTTCTCCTCTTCCTTGGCCTCCTCCTTGGCAGCAGGCTCGTTGGAGGTGGTAGTGGGGGCAGGGCCAGTAGACGAAGCGTACTTGTCGGGGTTGGCGATGCGGTCCTTGAGCTCCGTGATCTCATCCCACTCGAAGTCGGTCTCGATGGCGACAGCGAGTACCTTCTTGTAGGAGTTGACGACGGAATGCATGACGGACGGCAGCGTGGGGAAGTTGGCAGCCAGAGAGATACTGGCGATGGTGGTGATGGCGCTGCTGAAGGCCTTGAGGAGCTGGGACTCCTCGATGTCCAGGACGGAGGAATCGAAGGTCTGGCCGTTGTCGTAGATCTGGGAGATACCCATGCCGTAGGTGAAGGGCGAGATGTTCAACAAGTTGAGAAGGGTGGCCTCGGAGGCACCGACCTTGTTACCAGCCTCGATGAGCTTCAGATCGGCAGTAATTTCGATGGTACCACGGGCAATCTTGGTGGGGACACCGAGAGCCTGGAAGAAAGAGGTCTTTCCGGGCTCCATACCACTGCGAGCTGTCAGTCCTGATCGTGTTGTGTGCGACGCACTCTCTTACGTGTTTCCGGCGGGGACGAAGACATCACCGGGAGCGAGGGCACCGGCACGGGCAGGAGCAGCGACACGGTTGGCGAGGATCTTGTCGCGGATCTCCTTGAGGTCGCCGTTGGTGAAGATGAAGCCAACGTTGCCTGCGAAGCTGTCAGTGAGGGAGACGGAGGTCGCATAGATGGGAACGCGTACCCTTGACGAAGGGGAACAGACGCTCGTACTCGGGAGAGTCGGCGACCAGACCCTTCAGCGCACGGCGGACCATGGTGTTCTTGCCCATGAGGACGACACCCTCGCCGCGGAGCGAGTGGCGGATCTCGTGCATCTGCTGCGACGAGACATTGTCGACGGTGACGATGAAGATGCTCTTGTACTCCTTGAGAAGCGCCTCGAGCTTCTCGAAGTAAGCGGCCTTGGTTTCTTTCTTGCCCCCCATTGTGTTCGTTGACGCAAAGGGATGTTTAAGGTCTTAGATTTGGTGGTGTTGTTGATGGGTTGGGTTGCGGAGGAAAGCTTGGAGCTGCAAATATTTTGCCAAAGTTGAGGTTCCTCGCTAAACGAGATTCGGCCGCTAGCGTGGCCGAAACAGGCATCGCGTCTTTCCGAAAAGTTGATGAGTCTGCGAGTGGCAGTCCAGGTTGAGTATTTGGCGACAATATGTCTTTCCCCTACCAGTGTCTTGTCGCTCATAGCAAGAGCTCGGCAGAGTCCTGCTCTTGGACTCTGATCGGCGCAAGTGGACCGAAGCTTGTTGTTCAGTCCAGCAACGGGACCACGAGCGCCTGGCCACAAGAAGAATCGCAGCCAACAGTAAGTAATGTGCAGGAATGTCTGTGATGCAAATACGACTGAAGCTGTGACATCTGTGGTCGAGTGAGAAGCTGATTTCTCAGGATATTCCAGACGACGAACCAGAACCACCAGGAAAACGGATCAAGCTATCACCCTCCAAAGAGCAGAAATCGAATTTCTCCTGTCTAGTTCTGTCAAATGATGGGCAGTATTTGGTCGCCGTTACCGGCGAGGACAAGTGCGTCCGCGTCTTCAAAGTCGACTCTGAAAGCCGTCTGCACCAACTAAGCGAACGGTAAGAACGTCAATCTAACTTATATCTACATACACTAATGAACGAAAAGCTGCATGTCAAGGAGGCCATCTTCGATTGCTTTGATGGCCGACGACTCCACGATACTGTGTGCCGACAAATTCGGCGACGTGTATGCGTTGCCACTTCTACCCTCACCAGATGATGAACAGCCGGAGACTCCAGTGGTGGAGGAGCCGGTCGAAGAGACGGCGGAAGAGAAAGAGTTCGTCCCATCTGCTACCCTTCTCACTGTCCACTCCGGAAGGAATCGGAAAACCTTGGAGGAGCAGCTGAAGCAAAAAGCGAAGGGCCAACCCAAGACCAAAGAAGCCATAACATTTAGGCACGACCTCTTGCTTGGACACGTCTCTATGCTCACTGACCTTGTTTATGCGAAGTCAGAAGGCCGGGGCTACATCATCACTGCGGACAGGGACGAACACATTCGGGTGTCTCGAGGACCGCCTCAAGCGCATATCATTGAAGGCTTCTGTTTCGGACATGCGGAGTTCATCAGTAAGCTGTGTCTCACGAATTCTGGCTTCCTGGTGTCTGGCGGTGGTGACCCCGAGTTACATGTCTGGGATTGGAAGAGCTATCAACTCGTCGAAAAGCTCCCCATCCGCGACACCACCCTGGCGTACCTCAAAGGCCAGCCACATTTCAGCTCCTTATGCGAGGATGCAGCAGGCTTCAAAGTTGCGGTATCTGGTCTATGGAGTGTCGGCGGTAATGAGGATGATGTACGTGACTTCTCAGATGCTCGGCTTTGTCACTGACGAAAAGCAGGCGAACGAGGTGCTAGCAGCATGCGAAGGGCTACCTGCTTTGTTCAGCTTCAATGTTGGAAGCTCGAAACCGGCACATGCTATCCCACTACAGGGCAACGCGCTCGATGTGACCTTCATCCAGACATCGCAAACTTCGAAGTCGATCATCGTCTCTATAGACAACGTTCATAAGCCCGGTTCCACGACAGAAGTGCGAGATAACAACGTAAGAGTGCCTACACATGATGCGACTACATGGACTGACACCTCACAGGATACACCGCGTTTGCAGTATTTCTCAAGAACTACAGGCGAGCAATGGCAGGAGGATGCAAGCCTACAGGAGAAGTTCAGTGCATTCGTAAATGGAGGGAGCAAATTATCCTCGCAAAAAGTGGAGGACGGCGCAGGTCCAGGGTCGACAGGTGACAAAGCACTGCGAGACATACTCTACAACGTGGAGAACCTCAGGAAGCGACCCGGCACAGAGGACTAAATAGTAGTGAGATACGATAACACTTGACATGACAAAGCAGCCCTCTCAAGTCTCCAGATTGACGCATGACGTGTGAGGCTGTGGAACAAGCATCAGAGTAATAAACAGATCTGGCCAAGACAGATTGCAGAGCAACACGATATGAGATGCCGAGGCAGTCCAACGAGCCGGCCTACATGCTATGTGGCGCTGTAGATGTGTCAGTTCGGTTGTGTCCGATGGTACGTTGGAGGGGAAGGGCCTAGGTACAGCTCGATTTCTAAGTGAGTGACAGGGATCATCGCCTGGCTCCCGATGGCGTAGTCTCTCCTTCCAGCGTCCATTTTTTTTCTTCGATGCAAGCCCACCTCCTTCTGGGCATGTACATATCTAAGCAGTGAGTATTCTGTGTTCCACGTTATCATCTTTTCCTGTCGTCGTGTCGTGCAGTGGCTTTATACTAATCATTGCCAGCGCTTGAACATATTTCGCGACACCCCTCCAAACCCACTTGCAGAGACATTGTGCTCACGATCCTCGCACACGACCTGTAACTGCTGTACACGCATCACAGTCTTCCAGATTCTTCTGCGACCCTCAGATCCCTCGATCTAAGCAAAAACTTGCTGCGCTACGAAGCAGCAGCCTCCACAACCCACTTCTCGCGTTACCTACCGCACGCCCACCGCAACACCACAAACGCCGCCAAAGTGTTCGCCTCAGCCTTCCGAAGGGCCTCCCCCCGTTTCCTATCCTTATTCTCCGTCCCCGTTGCCGCTGCGGCTTCGCATAACCAGCGCGTATCACCAACCGCGGGGCTCTCAACAGCTTCGAGCTTCACAAAAGTAGACGCGAGGAGGATGCATTCGAAAGTAGTCAGTGAGTAGCACATTGTAACATGATGCTGGAGCAGAGCTAATCATTTGCGCAGTCATTGGGTACGTCTCTCCGCATATATCAGCGACAGTCTCACAGGACGATGATATTGAGTTTTGGACAAGACGCTGACATTTAACAGCTCGGGGCCTGCAGGGCACACCGCCGCCATCTATGCGGCGCGAGCAGATCTGAAGCGTGAGTCGCACACCCTAGCGCAAGCACGACACACTACTAACAAGGCGCAGCCGTCATGTACGAGGGCTTCATGGCTCTGGGCATAGCAGCAGGCGGCCAACTGACCACGACCGACGAAGTCGAGAACTTCCCCGGCTTCGTCAAGATCGGCGGCGGCAAGCTCATGGTACATATCCCCCTCCACCAACTTCCTACTCTCCTAACACCTATCGCAGGAGCACATGCGCGAACAGTCCGAAGGCTGCGGCACCGAAATCATCTCCCAGACCGTCGCAAAAGTCGACCTCTCGTCGCGCCCCTTCAAATACTGGCTCCACCCCATGGGCGACGATGTCGAGATCGAGGAGGAAACACACACCGCGGATTCGCTCATCATTGCGACCGGCGCAAAAGCCCGGCGACTAGACCTCCCCGGCGAGGAGAAGTACTGGGGCAACGGTGTATCCGCGTGCGCCGTGTGCGACGGCTCGCTGCCCATGTTCCGCGAGCAGCCACTCGTCGTGATAGGCGGCGGCGACTCCGCTGTCGAAGAGGCGCTGTACCTGACCAAGAAGGCGAAGAAGGTGTACGTCCTCGTACGGAGAGATAAGCTGAGGGCCAGCCGGACGAATGCGCGACGTCTGACTACGCATCCCAAGGTCGAGGTGCTGTTCAATACGAGCGCGTCGGAGATCAAGGGCGAGGACAAGAAGAATGGGCTTATGACGCAGCTTGTGGTCAAGAACAATGTTACAAAGGAGGAGAAGACGATTGAGGCAAAGGGACTGTTTTACGCTGTTGGACATGACCCCGCGACGGAGATCTTCAAGGGGCAGCTGGATATGGATGAGGATGGCTATCTAATTACGAAGCCGGGCGAGGGACTTACCAGCGTTGAGGGCGTCTTTGCTGCTGGTGATGTGCAGGATAAGCGGTATCGTCAGGCCGTCACGAGCGCAGGTACGTAACTTCGAAGCTAGGACTCTCTGTGCTGAAGCTGACATTTTGACAGGATCCGGATGTGTTGCCGCTCTTGAGGCCGAGAAGTTCCTAGCAGACCAGGACGATAGCGTTAGCAACGAGCTCGAGACGGAGAACCAGGCCGAGAAGTCGCAGACCAACGGCGTCGTGCCTGAGTACCGCTCGAACCCTCTCCTATAGATCTCACGCTTCACATATAGACTTTCAGTAGTAGGCTTTGCTTATCATCTAAGATTCATGGCTGTTCATGGCGCAGCACTATCAAATCATGATTGTATACTCGATACACGAGTTCTTGAAATATTGCTGGGGTATCTATGCCCATATGCTCCGACAATATTCTTCCCATCCTCCAACATTGTGTCACATGCTTGTACATCTTAGCAGCAGCGTCTTCCATGCTGGGCAATGCAAATCTCTCGCCTGACCGGTCCCAAGCCACTTCGAAGATAGATAATCTCCCTTCTCTGGTGCGGCTTGCGGTTGCTCTGGGTGGTACGCAAGGTACAGTGCGTCTGGAAGCATGAGCGTCAACCGCGGAAACCCATGTTCTTGAGAAGACTGAGCGCACTCTCGAAGGCTTTGACCACGTTGACATCTGCGTGCCGTTAGTCATCGATGAGCAGGATATATATTGTTGAAGCTTACAGTGGGTGCGAGTCTGTTCGAGCTTCTCTTCCGAGTGCACGACGTAGCCTGTGCGGGTCTTGAGGCTATGTTAATGTCAGTGACAATACGAGCATGTGTGGTGAGGCCTGGGTACCGCTTGAACGTCCGGTCCGTCTCGTGCTCGTTGCCAGAGTCGGCCCAGATGCGGAAGTACTGCATACTTGATCAGCGCCTGGTTCAAACACAGGAAGGCGACGCTGTACATTCATGAGCTGATTCCACTCCGCAGTCAGCTGTCCCTCATGATCATGGCACTCTTTCATCGCATCGTGATACCGCCTGTGCAACTCATCCCAGTCAAACTCGACAGCCGGCTCAGCTGGATCAGAGTTAAGCTCTTCGTCATCGTCACTTTCATTCGTGTCGTCTTCGTCGACGTGACGCTGCTGTGCTGAAGGAGGTCGCTCAGATTCGTCAGAGTGCACGTTTCGAAGCGCTGCGAGCGGCTTTGACTCCTCGACTTGCGTTGCGGGCGGCTCGGACTTCGGGCGGGGCGTGTCGTCCATACTTCCGCAGGATGTGGTGAGGTGCTTGATGATTGGTGGTGAAGAGGGAAAGTACGGTGCGGGAAAGGTGGGTAGAGATGATTCGGATTCGTTGCCGGTATCGTCACTCATCCGCTCAGCTGTTCGATCAGTGCTGTGTGTGAGTGGGTATTAACGAGCATGGGCGGCGATGCGCTCAGTAGCGCGGTGGGAAGTGTGGTGAAGTGAGTGCTGAAGACGCGGTGTGACTGTTTACATCACGTGGCGTGGACAAGGCAGGTACGATGGACCAGACACTTTTCATGGGACGTACGCAAGACTCTACTGAAACGCACTTCGCAGTACCCTGCTTCGCTGTGAGTAATCTGCTTCCATGGCCTTCGTCGCTGGTAGAAACGCGGTGAAATGGGAGTAGTTAGACGTTTTCGTAACATAACGCGGCATGACGTGGGGAAGTGCGTCTGACTCGCGCTCGCGCTTCACGCCTCAAGTCACTCATGACCAGCAACAACGCCAGCACTTCGTAGGGCTTCTGCCTGCCCACACTCTGCCTCTTCCTCCTGCTTCACTGCACAGCGCTACCGTCACGTACCTCACACCGCAGCTTCACACGTATTCCTCGCCCAGACCTATGGACGCATAACGGTCGACAGCCCCGCGGCGACTCAGCACTCACCATGGTTGGGCGGTACTTGCCTCGTCCACTACTCCAAGGCCTGCCAGGCGGCGATATCACATAACGTCCACACCATGGAGTGCGACATCTGCGGGAAAGCGGGAAACCTCACGCATCCCCTGCACTGCATCACCTGCGCCCGCAGCCACCTCGAACAGCCCCGCATAGATCTCGCGCGGACACTCATAGACAAAGACGGCATCGAGAGGCATGTCAAGGCCGTCATCCAGGGTTCAGAAGACAAGGCGATCCAGCATGTCTCTCTCGCAGATTCGAAGGGAGGGCTGTTGGTCGATCGGCAGGAGTGTACCAACCATCTGAACCTACAACGGACGGAAGCAGAGACCATCGAGACACAGGAGCGTCTACACCTCATCGTAGAACAGTCAGACCTACTGCGAGCGGAGATGGAAGCCACACGGAAGCAAATAGAGGCAAAGCGGGCGGCGATCGCGCAGCGCAAGTCCGACCTCTCCTCTGCCACGTACGGCATCGATTCGCGACGCGCCAACGAGTTGGATAAGGTCCAGCAGCATGTTAAGAGAGTGAATCACAAATCAGAACGGATGCATCACGACACCATGGAGCTGCGTATGCAGCTGTGCAGTACGTCTGCAAAACTCGCAGGTCTGAAGACAACACGGCGAAGGAGTAGGGACGGGAGCATCAAAGATGTCTTCAACATAGGGCCGGGAACACGACTCCGCATATGGGATCTTAGGGACCTGAACGACGCTCAGCCAGATCAGCTGTCGGCCTCACTTGGCGCTGTAGCTCAACTGCTCGTCCGCATCGCAGCTTACTTGGGCATCCGTCTCCCGGCCGAGATTACTCTTCCTCACATTGATTACCCACAGCCTACCATCTTCACTCCAGCTTCGTCGTACCAAGGCAAGAAAGTGCCATTCCCCGGGTCTACCCCTTCGCACTCCTCGAGTAACAGTCCAGAGGCGTCTCGTACAATAGATGCGCGCATACATCTTCCTAAGCCTCGTACCCTCTCCATCGACCGCCCCCTAGGCCAACTCTCTGCCGAAGATCCACCTGCATACTCCTCCTTCATCGAAGGCGTTTCACTACTTGCTTACAACGTGGCCTGGCTGTGCCGGACCCAAGGCATGAGAGACAGTTTCAAATCGTGGGAGGACGTCTGCTCCGTGGGCCGGAACCTGCACCGCCTGCTGATCACCCAGGAAACATTCCGCCGTCAGCGTGCAGACAATTCACTCGACAAAGATGTGACTCCAGCATCGTCCACCAGGATTCGCAGCATAGCAGTAACTTTCGGACAGCTATCCCATGCGACTTCACACTCCCACATGAACAATGCCGACAACGCGCAGCACTTGAGCGGTTGGAGCATATCGCCTACGAAGATCGTCGACGAACTTAAGGGGTTCTTGTTGGCAGAGCTGCAGGCGCAAGAGTGGGATGTGCTCAATCAGAAAGAGTGGGAAGACATGGAGAACCTCATCGCTGAAGACCCGATCGTCGTCGGCGGTAAGCGTCGCAGTACGCCTGTAGATGACGGTCGCAGCTTTCTGACATCGAATACCTCTAATGGCAAGCCTGATGCGTCGCTGAAGGGTGATGCGTCTGATGCAGAACAGTCAGATAGGCGACAGGGTACGAGCGGTTGGACGAAGCTGAAGACCAGGTCTGATGATGCTACGAGGAAGGCAATACCTGAGTGAAATGGTCAACTGTCTTCTGATGGTCACGCTGCACGATATTAGATTTCCTTTTCGATACCCAGTTTACGCAATAGACATTATTCACTTCACTACTTCACATGCGCTTACGTACTTCGCATACTTGACCTTCCTCCTGTGTACAACGTACAAGCAGTGCAGCTCAGATCCATATGTCATCAGCGGCTAAGGCCGGCGTAAGGCGTTCGGGGGATTGAATGACACCATCCGCGCTAACCCGAGATCCGACGGAATCACGAAACCAACGCGCCGTGCGACCGAGGTGACATTTCCATGCCTGACGATGCTCATTCGGCTTGCATAATCAACTGCTGAGAAATGTCAGTGCTCGTACGGCTATCACACATAATATTTAAGACGTTTCGGAGTCATGATGAAGATTCAATTTAATCTTTTCTCACCCCAACTTCGCCTTATTGCGCCATCGGCGAAACAAAGGTTCAGTCCCATACCGAGCATCAACGGCCCCGCTAGAGAACCGCGCTAGAATAAACATTTGAGGACGTCACAACTTTCTGCGGGCGCTCAATCTTTCTGCCTTGCAACACTGCGCACAGCTACAGACTCAAACCTTGAGATCACAACACCTCGAAAAGTTACAAAACGATAACCATGACGGTCCCACAGCACGCAGACAGCCAGATCGACACACCACCGCGTGCGCCATCGCCAGTCCATGGATTTGGTACTTTGGCTGTACATGCTGGAAGTCCCCATGATCCTGTCACAGGCGCCGTGATCGAATCTGTAAGTCATACCGTTCAACTTCACGCAGAATAGTTGCTAATCTGGAGTAGATCTCACTATCCACTACATATGCGCAAACCGCTGTTGGAAAGCCAGTCGGCGAGTACGAGTACTCAAGATCCTCGAATCCTAACCGCGACAACTTCGAGAAGGCCGTAGCAGCCCTGGAACACGCAAGATACGCGCTCGGTTTTTCGTCAGGTTCCGCCACTACAGCCAACATTCTGCAATCGCTCGCGCGAGGATCGCACGTCGTATCCGTCTCAGACGTCTACGGCGGAACGCACCGCTATTTCACCAAGGTCGCCCTCACGCACGACGTGCAAGTGACCTTCAGCCCGAGCATCGAAGTCGACATCGCAGACCTGATCCGCCCAACCACCAAGCTCATCTGGATCGAGTCGCCCTCCAACCCGACGCTCACCCTCGTCGACATCCGCAAAGTAGCATCCATCGCACACGAGCACGGCATCATGGTCGTCGTAGACAACACGTTCATGTCGCCGTACGTGCAGAACCCGCTCGACCACGGCGCGGATATCGTCGTGCACTCGGTCACAAAGTACATCAACGGACATTCGGATGTCGTCATGGGCGCTGCGGCGTTCAACTCGCCGGAGCTGTACGACCGCCTGTCGTTCCTACAGAACGCGATTGGCGCGGTGCCCTCGGCATTCGACTGCTGGCTCGCGCACCGCGGTCTCAAGACACTTCATCTGCGTGCCCGCGAAGCCACCAAGAACGCAACCGGCGTCGCAGAAGCGCTCGAAGCTTCAGATAACGTTATATCCGTCAACTACCCCGGCCTGGCATCGCATCCCCAGCGCGAAATCGCGAAGAAGCAGCACCGCGACGGCATGGGCGGCGGCATGCTCTCGTTCCGCATCAAGGGCGGGCACGAGGCAGCCGAGCGCTTCTGCCAGGAGACTAAGATCTTCACGCTCGCTGAGTCGCTGGGCGGTGTGGAGTCGCTTGTTGAGGTACCGAGTGCTATGACGCACGGGGGTATTCCGAAGGATCAGCGTGAGGCGGCGGGTGTGTTTGATGATCTTGTGCGGATTAGCTGTGGTGTTGAGGATGAGGTGGATCTGGTTAATGATGTTAGGCAGGCGCTGGAGAAGGCAGTGCTGGGTGCGAAGGGGAAGAATGGTGTGAGTGCGAACGGCAATGGTGCTTAGATGGCTCTGAGCGTTCCCTCAAGAGTTTCTTCGGATACCACTTCACTACAATGCATGGCTAGGCGTTCTGAGGGGTTATGATAGATGGCTGCTCCGCCATGGAGCAATGATGGTTTTGCCCAACAGGCAGATCTGGTATCGAATACCCTGTTAATCCAAACGTATATTCTGCTCTTCAGACTTCTGTACATCTTGTTGAGAACGGAACTGATGATGATCCTGATTTACGAAGATTACGAGAAGCTCATGTTGTGCTCAAAGACCAAGAACGTTGAAACCGAATGTAAGTCCACCATATGAAGAGGGTACCAGGTGCCGCAAGAGTTCGTGATCGATTACCTCAGCGAAGCTCTACCCCCGGGTTATCAAACACTAAGAGTACGTTAAAAGCAGAGCCTGGCTATCCTCGATATATTGTGCATAGTTTTCTCAGCTTACTCAAATACTATCGAAGATAGACAGACTACTGCTTTAGGTCACAGACTTTGCTGTTTGTTGGTAGATTTTGCTGGTCTCATGGATCAGGATTTCTTGCGGCACCTGGTGAGGGCGACCACATTCTCTAAGTCACAAACTTTAGCATCCAGCGTGTGATCGAGCCCTTCACAACAATGAATACAAACACCTCCGTTTGAAGTTGAAATTTCAACCTCACAAACCTCACTACCTACCACCCCCCAACCCTCACACCTCCTCCCCCAAACACTCCGCAACCACCATCCCAAACTCCCACCCCCTCTCCTCCTCCCCAGGCACCCTCTCCCTAAATCCCCTCAACCCCCCCTCCAAAACCCTCCTCATCCACTCCCTATCCATCTCCAACACAACATGCACAAGCACCCAATAACACCACGCCCAGTCCTCGCTCTCCGCCAACAACGCATTCAGCGCCTTCGCCAGCGCGTGCCCGTAAAATTTCCGCCTGGAAGGGTCGTTGACGAGCGTAAGGAGCAAGGTTGCGGTCGGCTTGGCGATGGGCCAGTTTATGTCCTGCAGCCAGGGGAGGAGGCCGGTGGCGGTGTCAATTGTGGGGGTGGGGGGGACGGTGGTGGGGTAAGGTATCAGGATTAGGTGTGTCCATTCTGAGGGGTCTAGGGTGGATAGGTGGGAGATTGCTTTTTCGTCGTGTTTGTTTTGGGGGAGGAGATGGGCGTTGCGTTGTCTTGGGGTGGGTAGGGTGTAGGGGGTTGGCGTGGACATCGTTAAGTTGAGATTGCGTGTCCGTGATTGTATGACTTGAGGTGGGCTTGATTGTTGTATTTGTAGTGATGTAGTGCCTTGTTACTTGAAGTAGCCTTGGCCGCCTCGTGTTGTACTGCGGAGCTGACTCCGAAAATGACAGATATATCGTCACCAATGCTTGCACCTGACTCTCTCAGTTGGACTTGGAAGTCATACAGCATGCTTCGAATGAAATTGATCAGTCTTACGCTCGTTGGGTTTCTTTCTGTTAGCAAGGCTGATCGTGTCACGGCACGGTCTGAAAGTCCGAAGTAGTATAGCACAGCGAGACATTTGTGGGCTAATGACTAGTCCGCATCCCAAAACCACCTCCAAGAAAAGGAAGGCAACACCAAAAGTGAAAAGTATATACAAAGAAGCCCAGGGTATATTCAACTCCAAATATCTTCACCACCTTCGTGACAAAGCCATCAAGGCTCATCACTCAAAGACGAGCATTGTGCTGCGTCCATCTGCGCCTGTGCTCCTTGATGTGCCTCGCCATGCGAGCTTTCGCTGCATCAGGTCCAGGTGTCGCAACCACAGCTTCCGCAGTCTTTGTGATATATACGGTCTGATATACGGTGCGAACTGGGGCAGCTTCCGGATTTGAAGGAACGAAGGGTACAGCGGGCGGCGCATCGCTGGGCCGAGCTGGTGGTGCCGGAATGTTCGATGGCAGTTCGATGACGACGCGGCTGGAGGGAAGATTTGGCACACCAGTCGTATTCTGAGCTGGTGTGTCAGGAAGGGACGGTACTGGCGTATCGTCGCCTCCATTGTCTGCTGCGACGGGCCATGCCCAGCCAGGCATCCCTCCTAGGCCAGTCGGCGCGGCATTGATCTGTGAATTGATAGGGCGTGGGGGTCTTCCGGAGCCGCGAGGACCACTTGTTCGGCTATTCGATGGCACACCGGGTGGGGTGACCTGATGAATCGGGAGCGGTACAGCGGGTGTGACGGTTGGCTGCGGGGGCTGCTTAGCGGCTTCTTTCGAGCTTGATGGTAGTACCACTTGTGAAGAGACAGGCGGTACGACTGGGTACGGGCCGGTCTTGACCGAAGAGACAGGAACAGGGACCGAGATGGCACTGCTCTTCGGTGGTGTAGCTGGAGGAGCGGGCGCACCAGGTGGCTTTCCATCGTCCTGGTACACCTTCAACGCGTTGATCTCCCAGTACGCTTCCGTGAACGCCTCTGGATTATCCCTAACATACTCCTTGCACGTCTTCGCCTTTTTACCACAGGAGCTGTCTTCCCATACATCATCCGCACCGGCCCAGTCCCCACAAAACGTAGTATCGATGATGATCTGCTGTTCAGCGAACATCTCCTCGATGTCACAAGCCCCAGCGAACTTCGCAGCTGGCTTGCCCCAGGCACTAGGATCCGGGCTGTCACCGAGTACGTCTGCTGGCACGGAGCCACGCGGGAAGAAGTAGATGCTGATGGCGTTTGCGTCCCATGCAGTGGCGTACACACCGCCACCATTCTGGTTGAGACCCGCGCCATAGCTTTGTTGGGAGGGATGCTTGATTGAGCAACCCACGTTTTTCCCTTGACCTTCAGCAGCCACGTCACAGTCTGGTGTTGTTACTGAGCCAGAGAATTGCGTCTTGTCGGATCCAATCTGGCATCCTGGGGCTGTGTGAAGTGTCATGCCGTTCTGCGTGTAATCGTTGACGCCTTCCAGGATATCGATCTCGCCGCCTTTGGGCCAATTGGACCCAAGAGTCCAGAATCTGGAAGTATGTTAGAATGCTACGATGTTGAGAAATGCAGGGTGCTTACGCAGGCCAAGTACCGCAGCCGAAAGGCATATGCGCGAGGTCTAGGACAATGAGCCCACTGCTGTACTTCTTCTTGCTCTCTATCCGTATGCTCGGCCTGCCTTCTGGCGTCTTGTTCGTGACATCCACACCAAAGTTCACAACCGCGGTCGAGGACGTATTGATGAGGCTGGATTGCCTCGCTGTTCCTTCATCGACATAGTCCACGAAACCTTCCTCACATCAGCACCTGCCCGAAGTGGTAGTGTATGCCATACGAACCATTTGTAGGGTCTTTTCCAGTAAAGAAGTTGAACTTCCCATAAAAGTCCGTCATGTAATCGTCTTCGAGTACATAGCCTGCTATGCACAGTTCAAAAAAGGCCGCAGCCGAAACGAGGGTGGTTGAAAAACGCATCGTCAAGACACAAGGTAATAGAAGGAAAAAGAAGACGACCGGAAGGACTGGCTGCGTGCTAGACGCCGGGAAGAAGACAGAGAACGAAAGAAGTATAGCGACGCGATACCACCAAGGAGGCCATCCGGGGTCGACCTGCATATATACATCACACCTGTAGTGCGCAATACCTTGTCAGACCTCACCAAAATTGCGCCTAAACCTCGACGGTTGATTGACACCCTCCCGCGCACCCGTTTCACACCAGGCGAGAATCCCTCGAGTCAAGATGACATCTCCGCACCTAGAACGGGGAGACACGCAGCAGCCATTCAGAGCGGAAATGCAGCCTGAACAGGGTACGTTACACAGGTCGCGATGTTTTACTAGATGGGGGATGTTTCATGGACATTGGGAAGGGATGGCTCGTTGTGGCGTTTGAAACGTGCGACTTTGCTCAGGGCGCTACGGACCGTTGTTTAAGGCACAAGTGAGTGGAAGTCCAGTGCCGCGGTGTTGAAACGTGATGGAGGTTGAGGAAACGGATGTCCGTGGCAATGATTCGATGGGATGGTGGCGCTTGCGTAGCGGGACGATCGGAAGGAGTTTAGGTTCCACCCTTCTGAAACCACGTCGAAGGGTCCACCCTGGCTTTGGGTAACTTTATGGTCGTTTGGATAAATATCTCGCTGAGACTAGAAGGAGATTACATGGCTCTGAGAGTTCAGGTGACGCGTATTACTCGCCGAACTGGCCAAGATCTTCGATCTTGGCCGTGGCCAGCTCAAAGCCAAATACCAGCTTAACACTAACGTAATCCACCAGCGCGTGGGTCAGCCGATTTTACTCGCCCGTGGGGTACGTTATATAAGCTTCTCTATTTGAAAATCTTAGTCTTATAGTTAGTACTAAGTTATAGATGCAGCTTTGCAGTTAGATTTTTAGAGAATTCTATTAAGCAGTGCTTGAGATAGTAGTGCCAAGAAAGTGCTTTTTTTGGTGTTAAAAAAGTGGCCAGTTCGGTGATATGGCCGGTTCGGTGATATGGCCGGCTCGGTGATAGTTTGCGTTATTGTTACAAGTGTAACATATTAGTATTTTGTGTTGAGCCGGTCTTTGGCGTTGAGCCGGACAGAGCCAGCCTCTGGTTGGCTTGTAGAGCGAGTAAGGCCATTGCGACTCAACACCACGAACTTGTGAGCCACGAGGCAGAGTCGACGACTTCATCTTCGAAGGTGGAATACAGATTGATTCATAAATGCGAGAGAGCTACATGGGCTTCTGATTCACCAAGACGTGAATCTTGGGCTCCATCCTAATCTCTGCCCAATAACCTCTCAGCACCTTATCCCTAAGCACTTCTTCTAGAGCCCTCCACCACCTTGCGACTTCATCAGTCCAGCCCCTCCCTGGATCAGCTGTGCCATGTGACAAAGACTCAAGATGATCCACCTGCACGCTTCCGCTTTGTTGTCCGGGCTTTAGTATCCTCAACCCAGCGTACCCATAAACAGTGTGAGCAATCGCCCAGCTCCCAATGATCTTCTCTGGCTTCTCCGCAAGCACATAGTCGAACTTGGCCCAGAACATAGGATCGAGAAGGGCAGAGGAGTCTTCGGTCTTGTCGTAAATCCAAGTTCTTTCGGCGAGCAAATTTGGTACTTCCAAGGCATCGACGACGGTTGAGGCACCGCTGTGTGACTCGAGAAAGCGCGTGACACCTGTCTGACATGCGAGGTTGCCGAAATGCACCTTCAGAGGTGCCTTTCCGTCATGATTTGTGTGCCGATGAAGAGTATCAAGGGCAACGCCACCAGGGTAATTGAGGCTAGATAGAGCAAGAACGGCGGATGATGCAGCGAACGAGGCAACTACTGAGCCTACTAGAACGAGACTCACAGCGGCGTATGCAGCTGACTTTGCTCTTCGCGTCCAGATCCATGATGCTCCGGCCGCTGCGACACCTGTGAAACCTGGAATCGCATAGATGATGAACCGCCACTCTTTGTGTGGTAGGAGACTGTACAGCCCTATGAAACCGAGGATAGGGATCAGCAGAGCAAGGCTTCGCTGCCTGGTTGCAGTGTTCGTGACTGCGACTGGGATGCATAAGAGGTATGTCGCCGGATTGAGCATCAGTCGTGGTAGTGCGTTGGAGAAGTAGTAATGCCAGGGCGAGATGCCCCAGTCAGCTGAGTGTCCCTGGATGGTGTTGTAGTAAAACGCAGTCCATTCTGGCCACAGCGGGAAAGACTGCCAAAAGAACGAATCTAACGGCACAGTGCACAAGAGACCTATCACAAGGCCTCCAATCCCGGCGGGGATAATGACACCAGTGATAGAGATCCTCTTCGTGGCTAGGAGGTAGAGCGAGATCGTGCCGACCAATATGGCCAGCTCGGACCTGAAGACGATGCCGGCTATGGTGAGGAAGTAGAGACAAAGGCGGTAGCCCCTTCTACCATCATATGGAAGGCTGGAGGCATTGAGCAAGGCTCGCAAAGCGATAGTACCTATGCTACGATCAGCATGCGAACAGTTGGTCTAGTCTCGTACACTCACTGAAGATTAAAGCGAACATATTAGGCAGCGTCCGCGAAGCATAGTATACAACATGGAACTGACTTGCTTGGAACAGTGCAAACCAGATGCCAGCACTGGTGCCGAACGCTCTTTGCACGCTTCTGCCGAACGCAATGAGCGCCGTTGCGTTCATCACACCGAGTAGTTCGCGCACTGAAAAAGCGTATTAGTCACATCTGACATGTTCTCTCGATTGCATTACTTACCAAGCATCTGCACCTGCTCCCCATCGCTCAAAAACATCAAGAAAGGTCTACTGATGCCACTTAACATCAACGCACCCGCGAATGTCCTCGGCACGCTTCCTGGAAACGACACATGATCGTAGTTTTCCGTCAAGAACTGATCAACATTCTTGGTCGGTATGCCATGCACCAAGATGTCGTGAATAGCCTGGATGTTGAACGATTCCTCAACCTTCGTGTACGGCGAGACATACAGATGCACTAGTATGGCAGCCGGTATGAGCGCGTAGAAGGGCCATGTCGGTAAAGGCATGACATCGGTCTATTGGAGTGAGATGACGAAGTGATGGAACGTGTGTTCGGAGCGCTGATGATCGAAGGCCCGCAAGGGCAGGCGCAACAACCAATCACGTGCTCCTGCTGCACCGACCCACTCCAACGCAACAACATTTCGTCAGGCGTCACTCTTCCTTTCTCCAAACCTCAATGGAGATCTCACAACTCGCGGTGCCAGCCGTGTACATTCTGATCCTCTTCCTTGGGTACCCGTCGCAATGGCTGTTAATGCAGCTTGAGCCTGCGCCATTGACGAAGAACGAGCTCATCGCATCGAACATCATCTTGGTCCTGATCTTCATCACGTATACGAAGAGCGTATTCGTCGATCCAGGAACCATTCCGAAAGACTGGGCAGAAAAGCAAGAGCTGGGCGTCTCAGACGAAAAGAAAGAAGTAGCAAGGAAGAGTCGGAAATGGTGCAGGAAATGCGATGCCGCAAAGCCGCCACGTGCGCATCATTGTAAGGAGTGTAAAAGGTAAGAAACATCATGATGCTCTCACACATTGTATAACATCCCCAAATCGAAGACGACAAGAAAGGCAAAAGCTCTCAATCCATCAAGAAACTCAACCCTTAACCAAGCAAATTACTAACCCACCCCACAGATGCATTCCAAAAATGGACCACCACTGCCCCTGGACAGCAAATTGCGTCTCACACACTACATTCCCTCACTTCCTGCGCTTCCTCCTCTACACCTCCCTCGGCCTCTCGCTCCTCCAAAAGTTCCTCTTCACACGCATCTACCAACTCTGGACCACGCGCGACATGCCCGCCTACCTCGGGCCCTCAATGTTCCTGCTCGCCCACCTGTTCACTACTCTAGTCGTAAACAGCATCACGCTCTTCGCGCTCGGGATCCTATGTATCAGGAACCTATGGTGTTTGGCGGTCAATACGACGACGATCGAGGGCTGGGAGATTGAGAGACATAGGACGTTGTTGAGGAGAGCCCGGCATTTTGGTGGGTATCTTGAGACGCCAGATGGATCTGCAGTACGCATTAAGAAACAAGAATTCCCGTACGATATCGGTATCTGGTCGAATATCGCGCAGGGCATGGGCTCGCGCAATCCGATTCAATGGCTCAATCCGTTTGCGCCTACGCCTTCTGTCTCCAGCGGTTTGGCTTTCGAAACGAATGGCTTCGAGGACGAAAGCACGGTGTGGCCCCCACCCGATCCGGATCGCGCGTACAAGAGACACGGACGCGCAGCAAACAGCGACGCGTTCGTGTTTCAGGAGAGTAAAATGTCCGATCACGATGCGGTGGAGGCGTTCAAGGCGAGGCAGGCAGAAGATGTGGTGAGGCGGCGGAGACCGTTTGTGGAGAGGCTGGAGGAGCAAGTAGAAAGAAGGGATGACGGGGAGGACTGTGAGTACGGAGATGATGCTAGCGAGGAAGAAGTGAGCGAGAAAGAGAAGTACGCCGATGGCGAGGGTGAGGAAGGGTGGCGCAATTCCGAGGGGGAACGACTAAAAGACTTTGGCGTTGACGAAGATGTGGAGTTTTATGACGAGCAGGAGGACGATGAGGTTCCGCTGTCGGAGCTTATTGCACGGAGACGAGCAGCATCGGACGCACATTCGTAGTATGTATAGACTGATATTGATACTGAAGCGAGTGGTACAGTCCACCAGTGCTGGACCTGCGTGAGCACCCAATTCTAGTTCCGAAATACAGTAAAAGAGAATCGAATCCAATCATAACTCGGTATTTGTGCCCATTACACGCCATCCCCTCCATATCATACGGTACAGATAACCCAGCTATCAATTTTGCTGCGGGCCAAGTTGTCTTGCAACAGCTGGATGAACCTGAGCACTCGTCAATCAAACTGCCTCCTAGATTCTCATTCCACCTCTTGCTTTTCCGGTGGTCGTTATGTCGATCAGAATGTCGTGATAAATGGCTGCTAAATCTTTCAAAACGAAGACCACCGGAGCTCGACTCGGCGTTTCTTAGAAGTCTGCGGCACCGTTTCCGTTGTGCACTGAGTAGCCAAAGGGAGCACCATCGCTCTCGGCCATTTCGGAATCGCCGCTCAGTACATGCTGTTCCGAATTTGCTGGGCCGCCTGGGTTGGACCCGCTGGGACCTGCTGGACCGAACTGCCCGGCAGGTTTGTTCTGATTTGCGAGGAGGGTCTTGTCCCACCAATCAATACACAGTTCAGATAAACGTCCTCGCCAATGTTACGGCAACAAATGAAACTGTAACAGGGGCTAAGATGTGGGGGTCAAACTTACTTCGCGATACCTGGAGAGGTAGATCTTGAGGGCTTCCGAGTAGTTCTCGAAACCAAGAGAAGTCATGGCGAAGAGGATGTCCTCGCCGTTGACGGTCTTGCGCTTCTCCTGCTGGCACTTCTCGGAGGCTGAGGTACAACATCAGCTCGCGTTACACAGGATCTGAGGGCGAGACTGACCTTCGCTGGTGATGAAGGAGATGAACTCGCTCACGCACTCCTGCATGCATTCCTTTGCCTCTTTCGCAATCTTGGCGTTGTCGGGCAGGGCCATCTTCATGATACGGGCGACTGGAGCAAAGTTACGTATGTTAGCATCGGATGCAGTAGCAGCAGCGCTGTTTGTGCCCTTGGGCGTCGTCTGTGGCGGGGAAGTGGACGAGCGTGGAGACGAGGACGACATGTCGCGGGCTGCAGGGCGGCGGCTGGCTCAGGTACACGGCGACTGTGAGTGGCTCGCAGCGAACACTCGTGCGCGCGATTGGCAGCTATGTCGGCATCCAGGTCCACCCGTTGGCAGCAATCCGTCGACGTGCAGGGAGGCGAGGCGGCGCGCAAATCAGAGGGCAGAGGAATGGGGGCAAGGGGAGGGTATACGCACCATTGGCGATTGGAAGCCATCTGTCTTGCTCCTTGACTTCGAATTCGTACCCGAGGCCCTGGGCTTGTGCGTCTGCGCCTTCTCTATCCATGTGTGCCTCTTCAGCGTCAGGCGACTGTCCGGCGGCCGGTGCGACATCGTCTTTAAGGTTCTTGGACAGAAGGGCCCCCTGCATCTTCTCCGGTGTTGACGACATGGCTAGCGTGTGTGTGCCTCGAGGGAGCTGTGCGCTGGCGGCGTGGGCAGTTATTCGCTGGCGTCCACGTCACTGGGGACGATGCGATGGCTTGGCGGCCGAGTCTGCAACCGCGGTGTAACGCGGTCAGGTCTGACGGGATGTGGTTAGCGGCATGCGAGGCTGTTCAAATGTTCAAATGTTGGGATATGCGGCTAACGTACGGACGGTGAGGTGAGTGGGAGACGGTGAGGCGCAAGGGAGGAAGGTGCGTGAACGGGTGGAGGAAATCGCAGGCGAGCAGAGGCAGGCGCGACACAGGACAGGCTACCACACAGCGAGTGAGAGGGCTGGCACGATAACGCGGTGTTGCTACGGCAGGGTGCTGTGGCACGGCAGCACAGCTACAGTGTTTACAGTGTTTACGGTGGTTTGGGACGGGCGGTGGAACTGCATGCAGCTGCAGGAGTAGTCGCAGGTGTGGATTGGTGCTTCTTCGGCGGCGGGAGTGAAGTCAGTGTCGTCCTTTAGCCTTACTGATCGCGGACTGCGGAGGTGAAGGTAATGACGCGCCTGGCCAATAGGAACGGGTCGCAGGTAGTGAGCTTCAGCCTTGGAGCTTTGACGCGTGCTGTGGGGTTTTCAGGCGGTGAGCCAATGTCGTGAAGCCGCCAAAGAAATGAGGACGGCCGCGCGAATCAAGAGCTTTGCCAGCGGAAACACCCGCAGATCGTTCGCCGAGCTTCTGCTCAATTTACGGAGATCGTTACAATTACTTTTGATTTCATTCTCAAATACGAGTGATAATGTCGAGCACTCAGCCTGTCTACTGAAACGTACGATCAACAATGCTTGCTGGCCTCTCATGCACCACGATGCAGACCCTGGTACTTCGTACTGGTGGTCCGCCTCACATCTCATGCGCTCTGCTGCGGAGCTTCTTCGACTCCCATTGGGAGATAATCGAATACTCGCTTGAGTCGACTACACATCCCCAGATCCCGCGTGCTGATCACTTCTGATCTTCTGTAGCCATTGATGAATGTAGTCCAGCTTTATCGGTACATTCTATGCGGGAACATTGAGCCGTCCTCGTGAGCTGCAGCATGGTTCGCAGTCTAGTTGGGGCCCAGCTGTACATGCAGACTCTCCTACTCCATGCGCTGTCCCGCCATTTCAACGTCATTCCGCCCTCGCCCCATTCTCACAATTCCCAGCCGTCAAAAAAGCATTACAAACATATAGCCTAGAAAAGATTAGTTGGGCCTCATTGCATCGCAGCTTCATCTTCGTCTGCTCAATTCACCCCACTGGTATCCTATGAGCTGACTGCCCGTATCTGTGGGATGTCTGGCGTCAGGCAGGGCGTCGATCTTACTTGCTGTGCGCCAACGCATTGTGCAGGAAGCGTTGGCCAAGACGTGTAAGATACCGACGGTGTGGGTTGAGGTATGTGGCGCTGAAGGGTGCATTTGCACGTGGAAAAGCAAGTGAGTGGATGCAAGCTTGGATTGTGACGTGATGCTGTGTCCTTTGTTTTCGAGTCTGCAGTGATGCTCGATGGGTTCTAGATGCTACATGTGAAGGCTCATGTAGCCTGACGGCACGGAGTCTATTGAGCAACGACCTCTGAGCGGGAACAAGACATGGAGATGCTCGCAAGCTCTTGTGGTAGTTCCCCCTCGTAGTCGCCTCTCACATGGCTGGCGTGCTCTGTTGCAAGACTTCACATGCCTCGACTCTGCGTCATCCATTCATCCGGCCCAAGCCTCTTGCACGAACGACTATCCACCTCCTACTCAGGCTGCTGAACAACCTGAACATTGTTCTTCTTCTATAAGCACGCGTTAGCCTCTCCCCAGATCTTAGTTACTCTTCATATCACGTACCTTCCACTTCTCCATCTCCTCCTGCATCGACTTGTACTGCTTGACCAGCTCTTCCAACGCCTTCTTCAAGCCGTCCGAGTTAGTCTTCAGCGTCGGAATGACTTCCTTCACCGTTCGCTCAGTGAGCACGCCGTTGATCATGCGGAAGCATTTCCGGTCGCCTGGGAGTGGCTCTAGCGTCTCTAATACGAGTCTGGCAGATGTCAGTTGAGGATGGCGGTGACGGAAGGCTTGGAGGAATGCGTAAAGAAGGATGCTAGAGGGGTAGGGGTGAGGAAGAAGCGGTGTGCATGCAGGATGGAAGACATGGACTTCGAGTGGGTTTGGGATTTTGAGGACTTACTTGTGCTCCTCTGTCTCTTGCTCGATGTCACCGATCTTTTGCGCGATGTTTTGTAATGTACTCTTGTAGTTCTGATATGTGGTTTGAAGTGCTAGCATTAAGTTAATGATGAATTGCAGATGCCTTGGAAGGCCAAACTCACCTTGCTGCTTCTGCAATTGTTCTTGTGATGCCATCTTCTATCTCTTCAGCTTGACGACCCCTCACTTCGACAAATTGGATGTTTTGATTTCTCCAAGTTGGTTTTGCGGGGTGCTCGGAGGTGGAAAGTGGGCAGGAGAAATTGTTGCCTGTTAGGTGTCGCGTGCTGCACCTTCCACGAGTTTCTGATGCGTGTGTAGAGTCGCAAATGTACAAACAAGACTTCAAAATCAACGAGCGTATGAGCACGCGCAGACGTGGATAGAGCGCAGGTGATATTGGGACGCTCGGACGCAGTTCACGATTTCGCAACTGCCCAATCATCGAACTTCACATCTCCGACCTCATCTCCACGCCACCGCGTCGCAACAGCTCACAGTCAGCCAAAGTACCTCAACTGAAGTCACCAGCCAGTACAACACAATCCCGCGATCACAATGCATCCCCACTTGCATACCGAAGAAGTGCAAAAGAGTACGACTCGCCCCACCTTCATACTACATGACCCTCGGCATCTTGCCTACCTCCAGATCCATAGCACGCTATACTGCCTACCCTCTTTCGTTCCTCTTCAGGCCCATGTGCTAACTTCATGAATCCAGACTGCGCCGACGTCGTCGCCGCTCTCGACGAATGCCACGCCCGCGGCTTCCTCTGGAAAGTCACCGGCAACTGCACCGACGCAAAGTACAAAGTAAACATGTGTCTGCGCGCCCAGCGCCTCGAGCGCACGGCGAAGAACAGGCAGGAAGCGAAGGAGAAGCGCGAGAAGATTAAGGAGGTGTGGGCAGAGCTGGATGCGAATAAATGAGGTGGAAGGATATGAGGATTGTTGATGATGTTCATGCTGGCATACTTTGGGCGTTTGTGGGAATGGGAAGCGTTTTGGGCTGCGTAGGATTGTGTGTATTACAGGCGTTGTGGAAAGGCATGATTGTGTTTATGGGCAAAAATGTTATGTTGTACTATTACACGACCAGGCGAGCTCTTCGCCGGGTCAATACGACTACAAATGATCACTCCTCTTCTTCCGACCCCACACCCGAATGACCAGCCATTGGCGTGGTAGCCATCGGCGTCGTACCCATGCTATCCAGTCCCCTCTCTGTGATGAGCCTGCCTCCATTCACCTCACTCGGCGGCAGAGCAGGTAGCCCAGATTCCTGGCGCAGCTTCTCGTACTCCTCGCCCGTCTTCTGTAGCTGTTCCTGCAGGTACTTCTTGCGCTCCTCAATCCTGATTTTGTCGTCCTTGAACTCTTGCAGCTTCTGAAGTATGAGGTCCTTCCGCTGCTTCTTTGTCTGTATGTCGAGCGTGAGGCCTTGGAGGATGTCGTCGAGCTGTGGGAGGGGTGTGATGCGCGGTGGCGTTTTCGTGCCGTCTTCTTCATCCTCGATCTTCTGGCCGTAGCGACCGGCTCTTGCTTGCGCTGCGGCGAATGCGGTATTTCGATCTTCGTCTGAGTCGTCTGAGTCGGCGTCTTCTGAACCACCCTCTGCATCGTTGATCATCTCAGCCATTTCTGCGCGTCGCTTGCGCTGAGCCTCGCGCTCGGACTTGCGCCCAAGTGATATCTTGCCGTCCTCGACAAAATCCTCGAAGCCTTCTGCAATGTCCTCGTCCTCGTGTATCAAGCGTGTCTCGGCGTACTTCTCCTTCGGCCGCAGTGAGATCTCGTTCCTCCGTTGCCTAAACTCGTCTTCGCCTTCATCATCTGATGCCCACGGTCTCTCCTCGTCGTCTTCCGCGTTCTCCTGCTGCGCTAGCCGTCTCCTCCTCGCCTTCTTCTCAAGGATCTCGGCTTGTGTGGGTATCGCGGAAGAGCTGTCGGGCACAGAGGGTATGATGGGTCCGAATTTTGAGGCAATGTCGAGAGCCTGTGTCTCCTCTTCCTCTTCGGCAGAGGGTTTCAGGTCTCTGGGCGTGGAGGGTGTAGACTTCCGCAGCTCGGCGATGTAGTCTTTGCTGTAGGAAGGTCGTTCCTCGTCTGCGGGTTGAGCATCCTGAGGTACGAGTGGTGATCGTGCCCGCAATTGTGCGCTCTTCTCCAGGGCTATGCGACTGAGATTTGACTTCTTCGGAGTAACGACTGGTGCCGCATCGCTCGAGTCGTCGCCATCATTTGCTTCCGACTCGCCAGGGCCAAACGATATTCGCAGCGAGGAGCGCTTCTTGCCTTTGCCGAAGGCGGGCCGCTTTACTACTACACCGTGAGTCAGCACGGAAGGCCTACTGAGGTCAGAACTGGTGGCCAGTGGCTTGCGACGTAGGGAGTACTGACCTGCGGGCTTCTGTACTTCGTTCGGAGAGCCCTCGGCACTCTCTTCTGAAGCATCGTATGCGCCGACCTTGCGCGCAACGCGTCCTGAGCCTGAGCGTTTCATTGTTTGTTTGCTGTGAGAGAATTGGGTGGTGCTGTCGAGTGAGGTAAACTTTCCAGGCTGCTCTCCTCACATGCTCAAGCCTTGGCACGGACAACCGCCGCAAAAAGCTATTCCCACGGAACAGCTCCACCACCGCGCGCCCGGATCTCGAACTCGGTCAACAACCAACATCACTTTAAACAGAAGAACGCAGTACCAGCTCTGCACCTACACATAAGCCGTCAAAATGCCGCAAGCACAGCCCGATCTGAAAAAGGTGAGTCCACCGCGCAAGCACAGAGTACCAGAACCTAACTTGAAGAAGTACCTCGAGAAGCGCGTTCTGATCTCGCTCAATGGCAGCCGCAAAGTCATGGGCGTCCTGCGCGGATACGATGTTCGTAGTCCTCACCCTCACTCGCCCACGGTCTGCAGTCACTGACAGTACTTTAGGTGTACCTGAACGTTGTTTTGGACGACGCGCTTGAAGAGAAGGCCGGCGGCGAGAAGGTGCGGATAGGCATGGTTGTCATACGAGGAAACTCGGTTGTCATGCTTGAGGTACGATTCTTCAAATGTCCTGGAACGTGGACATGGCTGACTTGGCTCGCAGGCTCTCGACCGTATCAACCAGGACGTGCCCAAGATCGGACGGTAAAGACAACAATCGAGCGGCAGGGACGATGATCATCTACAAGGAGAGAAGCAGTTCAGCTGGAATGCGCATAGGACACAGGCGTTTGGGCGCAACACTTTGTGGGTATGGCTCTCCGCCCAGTCATGGCATCAGGCGGATCTGAAAGGGCGGCTTTTGAGCAACATCGACGTTGACACTGTTTTATCATAGGTCGCCATACCCTCACCATGATACCACTGGGCCACAGTAGCTCAAGAGAATGGACTTGGTTGCAATCAGACTCTCAATGAACAGAATATGGCCATGACTTTCATTTGTCAGAACCTGTTTATTTCCGACTCATTTCTTCTTCAACTTTCACACTTTGAGCTTACGCAATTCATCCTTGGGCATTGAAGAAGTCAAATGCCTTGGTCTTGACATGGTCGGCTACGTTCAAGACCAAGGCACTCAGTACAATGCAGCGCAACGAACAGCATATACGAAGACGAGAATACATGCGACTTCATGGCAACCACGCGTGTCTTGGAACATATCGAATCAGATTTACAAGCAACACAAAACCCAGCTCAAACACACACCCCTCACAGCCTCGCCTTCTCCGTATGCCCCTTCTTATACTCCGTCACCAAATCCCACGCCAACTCCGCATACGGCTTCATCATCTCGCCATACGACCTCGCCTGCTCACTACTCGCCTGCCTAAGCGCATACCGCGCCGCAATACCCTGCATGATAATCGTGCTCCTATACGTACTAAACGCATCGCCCCACGTAAACTCCTGCCGCGGATCCCAGCCCGCAACCTCACTGTACCACTCAATCAGCTGGTCGCGACTCGGCAGCCCGGGCGTCGCATCACCAATGAAACCCGCGTGCGCGCGCCCAATGGTCTGCATGCGCGACGACGATGCGGTCAAGTACGGCTGCAGCAAGTTGTTAATATCCGATAGCGGGTGTCCGATCGTTGACATTTCCCAGTCCAGAATACCAATAACGCGCGGCTCCGTCTTGTGGAACACGACGTTGTCGATCTTGTAGTCGCCGTGCACAAACGTCGCGCGGTCTTTGGGCTGCGTGTTGGGATCCGCGAAGAAGGCGACCATGTCGTCTTGGTGCGGGATCTTGCCGACGGGCTCGCCGGTGTCTTTGTCTTTGGCTGCGGCTTGCGAGAGGGAGATTGTGTTGAAGGTGGCGATTTGGCGGTTGTAGAAGCCCGAGGGCTTGCCGTAGGAGGAGAGGTTGACCGAGGCGGGCTTGACGCGGTGGAATTTGGCGAGGGTGGTTATGGCGGAGTGCCACCTGCGTTGAACGTGTTAGCTTTAGGGCTTGGGATTTGGCAAGGGGAGAGATCGTACATCTTCGTGCGCTCTTCGGGCGTTACGTCTGGAATGGCTGGGTCCTCGAAGATGCGGCCATCGAGGAACTCCATGATGTAGAAGTCTGTGCCGACGACTTTCTCATCTTGACAGAGGCAGAAGGTCTTTGGGACAGGGACGTCGGTGTTCTCGAGCGCGTGGAGGATCCTGTACTCGCGGTCGACCTTGTGGGCCGTCTATGGTGAAGTCAGCATCCTGCCCTGCCATGTTCACTTCGCTCTACATACCTTGGACAAAAGTGTGCCCGGAGGCTTTTTCCTCATAACATATTTCTTCCCAGTCTTGTCCGTCAGTTGATACGTCGGATTCGACTGTCCGTAGCCAAACTACCCCATGTCATTAGCATTGGGCCTCTACCTCTTCACCCCATTTATTCAGCATACCTGCTTCACGTCCAGAGGGCCCTGTATCTCAGGCACATTTTGCGATATATAGCGCTCCAACGAGCCCAGGTCAATCGGTTGTCTCACTTTTCCGGCCATCTTGGTGTTTGTGGAGCTCTGCGCATCGTGCGAGCGTGGAGCATGATGTAGCTCTGGTGCTCTGGAAGAGCATTTGCGGAGATGCCGTGCCGAGGCAATTGACTGAGTGATCGCCGGGCCGACGAACGAGTCAAGCAAGTGGTGGAGATGGACGACCTTAACGTCTTGCTAGTTATCTGATTTCGACTCTTGAAGATGTTATTTGGTTATGTTCAACTACTTCATGTGCTCGCTTAGACCAAGTTTGCATCTTGTGTCCGTCGAGGACATGTGAAAATATCTCAGTTGCCTGAGAGATTGTTTTGTACGCAGGAACCGTCATTGACACTGTCATGAAGCAAGATGCATTCTTTTGCTTTCAAAGTTTTTTATGTCATCTGATGTTCCTTGAGTTGACGGGCTGAGGACTTCTTGACTGGAAGCTTTCAACCGACACGCCAGAGCGCGTTTGAGCAGACTTGCATATATGCAGGGTAGGATGCAGGGATGAGTACCATGGAACGAGCTGCCTTGAGATGGAAGCAACTGTCAGTTGAACTATCAGTTGCGTCCTGTCACTTGGGATTATCAAGATGCAATCGTAGTAGTTGTTGCTGACAAGAGACTACGAGGACGCTACCACAACTGAGCCACGACAGCATCATGTCTGTGATAACTAGTGCGTACCAATAGACAGTAAGAATGCACGCGCATGAACAGCTTAGATATTGTCTGCTTCGGACTGTATGATAGTCTATAGCTCTAAGTAACATATAGACGAGGCTAAGACAGCGCTCTCATGCTATACCAATAAGTGTCCTGTCACTGGCGTTGTTTGGTTAGTGAATAGTCTCAACAGTGGTACGACTGCGGGAGGGCCGTGTTCCCACGCCAGCTAAAGACGGATGGCGTCTGTCAAACCTCGCTGTATGCGAAACCGAACGAAAGCATTTGTTGGGCACCGGTATTTATGAAGCTAACGTTGATAAAGTGCAAAGATGGGTGAACATGATTGGCACGCTAAGATTTCGTGGTCTTTCTTGGAAGACCGGTTCGCTCACCAGGGGCTGCATGTAAACAAACTCTCCGGGCTCGCCCACAACAGTCCAACAGTGCGGCTTCTGTAACACCACCCACCCTTGCACGGTAGTCGCTGCCATATTAGACTGCCATGGCCTTCCAAACACCGCGGCGAGGCCTGACGAGGCCGTCTTTGAAGGTATTCAATCATCAGCGCGACACCACGCTGGACAAACGCTCACCTTCATCTCCCAGGCCGCAGAGTCTTCGCCAAATCTGGCCCTCCACGCAAGCACCGCATTTCAACGAAAAGCCTCTTTGAACGCACTAGTAGGCGGCGCATCTCCGCCAGCAAGCAGAATGGGCGCAGACGGACAGGACATTGGTGTGGGCGACCGGGTCGACGTGCCCGGCGGCATGCACGGCGTTGTCAAGTTCATAGGCGCCGTGTCGAACAAAAAGGGCGTCTTCGCAGGCGTGGAGCTGAGCAGAGAATTTGCGTCGCGCGGAAAGAATGACGGCGAGGTGGACGGGTGGGTACTACAGCGTGGACACCATGTGGCGCGCCTACTGACATAGAGCAGCAAACAATACTTCAGGACCTCGATCCCGGGGTCAGGCATATTCCTGCCCGTCCACCGCGCGCAGAAGCGCTCTTCGGCGACTTCAGACGACTTCCCTCCTACCCCCACCACGCCCTCATCATACAACAAATTCAGCCTCTCGACCACCACGAAACCCCACTTCAGCCCTGACACGCCTTCCGTTCCCAAGTTCTCCCAGTCGATGGGCCCTGGAGCTCGAGCGCCTAGTCCGCAGTTCAAGCCAAAGGGCCGTCCGTCTCTCCCACGACCAGAATCGCCTATACGCAGACCCAACCTGACCGCCACACCAGCACGGAATGCCAGCCTCACGCCGTCCGGCTTCTCCAAGAGCGCCATTGGCGCACCGCCACGATTCGCAAGTCCGGCGCCTCCGCGGGTCTCTGGCATGCAAAAGCCTCGAACACCAGGGCCCCAGCGACCATACTCGCGGAACGGCTCGCGCCTTGGTCACCATGACACTATAGATGAGGATACGGAGATCACGCCTACGGGTGGAGCGCGTACGAGCAACGAATCGATGCAAAGCTACAAAGGCCGCCGCCCTAACTCTCGGCTTGGGTCCACTGCAAGTCAGGGTGACGAGGTCCAGCGACTTACGAAACTGCTTGAGGACCGCGAACAACAGCTCAAGGATCAGGCGACATCCCTTGGCGAGATGGAGGCAAGCCTCTCGGAGATACAAAACCTCATACCTGAAGACGGAGATATGGGCTCGGTCTACAGCGGAGAGCCAAATGATGTCGCGCAACTACGAGCACTTCTTAGGGAGAAGAACGATAAGATCGGCATGCTCACGTCCGAGTTTGACGCGCATCGGTCTGACTTCAGGAGCACTATTGATACCCTCGAAATGGCCAGCACCGAGACCGAGCGAGTCTACGAGAAGAAAGTGGAGGAACTACAAGAGGAGCTGCGTGAATATCAGTCACGAAGCGAGGACGTCGAGACTGTGGCCATGCAGTTGAAGCAGCTGGAGGAGCTTGTGCAAGAACTGGAAGAAGGTTTGGAAGATGCACGGAGAGGCGAAGCAGAAGCACGTGGTGAGGTCGAATTTCTCCGCGGCGAAGTGGAGCGTGGACGTTCCGAACTCCGTCGCGAGCGAGAGAAAGCAGCTGCCGCTCTGAAGGGAGCCAACAACATGGTCGATGCGCCGCACACCCCTGGACAGCGAGAGGTCGAACAGCGCGACGACGAGATTCGCGGTCTCAAGGCCATCATACACTCTTTGAGCTCCGGTGCTGCAGAAGACCATGGACGATCACCTTTGTCACGCAAGGGCTCATCGACGGATCCAGAAGAACTCAAAACAGCACAGGCTAGTAATGAGCGCTTGGAGCGGGAGAAGGAAGAGCTTCGCGGACTTGTCGAGCGCAAAGCCTTTAGAGAAGAAGAACTTGAGCGCGAACTGGAGAAGCTACGAACCCAGCTGGGTAGCGCAGAGCAGCGGGAGAGCGTCATCAGCAATGGCGTATCTGAGCACACTGCCACACAAGAAAAGCGCAACTCTGAACGCGACTCCAAAGGCACGATCGTCAACTGGCGCGACCCACCGCAACGCCGCGAACCGCCTTCAACTCTAGCACCCATGCCGGAATCCGACGGCCGTTCATCAGCCAACAGCAGCGTACTCTGGTGCGAGATCTGCGAGACAGGCGGCCACGACATACTCAGCTGCTCTGCCATGGGCGGCGAATCCGCGCCGCGCGAGAACGGCATGCGCAACGGCAAAGACGTAGTCATAGAAGGGCTACGAAACCTCTCCGTCACTTCAGACCGCTCTCGCCCATCGGTTCTGAGCCCGACGAAACCGCCAGGCAGCGCTCCCACCGCACCTTTACCCACTCCATCTTTGAACCATTCAAATTCATCGCTCGTACCACCAAAGGGCGCGGCGGTGGCGGACCCGGATAAGTGGTGTGCGCTGTGTGAGAATGAGGGCCATGATGTGACGGCATGTCCGAATGAAGATGCTTTCTAGGTGTTTGTGCGGTCGAGGGCGTCGGAGCGTTAAATGATATCCCCATGAGTTGAATAGAGCGGTGCGCATAGTATAATTTATTCAATCTTGACTACCTGTTACCTGGGTTTAACCATTGGCGACTGAAAATGATCTGATCAGTCTAAACACAACAGAATATCAACTTCCAAACAGCAATTAGGAGTGACCTAAATCTTAGTCTCTATTCGGGAGACTGCGCGGGTGTCCAATTAAGAAGACCTGGATAGACTCGAGGCCTTTTCGACAGCTACTATTGCGCTCCCTCCATGAGTTTCTTCTCGAGGTCTGCACTCTCACTTGTGTTATTATCACGCGTCTAATCTTCAACAGTTTACCTAGGTACACGCGTATTCCAAGGCTAGTAGGCCTTGCAGCACGTGACCAATCGCAGCCTGCATGCTATTAAATTGTCAAAGCTTCGCGATCGCGATTTTTTCTAAGTCAATCCGCCGCCTCTCCATCCCGTTCCAGGGCGCGTCCACAGCCCGATCTCACTAATAACTACCCGGTATCTCGTCTTTCCTTTTCAGCGCATACTTTGACGTCAGGTTCGCGCCCAGACAAGCCCTACTTCTGCAAGGACACGGCCGTGAGGCGACAACACCAGCGCACGCCGCGCATCGAGCAGAGATAGACACGCCACCATGGCGGAAAAAACGAACAACCTCGCGCAGTTCAAATATGCGGCCATGTCCAATTTGGTCCTGCAGGCGGACCGTCGATTCACATCGCGCCGCCCAGACGAGCACACGGGCGATCCCGAGTCGCTCGCAGGCCGCATAAACATACGGGACATGGGAGGGCGGACGGCGCGAGACCGGGCGCCTACAGAGCAGAAGAAGCTCAAGGGACCCGGTGTGGAGCGAGGAAGCATGACCGAGGGTGGCGATGTGCTCGACCGCGAACAGCGCAAGAGGAAGAGAGACGATGGCAGCAGCGCATTTGGAGCCCAAGCCACCGTTGACTTCAACATCGAGGGTCTCACCTACAGACCGCGCACACCGGCTACGCGTGCCACATTCGAGCTCATCACCACTATTGTCAGCAAATCTCTTGGGGACGTCCCGGTCGCAACCACAAGAAGCGCTGCCGATGCGGTGCTAGAGTACCTGAAGGATGAGAATCTCAAGGACTTTGACAAGAAGAAGGAGATCGACGAACTGCTTGGCACATCTTTCGGCGCAAAAGAATTCAACGAGCTGATGAACCTCGGAAAGAAGATCACCGACTACGACGCGCAGGACGACGACGATGACAAGGACGAGAATATGGGCGACGGCGACGGCGCTGAGAATGGCGACAACCAGGGCGTCGCTGTTGTGTTTGACGAGGACGAGGATGATGAAGAGGGGGCTCAGACTTTCGAAGTCCGGGACGCGGACACCTCTGATGAAGAAGATGAGGCCGAAACTGCAGTGGAGCAGATCGGCGGCGAGGAGCGGGAGGTCGGCGACGGCATGGCAGACACCGAAGAAATGATCATTCAGGGCGACACAGCGACAGCGACGGACCGCAAAGGCGATGGCGAACGACTCATCCCCGCACACGAGATCGACGCTTTCTGGTTACAACGACAGATCGGCCAAGTCTACGAGGATGCGCACACTCAGCAGGAGAAGACACAAGATGCGCTGGACATTCTTGCCGGACGCGACGAGGACGGCGAAGAGAAAGCGCTGCGCGAGATCGAGAACGACCTCATGGAACTCTTCGATTACGAGCACCACGAACTTGTGGCGAAACTTGTGCTGAACAGAGATCGCGTTGTCTGGGTCACGCGCTGGCGGAGAGCTGCTGAGGACAACGACGAGCGGACAGCCGTGGAGCGGGAGATGAAGGCTGCTGGCCAGCAACGGATTCTCCAAGAGCTACGCGCGCGAGAGACTGGCGTCAAGACTGAGGATGCCGGACAAGGGAAGATGAAGTTCAATCTGAAGGACATCAGCCTCCCAGACGTCAAGGACGAAGAAATGGCAGACGCACCGAGGCCAGATGGCGTGGTCGGAGGTCTTCAACCGTCCAGCAAGCTGGTCAATCTAGACAACATTGTCTTTGACCAAGGCAACCACCTCATGACCAATCCTAGCGTCAAGCTGCCGCAAGGCTCTACTCGCCGTCAGTTCAAAGGCTACGAAGAAATCCATGTACCTGCACCCAAGGGGAAACGCGACCCAAGTGAACGCCTGATGCCTACATCTGAGCTTCCAGACTGGGCGCGTCCCGGATTCGGTAACTCCAAGTCGCTCAATCGCATTCAAACGAAGTGCTTCCCCACAGCTTTCAACGACGACGGCAACATGCTCATCTGTGCTCCTACCGGTTCTGGAAAGACCAACGTTGCTATGCTGACCATGCTGCGTGAAATTGGCAAGCATCGCAACCCGGAGACTGGCGAGATCGCCCTGGACGACTTCAAGATTATCTACATTGCTCCGCTCAAAGCGCTTGTTGCGGAACAAGTTGGTAACTTCGGCAAGCGTCTGGAGCCATACGGCATCAAGGTTGCTGAGCTCACGGGTGATCGCCAGCTCACCAAGCAGCAAATATCTGAGACTCAGATCATTGTCACGACACCAGAAAAGTACGACGTTATCACCCGAAAAGCCACAGACACCAGCTACATCAACCTGGTCAAGCTGATCTGTATCGACGAAGTCCATCTTCTGCACGACGAGCGAGGTCCGGTCATTGAGAGCATCGTCAGCCGCACTCTTCGACGCGGCGAGCAGACAGGAGACAACGTCCGCATCGTTGCTCTTAGTGCCACCCTGCCCAACTACCGCGATGTAGCCAGCTTTTTGCGTGTCGATCCAGACAAGGGCCTCTTCCACTTTGACGGCACGTTCCGACCATGTCCCTTGAAGCAAGAGTTCATTGGAGTCACCGATAAAAAAGCTATAAAGCAGCTCAAGATCATGAATGATGTCTGCTATTCCAAGGTCCTGGAGCAGGTTGGAGAGAATCGGCAACAGATGCTCATCTTCGTTCACTCGCGAAAAGAGACGGCAAAAACAGCAAAGTACATTCGCGACAAGGCTCTCGAAGAAGAAAGCATTGGCAAGATTCTACGATCTGACGCTGCGAGTCGAGAAATCTTGAAGGAAGAATCGGAGTCGGTTCAGAACGCTGATCTCAAGGATGTCATGCCTTACGGTTTTGGTATCCATCATGCTGGCATGTCCCGAGCGGATCGATCGACTGTCGAGGATCTGTTCGCCGATGGCTCAATCCAAGTCCTTGTGTGCACAGCAACACTGGCTTGGGGTGTCAACTTGCCCGCTCACACCGTCATCATCAAGGGAACTCAGGTGTACTCGCCCGAGAAGGGTAGCTGGGTCGAGCTCAGCCCTCAGGATGTGCTGCAAATGCTCGGTCGTGCTGGTCGTCCTCAATATGACACGTACGGTGAGGGTATCATTATCACCACGCAAGCAGAGATTCAATACTACCTGTCGCTTCTCAACCAACAGCTGCCTATCGAGTCGCAGCTTATCGGCAAGCTGGCAGACAATCTCAACGCCGAGATCGTTCTTGGCAACGTACGCTCGAGAGACGAAGCTGTCGATTGGTTAGGCTACACTTATCTCTTCGTGCGCATGCTTCGATCGCCGGCTCTGTATCGCGTAGGCCCGGAGTATGAGAACGACACGGTCTTGGAACAAAGGCGTGTAGATCTCGTACACGCTGCATCACACGTTCTGGAGAAGTGCAGTCTTGTCAAGTATGACCGGAAGACGGGCGCCCTCCAACCGACCGAACTTGGTAGGATCGCCTCGCATTACTACATCACGCACAACTCGATGATGACGTACAACATGCACATCCAGCCTGGCATCACCGCAATCGAGCTGTTCCGTGTCTTCGCGCTCAGCGAGGAGTTCAAGTACATCCCAGTACGCCAGGATGAGAAGCTCGAGCTCGCGAAGTTGCTTGGCAAAGTACCAATTCCCGTAAAAGAAGGTGTTGAAGAGGCACAAGCCAAGATCAACGTGCTCTTGCAAGCATACATCTCGCGACTCAAACTGGACGGTCTGGCCCTCATGGCTGACTTGGTCTACGTCACACAATCGGCCGGCCGTATTCTCCGCGCCATTTTCGAGATTGCGCTGAAGAAGGGCTGGTCTCAGGTTGCGAAGCTGGCCCTCGAGATGTGCAAGATGGCTGAGAAGCGTATGTGGCCAACCATGACACCTCTTCGACAGTTCCCTACATGCCCCAGGGATATCATGCAGAAAGCAGAGCGCATCGACGTCAACTGGTCCAGCTACTTTGGACTAGATCCTCCAAGTATGGGTGAGCTTCTCGGCATGCCCAAGGCCGGCAAGCTTGTGTGCCAGCTAGTTGACAAGTTTCCTCGTCTTGAGATTGAGGCTACGCCGCGACCCGTCACTAGATCTTTGCTCCGGTTGGAGCTCTTGATCAGGCCGAACTTTGTCTGGGACAATGACCTGCACGGAGCCTCTGAGGCCTTCTGGATTCTCGTTGAGGATTGCGACGGTGAACAGATCCTATTTCACGACCAGTTCATCCTCCGCAAGAACTACGCTCATGGAGAAGTCAATGAGCACTTGATTGAGCTCACAGTGCCCATCGACGAGCCAATGCCACCCAACTACTTCATCACTGTCCTCTCAGACCGATGGATGGCGTCTGAGACGAAGCTTGCGGTATCGTTCCAGAAGCTTATCCTGCCAGCGAAGTTCCCTGCACACACTCCCGTCCTTGACCTGCAACCACTGCCTGTCTCAGCACTGAAGAGGAAGGAGTACATGGGCTTGTATGAGAACATCGGTCGCTTCAACAAGGTCCAGACTCAGACATTCAACTCCTTGTACACATCAGATGACAACGTTCTCGTCGGTGCATCGGCTGGTATCGGCAAGACTCTTTGCGCAGAGTTTGCTATCCTGCGACACTGGTCAAGCAACACCGAAGGTCGAATTGTTTATCTGGCACCATTCCAAGAGCTCGTCGACAACCAGTACAAAAACTGGAACGAGCGCCTTTCCGGTCTCGGTGGAGGCAAAGATGTGGTCAAGCTTACTGGCGAGACTACGGCCGATCTGCGACTACTTGAGAAGGGGGATCTCATTCTCGCGACACCAGCGCAATGGGACTCGATATCACGACAATGGCAACGGCGGAAGAACGTTCAGACTGTGGCTCTACTGATCGCCGATGAGCTACACATGCTCGGTGGCTCTGGCGGACACATCTACGAGATCGTCGTGTCGCGCATGCAAGCTATGGCCGCTCAGCTTGAGTCGAAGCTGCGCATCATTGGTCTCAGTGTTTCCTTGTCGAACGCACGAGACATTGGCGAGTGGATTGGCGCGAGCAAGCACACCATCTACAATTTCAGCCCTGCCATCCGAGCAGTGCCGTTGGAGCTGAAGATTCAGTCCTTCACCATTCCTCACTTCCCGTCGCTCATGATGGCCATGGCCCGGCCGACATACTCTGCGATCACCCAGCTGTCACCAGACAAGCCTGCGATGGTCTTTGTACCCAGCAGAAAACAAGCTCGCAACTCGGCTTCTGATCTGTTTAATGCTTGTGTCGCTGATGAGGAGGACGATCGCTTCCTCAACGTCGAGTTGGAGGAGATCAAGCCGATCCTCGAGAAGATCAACGAGCAGTCGCTGGCTACATCTTTGTCACACGGCATTGGCTACTTCCATGAAGCCCTCAACACCTTCGACAAGCGAGCAGTGCAGCACTTGTTTAAGGTTGGTGCTATTCAGGTCCTGATCGTCTCTCGCGATGCGTGTTGGGAGGTTGAAAACAACGCACATCTGGTTGTCGTACAAGGAACACAGTTCTACGAGGGTCGGGAACATCGCTACGTAGACTACCCGATCAGCGAGATTCTTCAGATGTTTGGCAAAGCCGGAAGAGTTGGACAGGACAAGTCAGCAAAGGGTGTGCTCATGCTTCCTGCGGTGAAGCGAGAGTACTACAAGAAGTTTCTCAACGAAGCGCTCCCGATCGAAAGCTATCTGCATGACTACCTGCATGACGCCTTTGTTGCTGAGATCAGCTCAAAGACAATCGAGTCGACGCAAGAAGCTGTCGATTGGTCTACATACACATACTTCTACCGCCGTCTGCTCGCGAACCCAAGCTACTACAACCTTCACGACACGTCGCACGAGGGCTTGAGTGCTCATTTGTCTGAGCTTGTGGAGCAGACGTTGAAGGAGCTGACAGACGCCAATCTCATTGAGCATGACGAAGAAGAGGACGCCATCACGCCACTCAACCCTTGCATGATTGCAGCGTACTACAACATCTCGTTCATCACGATGCAGACACTTATGATGTCGCTCAACGGCCGCACAAGTCTGAAGGGCGTACTGGAGATCATCACAGCCGCGACTGAGTTCGAAGACATCCAGATCCGACGTCACGAGGACCACATCCTGCAGCGCATCTATGACCGCGTGCCCTTCAAGATGCAAGAGCCCAGCTTCGAAACCCCCCATTTCAAAGCCTTCGTCCTTCTCCAAGCCCACTTCTCCCGCATGCAGCTGCCCATCGACCTCGCCAAAGACCAAGAAACCGTCCTCCGCAAGGTCCTCAACATCCTCAGCGCAAGCGTCGACGTCCTCTCCTCAGAAGCCCACCTCAACGCCATGTCCGCCATGGAGCTCTCACAAATGGTCGTGCAAGCAATGTGGCAAAAAGACTCGCCGCTCAAGCAAATCCCCCACTTCGACGCCGACACCATCAAAGCCGCGCAGAAATTCGAAATTAACGACGTCGACGACTTCATCAACGCCATGGACGAAGACGAGAATCCAAACTACAAGAAACTCATTGCCGCGCTCGACGTCGAGCAGCGCCAACTCGCCGACATTGCAAACTTCACCAACAATTTCTACCCCAACATCGAGCTCGAGCACGCCCTCGTCGACCCAGAGGACATCGCGTCTAATTCCCCCGCACAGCTGCGCGTCAAGATCACGCGCAACATTGACGAGGACGAGGAGCTCAAGACGGAGGTACATGCGCCGTTTTACCCGGCTGACAAGACGGAGAGCTGGTGGCTGGTTGTGGGCGATCAGAAGGAGAATTCGCTGTTGGCGATTAAGAAGGTGAGTATTGCGAGGAAACTGGAGACGGTGTTGGAGTTTACTCTGGAGAAGGCGGGGAGTCATGAGTTGACGGTGTATTTGGTGAGTGATAGTTATTTGGGAGTGGATCAGGCGCCGACTTTCAAAGTGGAGGCGGCGGAGGGCATGGAGGAGGATAGTAGTGAGGAGGAGGAATAGGGGAGTGGATAAAAGTGGCGTTGCGGGTTGGATCTTGAGGAGAGTTTGTAGTATATTTTGTTTGATTGCATGGTATCATTTCGCAAAGGTTTCTGGTGGGCCGCAAGGATTCGTGATCGTTTCGTCTCAGTACTCGGTGGGTGAAGCATAGAGTCCTGAAAACGCAGGTCTACCTTGGAGGCTACGGGTGTGGTTCGCGAACCCAATCGCGAGCTTGGAGGTTTCCTCAAATTTTCTCGTCTACCGATCTGTCTGCGGATTCAATCGCGAGCTTGTGAGTTTCCCCAAGGTTTTCTCGTCTACCGATCTGTTTGCGAATTCAATTGCGAGCTTGTAAGTTTCCCTGAGTCCTTTCTTGTCTACCGATCTGTCCCACTCTCACCTCTTACCCACACTGCCCATGCGCTCGGACCCTGTTCGAGCCTTGGCATTCATCAGGGCACTACTTACATACAAGATTGCACAGTCCTTATTCCCCTCCTGAATGTTTGCACAACCCACCACCGCTACCACAACAATGACCCGCGGGCGACGCGTGACAGTCCGACCCGGAATCCTTGACGCGCGATGCTATATCTACGAATTGCTTGAGGCAGTTGTCCGGGGCGACAAGAGCACTACTGTTGAAGGCTCCCCGATTCTAGAAACCAATGCCTCGAGTCTAGCTATGTAGGTTTTCAGCCTTACTCCCATTGTGTCGTTCGGCCTGATCTCCCATAACAGAGCTCAGAGTAATCAACTCGCATCACCACTACTGCGTCTACCCGCCGAGCTCCGCAACAGGATCTACGATCTTGCCCTGGACCTCCACACGAGCGATTTACACGAGGATCACGTCACTTGGGAGCGCTTGAGTCTAGCCCAGTCTTCTCGTCAACTCTTTGCCGAAACCGCGCCACAGTACTTTGAGAAGAAGATGCTACCTGCGATCGTCGTCCTTGAAGACCAAGACACCGCCGTCAATGGTTCGAAAGTTCGCGATGTACCTCATATCTTCACAGATACGCGGTGTCCGGCACATGTCAATCTCGATCCTCTCTATCCGCCCATCCATCAACTGGGAGGTCGCACGTGTGGTACGAGGCTTTGTGATGCTCAAGAAGCTTGACATCCACGGGGTGTATGAGGCTGAGACCGGATTTGGCGTGGAGAAGAACTTGAGGGTCTGGGGCGTAGACAACTTGAGGGGCTGGAGGTTGAGGCGTGGTCGAGGTCGGGGACGAAGCTGGTGCTGGTGGGCTGGTGTGGTGGTGAACGCTTTTGATCACCTGCGTGGGGACTAGAAGCAAGTAACTGACGTACGATCAAAGTTCAGACATAACTTTAGTAGTGGTATGGTGGCGCTTGCAGGTGGATCTTAAGAAGGATTTGTATAGCACTCGTTCTCTTGCAGGACACCACATCAAACCAGCCCGCCACCAGGTG
>Ga0265780_10000535_pt1 | contig 58434 bp, 49 predicted proteins | sample P1T30metagenome_FD_192432 | JGI IMG/M metagenome (GOLD analysis project Ga0265780, IMG submission 192432) | Plant litter microbial communities from East Loma Ridge, Irvine, California - P1 T30 | ecosystem: Environmental > Terrestrial > Plant litter > Unclassified | place: USA: California... | reverse complement strand
AACTTCGCCCGCCGGCTCAAGACCCTCAGCGGCCTCACACCATACGAATACACCGCCAAAATCTGGACTTCAGAACCAGACCGGTTCATCGTCAATCCGATTCACCAGATGCCGGGACTAAACAACTCAGCGCTGAACGGGTCTCGTGACTCTGGCGCGATCCACGTTGACGGTTCTGGCCAAACCCCGCAATCGATAAAGGAGCCCATCATGGCCCAGCACAATGCGGACCTGCCTCTGCTTGGCTTGGCGGTGCCGGCCCATATAGGCGAGGACGGCGGCATGCCAGATCAGATCGCAGCCGGTAGGCGGGGCATTCCCACGAAGGCGGTTGCATTTGGCGTGCTTGAGGAGTCCGTTCCAGACGGAACGGACGCCGCCTCCGGATCTCGGCACAAGATGATCGAAAGTTCCTGCCCGATGGCTGTGCTTTCCAGCTCGGGCCGGCACAGCTCGACCGCATCCCGCGCAGAGATCTCGCTGAGCTTTGCGGAGCAGCGATAGCCTCGTAGACTCTCGTTTCAATTGCCCCACGCCTCCGCCTTCAAATAGGCGCGTACCTCACGCAGCCCCTCAATCCCTCGCCGCTGAATAAAATCGAGCGCGGAGTCTCCGCCGAAGAGTTTTGCTTGGTTCGGTCGTCGTAGCCAGCCGTGGGCAGCGCTGGGGAGCGGCAGCAGCACCCAAAGCGTTTGGTATATGTCGAGCATGAGCGAAACTCGCTCTCGAAGGCCCGCCGGCGTTTTGGCAAGCGGCACCGATCGCAGTGCCTGATATTCCTCGCTGCTGCTGAAACCCAGCAACGTCAGGCGCTCGAGCTCGCTCAATTGCCAAAGGTGAGCGAGCGCTTCGAACGCCCTCAGAGATGCTTCATTCCCGGCATTGTCTTCTTGATCGGCAGTGGGACCTTGGCTCATGCTTCCGCGTCCTTCTTCAGGATAATGGCGATCTGGAAGACGGTAGGGGCATCCGTCGCCATCTGGCTCCTGTCGAGGTGGACGTCACAGAGCGTCCGACAGTAGCCGCGGGCTTGGCGCGGCACACGTGGAGCCCCGGATGGCTCCCAGGCCTTAATCAGAGTGCGTCCTGCCTCCTGAAGGAGCGCGCAGGCGCTTTGATCATTAAGGTCGGGATCAACCCGCAACGACCAGAACTTCTGCTTTGCCTGCTCTGCGCGAAGCGCTGGGTCGATTACCGCAGCCTCGTAGAAGAGGATGGGGTAGCGTTGCTGCCTGCCCACAGTTGAGGACGCCAGCCACGACATATCACCTTTGTAGATGGGCGTCTTCTGCATGCTGGCTAGTTTGTCCATGCGCGCGACACAGAAGCAGTTTGCCGCGCGAGTGGGGAGATTGATCACTGCGGCTTTCAGCATGAGCGCCACTCCGCGAGATGCGGCTGCCAGGCCTCCCAGGCATCGATCTGCCCCTTGTCCGAGCAGAGGCGAGTCGAGGTCTCCGAAAAGCCGTTAGGGCCAAGTTCGCGGGCGAGCACGATCGCGTGGACGTGCGGCGCGTTCTCCGAACCGGCCATGCCGGGCAGATGCGCGACCGACACCACCGGGTGCGCGCGTTCGATGGTGAAGTGCTTGCGCGCGAAATTCCGTACGACCTCGTAGCCGACGTGATAGGGTTCGCATCTGGGTAGCTCGACCTTCACTTGAACGAATGCGTGACGCTCATACGCGGGCAGCGTTGCATCGAACCTGGCCAGGAGGAAGTCCAGTTTCGCGTATTCGCCCGACGCATGTCGGGGGAGCAGCACTTCGGAGCGGGCGGCGTTGCCGAACTCGGGATCGGAACCGACGCGAACCTTCTTCTCGATCCAGTTAGTGATGCCCGGCCTTTTACCCGGTCCATCCCACCAATAGCGAACGAAGGTGAACCCGGCCTGCGTGCCTGCCCCGTTGACGAAGTGCTTGAGCTCCGCGGTAGCCGGCGGCACATTGTTCTGAGAACTTCCGCGCATCATGGTCATGCCTCCACGATCAGAGAAGGCACCGCGTGCCAACCCAGGATCGGCGGAGGCCCGCCGAGCCGCAGGTGCGGACTTGTCAGTTCCTCGGCTGCAAGGTTGGTCGGAGCCCGTCGGATGAGGGTCTGCCGGTCAGGAGCCAGCAGGACGAGCTCGTCATGAGCTGAACCGGCGACATGGTTGCTACGCCACTTGCTCTCGCCCCGGAGCTTCACGTCGAAGGTGACACCGCGAGGCGCGTCATAGCGCAGTACGACGACGTCTAGTCCGATCGCCTGAGCCAGCACTTGGCACTCCTCGATCAGCAGCGAGCGCGGGCATGCCGTGCCAGCAAGGAACAGGCCTGCACGCGGAACGACCAGGCACCCGGATTCCCGGCAAGCGCCCTCAGCCAAGGTGGCATCGTCCAGCACGCCCATGTGCCCGAGTAACGCACGCATTCTTCGTTCAACGGCCGGCCCAGCCGGCGGCAGGAGCAGTTCGCCCTTCAACAGGCGCTCCAATCCGATATACATTCTGAGTTCTCACTGGTTAGAGAGATGCGACAGCGGAGCGGGGTCGCATCGACATCCCTTTCATTCACTTTGCTCGGCCACTTGCCGAACCTTCCTTCATTCAGAAAATCGCCGGCACCGCGCCGTCACCAGGCGCGGATCCCCTGCCTTGAGCGTCGGGGCAGGGCGGCGTGACCGCCTCCAAGAGCCGACCGAAGAGCGCGGTTTCTGGTTGAAGCCGCTCGAAGAGCGGAAGCCTTCCGGAGTGAGCTGGCGAGCGGAGGACCTGCCGGCGCTGCCGGCTACCAATCCTCAGGATTGCCTCGCTGGTGAGCGCAGGCGGGATCGTTCCGATTGATGCTCGTTCTGAAATGAACGAAGCCCGCGAGCGGCCCATTTCTGGCCGCCAAACTCACGCGCGGACGCGCCGCAATGGTAAAACGGGGCCCTGGCCACTTTTACGGTATTGCGCCGAACATTTCCTCCGCAGCGAACAAAACAATTTTTCACGGTCGGCCCGAGCCAGTCGGGCCATCATCCTATGTAGCCTGTAACGGTATGGGCCACGGGGGCGCATCGTTACAAATGCGCGATTGTGCTGCTGCTGAAAGGCTTTGACGAACGCATTGCGCACGTGAACGCAATTGACTGTCTACGGCAATCGACGTGACACTGAGCTAGGTACTGACATGGACGAGCCAAGCCAAAACCCACCCGAGAATATGCGGGAGAGGCTATTGCGAGCCCTGGTCGACACTCGAGATTACGAGGAGGAAGCCCGACAGGCGAGAGTCCGTGAGCTGACCGAGGACTCCGAACAGATCCTCCATCTGCTTCGCCGCGATTTTGATCGCGAGGAGGTCGCTGATGATCTCCTACGGCTGTTGCTTCCGCGATCGATCGATATGCGCCTTTGGCGCGATGTCGCCGTCGGGGAGAACGTGCATCTCCCCGCAAACCATCAATATGGCCCGGTCTCCGCTCGTGTTGAACCAAGATCGGCACGAGTGCGACATGGATCTGGCGGCAAGCCATATGGCCCGGTTCATACCAAAGGTACCGAAGCGCCGTCCAAATTCATGGACCGTCAGGCAGATTTCATTCGGGCTAAGGCCGAGAAAATTGTTCAGCTGGAAAAGGAGCTCGAGGCGGCCAAGGTCGATCACCAGGATGTGCTGGCCGGCCTGCAAGCTTATGCAACTACTGCTCTGTTGACTGAGGTCCGTAATGCCACCGCCCCAATGTTTGCGATGGGCCCGGCCTGGACCGTCTTGCGCGCGATTCAAGCCCGAACGGGCAGGGAAGTCTCCATTACAGATCAGGACCGCGAGACAAAGAAGGTTCTGACAGTTCTTCATGCGCTCTGCGGAGACACCGAGTTTGAAGGCGCGATCAAGTCAGCGATCCTAGCCATTTGCCATCAATATCACGGAAAGGTGCATCGCAAATGGAAGGAGGCTTGGAGAGCGCCCGAGGAATATAAAGAGATTCTGACCGCGCTCGGGTGGCCGGAACTGACAGATTGGGAATACGGACGGCTGAAGGTTCAAGATGATTGGCCGGCCGACTTTTCTTAGTCCACGTTGGAATTGCCGTGCTCGCTTTGCCACAAAGTGGGAGGGTTCGGGGACACAGGGCATAGCGATAACATATGTTATGTAAAATAGACTTGGGTGCGCCGGTTGACGTGCTGGTCAGGATTATGCGCTGATCAAGGGGTAATCCCTTCGATCCGATCCCTGTGAGCCTTTCGACTCTGGGCATACAATGATCGGTTGTCATCGAGCATGCTGATCGGCGTGGGGGTGATCCAGTCGGCGCCCCACAACGGGTAAGGACCGTAGAACAGGTCCCCGAGCGCGCGCTGATAATGCGCGTTCATCCAGCGCCGACGACGGTGCTCTGGGCCGTCGTGGAGCATATGGCAACGCTGACAAAGCGCCGCCAACTGATGAAGTGCGCTGTCGCTAGGGTTATGGTTGAGGTGCGCGCAGGCCAGCACCACCGACGTCCAGGCACCGTGCTCCAGGATGTTCTCGGTTGGTCGTCGCACGCGCCGGCCCTGGCCGTTGCGCCAGCAGCGCCGGTTCCGGTCCCACCATCTTCCATCCCGCAGATGGAATACTCTCTGCCCATGAGGGCGCCCGCAATGCTCGCAGCAACCCCCTGCCCGCACGAAGCGCACATGGTGCGAAAGTTGCAACCAGTCGATCGGGTACAGGAACACGTGCTCGGGGCGGATCGGCATCAGGCATCCCCTTCCGGCGCATCGGGTTCCAGAGTGCCCTGCATCATGCGGTCAGCGCCGCGGCGGTTAGTGCCCGGTAGAGCGTGGCGTGGTGGCATTTGAGCAGCTTGGCCGCTTCCCGCACCGATGTGCCTTCGCTCACCAACCGCTCGCCGAGTGCGATCTGATCGGGGGTGAGCTTGGGTGGGCGGCCGAAGCGCACTCCCCGCGCCTTAGCCGCTACCCGCCCGCTGCTGGTGCGCTGATGTATCAACTCGCGCTCAAACTCGGCGATGCCAGCGAACACGGTCAGCACCATGCGCCCAGCGGGTGAGGTTGTATCCGCCCAGGGCTCAGCCAACGACCGTAGGCCGGCGCCAGCTTCTTCCAGCTTCTCGGCGATGTCTAGAAGGTCGCGGGTAGAGCGCGCCAGTCGGTCGAGCCGAGTCACCACCACCGTGTCATCGTCGCGCAGCTGTTCGATCATCTTGGCCAATTGGAGCCGGTCGCGACGTGCGCCGGAGACCTTCTCCTCGAAGATCCGCTTGCATCCAGCGTCCTTCAGCGCGGCGCGTTGCAGCCGGAGGTCTTGGTCATCGGTGGACACACGAGCATAGCCAATCAGCATGTCGCATAACTGTATCGGAATATAAAGATTATGCAATCGACTTTTGCGACAGCGTTATAAGAGAGAAGATGATCGTTTGAATTGCTGTCGCGAAACTTAGCATATTCGCGACAAGGACATGGCAGCTTGCGCTCTAGCTATGGGTCAGGGGCCGGTCTGGACCGTGCTTTCCTGAACAGGTGGAAGTCAAGCTCTCCCGACGTGGTGGTGGTGTCGATCGCCTCGTGGAGGCTGAGAAGCCCGACCTTCTCGTCTCGAGGTAGGTCATCCAGCCAATCAGGTCGCGTAGCCAACGCGGCACCGACTCAGGAAAGCCGCTCTGCCCCTACCCGCTGAATTGGTTTGAACCCTGGAGCTGCAATGTTATTATACCCAGGGTGTCCCGCATTGAACGGTGCCCCTCGCCGTTCCGATCCAGTGCCCGGAGCGATGCGGTACATGGGCGCGAACGTTGGGCAGTTCGATACGGCTAGCTTCGCCGGCCCTTCCTGCCAGGCTTTGCGTTAGATTTTCCGACGCTCGCGTGCTCTATCGCGCGGCACGCCAATGCTGGACACGATCGCGGCGTTGGGCCACCGCGCACTCTATGACTGATCCCGCTCCTCGCGTGCTGGTGACCGGCTCGGCCGGCTTCATCGGGTTCCACACTTGCTCCCGCCTGCTGGACCGGGGGGCAACAGTCCTAGGGGTCGACAATTTCAGCAGCTATTACGACGTGTCGCTGAAGGAGCACCGCACCACGATCTTGGCCGAGAAGCCGGGCTTTTCGCTTGCCCGCATCTCGATCGAAGACCGAGCAGCACTGGAAGAGGCATGGATCGACTTCAAACCCGACATCGTCATCCACCTCGCTGCGCAAGCGGGTGTGCGATATTCGATCGAAGAGCCTCGCGGCTATATCGGCGCGAACGTGATCGGCACCTTCAACTTGCTCGAACTCGCGCGCCATAACTCGGTACGCCATTTCCTCGCCGCCTCCACCAGTTCGGTATACGGCGCGAATACGCAGATGCCCTTTGAGGAAACTCAGCGTACACAGACGCCGCTCAGTCTTTATGCTGCGACCAAGGGCGCGACTGAGCTGATCGCCCACAGCTACAGCCATCTATTCGGCACACCGATGACCTTCTTTCGCTTCTTCACGGTGTACGGACCGTGGGGGCGGCCAGACATGGCGCTGTTCAAATTTACGAGAGCAATACTCGCTGGTGAGCCGATCGACATCTACAACAATGGCGCGATGGTGCGAGACTTCACCTATGTCGAAGATCTGGCCGACGCGATCGTCGCGCTGATTGAGGCCGTCCCAGCTAGGGTGCCCTTTGCTAACGATAGCCTTTCACCTGTCGCGCCGTTCCGAACGGTAAACATTGGCGCCGGCACCGGGACTCAGCTGATGGACTATGTCAGCGAGATCGAAAGCGCGCTGGGGTGCAAAGCCATCAAGAACTTCTTGCCGATGCAGCAAGGCGATGTGCCAGCAACCGAGGCCTCGTCAGCCCTGCTCAAACAGTTGACCGGCTTCACCCCAAGTACGCCACCAAGCGTCGGCGTGCCGGCATTTGTACGCTGGTATATGGATTACTATCGATCTTGACTGCTTGTCGGTCGTGGCGGACCACCTAACTTGCCCTATCGGCCATCAATCGCGCAAACTTGTCATACAATCGAAATGACATACACAAAGAGAAGGTCGCCGGACCAGAGGACTGGACCCGACGACCTTCCTGGCTTAGCCCGGAGTTTTAACATTCCGGAGAAAAACACAGTAATCAATATCTGCTAGCTGTAAACCTCAATTCGCGCCATTCGGATATTTTCGGTCCGCCAACCACATGGCTAATTACTTCTTCCACCCTTAACCCAGTATAGTACTGCTGCCTCCAAGAGGGAGGGCGTTGTGCGCCCACATCCCGTCGGCGAGTTGCGATCTTTTTACCCCGGATCCAGAATTCGATCGCATCAGATCGATCCATCAGCTTTTGCGCTGAAACGGGGTTCTTCATCATCGAGAGTGATATTCTGTGAAGGCGATCACCTCCTTGCTCATCCAGTCGTTCACCTCCAGCATGCATCTAGATCGGCTCGATCACACTCCAGTGAAAGGCGTTGGCCGCATCGATGACCCTGCCCAGGCCACTGGCGTTGCGCAGTACGAAACCCGAGCAGGATCGGCAGTGCGCGGCCAGGATGTGTTCGGTGGTCACCTGCTTTATGCCCAGGAACTCGCCCGCATTCAGTCCTCCACATCAGCAGGAGCGCTGAATCACATCGCCGCCGCTGTGTGAATCCTGTTTATGGGTCCTAGCCCTAGCCGACTCCTCAAGATGCAGGAGTCACTCTTCAACGAATGTCGCCCTGGTAACGCCGTATCGGCCGAGGCGGAACATGATCTTGGCTTCGCACAGGATGGTGGAGCCGACGGGCACCCTTACCTGAACTGGCTGACCGGCTGCCCACTGCTTCGCCTTGTCACGAAACTCCCTGTTCGAAACGATACGGTTGGCGATGCTGACGTCGCATCGGCCGCGCCGCGCGATAACCACGATCTCTTCGGGGATTTCGCCGATGGCAGGGGCGATCGGCTCGGCCGCCTGGGCGAGCAACGGCAAAAGCAGGAGCATTAGCCCAGCCTAGTCGGTTCGGGACAATGAACAAGGCAGCGCTCAGCAAGCCGAAGCAAAGGTGACAAGCTCCTCCGGCTGAGGCCTGATGGAACGCGTGCGGGCACGGCGCACCGATCCCGTGATCGGTATGCTGTTGTTCGCGCTCATTTGGATGTTCATATCTTGGTTCGGCTCGTGGGAACTGAACGCCAACAATGCTGTGCGGATGTTCGCCGCCATCAGCCTGGTCGAGCATGGCGACGCTACGATCGACGAGTTCGCGCCGCTGACGATCGACAAGGCCGTATTCGGCGGCCACACCTATCTCGACAAGGCGCCAGGGATGACCCTTGCGGCCGTGCCTGCTGTGGCCGCAGTCACCTGGGCGACCGGAGAGCGGTCTGCGGAACAGTCGAAGCACTCGGACGATGCGCGGATGGCGCGCTTTCTGCGCATTCGACAATGGGCGGCGGTGGCGAGCGGTCCTGCGCTGCTTACCGCAATCGCGGCCGTGCTGCTCTACGACATCGGTTTTGGACTGACGGGACGTACTGGGGCCGCGGCGTTCGGCGCCCTCGGCTATGCCTTGGGGACGCCGATTTGGGGCTGGTCGACGACCCTGTCCGGACATGCAGCGGTGGCGGCACTCTATCTGATCGCGATTTGGTGCTTTCTCAGAATACCCCACGTCACCGCGGGACTGATCGGCGGAGCCGCGCTCGGCTGGGCGGTGACCGTCGAATATCAGGCGGCGCTGGCTGGGCTTGTGATCGCCGGTTGGGCGGCATGGCGGTGGCAAACATCGTCGGCAGGACGGCAAGCGACGCTGGCGGCGGCGATCGGCGGAATCGCGGCGCTGCTGCCCTTGGCAGGGTACAATCTTTTTGCGTTCGGAACGCCGTTTCACGTCGGCTATTCCGGCGTGGTGGGTTTCGAGGGGATGAACCAGGGGCTGTTCGGGCTGGCCTGGCCACGGCTGGACGTGCTGAGAAAGATCCTGCTGGGCGACAGGCGGGGGCTGTTCTGGGTGGCGCCCGTGCTGTTGGCGGCCCCCTTGGGCCTCATCGCGCTTGCCCGCGGGCAAGGGACGCGAGCGCTTGCGGCAATGGCCGCGATCGCGGCGACGATCGTGCTGCTGGTCAATGCCGCCTATTTCTACTGGGATGGCGGCAATTCGACCGGTCCCCGGCACGCGATGCCGGCGGTCGCTCTCCTCGCGATCGGGCTCGCGCCATGGTGGGCGCGTCTTCAAACGGTCAACGGACGATGGCTTGCCGGAGCCTTGCTGGTGCTGTCGATCGCCATCAACGCGGTGATCGCATCGGCCGAGATCTTCTCGCCTCCGGGATTTCACCATCCCTTTTGGGGCTATGTGGTCGAGCAGCAATTCCTTCATGGCCATCTGAGGACATTTCCGAGCATGTGGCTGGGCTGGCCCCACTGGCATGGGTTTTTTGCCTGGGCGGTGATCGCCGCCGTGCTGTCTGCGGCGCTGCTGGTGCGGGTCAGGCGGCTTCCCGCCTGATTATACACGCCTAGGGTGACTTTCCGCGCCCGCTCATTTCAACTTGACCTAGGCCTGGAACTACAAACAGACAGTGTCCATGGACCTGGATTTCTTCATCCACCCCAATTGGCAGCCGCGCATCCGTCCCGCCGGTAGCAAGCGCGAATGGATGGATAACACGCCGGAGCGCTTCGCATATCGATGCCTGCCGCTCGCTATCGCCAACGCGCATGGCTGGGAGGTCGGCAGCCCCTGCGGTTTCGAGGCGCGGTGGAACGGCGGGTCGGGGGTGGAGTCGGTCGAGATTCGCGTGGATCCCGGCACCCAAGCGCATCAGCTTCCCGTGTCGCTTTTCGGCCAAGGCACCATCACCTTTCACATCGAGGCGATCGTGCGCACGCCCCCCGGCTGGAACCTGTGGGTCGGCGGCTCGCCCAACAGCGCCAAGGACGGTATTACCCCACTAGGCGCCGTGATCGAAACCGACTGGTCTCCCTACACCTTCACCATGAACTGGCGCTTCACCCGACCGGATCATTGGATTCGGTTCGAAGAGGACGAGCCGTTCTGTTTCTTTTTCCCCGTTCAGCGCGGCGTGCTGGACGAAGTGAAGCCGAATTTCCGTCCGCTCGAGGATGCCCCCGAATTGCGTGACGCCTTTGCGAGCTGGAGCGCATCGCGCAATGCCTTCCAGGCGTGGGTCGAGGAAACTAAGCCAGCGGCCCCCGCGGACCGTTGGCAGAAGCTTTATTATCGCGGCATCAATCCCGACGGCTCGCGTGGTGCGGCCGATCACCAGAGCAAGCTGCGATTGGCAGCGCCTGTCGGCCAAGGCACCGCGTGTCCTGTGACCGGCACGCCCTCACGCGCGGCATCGACGAAGGATCCTGACATCAGCACCGCCACTCGGCTATCGTCGGTGACGAACCAGCCCACTCCTGCAGCCGCACCAAGAACGAATGACGGTGACCGCGCGCTGCGCCAGCGCGAATGGTTGCTGTCGATCGCGGAACGGCAACGCGAGCTTTCGGAGGCTACGGCCGGAGTCGCCTGGGTTCAGAACCTGTCTTCCGATGAGTTCCTGGACCATTTTTATGCGCCCAGCCGCCCGGCACTGATTGCAGGAGAAGTGGCGGGTTGGCCCGTGATCGAACGCTGGACGCCCGAGTATCTGGCGCAAACGATCGGGAATGCGGAAATTGAATATCAGGGCGGGCGATCCGATAGTGCCGATTTCGAGCTCAACAAGGATCAGCACAAGCGAACCCTGCCGTTCCGACGCTTCATCGAACTCGCCACCGATGAGAGTGCAGGGAACGATCTGTATATCACTGCCTACAACAGCGCCCGCAACACGGACGCGCTGGCGCCGCTTCAGGCCGAACTGGGCAGCCTCGACAAATATCTGACACAGGCGCCGGGGATGATGTGGATCGGTCCCAAGGGGACCTTCACGCCCCTCCATCATGATCTGACCAACAATCTGCTGGTCCAGCTTGTCGGTACCAAACGCCTACACCTGCTGCCCCCCGGCGAAACGGGCAAGCTCTACAACCACCGCCACGTCTTTAGCGAGGTTCACGACATCACCGATCCCCGACAGATCCAGCGCTGTCCCTTGGCCAGCGACGCCCGCGCCGTCGAAATCGTGCTCAACCCGGGGGACGCGCTGTTTATTCCGGTCGGCTGGTGGCATCAGGTGCGGTCGGAAACGTTCAGCGTTATGATGACCTACACCAATTTCATCTGGCCCAACGACGCATACCGAACCTATCCGGGCGCATGATGCGACCTCCCGAGACCTGTGCCAGCGTGCCGCACACCGACCGGTTCCTGCGCGGGGGGACGACGGCCGTCGTGCTACTGCTGTTCACGCTGATAGTGCGCGCGATTGGCTGGGGCCCGTCGATCATTAATCCAGACGAAAGCATCTTCTCGTTGGCGGCGCGCGAGGTGGTGAATGGGCACCTTCCCTATACCACCCTGTTCGACAACAAGCCGGTGGGATCCACCCTGATCCTGGCGTCCACCTTTGCGCTGTTCGGCCAGACGGTGCTGATCACTCGACTGGTAGGGGCGGTATTTGCCTGGGCGTCAGGGATGCTGGTCGCGAAGCTTGTGCGATCCGGCGGTTTCGACCGTGGAGAGGCATTGGTCGCCGGCATCGTCCAGATTTCCTACATCTCGGCGATCGGCTTGGGCGGTCAGGCGACCCTTACGGAGTTACTGCTGACGCCCTTTACCATCATGGCCGCGCTGCTGCTGCATCAGTTGGTTCGGACAGAGAAGTGGCATACACGAGTGCTTCTGGCGCTAGCTGCGGGCCTGGCGTGCGGCATCGCGGTGCTTGTCAAGATCGTGCCCATCCTTCCGGGTCTGGCGATTGCCGGGACGACGGTGCTGCTAGCTGTGCTACGCGGCAGGGCAACGTTGACCAGCGGCGCGCTGCTGCTTGGCTTGTTCGGGGCTGCGGCGCTCACACCAATGCTCGCTGCGGCGGGGGTTTATGCCGCCAATGGGGCGCTTGACCAGTTTCTGTGGAGCAACTTCGGTTTTGCCGGCGCTTACGCAGCCGTTCACCCCTCGGTGGCGACCATCGCCCAGAGGCTGGGAACAACCATGGACATGATTTGGCCGTTGCTGGCGCTAGTGCTGGCGGCGGTGTTGGACGCGGCGCTCGCATGGCAGCGGCAGCGGCACACCGACGATCTGCTGATCATTGCGCTGGTCTGGCTGGGAGCGGAACTGGTCGCCGACGCGGCCTCCCTGCAGTTCTTTCCCCATTACTTCCTGACTGCGCTGCCTCCGCTGGTAGTGCTGGCCGCTTTCGGCTTTCGCGCGGTGGCGCGCTGGACAGGGGCCGTCACCGCATCGCGGTTGGCGCTAGTGCTCGGCGCGATCACAGCGCTGATCGCCGTTGAGCGCACGCAGGTGGACATGATGCGCGAGCGGCTGGCTACGCCCGACGTGCCTCGCCGGATTGCCAATGCGATCCGCAAGGCCGGCGGTTCCGCACCGACCTTGTTCGTCACCAACTACAAGCTTTCCGGCATTTACCTGCTGACCGGATCGCCCCTGCCACCCACCCGTTTCGCGGTGGCCGCGCATCTTTTTTCGCGTCAATCGAAAATGACCCGTGCCGACCCGAAGGCCGAAGTGGCGCACGTGCTTGCCAGCAGGCCGGAATTCATCGTGCTCGACGATGCCGAACCTTTACCCAAATGGGCGCAGGCTGCGGTCGCAGGTGCGGCAGGCGACTACCGGTCGTTTCACACCGAGGGCAGCGTGCAGGTGCTCCGGTACCTAAGGCCAGCCTGATTGCCTTTCTGACCGAACTCGTCGAAGGTGGGCGATCCATTCGTAACAGAAAAGTCTTTATGACACGCAACATCGCCGTTCTTCTGGCCAGTGGCTCAGGCGAGCGGGCGGGCTTCTCTCGCCCCAAGCAGCTGGTCAAGCTCGCCGGCCGCCCCCTGATTGCCCATGCGCTGGAGCGGTTCCAGACTCACCCCCAGATCGACGAAATCGCGGTGGTGACCAGCCAAGCCTGCGTGGAGGAGGTCGAGGCGCTGGTGAGCCGCGAGGGACTGACCAAGGTCCGGCGCGTGCTGCTGGGCGGAGCGGAGCGTTCCGACTCATCGCTCTCCGCTATACGCGCCTATGAAGCGGATGCTGCGGCAGGACCACTCAACCTTCTGTTCCATGATGCGGTCCGACCGCTGGTCGATCATCGGATCATCGGCGACGTTGTCGATGCGCTGGCGCATTTCGGCGCAGTGGATACGGCGGTGCCCTCGGCTGACACGGTGATCTTCGCCGATCCGCAGTCGAGCATCATCCGTGACATTCCCGACCGTCGACTGGTTCGGCTCGGCCAAACGCCCCAAGGTTTCCGCTACGACGTGATCCGCACCGCGTATGAGCGCGCCAGGCAGGATCCAAATTTTCGCACCACGGACGATTGCGGCGTGGTGCTGCGCTATGTTCCCGAAGAGCGCGTGTATGTCGTCGATGGCGCACTCACCAATCTCAAGCTGACCTATGCCGACGACCTCATGGTCCTCGACAAGTACATGCAGAGCGGGGCGGGAAAGCGGCTGGAGGCGTCGGCGGAAACCCTGCTGCTCTCGCGGGTAGAAAACAAGGTGGTGGTGATCCTGGGCGGCACCAGCGGCATCGGCCAGGCCATGGCCCGGCTAGCAGGCGCTTATGGCGCACGCGTCCATGCAGTTGGTCGGTCGACGGGCGTCGACATCGCCGATCCCGCCTCGCTCAAGACGCTGATCGACCGGGTGGCGGAGGAGGAAGGCCGGATCGACGCGGTGGTCAACTCCGCGGCGGTGCTCAACCGGCTGCCGCTGAACAACATGACCATGGAAGAGGTCGCCGACAGCATCAACACCAACATCTTGGGCGCGGTCGCGCTGGCCAAGCTCAGCTACGAGCATTTGCGCGAAAGCCGGGGGCACCTGCTGATGTTCGCATCCAGCTCCTACACCTATGGCCGCGCCTTCTACTCGACCTACAGCGCGTCCAAGGCGGCCGTGGTCAACCTGACCCAGGCACTGGCGGATGAGTGGGGAGATGCGGGGATCAAGGTCAACTGCATCAATCCGGAGCGCGCCCGCACCCCCATGCGCACCCGCGCCTTCGGACAGGAGCCGGCCGAAACCCTGCTCGACCCCGAGGAGGTCGCGCGCAAGGCGCTGGGCGTGTTGGTGAACGAAGGAACCGGCTTCATCTACGACATCACCAGGGCGGGCGGGTCTCATGCCTCGGTCCCGGCGGCTTAGGCTCGCCGGGCGGTTCGCACTTGCGCTGCTGCTGTTTCCGCTCGCGTCGGCGTGGCCGCGCTCGCGCCGGCGCTGGGCGTTCGGCACCGCGGGCGACCAGTTTTCCGGCAATCCCAAATATCTATATCTCTGGATGCGGCTTCATCGCCCCGATGTCCGTATCACCTGGGTAACTGGGCGCGACCGCACGCACGCGATGCTCGCGCGGATGGGATTGCCGGTCGCGCGGCGCTGGTCGGCCGCGGGGATCTGGGCGGCGCTGCGGTCTGGATTTTACGTCTTTTCGCACGATCCGATCGACATCAACCTGCCACTGAGCCGGGGCGCGCGCCACCTCAACCTGTGGCATGGGGTCGGCGTGAAGGCGCTGCACGAAGGGGCCAAGCCGGGCTCGGGCTTGCGGCGATGGCTGCGTTCGTTCGTCTACGTCCCCTACGACACGGTGGCGAGCACCTCCGATGCAATGCAGGCGCATTTCGCCGAGCAATTCCGTCTGCCGCCCGAGCGCTGCCCGCAAATCGGCTATCCGCGGCTGGATGCCGCGAGCGCGCCGGAGGTGGCCGCGCTTGCCCGCGCGACCGACGAGGCGGTCGGGTTCCGCTTCAACCCCATGGGCGCGCGCGAGATCTATATCTATCTCCCCACCTTTCGCGACAGCGGCCGTCCGTTTCTGGCAGAGGCGCTGCCCGACTTGGACGCGCTGGAACGGGTGCTCGCGCGGCGCGGGGCGATGCTGTGGGTGAAGCTGCACCCGCGCACGCCTGATGCGCTGCCTGAGGGGCGCCATGCGATCCGCGCCTGGCCGGCCGGCATCGACTTCCAGACGTACCTCGCCGACCTGACCGGGATGATCACCGATTATTCGTCGATCCTGTACGACTATCTAGCCGTGAAGCGCACGGGCGCGATCCTCTACACCTTCGACTACGACGCCTATACCTCGGGCGACCGCCAGCTGCGCCACGATTTCGAGGACAGTGTGGCGGGCACCCGCGCGGGCAGCTTCGCCGAACTGTGCCAGGTGCTGGCGACCGGATCGGCGCTGACCGAGCCGGTGCGCGTGGACGCGGTCCGGGAACGTTTCTGGAGCGGCTCGCCGCAGCCCGCGTCCCCTGCCGTGGTCGCCTGGGCGGAGCGGGAACTGGGCCTCACCGGCGGGGAAAAGCAGGCAATTAGCGCGCGCGGCCCCCGGCGCCGCCGACTGAAGCGATTGATCTCATCGGTGCTGGCGCTGACCTTTTCTCCCCTGTCTAAGCTGGTCCCGCGCGCGCGCCGGCAATGGGCGTTCGGCCATGCCGGCGACCAGTTCGCGGGCAACCCCAAATATCTGTTCCTGTGGATGGCGATCCACCGGCCGGACCTGCGCGTCAGCTGGATCACCGGGGACGAGGGCGTGCGGCGCATGCTGCGCGATGCCGGCTACCGCGCGTATTGCCGCTGGTCGGTGCGCGGCATGATCGCGGCCCTGCGTGCGCACGTGTTCGTGTTCGGCCATGGCCTGGGCAACGTCAACGCGACGCTGAGCGGGGGGGCGTACCTGCTCAACCTGTGGCACGGGGTGGGGCTGAAGGCGATCCATCTGGGCTTTGCGCGCGGCAAGACCGCCGAGGCACGCCGCGCCGCGGGGGAATCACGGCTGCGGCGCGCGCTAGCGGTCGAGTATCTAAGGCCCTACGATGCGCTGGTGACGACCTCCGACATGATGCAGGCCCATTTCGCGACCCAGACCGAGCTGCCGCCCGAGCGCTGTCCCCAGCTCGGCTATCCCCGGCTCGACGGCAACGCCGACCCGGCGCTGCTCGCCGCGGTGGAGGCCTTCGACAAGGCCAACGGCTTTGTCTGGAATGCCGGGGGGTTCGCCGAAACCTATATCTACATGCCCACCTATCGCGACACCGGGCGGCCGTTCCTGGACATGGCCCTGCCCGACCTCGACCGGCTGTCGCGCGTGCTGGCTGGCCGCCATGCGCTGCTGTATGTGAAACCGCACCCTGATACGCGCGGCAACCTGGATGAGCGCCATAACGTCCGCCGCTGGGACGACCGGATCGACGTCAACGCCTATCTGCCGCGCATGACCGGACTGATCACCGATTATTCGTCAGTGCTGTACGATTACTTGTTCGCGCGCGATACCGGCACGATCCTCTACACCTTCGACCTGGATGCCTATCTGGCGGCCGACCGGGATCTGGTGCACCCATTCGAGGAGAATGTGGCAGGCGTGCGCGTGGCCGATTTCGACGCCTTGTGCGGGACGCTGGAGAGCGGCGCGGCCTTGGTGCCGGATTCAAGGACGCCTGTTATTCGCGCGCGGTTCTGGGGCGGATCCCCGGATTGCGCATCGGCCGCGATCGTGGAGCATGTGATGCGCGAGCTTGCCGCATGACGAGCGCCCTGAAACGCGCGGGCGTGCTGGCGCTCAACCTCGTCGCGTTTCCGCTGTCTGGCCTGATGCCGCGCTCGCCGCGGCAATGGGTATTCGGCGACGTCAGCGGCACGTTCGCCGGCAATCCGAAATTCTTCTTTCTCTGGCTGTCGATCCACCAGCCCCAGCTTCGGCTAACCTGGATCACCAAGCACCGCGCAACGCGCGACACCATACGCGCTAACGGCTACCGCGCCCATACCCGCTCTTCCCTGGGCGGCATCTGGGCGGTGCTGCGGGCGAAGGTCTATGTGTACGGCCATTCCGTGGCGCACATCAACGCGCAGCTGTGCAAGGGGGCGCTTTACCTGAACCTTTGGCACGGCGTGGGGCTGAAGGCGGTCGGCTACGAATACAAGGGCGCAGGCCGTGGGCCGCGCAAGGAGAAGCCGACCTGGTTCGACCACGTCCGCCGGCGACACCGGCAAATCCAGCTGACCGCGCTCGTCACCACCTCGGACTTCATGCAGGACCATTTCTCGCGCGAGTTCCGTATCCCGCGCGAGCGCTGCCCGCAGCTTGGCTATTCGCGGCTCGACTGGGCGTTCGACCTGCAGCTGGCGGCTGCCGCCCGCGCTATCGAAGAAGGGGGCGGCTTCCAGATCAAGCCCGACGGCTTCGACGAACTGGCGATCTACATGCCAACGTTCCGCGACAGCCGACGCCCGTTCCTGCAGGAAGCGCTGCCCGACCTCGCCCGTTTGTCCGCGGCGCTGCGCGAGCGGGGCACCCTGCTCTACCTCAAGCCGCACCCCAAGACGCCGGTGGAGGATCTGAGCGAGTTTGACAACATCCGGATGTGGCCCGAGGCGGTGGACATCAACACCTACCTTGCCGACTTTGATGTCATGATCACCGATTACTCGTCGGTGCTGTACGACTATCTGCTGGTGAAGGACACGGGCGCGCTGCTCTATACGTTCGACATGGAGGAGTATCTCTCCACGGACCGCAACCTCAGCTATCCGTTCGAGGAGAATGTCGCAGGCTTGCGCGTCGACACGTTCGCGCAACTGTGCCACGCTCTGACCGAGGGTTCCGCCCAGGACCCGTCGATCATTCCCGACGTGCTGCGATTGCGCAGGAAATTCTGGGGCGGGTCGGCACAACCAGCTTCTCCAGCCATCTATCGATACATGCAGGAAAGGTATCTCGCCGACACCACGCGTCCTGAACCAAACTACGTCCCCCATACTGGTCCCGTGAAGGCTGATTGATCAGGCGGCATGAGGTCATGCCACAAAGGAACACACATGTCCGTATGGAGCACCTTGCGTGAAACCACTTTGCTGTGGCTCGCGAACCACTTGCCCCGAAGCCGGAAATTCGACCGGAATCGCTGGCGTATCCTGCGCGTGGCCGGAATGGATACGCACCGTTCTAACATCCGTGCCCCTCTCAACATCACGCAATATGGGCTGCTAAGGTCCATCCACATCGGGGAAGGCACGTTTATTAATGTCGGCTTCCGTGTCGGGGTCGGCGCTCCGGCGCAGGTGCGCATCGGCGACAATTGCCAGTTCGGGCCTTATGTGCAGCTGGAGACGATGCACCACGACCTAGTTTGGACGCCCGAACGGCGATGGGGGCGTGACGCCCGGGATATCATCATCGGTGATCGTTGCTGGCTAGCATCACGCGTTATCGTGCTAGGCGGGGTGACGATTGGCGAAGGGGCGGTTGTAGCCGCCGGGGCCGTGGTCACGCGCGACGTTTCCCCGTACACGCTGGTCGGCGGCGTTCCTGCCCGTGTTATTCGATCTCTCCGGTAGAGGCTTATAGATGCGTATCTTTCTTCGTGCCGGCAAAATGCCGACTGAGGTCATTGACCCTTTCACGACCATTCGGCGGAACGTAACCGGCACCAATATCGGCAACATGCTGTTTCAGCAGTCGGTTGCGAAATCCTTGTCCCTTCCCGACTACGACGTTCGCGCTTACGGTTTGGATTTACGCCCCAGCCTTGTTGACTGGATCAACGACGAGTGCGACATGCTGGTTCTCCCGTTTGCAAACCAGTTCCGCCCCGAATTTTCGGATCGCCTAGACATAATGGCGACAACTATTCGCAAGTTGAAGGTACCTGTTACTGTCGTCAGCATCGGCTGCCAGACGAATGCCGAGTATGATTATTCGAATTTGAACTCGATCAAAGTGTCGGCGAAACGGTTCATATCGGCCGTTCTCGACAAATCGGCTGTAATCGGCGTTCGTGGCGACTGTACGGCGGGGTATGTCCGCTCACTTGGTTTCCGCGATGTGGAAGTGATTGGATGCCCATCCATGTTCATGAACGGCGCGACTCTAGCGTCTCCTCGCGCGATCCGCGACTTTGATGGTGACACCCGCATCTCGACCAACATCAGCGCGGTTGGCGGCCAAGCAGCCTTCTCCACCGGGTTCGACAGAATGGGAGAAAGCATTTCTCTCGCAAATGCGAGATACCGTGATGTGGATTACATTCCTCAGGAAAATCGCAGTATCTTAGATCTTCTTTTGGCCAAGGACAGCGAACAAACTGAGCATCATGCAATGAGAGCGGAGACGTACGAAGCTCTCCACAAGCGAGGAAACGTGACCAGCTTCGTGGATCCGCGCACATGGTTCGAGCATCTCGCTACACGGCAATTTGTGTACGGCACCCGATTGCACGGCAATATTGCCGGCTTGCTATCTGGTACGCCAGCTCATCTGCTGGCCCATGACTCCCGCACGGTGGAATTAGCCGACTATCACCATATTCCATACACCAGAATGGACGCCTTTTCGGAAAAGGAAGATCCGCGGGAGCTTTACGAGCGGTCGGATTACACTGAGATGACCAGCAATCATCGCGACCGTTTTGAAACCTATGCAGGTTTCTTGAGAAAGAACGGGCTAAAGAACGTATTTTCGGACGGGGATAGCGGCAGTCAATTTGAGCAACAACTGCAATCGGCAGCGCTGCCGGAAGCAATTAGGTCGATCTCGCCCGATAATGAAATTCGTAAACGACTTATCTGGGGCGCACAGAGTTCCGCCGCTCAATCACGCGATGTTGAGGCGGCCCGCAAGGCATCGACGCTCTCTGCCCAAGGGTATCGTGCCATGCTGAAACTGCGCCGCTCGACCGCTTCCATTTTGAAACGACAAAGCCGGTCAGTGCACAAAATTGTTCGTTGACGGACTTTACAACTTAGCTGATCGAGCCAGTATATTCGATTATGCTGCCAAGAATCCGGCCTAGAAATACGGCCGGTCAAGGCGTTGCGGGAAGATGTGGAACATGCGGCGGATTGCATGCAAGGCGTTCCTCTTCTTGGGTGCGATTAATCTCGCAAGCTGCGGCGGCGATGTGGTATCATCGAATGTGAGCGGCGATGTCGCCGTTGTTCCAGCTCCCACTCCGAAGACCACGCCCGCCCCCCAACCGACGCCCGAGCCGGTATCCACGCCAACGTCCACGCCGGTGGCAACACCGCCCCGTGTTTCTATCAACGCAGGCCAAAGCTTGGCCATTTTCGGCGATCAGCTGTGGACCTTTGACAAGTCGGACAGCAATCACCTGTTGAAAGGCGGGTTCGTCCGCAAGCTGTCCGATCTCAGCTGGATCGGCTCCTTCCAGCATAACATCAGCCACGCCGCCACGGCGGACTATGCGCCCAAGGCGGATACCATGATGCTGGGCAATGGCGGTGACGGCAGCACCAGCCAGGCGCCGCGGATCGACCTGTTTCCCGGCTTCAGCCGGTACAAGGTGCCGTTCTTTCTCGACTGGTACAATCAATCGTCGTCGCCGCGCATCTCCATTCCGCTCACCCAATATGCCGCGGACGGGACCGTCATCCGTTCGGCCTTTCGCGACCCTGAGCGCCGCACTGCCAATGTCGCGTGGGTCGACGATTTCCGCACCGTTCTGGCGTTCGGGACAGGGCCGGACGGGCTAACCGCCGTGACCCTGCAGCTGGGCCGGGGAAGCGACGATTTCTCCGCCAGCGGGTACGGCACGTTCCTGCCCCGCAAAAGCGGCTCTGAATTCAACGGCACGGCCAAGGTCCTGGCCTATTACACCTACCCCATCACGGGCACGACGCAGGATGCCGACTGGTACAACAACAGGTTGTACATCGCGTTCACCGCATCGGCGGTAAAGAGCCGCACCATGGAGGTGCTGGAATTCGCCATTGTTTCCGGCGGCACGTTGCAACTCACGAACGATTACCGGTATTTCGCCACCAAGCCCGACGGCACGCGCCATCGGTTTGAAACCGAAGGGGTCACCTTCCGAGGCAGCGAGATGCTTGTGTCCGCGATCCGTGAGGACAATTACCACAGCATCTACCGCTTCGACACAACCAGCAGCGTCACCGACCTGCAGCCCTGACGGTCGGCACGGCAAAGGGGTAGTCACCGTTCTGACATGATGGCTTCACGGCCGTGTCATCGCCCGGCGCTAGTCAGTGGCGTTGACGAGGTCGACCATGGGCAGCGGGAATATCTCCTGGGAGCCGCAGGAGATCGATCTGCCCACGGTCGAGCTCGCCTTTCGCGCCGCTCAGGCGCTCGGTACGCAGTCAGTCGCTGTGGACGGCATGCGTCGCGGCGAGGAACGCGTGATTGCTGAGGTGAGCTATACCTATGCCGCCTGGGCGATTCACGCCTGCCCCGGCCATTGGCGCCGGGAACCCTCCGGCGCGCTCAACTGGGTGGAGGGCGCGATGCGCGCGGAGGACGCCAACTTCGACGACGTCCTGGCCGCGCTGAAGAGGGATAGATCGTCCGTTCGCCACGCGCCCGAATAGGATGGCAAGCCTTGGCAGGCGCGGGGTTGTCGTTATGAGGCGAGCATGGTTGACCAGTCATCCGTCGCAAGCCATCGGTTGCGCGACCTTTTCCGCCATCTCCCCGCTCGACGGCGTTGGCAATCAGTGGTCGTGCTCGGATTGATGCTAGTCGGCGCGATGGCCGAGGTGCTGACACTGGGTGCGATTCTGCCTTTCCTGGCGATCGTGGCTGATCCGCATGCGGCCACCCGCGTGCCGGCGCTCGGCATGGCCTTGAGAGTGATGGGACTGAGGCCGGGGCCCGACTTGTTGTGGACGCTAGCGGGCATTTTCTGTGTCGTTGCCGTGGTTGCGGCATGCGTGCGCATCGTACTCGCCTGGGCGACACAGAAGTTCGTGTTTAGGATCGGCTACGACCTAGGTGTCGCAGTGTACCAGCGGATCCTCTACCAGCCTTATAGCTACCATGTAGCTCGCAATTCGAGCGAGGTCATCTCGGCGATCGGCAAGGTCCAGCAAGTCGTGTCGGGCGTGATGATGCCGCTGATGCAGGCGGTTACCTCCATGGTGATCGCGCTGTCGCTCTTCGTCGGACTGCTGTTCGTCGATGCTAAGGTCGCATTGGCTTCCGGCGTCGGCTTCGGGCTGATCTATGTGCTGGTTTCGGCGCTTACGCGCAAGCGGTTGCGGCGCAACAGCAGACTAATCTCACAGTCGCAGAAGCTGCGCGTGCAGACCGTCCAAGAAGGCGTGGGTGGCATCCGCGATGTGCTGATCGATCAGGCCCAACCGATCTACGTCGCTAAGTTCGCCGCAATCGACACGCATCTGCGTGACGCCCAAGCTGCCAATGCACTGATCGCCGCCTCGCCCCGCTTCGTGATCGAAGGACTGGGTATGGTGATGATCGTGCTCCTAGCGCTGTTGCTGAGTGGACGTCCAGGCGGGCTGGTCGGCGCGCTGCCGGTACTAGGAGCGCTGGCATTGGGTGCGCAGCGAATGCTGCCGCTGCTGCAATTGATCTACAACGGCTGGACCCAGTTCATGGGCAATCATGCCTCGTTCGGGGTCATCCTGGATATCCTTGAACAGCCGATCGCGCCCGAGTTGATGGCGCGCCGTCCGGGGATATTGTCGCCATTCGAGCAGGCGCTGACGCTGCGAGGGGTATCGTTCCGCTACAGCAAAAATCTTCCCTGGGTGCTGCGCGACCTTAACCTGACGATCCCAAAAGGCGGGCGGATTGGGTTTGTCGGCAAGACTGGCAGCGGCAAGAGCACCGCGATTGACCTCGTCATGGGGCTGTTGCAGCCGACAGCTGGTACGATTAGCATCGACGGCGTACCGCTGACGCTCGCCAATGTCGGCGCGTGGCAGACGCAGGTCGCGCATGTTCCGCAGCACATCTACCTCTCTGACGCTTCCATCCGCGAAAATATCGCTTTCGGCATTCCCGCGGGCGAGATCGACGATGCACGCGTATTGGAAGCGGCACGAAAGGCGGACATTGCCAGTTTTGTTGGTGAGTTGCCCGAAGGCTATGTTACGCAGGTCGGGGAACGAGGGGTTCGGCTGTCGGGGGGACAGCGCCAGCGCATCGGAATCGCGCGGGCGCTCTACAAACGCTCGTCCCTGTTGATTTTCGACGAGGCAACCAGCGCCCTCGACGGTGCAACCGAGGCATCCGTGATGGAGTCGGTGGAGCGACTGGGACGCGACCTCACCGTTATCATGATCGCTCACCGCCTATCCACTCTTCGCAACTGCGATGTGATCTTTCGCCTCGACGGAGGCAGGCTGGTTCAGCAGGGCGATTATGACAGCGTCGTAGGGTCGATGTCGGGTGACGCGGCCAGTTAGGATCAGATCGTGCGGATCATGTCAGTAATCGCGTCACTCGCCGAGTCAGGCGGTGCGGAGATGCTCGCGCGCAATCTGTCCCTTGCATACGCATCGCGGGGTCATGACTGCCATATCGTGTATCTCGCCGACGCGGCCTCCCTGGGCGCAAGCCATGACTTCGAGCGCGGGTTCATCGAGCAGATGGATGCCGCAGGAATTGGCTACACCATGCTTGGAGCGGCTACGCGGCGCAATCCGCTGCTCGGGGCTTGGCGACTGAAACGCACCGTACGGAGATTCAGGCCGGATGTGCTCCATATCCATCTCGGCTGGGGCCTAATCTTCCAGGCGCTAGGCGTTATCCTCGTGCCCTCGATTTACACGCACCATAACATCGTCCTGAAATTCAGCCCGAAGCTGTTCCGCCTGTTTGATCTGTTGGTATCCCACTACGTCGCCATCTGCGCGCCTTGCCATGCACTGCTCGCGCGATACGTCTCGCGCCCGATCGCAGACATCGCGAACGGCGTTCCATCCGATCGGTTTGGGGGTATGCCACGGACGCAAGTGCCGCGCGATCTCAGCGTGCTCAGCGTCGGCAACCTGACCCTCCAAAAGGATTATCCGACCCTGATTGCGGCCGCAGGGCAGGTGCACTCTCACTTCGCCGCACAGGGCCGCCACATCGTGTTTCGCATCGCAGGGGAAGGCCCCGAGCGGGCGGCGCTTGAAGCCTTGATCGCCGCAGCGGGCCTTGTTGGCGTGGTCGAACTCTTGGGCGCCCGCCGCGACATCCCTCGACTTATGGCCGAGGCCAGCCTGATGGTGCAATGCTCCCGGTTCGAGGGGCTGCCTATCGCGTTGATCGAAGCCGCCATGTCCGCACTTCCGGCCGTCGCCACGGACGTAGGCGGATGCGGAGAGGTCGTGATCGATGGCGAAACGGGACTGCTGGTTCCGGCGAAGGAGACCGAGGCGCTGGCGCATGCGATCATCGAAATACTCACCCATGATGAGCGATATGCCCAGATGTCGAACGCGGCAAAGCACCAGGCCGAGCGTTACACGCTGAATCAGTGCGTGGACGCCCATCTACGATTGTATGAGGAGATCTCGCATGGCTAACGCCGTCGTCTTCAACCGTCGCGCCATGCTGGCGGGCGGGATCATGCTCCCGATCGGCAGCGCCGTTGCCCAGGTCACGCCTGACACCTTGCGACCGGAAGCGTTCGGAGCAAAGGGAGATGGTCGTTCCGATGACACCGCGGCGTTCCAGGCAATGTCGCAGGAAGTGAAGAGACGGGGAGGCGGCACGGTTTCCCTGGGAGCTGGCGCGACCTATCGCCTCGGCCGTCAGGTTCGCGGTCGCACGGGGGACCCCGTTTATATGCCCGAGACCATGCTCTCGGTATCCGGGGTCAGCGGCTTGGTGATCGAAGGCAATGGTGCGACCCTTAAGCTCAACGATGGCCTTCATTACGGCAGCTTCGATCCCGCCACAGGTCAGCGCTTCGACCCGCCGCGTGGCAAGTTCACCGATCCCCACTACGGCGCGCATGTCGGCAGTCTGATCGCGTTGAGCAAATGCACCGGCGTGCGGATCAGGAATCTGGTGCTCGACGGCAATGCCGATGCGCTGGTGGTGGGTGGCAGATGGAATATCGACATCCAGCTCCACGCGGATGGACTGCGGCTGTTGGATGTCGCCGACGTGCAGGTCGAAAATCTGTTGTCCCGCAACCATGGTCTTGATGGAGTCTATCTGCGGGGCCGAACGCGCGGAGCGGCGGGCAATGGCGGTGACGCGATCCGTTTCCGTAACTTACGGTGCATCGGTAACGGCCGGCAAGGCGTGTCGGTGGTGGGCGGGAGCGGCGTGAGCTTCGTGGACTGTCTGTTCGCCGATACCGCCCAGGGGACCATCGCCAGCGCGCCGAGTGCGGGCGTCGATATTGAGCCCAATGGCCGTGACTGGGCAAGCGCTCTGCTGTTCCAGAACTGTCAGTTCCGCAACAACCGCGGCGTTGGCCTGCTCGCGGCGGAGGGCGCATCGCGTGGTATCACGGTGCGCGGCTGCACTTTCTGGCAGGGTTTTGCTGCGGGCGCGCACAGCAAGGGGAGCGGGGATGCATTCTGGCTGGTCAAACCGGGCGTCGTCGTCGATGGCTGCACCGTTCACGGCAACGTCACCAATCTCGCGCCCAGTGCTATCGCGCGCCGGTCGAGCTTCGACGACGAAACACTGACGAGCTATGGTCAGTCGGCCCAGCGGCGCCGCTATTTGCTGGCAGGCGTGGCGGGCACGTTCGAAGATTGTACCTTCACCGTTACCGCTCCGGGTGCGCATGCGCTGGTGTATGTGATCAAGCCTGCCACCTTCCGGCGGTGCCGGATGCGCCATGCTGGACAGGCACTGCCGAGCAATCTTGCGGCTGCTTTCTTCAGCAAGGCCGTTACGTTGGAGGATGTCCACTTCACGGAAGCGTTGCGCCAGCCCAGCCCTACGGGGAACTATATCGCGGCGAACAACGCCGTGCTGCGCGGCCAAGTCCTGGTAAGCGGCCCACATATCCGCTGGGGAGGTAAAAAGGGCCGCGTCGGCAATGTCGTGGCGGCAGGACGCGAATGACATGGTCCTGATCGTGCCTTCTGACCAGAATAGAGGCGGAAATTGGACCTGACCGGCTTGGCCGCGAAGCTATTGGAACAGTGAGCTTTGGGGTATCCTGCATGGGAGAGGACGCCTGCTGAACGGTGGGGCCGCTTAACAGCCGAACGGCCGAAGCTGGCTCCGCTCGGCTCAAATGCACGATCTGCGGTGAGGCGGTACCCCAAAGCTCACCCTTACTTTCCCGACTGCCCCAAAGCTCACAGGAATCGGCCCCAACGCTCACCACAACCAGCCCCAAGGCTCACCCGCGCCTACCCGAAGGCTCACGCGAATCGGCCCAAACACTCACCGCTGGACCCAATTTCCAGTGATATGCCAGGAGGTTAGAGCCCCTGAATCTTGAATCTAGAAGAATCCTTGAATCAGAAGGCCAAAGGTGAGTTTTGGGGTCACCTTTCTGTCGATAACATCCCGACCAATCAAGCACGGACCAGGACCAACAATTCACATCCGCGACAGCTAATGAAAAAGCGGCCTATCGGCCGCGAGCTTTCGAAAGCCGGAATATGGCCACGATAGGAACCTCCAGTGGCTGCACGCATCAAATAGCGCCTCAGCAATTACCCCATAACTCACTTTTACCAAGAATCGGATCGGTTATGCGAACAGATCGCGTATTGCTCACAACCGAAAGCTGTTGCGACAACGACGTCTGCGATGCTCAGGCGCGATCGGCATGACGATTCTATGAGTCATGTCGAGACAGAACGAAAAGAGAAATCACCGTCACGCGACGAGGACCGATGAAAAGTGAGCAACCGGCGAAGCTGGCCGACAACAGATCAGGCGTACCGACCCGACCTAGGAGCGCACCATAGCGCGACGCAGCCGACTAGTGAGCCAAACGGATTGCCCAACTCGCTTTTCCTGTTAAAGTGAGTGCCCCGTCATTCGTCGCTCACCGTTGAGATATACCATGCCACAACCAGTGCTTGCAGATGGATCCTTTCGTACCCTGACCCAGCGGGGAAAGGGCAATCCCTTCAACCCCTCGCACTATGGCGAGATAGTCAAACCGGGCGAGTTGGTCGACATTGTCGAGCTAAACCCGCTTACCCTAGCCGATCGCCGAACCTACAATCTGCTAATCGCCAATGCCTGGGAGCGGATCGGCGAGCCGGTTGTTCATCGCATCGCTAAATTGGACTTGAAGGGTACGCATCAAGGCAACGAACGGATCGAGGCCTCGCTGCTGCGCCTCATGGGCACGATCGCGATCGTCACTATCCGGAAAGGCGGCAAAAGCTACAAGCGCCGCGTTCAGCTCCTCGGCCCGAGCGACGAAAGTCTTGAGAAGGACGGCTTCCTCCACTACCGCATCCCCGAAGAGCTGATCGAGATCCTGCGAAACAGTGAGGTCTACGCCCGTCTCAAGACACAGGTGATGTACTGCTTCGAGTCCAAGTATGCGCTCTGTCTCTACGAGATGATCGAACGCCGGATTGGCCTTGAATACAAGCAGACCGAGGAATTCACGATTGATGAATTGCGAGGCCTGCTCAACGTGCCTGCCGGCAAGCTGGAGCGGTTCGCCGATCTTAATAAATACTGCCTCAAAGTAGCGGTGGAAGAGATCAACAAGCTCTGCCCCTTCTATGTCGACTTCACACCGATCAAGAAGGGCCGCAAGGTCGAGCGAATCGCGCTTCACTGGTTCCCGAAAACCTCCAGCGGCAAGCGAGACGCACAAAGCCTGATCGAACAACACAGTGTCGTCCGCCGCGCCAAGATGCGCGGACTGGTGGCCGAGCTGCCGGTACTGGTGGATTTCAGCGCGCCTGCCGAAAGGTGAGCACCCACCCCAAAACTCACCGATGCCTCTGGCATAAGTGAAGAGACCCGACGCGAACCGCGTGATGGCGAACTATAATTGACGGCAGACTGGCCGCAGTGGTGGTGGACGGCTAGACCAGCGGGTATGTCGCCTCAGCCTCTTGTCTCGGTTATCGTTCCAACGTTCAATGACGGCGAATTCCTGGCTCGCTGCCTCGGATCGATCGCCGCGCAGGGTGTCTCACCGATCGAAGTAATCGTGGTCGACGACGGTTCGGACCACCCCGAAGCTCTGGCGGAGATCGCACGGGCGGCCGCGCTGTTCCCCGATACGCGGGTCATCCGGACGGAGAATGGCGGACCGTCCTCAGCTCGCAATCGAGGATTGGCGGAAAGCAGCGCGAGCTGGGTAACCTTTGTGGATGCCGATGACGAGCTCGCACCAGGCGGGCTGGCGGCGCGGCTTTCGCTGGCGAGCACTGACCCGGACGTGATCGCAACCTATGGCGGCGTCACCTTTGTTGAACCTAATGGGTCGCGCTGGACCTCACGGTGGTTGACGGGGCGCCGGCTCTTGCCCGTCAATCAGATCGGTGATCGCGACGGAGTGCCGGGTTTCCTATGGGCTTATCTGCTGCGTTCTGAGGCTATCCGCACCCTAGGCGGGCTGGATGAATCGCTGCGCATCATGGAGGATTTTGATCTGCTCGCGCGATTGGGGCGAAGGGGGGCCGTCGTGTTGGGTGGCGCCGATCCGGTCTGCATTCAACATCGCCGGCCGGGGTCGCTGGCGCGGGGTTCGGCTCGTCGGCAGGCGGCGGGCGCCTTGCGCTTTCTCGCCAAAGCGCGGCGGGAAGGCTATTTCAGCCGGCGCGAGTTGCTTCGGCGGTATCTGCGCGTGCCCCTGGCCGCGGCCAAGATCATGCTGCGCTATAGTCGACGCTGAAAAATCCGCGCCCGGCCTTTGGTTAATGCAGTGGATTGACGTGAGTATCCGCGACCAACATCACATCCCTGATCGCATCGAGAATTACGAACGGCTGTCTCATGTCGACATATAGACATGTCGGAGAGTTGCTAGCGGTCGCGGTCGGCAGGTAGAAGGGCGGCGCGTAAATACCATCCTGACCACAGGCCGCCAAGGTCGCCATGGGGTTGGCGGTTCGCCGATTCCCTTGTTAAGGGCCCCTTTTGCTGCCGCCTGCTTGGAGCCCTTCCCGACATGCTAGTCTATTGGGCGATGTTCGCCGTGCCAGCCATGTCGACGCTGCTGTTGGGCACCCGCCGCCGGCTTCAGGCGACGGGCTATTTCGCGCCGGGCATTTTTTTGATCCTGGTCGCGTTCACAGTGCTAGTCGGATTGCGTTATCAGATCGGTACGGACTGGTTTAACTACAAGCGGACTATAGACGACCTCTATTATGCCGATTTCACCGGCGCGCTTGCGTCCAAGGATGCCGGCTTCGGGGTGCTGGTATGGACCGCCAACCGGCTCGGGTCTGGCATGTACATCACCAATTTCGTTTGCGCGGCGGTGATGATGTACGGGATTGCCCGTTTTGCGTATCGTCAACCTGATCCTTGGATGGCGCTGACCGCCGCTGTGCCCTACCTCATAATCGTCGTCGGCATGGGCTATACGCGCCAGGCCGCCGCGATCGGCCTGGTGCTGTTGGCGATCCTCGCCTTTGAACGCGGAAACCTAGCGCGCACTGTCGGCTATATCGTTATCGCTGCGCTGTTTCATGGCAGCTCGCTTTTGCTACTGCCTCTTTTCGGCATCGTGTTCGTCAACAGGAACCCCAGGCTTATCCTTCCTCTCGGATTCCTGTCTCTCCTGCTGGGCACGGTGCTGCTCAGCCGGCGGATTGACAATCTGTACAGCCTTTACGTTGCGCGCGAAAACGCAATAGACTCCTCGGGCGCCGCGATCCGCGTTCTCATGAACGTCGTGCCATCGGCGCTGTTTCTAGTCATGTCGCGTCGCTTCGGCCTGGACCGCGACTCTCGGCTTCTTTGGACGCTGTTCGCCGGGGGATCGGTGGCCCTGCTGGCCATTCTACCGGTTTTTCCCTCCAGCACCGCCATCGACCGTGCTGCCTTGTACATGATTCCCGTGCAGCTCTTCGTTTTCGGACGCCTTCCGCTGGTGCTCGGCCAGACCCCGCACGGCGCGCGCCTCATCTCCTTCGCGTCGATCCTCTATTATTCGGCGGCCTTGTTCGTGTGGCTCCACTTTGCCAGCAACGCGCGCAACTGGCTGCCCTACAAGATGGTCCTATTCTCCTCATGAGCACGACACAGCGCGTTGACCATCTAACCGGAAATATCCTGTTTTCGGTCAATGCCTCGTGGAACGTTGTCAATTTCCGATCGGGTCTTATCCGCGAGTTGTTGGCGGAAGGCCATTCGATCACGGTGGCGGCGCCCCGCGACGCGTTCAGTCCGCAGATCGAACAGCTGGGATGCCGCTATATCGAGCTTCCCATGCAGGCGCAGGGCCGCTCGCCCATCGCCGATCTCGGCATTTTTGCCCGCTATGTCAGGTTGATGCGTGCTGAGCGCTTCGACGCGTTTCTTGGCTTTACCGCCAAGCCCAACATCTATGGTACTCTTGCAGCCGCCTCATGTGGCGTCCCGGCGGTCAACAACATTGCCGGGTTGGGCCTGGTGTTCAACGAGCGCGGGCTGACCAGCCAGATCATTCGCAGATTATATCGCCTGGCGCTGCGACGCTCGACTCATGTTTTTTTCCAGAACCCAGAAGATCTGGCACTGTTCGGTCGGGAGCAGCTGGTTGACTTGGCCAAGACGGAACTGCTGCCGGGATCCGGCGTCGACCTTGAGCGCTTTCGCCCCGCCACCGCGCCGCCCCAGTCTGACCGCTTCGTGTTCCTGCTTGTCGCTCGTCTCCTATGGGAGAAAGGTATCGCGGAACTGATCGCCGCAGGTCGCATCCTGCGTGCGCATTATCCATTGGCTGAGATCCGATTGCTGGGCTTTGTGGAGGAGGGACGGCCTGCCTTTGTCCAGGCAGCCGATCTCGAAGGGTGGAAGCAGGAGAGGGCCGCGACGTATATCGGCACCACGTCCGACGTGCGGCCGCATCTTGAACAGGCCGATTGCGTGGTGCTTCCAACCTATTATCCGGAAGGAACGCCGCGCGCGCTGCTGGAGGGGGCTGCGATGGGCAAGCCGATCATCACTTGCGACATGCCAGGTTGCCGCGATGTGGTAATCGATGGGGAGAACGGCTTCCTGGTCCCACCGCGCAACGTGGAGGCGCTGGCGGCGCGAATGCTCGAGATGATGCGTCTTTCCCCCGAACGACGAGCGGAAATGGGACGGCGCAGCCGCGAACTCGCCGAAAAGCGCTTTGACGAACGGATCGTGACGGACCGCTATGCGCAGATCGTCCGCGCAGCTGTCCAATCGGACGGGAGGGCGCGCTGACCGGGATCGAAGTGCTACGCGGGTGGGAGTGGACCAAAGACTTTCTGTCGGAAGAGCTCCAGCTGTCCCATGCCATGCTGCACGTGCATGTTGGGCTCGGTCTGTTCGTGATCATCACCTTGCTGCTGCGCCGTCCGCCCGGCAGCGTCCTTCCGCTTCTCCTGGTCCTGTTTGCCGAAGCCTGCAACGAACTGATGGATTTTGCCCGCTATCATCTGTCCGGCTGGCCTTGGACCGCGGCACCGACGGTGCACGATATTGTCGACACGCTGTTCTGGCCTGTTCTACTGACAGTGGCGGCTCGGCTTCACCGCCGCGCTTCTCCCGGACGAACCGCAGAGCAGCGAGGTCAGTGAACCACGGGAGTGACCGGCGCCAACTCGCGCAACGCGGTTTTCACCGTCTCCACGCGCTCGCGATCGGCCGGATGGCGTCCCAGTCCGGACGGACCCGAGCGGCCCTGTTTGCGCATCCGCTGCCAGAATTCAAGCGCCGCTTCGGGACGAAAGCCGGCCCGATAGGCGAGGCGGACGCCGAGGCGATCCGCGTCCAGCTCCGACAGGCGGCTTTGCTTTGCACTGACACGGTCGATCTGACGGCGATGCTCTAGGATCACATGCGCAAGCTCGTGTCCCAGTACCGCGGCCATTTCGTCCGGCCCATGCAGGAAATCGGCAAGCTTGGTGGTGACTTCGATCAGCCAGCCATTCGTGCGCGCATCCAGCACCCGGTCCAGTTGCACCTGGAACCGCACCGCGCAGGCGGATGGCGGAGTAAAGGCGCGTACTACCTCGGCGCCGTTCCGTGTCAGTGTCAGCCGGACAGGTCCCGACGCAGCGGCACGCTCCATTCGGGCGAGCACTGTTTCGACACGCGCTAGCCCATCTTGCGAGGCCGGTGGAACAGGATTGGCGTTCACTGCAACGATCCCATCGCCCGCCCTTATTCCGGCCCGATCTGCTTCCCCCCCGCGGGCCACCGCCAGGATCGCAGGCAGGTCGGCGCGTCCGAACATCGGGCGCGCCGCGTCACGATAAGTCGCGGAATATTGGGACAAGTCATGCACCGCGATACCAAGGCCGGGCGTCTGCCGGGTGCAGAGATCTGCGGCGGCGATCGCCAACCGAGTGCCTGTGGTGAGCACCAGCTCTTCCTTGTTGCGCAATGCAGCGAGGTCCACCAAAGAGGCATAAGGCTGCGGCAGCACCTTTTCCGCCAAGGTCATGGCGATAAGGCAAGCCGCGACACAGCCAACGGAGAAACTGGACTTTCGCATGGTGGTTCTCTGCCCCTTCGTGGCGAGCGGCACAACGCTTACGAAGGACTGAACAGCTGGTCGGAAAAATGACTACTCCACTTGGACAATTTAGATAGGTGGACGAACGTGAATAAGTATGGCGCTATTTTTAGCCGAGGCTGGAGCCGGATGCGGTTGCAGCTGGGCGGCGGCATACTGGTCACTGTGGTAATTCCGGTTCTTGTCGCCGTTTTGTTCAGCCCAGATATCGTCAGCAAGCCGTTGTTCGGCCAATCCTTACTCGCTGTCTTTGTGAGCGTGACGGGGGGGTATTATCTGTTCCGGAGCCTGACTCGGTTTCCAGGCATCCAGGCGGGTTATTACGTCCTGCCGGTGTTCAGCTCGTCTTTTGCAATCGCGGTGATCGGCCTGTTCATGCTGCGGCTGCAATACAGCCGCCCCTTGCTGATCGCGGGCTTCCTGCTGTGCCTGTGCTGGTATTATCTTGTGTATTTTCGGGTGCAGCGGTCCCCTAACATGCGCATCGGCGTCGTCCCTTTCGGTGACGTCACCTCGCTGCGGGAAATTGAGACCATCAGATGCGAATGGCTCAGCACACCTACGATGCCCGTGCACTGTTCGGCGATAGTGGCGGATTTCCGTGCCAACATGCCCGACGAGTGGTCGGCGTTCCTGGCGGATGCCGCGGTTAGCGGCATGAGCGTTCTCCACGTCAAACAGCTGCGAGAGTCGCTTACCGGGCAGGTTCAGATCGAGCATCTGTCTGAGAACAGCAGTGGCTCCCTAGTCCCTCAGGTCGCCTATATGGCGACAAAGTCGATTGTCGATCGGATCGTCGCGGCTGCGATGCTGCTGATACTGCTTCCGATCCTTCTGATCGTGGCGTTGTCGGTGCAGATGACGTCGACAGGCCCGGCGATCTTCCGGCAGCGGCGGATCGGCTATCGCGGACAGCCATTCCACGTATGGAAGTTTCGGACGATGACGCATCGCCCGCTCGCTGCTTCACCCGACCAAGCACGCGTTGACGCAATCACCCTGGACAATGATAGCCGCATCACTCCCCTGGGCCGCTTTCTGCGGCGGACCCGGTTGGACGAACTGCCCCAGCTGATCAATGTCTGCTGGGGGCAGATGAGCTTCATCGGCCCGCGGCCAGAGGCTGAGGTGCTTTCCCAGTGGTACCAGCAGGAGATTCCCTTCTATCGTTACCGCCATATTGTGCGACCGGGGATCACTGGATGGGCGCAGGTCAGCCAAGGCCATGTGGCGGAAGTCGATGAGGTTCATCGGAAGCTGCATTACGATTTCTACTATATCAGCAATTTCTCGCCGTGGTTGGACGTGCTGATCTTGATACGCACGATAAAGACAATGGCCACGGGTTTCGGGGCGAAATAAGGTCATGTCGGGAACGGAACAAAAGGGCTTTACCTATCATTCTCCGAGCCGATGATTTTTCGCCGTAGGATACCCAAGCGCCGGCCCTGTGTGCCCGACGGACAGCGCATTTACGCCATTGGCGACATTCACGGTCGGCTTGATCTGCTGAGCGATCTTGTGGCGCAGATCGAGCAGGACGATCGCGCCCGTGCGCCTGTCACGGCGACCACGTTGGTCCTCCTGGGCGACCTAGTGGACCGCGGTCCGGATTCGGCGGGCGTGATCCGCTTTGCGCGCGATCTTGCGGCCGGCGGCCGGTTGGATCTGCGTCTCATCATGGGAAACCATGAGGAACTGCTGCTGCTGGCGGCAGCAGGCGACGCCAAGGCAATGCGGGTGCTGATGCGCACGGGCGGCGAGGCCACCTTTCGCAGCTTCGGCCTTGGCGAGGAAGAGATCGCGCGGGGCAGCTATCACGACCTTACCCGGCTGTTGCGCGACCGGTTGCCACCGGTTGACCTTGAATTCCTTCGGTCGGGCGAGGACATGATCGTGTTTGGCGATTACGTCTTTGTTCATGCCGGCGTGAGGCCTGGGATTCCACTGGACGCGCAGCAGCCAGCTGATTTGCGCTGGATCCGCGGCGAGTTCCTGGAAAGCACCCGCGACCACGGAAAGATCGTGGTTCACGGTCACACGCCCACGACTGACGTCGAAGACCGGTCCAACCGCATCGGTATCGACACCGGCGCCTATGCGACGGGGCGGCTGACCGCAATCGGGTTGGATCGGGAAGAGCGCTGGTTCTTGGCCACCGAAACCTCGTCTTGACCCGGCTGAGCTTGCGCGCGCTTCCCGTAAAGCGCCCAAACCTCCTTTGAGCTAGAGATAATTGACTGTATGGGTCCCTGCATGTCTTGGTTGTCTCGTCTCCTGGTTCTCCTGTTCGGCGCGTTACTGCTCGCAGCCTGCGCCACGCGTGGGGGTGACATCCCTTATAACCAAGCCGATTTCGGCGCGCCCGATCCGACGCCGCCGGCGATCAACTACACCGACTACGCTCTGTCGCCCGGCGACGTAGTCACGGTGCGCGTGCTCGAACTGGAAAACCTGACGGGCGACCAGACCGTGGACGGGATTGGCCGCATCGTCCTGCCGCTGGTCGGGGGCGTGCATGCCGATGGCCGCACCACCACCCAGCTTCAGGGCGACATCGCCGATCGGTTGCGCAAGGATTATTTGCAGAACCCGAACGTCGTCGTGACGCTGAAAAGCGCAGTGGCACGCACCGTCACCGTCGATGGGGCGGTGCAGCAGCCTGGTGTTTACGCGATTGCTCCATCGTCCACGCTAGTACAGGCGGTTGCGCTTGCCCGCGGCATGACGAGCAACGCCAATCCAAAGCGCGCCGTCATCTTCCGCCAGCGCGGCGGCGAACGGCGGGCTGCGGCGTTTGACCTGACGACCATCCGTAGCGGCAAGGATCCCGATCCGCAAATCTACCCCAACGACGTGATCGTGGTGGATGGCTCGGCACTGAATTCGAACTACCGCACCCTGCTCCGCTCGATCCCACTGATCGGACTGCTGACACGCTTCTGAGCCGGTCTGGGGCTTCTGTGCGGAAGCACCGTTTTAGGCATGGCGCTTCAAAGGGATGGAAAGCCATGCCCCTGGTCATCGGCCTGTTGTCGCGTGCGCTGCTGGCGATCGTCTTTGTCGGCGGCGCCGCATTGGTGGCTCGCCTGTATATGGATGGCTTGTTGAGCCGGACGCAGTTGGAAGGGGCAGTGGCCGATCTGGCGCATCAGGTCGGGACGGCTGCAGCCCCCTTGCTTCACTCACGCAAGCTGTTCGCGGCCGTCATATTCTCCGCCGGAGCCATCTTCGGATGGATTGCGGCATTTTCGTGGAACAGCAGCCGGTCGCGACGCCGGCCGCTAATCATCGCCGACCTGAGGAATGCCGACATGCCATTTTCGGACGGCATCCTCCATGTCCGCGTCAACGCCCTCCCGCCCGTCGAGAATGATATGGCGGCGATGTGGCTTATCTTGGCCGAGGCGGGTCGCGGGCGGCTCACCCTGTGGCGCCGAGCGTCGGCAAATACGCTTCGGCGGGTATCCAGACGAAGTGTGCGAGCCGCAGCCGTGAGAATGGCTCATGCCGCCTCTCCTGATATGAACGCGGTAGCATCATGGAATGTCGATCCGTGGCATGCCCTCATGCTGTTGGCTCCGGAGATGGAACAGCTATGGCCCAGCCAGCCCGACACCCGGTTGAAAACGTAGCTACTGTGACAACCTCCAGGGAGCAGCGCTGCCAACGACATGTTTAACCCATCTCAGTCCATTTTATGTTGCCTTTTGGGAACATCTCAGTACTAAAAGGAGCTGGAATCTAAAGGGTCGATTTTTTGGTTCTTTATCGCGGGAACTGGGTTAAGCGGCCTACGTTAGCTTGCGAGCAGGTTTAGGGAGATTATCAGTGAAGCATCTCAAGTCTCTGACTGGGCGTTCCGCCGCACTTTTGGCGTGCGGTTCTCTTGTGGCGGGCCCTGCTTTCGCGCAAGTCGGTGCCGATCGTAACCAGGCGGCCCTCAACATGGCTGGCCGCGGTACTGCTGCGGTTGCACAGTGTGTCAAGCCGACCAACACGCCGCTGGCGGTGCGCAATCAGTGCGCGATGGGCGATGAAGCCAACGAACTTCGTGGCAGCGGCGGCGGTATCGTTATCGGCGTGTTCGCGGTGGCCGCGGTGGCTGCGGGTGTGGTCGTGATTGCGACTGAGAACGACGACGAGCCGGATGCTGCGCCGACCCCGACCCCGACCCCGACCCCGACCCCGACCCCGACCCCGACCCCGACCCCGACCCCGACCCCGGTCAGCTCGTAAACGGGTACCTTGGCTGGCCAAAACGGTCTCATCGAAGGGCCGTCGCTAACGCGATGGCCCTTTTTTGTGATTGAACGGTTCGCTTACTTCATTGCAAGATCATTGGATGGGCATGGTAGCCATTCCGGATAGCTTCGTTACACGCTTCATGGCACCGGTTTGGCTTCTCGCATGTCTTTTGCTCGGCGGATCGAGCAGCGGCGGGGTATTGGTCAACGGCCTGCTCCAGATCGTAGCGGGTGCGATAGTCTTCTGGATGATCCAGCGCGGCAGCTGGTCGGCACGGGACCGTACCGCCCGCAACTTGCTGATGATCGTGGCGGCTGCGGCGCTGCTTGCTCTCCTTTCATTAATTCCGCTGCCCCCCGCCTTATGGACGCTGCTCCCCGGCCGGGGCGAGATATTGGATGCTTACGGCCTGATCGGTATGCCGGTGCCCTGGCTGCCGCTGTCCCTGACGCCCGATGCAACCATCGCCGCGATGTTCTCGCTTTTACCTCCCCTGGCGATGTTTTTCCTCGTGCACGCCTCCTCTTCCGAGGGCCGGCGAGCGACGCTGATCACGCTGGTGGCCATCGCCTTCGCATCGGTGCTGTTCGGCGTGACGCAGCAAGTCGCAGGATATCGGTCCAACACGTATATCTATCAGTATACCAGTCGCGGCGGTGCCGTCGGCTTCTTCGCCAATCGCAACCACCTGGCAACGCTTTGCCTCATGACTATGCCGTTCCTGGCAGCCATGGCAGTCATTAGCCGTCGCAAACGGGACAAGCCTCAGTTGTTCGGCTGGACCCCTGCGGTCGGAGCCTTGCTGCTGCTCGTGGTTGGTGCGCTTGTTGTGCAGTCGCTGGCTGGATGGATCCTACTGACACCCACTCTGCTGGCGTGCGCCCTCTTATTCCGGCGTCCGAGCCAGGGCAAATCTTGGCGCGTGCTGGTCGGGGTGATGGCCATTGTGATCGGAATGGCTATCTTCGCCGCGTTGTTCGCACCCTTCTCACCGACCGATCTCGCCGGGGTAAGCGGGGAAGTGCGACCGCAGGAACGGCAGGCAATCATGGGCCTGACATGGCAATCGGTGCGCAATTTCGCACCGATTGGCGCGGGCTGGGGAAGCTTTGCCGACATTTATCCACGTTTTGAGAACCCAGCAACGATCACCGGCACATTCATCAATCACGCGCATAATGACTATCTAGAGATCCTGCTGGAATTGGGGCTCGGTGGAGCAGTGCTGATCCTTGCCTTCCTGATCTGGTGGTTTGCTCGGATTCGGGAAACGTGGCGGTCGGGAGGAGACCCGATCGCGCGCGCCGCCACGGTGGCGATCGGCGTGGTCATGGCCCACAGCTTCGTCGACTACCCAGTCCGAACTGCTGCGATCGCGTGTGTTGCTGCCTTGTGCTGCGGTTTGGCAGGCGTGCGGACTGCCGCAGCCGAGGCGCCGCGTAGGGGGCGCGAACGAAGCACAGGCACGATTATGTTGGGCGTGGGCGCCCGCCCGCGCCGCATGGCCACCACTCCGGTGACACCGTGACGCGCATCCACTAACCCGCTACATCGTAGCTTCTTCTTTTTTCCGCTCGTCCGACTGCGTCGTTCGCGTATTATTTTAAATGGTTCAAGGCATGAACAACGAGAACAACGCGCTTCTTCCTTCCGATCACGGTCAAGGGAGAGCACTGGAAACCCAGAGAGGGGCGATCGCGCTTAACACCCTTTCGGGCGAGCGCATGTATCAAGGCGCCGAGAATGAGACCGGCGGCTTCAACGCGAGCGAGCTGCTTCGCGTCGTGTTCAAATGGAAATGGATGATCCTGGGGCTGACTCTGGCCTCGGTGCTTGTCGCGGTGCTGGTCACCCTGGCGACAACGCCCTTGTACCGCGCCAGTGTGACAATGGAGATTAGTCCCAGTCCCAGTGACGTTACCGGCAAGCAAGCCGAGGTGCAGCCCGGACAGGGCGACAACGATCAGTTTCTGCGCACGCAATATGGCTTGCTTAGAAGCCGCGCCTTGGCAGAACGGGTCGCGCGCTCGCTCAACCTTGGCAACCAATCCGGCTTCGCTGGCGGGAGTAATCCGGCTGCGCGCGAGCGTGCGGCCGCCTCCAAGATCCTCGGCAATCTTGAGGTGGTACCCCAGCCCGGCAGCAGCCTGGTCGAGATCGGCTATACCGATCCCAACCCCGCGCGTGCCGCCGAAGTGGCAAACGCGATCGCTAACGGCTTCATTACCAGCAACCTGGAACGCCGCTACAATGCGACTGCTTATGCACGGCGATTCCTGCAGACCCGCTTGCAGGCGATCCGCGCGCGGTTGGAGGAAGCCGAGCGCCAGCTCGTCCGCTACGCGCAGAGCCAAGGCATTGTGGAACTGGGCGGCGCCAGCGCCGGCGGTAGCTCGCCCGGAGATTCCCTCTCCGCCCAGTCGCTCACAGCCCTCAACGCCGCTTTGTCCCAAGCCACCGCCGATCGGATCTCGGCTGAGCAACGCTACCGAGAGGCGGCAACGAACGGAACCACGACCCAGGTACTGAACAGCCCGACTGTACAGGGTCTGCGTTCTCAGCGCGCGCAGCTCCAAGCCGAGTATGACCAGAAGCTCGCCACCTTCAAACCGGGCCTGCCTGAGATGATTGCGTTGCGCACGCGAATGGAATCCATTGACCGCGCCATCGCCGCCGAATCCCGTAGCGTGACCGGCTCGCTGCGGTCCGCGTTGGACGAAGCTCGAGGGCGCGAGGCTCAGCTGCAGGGCCGAGTGGCGGCGTTGCGCGGAACGGTGCTTGATCTGCGCAATCGCGGGATTCAGTACAATATCCTGCAGCGCGAGGCGGATACGAACCGCACTCTGTATGACGCGTTGCTTCAGCGCTACAAAGAGATCGGCGTCGCTGGTGGGGTGGGCGAAAGCCAGGCCGCCGTAGTCGATCCCGCGCAACGCCCGGGCTCGCCGTCCAGCCCCATGCCCTTGCTGAACGTCGCGATCGGCTTAGTCGCCGGTTTGGTGCTCGGGCTCGCCGCCGCTTTTGCCATCGAGTTTATCGACGATACAGTAAAAACGCCGGAAGATGTGCTCGGAAAGCTGAAGATGCCGCTGCTGGGACTTGTGCCCAAGCTCGACAAGAACGCCAGTTTTGCGGACGAACTGGGTGACCCGCGCTCAGAGGTGACGGAAAGCTATCACTCGATCGCCACGGCGCTGCAATTTTCATCACCGGCTGGGATGCCGCGCTTGATCCTCGTCAGCAGTTCGCGGGCTGCGGAGGGCAAGACGTCTACCTCGCTTGCGCTGGCGCAGAACTTGGCACGTACGGCGAGTTCAGTGCTGTTGATCGACGCGGACCTGCGCAAGCCGTCGTTCAAGGCGGATGCTTCCGATGGTCGCGGCCTCACGGCGTTGCTGACCAGCGCAGATTCTGTGATGGATCATGTTGTCGGCACTTATGTCGACAATCTATCGCTGCTCCCTGGCGGCGTCATTCCGCCGAATCCCGCCGAGTTGCTGTCCACCGGCCGTATCGCAGCGATCCTGCGCGAGGCGCGCGAATGCTTCGACTTCGTGGTGGTCGATGCGCCGCCCGTGCTCGGCCTGGCCGATGCTCCCATGCTGGCGTCCATGTGCGATGTAACGGTAATGGTGGTGCAGGCGGGCATCCCGCGGCGGCCCGTACTCAACTCGCTTCGTCGACTGCTTGAAGCTCGGGCCAACATTGCCGGCATCGTGCTGACCAAGTTCAACGTTAAGCACACCGGCTACGGCTACGGCTACGGCTACGGCTACGGCTATGGCTATGGTGAGCGCTACGGCTCCGATGCGAGCTCGCGCCCGCAGATCGACATGGTCGCGTGACCTCGTCGCGACTGAGCGAAAGGAGCGAACAAGCGCCCTTCACTATTCCCTCATGGGTCGGAACCACCCTGCTGGTGCTGGTCACACTGTTCGCACTTTGGTTTAACGTTCGTGCGACCCTGTTCCGGTGGCTGGAACGCGATTATCCGCTGTTTGGGCAAGTGTTCAGCCCTCCCTCGCCTGTGTCGCAGGCGTTGATCTCCCTGAATCGTGCATCCGCCAAGAACGGACTGGCAGACCCGCTCACCCGTGACCTGCTGGAAAGCGCCCTGCGCCGCGCGCCCGTGCTTGCCGACCCGTTCATCGTCGCCGGACTGGATGCCAGCGCGCATGATGACTTCGCCCGTGCCGAGCGCTTGATGGAGGAAGCCAAACGACGCGATCCCCGAGCCATCATCCCGCGATACTGGCTGTTTGACAACTACCTGCGCAACGGAAACTATGCACTGGGCATTGCCGAGGCGGCGCCGCTAATCCGTATTCAACCATCGGCCATGCCCGCAGCCGTTGCTGTGCTCACTGCGCTGCTTCAGGTTCCTGAGGCGCGGCCGGTCCTGGCGACCGCGCTGCGCACGCGTCCGGTGTGGCGGAGTGCGTTCTTCCAGCAGGCATCCGCATCGCCCAGCCTACGCGATCAAGCGGTCGCGCTGTTGCGAGACATCACGCCTAATGGCCAAGCATCGACCGGGCGAGACCAGATGTCACTCATGCGTGCGATGATCCGGGATGGCCGCTATGGCGATGCCCATGCGCTTTGGCTGCGCGCTCTTCCTCCGGAAAATCGGAATCAGACCTCCGGCCTCTTCGATGGTGGCTTTACCAGTCGCAAAGGGTTCCCGCCTTTCGGTTGGTGGTTTCCCAAGGCAGGCGCTGGGGTAACGCAGGTGATCGAGGCACCGGACGCGTCTTCCAAATCGGGTCTGGCCATCCGGTCTAGGGGGGATCGTGCCACGCTGGTGGCGGAGCAGCTCGTATTGGCGAAGCCCGGCCCCGTGCGCCTCAGCTTCGCCACGCGCGCATTAAACGACGAGGCGGCGAGCAGCGCGGGTCTGAAAGTGGAGCTGCGATGCGGCCTCAAAGGCAAGCTCCTCGCGAGCCGCGTGATCGGGACTTTCACCCAGAAACTGGAAAATTACAGCGTCGCCGCCACAGTGGCGCCAGAATGCGGCGTCCTTCTGGTCCGCGTTTCAGTCGCACCTAGCATCGAGCCGGGGCCGCTTTATGCTTTATTGACGGATATGACGGTGGGTTAGAGCTGGTTCAGCACGAAACATTGCTCCGGCCTGTTTCACGGCATATGCCGACCCGCGGCATAAGGAGCGATTTTCACGAGCGCCTTGGCTTCTACAACAATTTTCGTGGTCATCAATCGACCAAGCTGCCCGTCGATGTTGCCGATGGACACCGACGGTGCGGTATCATACCGCTGGACGTCAGGAGCAAAATACTTGGTCATCGAAGTAGATCAGCCCGTTCTCTCGCGGACCGTCATGCCCGGTTTCGTGCCCACCTTATCAATCATTGCGCCTGCCTATAACGAGCGGCTGAACATGGCGCCGCTCGTGGGAGCAATCGCGGCGGCCATGGGAAACACCCGCTGGGAACTGATCGTCGTGGACGACGACAGCCCTGATCGCACGGCGGACGTGGTCGACGAATTGGCCCGGCAGGGATTTCCCGTGCGCTGCGTCCGCCGGGTTGGACGCCGGGGTCTGGCGTCGGCGGTGGTGGAAGGGGCACTGGCGTCCAATGCGCCTTATCTAGCAGTGATCGATGCCGATATGCAGCATGATGAGCGCATCCTGCCGCGCATGCTGGCCCTGCTGGAGGATAGCGACATCGACCTGGTTATCGGCAGTCGCCATGTCGAGGGCGGCAGCGTCGGGGATTGGGCCCAGGATCGACAAGCTATGAGCCGTTTCGCTACCCTATGCGCTCGTATGCTGATCGGCAGCAAGATCACCGATCCAATGAGCGGGTTCTTCGCCGTTCGTCGCGACGTATTCCACGCGTGCATCTACGACTTGTCGCAGCAGGGCTATAAAATTCTGCTCGATATCCTGACCTCTTCGCCGCGACCGCTCAAGGTGGACGAGGTGGCCTATGTCTTTCGCAACCGGCAGGAAGGCGAAAGCAAGCTGGACATCATGGTCCTGGCCGAGTTCCTGTTCCTGCTGATCGAAAAGCTGACTAAGGGGCTGATCCCGCCGCGTTTCGTAATGTTCTCGCTGGTGGGGGGGATCGGCCTAGCCTTCCACCTGATGGTGCTGGAGATCGCAAGTGCGCTAGGAAGCTCCTTTGAAGCCGCGCAGATTACCGCGACTATATGCGCCATGTCGCTCAATTTCCTGATGAACAACGCGGTCACCTACCGGCCGCAGCGCCTGCGCGGTATGCGGATGCTGTCGGGATATCTAGTTTTTTGCCTCGTCTGCTCGGTGGGCGCGATCGCCAATATAGGGGTGGCTAGCCTGGTGCTTAACGGTTCAGGCAGCTGGCCTATCGCCGGGGCGGCGGGCGCGCTGATGAGCCTGGTATTTAACTTTGGCGCCGCATCGCAGCTGGTGTGGAGTCAGCGTCGCCGTCGGCGGCCAGTATTGACGAGCACGACGCGCTAGATCGGAGCGAGTTGGCGCCCTTCGTACGGCATAAACAGCACCCTGGTTGTCACCGCCGGTGAGCCCTTCGCCAGATGAACTAGCGGCTGGCCTTCCGGTCGGCTGCCGGTTTTTTCATCCAGGCATTCGCTGCGGGTGTGAACAACAGCCCCAGTCCGAGCGCCTGAACGACGGAGATCAACGCCGACTGCACTTCGATTGTGGAGGCGGTAGCAAACGACCAGACGGAGACGACAATACCCGTTCCGAGTAGCACCAACAAAAGCCAGCGGAACAACGCTGCCTTTTTCGCAATACCCCATAAGGTGACCGCCACGACCACGGTTGTCCAAAACCGCGTTTGCGATTCAATCGGAGCATTGCTCAGGTCAAGCAGCCAGATGGGGGTGAGCGAGGCGGCGAGGATCACGATCCCGACGGGAACCTGCCAAGGTGCTCGCATTTCGGTTTTCATTGACACCGTCCTTGTCCCTATTAGCTTGCCCACAAGCTGCAGCCGCACCGGAATTTCCTTGCACCAACGAGAGAGGGCGTCCAGCCCTGGATGAACGATGGCTCTGGCAAGGCAACCGTCTGTCGGGCACGCGGGCAATCTCTCCGACGCAATCGCAGGAACCGCGGTGACAGGGCGGTTCCTACTAGGAAGCACTACCGGCCGGCCCTTCCTGGTCTCGACCGCGGCATTGTCGTGAAACTAAACAACGTTATGACGAGCGCCCATGCACAACTCCGAAGATACCATGAGCGCCGCTGACCCTCTGTTCGCAACTCGGTCGTTCAAGCCTTTGCTGAATCGGGACAGGACGATCACGCGCCTACACTGTTACCTGCTGCTCGCGTTTAGCGATTCAGCGGTAATCGCAGTGTCGTTCGTTATGGCGAACTACCTCGTCAGCCTCACGGCGCCTGTTCCAATCGAGCATGGCTTAGTGATGCTCGGTGCGATCCTGCCCTTGTACGCCATCCAAGCTGGCACCAACGGCACCTATGGTGCGGCGACGCTGGACAATGCCAATCTGGGGGCTAGTCGAGCCGCACGGGCACTGACGATCGCCGGCGCGGTGGTCCTGCTCATCGCCTATATGCTGAAGGCAAGCTCCGACTTCTCCCGCGGCGTGTTCGCCTTTGGGTTCATGGCTTCCTTCATGCTGCTGATCGTGGCGCGCAAGCTGCTTGAGCCGTTCATCAGGCGCATGCTGGCGGGATCAGCCCACACCACGGTGGTGATCCGCGACGGCGTTCCCTATGTCCCGCAAGACCATGAGATCGTGTTGAGGGTGGACGAGTTGGGGTTCGATCCGTCGACAAAGGACCCGCATGCTTATAATCATCTGGCGCGCACCATCGCTCATACCGACCGCCTTGTGGTCGCGTGCGAACCGGAACGCGCCGTTGACTGGGCGCCTGTGCTGCGGACCCTGGCGGTCGATGGTGAGATTTTGACCGACCTGCACGACGAGCTCGGCGCGATCGGCATGCGCCGCTTTGGCGAGCGCCGCACCCTGATCATCAACTATGGGCCGATGACCTTGTCCGCTCGCGCGACGAAGCGCGCTTTCGACATCCTCTTTTCGCTTGCAGCGATCCTGTTTCTGAGTCCAGTCCTGATTATTACGGCGCTCGTCATCCGCCGGGAAAGCAGCGGACCGATCTTCTTCCGCCAAGAACGGATCGGCCGCGCCAACCGCATCTTCCGCATCTTCAAGTTTCGTAGCATGTACGCCCACGCCACTGACGCACAGGCCAGCGTGCTGACGCAGATCGGCGATGCCCGGGTCACCAGGGTGGGCGCCTTTATCCGGCGGACCTCGATCGACGAGCTTCCGCAGCTGTTCAACGTGTTGAAGGGGGATATGAGCATTGTCGGACCGCGTCCGCACGCACTCGCGGCCAAGGCCGCAGACCTGCTCTATTGGGATGTTGATGCGCGCTATCTGCAACGCCATGTTATCAAGCCGGGCATGACCGGCCTAGCGCAGGTCCGTGGCTTTCGCGGCAATACCCACCATGTCGAGGACCTGACAAACAGGCTCCAGGCCGACCTCGAATATGTCGCCAACTGGTCGCTGCGCCACGACATGTCGATCATCCTCCAGACGTTGAAAGTGGTGCGGCACACCAACGCCTATTGAGGTTCGATTTCCCCCGCCAAGGCGCGCTCCAGAATCCCGGCGGTCAGTAGCGCGGCCCTGTTCCAGGTAAAGGAATGGGCCACGGCGCGATTGCGGTCGGAAACGGCTTGCTGCCACTCGGTTGAGGGTCCGCATTCGGCCGCAGTGGCGCGGATCGCCCGCACCCACCCCTCGCGATCGTCGGCATCGACAAAGGGGATCAGCGCACCCGACGCGACCTCGACCATCGATGGCGCGATGGATGAGACCACTGGCGCGCCCGCCCGCATCGCCTCCAGCAGCGGCAGGCCGAACCCTTCGTAGCGCGACGGCACCAGCACGAATCCGGCGCTGGCGTACAGCGCGTCCAGCTCGGCGTCGCTGATGCCGCGAAGAATGCGGACGTTCGCCGTCCGCTCCGCCTGCTCGGTCAAGTCGATCGACGAGCGCAGATTGTCGTTCGGCGTGACAATGGTGAGTTGCCAGCCTTCGAGCTGTGCTTCCTGCCATGCGCTCAGCAGCAACGGCAGGTTCTTGTGTTCTTTGGACGCGGCAACGGCGAGTGCGGTTCTGCCGCGTTCCTGCCCTGGCGACGGAAGGTCGGGGGTGCCGGCATGGTCGATGCCGAGATGGACGACGCTGGCCGCACGGGGCGCTCCTACGTATTTATCGAACACGCGCGCACTGAAGCGGCTATCGAAGACTACATGGGCGGCATCGCGCCTGACCTTGGCAAAGGTGCGCGCGGCCGCGATCCGCTTTGCTGTGGACGCGGGAAAACTCGGTTCGAGATGGATAAGGTCGTGAACGGTTGTGACGAACCGCCCTGGCCAGCGCAGCGGCACCCAATAGTTGGTGAACCAGGTAAGATCGTACTCGCGGGCCAGCCTGGGGAGCACCACCTGCTCACGCAGCGAAAAGGGCCCAATCGGTGTCGTTCTGACCGTGATGTTAGTGCTGCTTGCGACAATGGCCGTGGCGCGTTCGGCATCGGCGGGAGAGACGAGCAGCGTGAAGCCCGCCGACGGCATCCTCGCGGCGACGGGAGGAACGATGTTGCGGACATAGCGGCCGATCCCCGATCCCCAGGGAAGCCGTGCGTCGACGAGGATGCCGCATGTCATCGCCGTGATATCTTTCGGGCGGCGGTCTGGAAAGGCGACGAGACATAGCCCCGAGGCAAGGGAGCGAGCGCCGTCGTCGTCGAGCGGTATTGCCGCTCGATCGACAGGGCGCCGAGCGCCATTCCCATTACGATCCACGGATAGGCGAAGTTGAGCTGTACGCCGAAAAGTGCGGCGAGCAGCGGATAGGCGCTGAGCAGAAAGATCCAGCCCCGCGACCGCAACGCAAGAAGCAGCGGATAGGCATAGATGTAGAGCACGAACAGAGTCATCGGAATGCCTAGTTCCGCTAGATAACCCAGCAGCCCCAAGCCGTGCAGATCCCATACTTCGGTTCGCGGCAGGCCGAGCAGAATGTCTGGATCGTTGCGGACAAGACTGTAGTTGCCGATGCCGACGCCGAGCACGGGATGCGCCTCGACGATCCGCGGCAGCAGCACGGACGCCATCAACCGGCCGTTGACGAGATTGCCGTCCGTGGACCGCTCATAGGCCTCGGTGCGGAAGTTTATGAGATTTGAATAATAGCCGTTGATGCCCTCGACCAGATTGCTGGCGATCGCGATCGGCAGGATCAGCGACACCGCCACGAAGATCAGGCTGGCGCGTCGCTGCTGAAGGAAACCGAGCGAGGCAAGCAACAGGATCACCAGCACCGCCGCCTTGGACTGCGACCCGACGATCGCGAGCAGAATGACCGCCATGCTAGTCCAGTAGCTGCGCCGAGAGATGTAATGGAGGATGGAGCCGCGGATATACTGCACTAGCGCGCCGCCGGCGAGATAAACGCCCAGCGGCCCGCCCTCGTTGAAAAAGCCGGACACGCGCGGGATCCTCGAGCTCAGCGTGATGCCGGACAGATCCAGGCCGGCGAAATGCATCCCGAAACAGAAAATACCCCAGAGCGCATTGACGATGGCCGCCCAGCCGAAAGCCGCGAGGATCAGCTTGAACTTGCGCGGATCGTGGCGAACGGCCAGCGCGACCACGAATAGGGAGCAGACCGAGATCGCGACTTCGATCAGGCGCGCGATCGTCGCATAGGGCGGGCGCTTCAGCAAACCGATGTCGCTCGGCGGATAGAAGTTGAGCCGCAGGGAGAAAAACGCGCCGCAGGCGATTAGCGCCAGCATCAGGAACACCCGCGGCAACAGACCGATGATGACGCCCGGTCCCTCAATCCGTGCCTGTTGCTGCGGCTGAAGAAAAGACAGCGCGAGCGCCACCACGATGGCAAACTCGACGCTCTGGATATCGCCCAGACGCACGTCGGTGAAGCCACTAAGGAATGCGATTAAGGCGGCGAGACCCAGGAACATGGCCCGTCTATGCCCCCCGAGCGTGCGGTTGCGACGCCAGGGCGATCCCATGATCGCGCAACACGCGGGTCATGCCCGACGTGAACGCCTCCTTATCGAACCGCGCCGCATTGGCGATGCAGGCAGCACCGCATGTGTCGGCCAGTCCGGACGCCTCGAACAGTCGGACCGCGGTCGCTAGACCCTTGGCGCTTTCTTCTTCGTACAGCAGACCGGTTTCCCCTGGCCGCACCGTTTCCAACGCACCGCCCCGCGCCAGCGCAATCACCGGTCGACCGGATGCCTGCACCTCGACCGGAACCATGCCGAAATCCTCTTCTCCGGAGAAGACGAGCGCGCGGCAGCGCGCCATGTGGTCACGTAGCACGTCGAAGGAAGCTTTGCCGAGAAAGGTGATGTTCGGCCCTGCGCGACGCTTCAGCCGCTTCAGTTCCTCGCCCCCGCCGATGACGACCAAGGGCAGGCCAAGGGCATTGAACGCATCGATTGCCAGGTCGGGCCGCTTGTACGCCACCAGTTCCCCGCACCAAAGATAGAAATCGCCGACCGCGCCCGCCGGTGCCGGTGAAAAGGCGGCCACGTCGACCGGCGGATATACGACCACCGCATCCCGTCGATAGGCCTGGCGCAGGCGGCCGGCCACGAAAGCGGAGTTGGCAACGAAGCCATCGACGCGCATGGCGGAGACCGCATCCCACATCCGCAGATAATGGGCAAAAAATGGCATGACCGCGCGGGTTAGGCGGCCGGCACCCCTGCGATAGAAATGATATTTGTCCCAGACATACCGCATCGGCGAGTGGCAATAGGCGATCTGCGTCGCTCCCGGTCGCAGGATCAGCCCCTTGGCGGGCCCCGCCTCGCTGCAAATGACGAGATCGTAAGCCGACAAGTCGAGCGCCTCGAGCGCCAGCGGCATCAGCGGAAGATAGCGCTGGTACCAGCGCACCGCCCGCGGCAGCCGTGCGATGAACGTGGTTCGGATGGCGTGGCGCCTCAACTTGTCCGACAACCGTTCGGGCGCGACCACATGGGTATAGATATCGGCATCCGGAAACATATCCCCCAATGCCTCGAGGACGCGTTCGCCGCCGCGCATGTTGACCAGCCAGTAATGGACCAGCGCCACACGGCGCGGCGCTCGGATCGCCTCGGGTGCATTCGCCCCCGTTTGTCCGGCATCGCCCTCCTGCCGGGCTGGAGGCACGGGCATTAGTTGATCCGCTCGAGTCGGACGGTCCTTAGCACCACCGAAACCGCCGACGTTCCCGTCTCCGTAAGCCCATACAGCTCGAGCTTGGAATAATCACAGGGCACGGGACCGGCGCCGACCAGCTGCATTCGCTCTCCGGCACCGGCCTTGACCGGGTTGAATTCTGCCTTCTTTCCGTCGGGGCAGACGAGGCGGAAGCCAATCCGGTTGGCGACCCTCGACATTGGCGGGTCGCCCGTCACCTCGAGGCGATAGCGCCCTGCCCGCCCGCTGGTGAGTTGGGTGGCGAAGGACGGCGCTCCCCGGCCGCTCCAGTCGATGCTCATGAAGCTGCCCCGCTCGTCCCTGCTGGCATCCACGACATAGCCGCTGCCGCTTCCCAACTGCCACTCGAACGGGACCGGCAGCGCGTCGGCGGGCATGGAGCGAGCCGCATTGGCAAGATCGATGTCGGTGAGCGGAGTCGTCAGCTTCCCCCCCTGCTGCGCCCGCCACAGATCGAACGCCTGTGCCGACCGACCAACGCCAATAAGCTTGGGCAGAATAGGCGCCACCTCGTTGCGCGTCAGCTTGTCGCCACGCTTCTGAATCGCGCGCATCAGAAAATACCGCCCCTCGATCTGCTCGGGCCGGGACAGATCAGATGCGGACATCAAATAATAGGGTCGCCATGGCGGCCGCGCTGCAAGCCTTTGCGTCAGCAGACCGCGGAATGCTGGGTCCATCGCCATTAGGTTGAGAATGGGATAAACTTCTCCGAGCAGCTTCTCCCGACGCAGAAGGGCGTCCAATGTATCCATCATCAGTGGTAGATCGCGCGCGTTGCCAGCCCGCCACAACAGGTTTTGGAGCGCGCGGGTGTTGCGCCAGCCCAGCTGCCGCAACAGCGCGATCTCGCGTATCGCGCGATTGACGTCACCTGTCGCGCGCAGCCGCGCGGCGATAGCTCCGTTTACCGCCTTTTGATCGAGTGGATTGGCAGCAAGAGCCGAAACGTTCGCGAGCGCCACCTTACCCTGCGGCCGATCGCTACGTGCTGCGCCCACCAGATTGCCGTCTGGGTTGTTCGACAACAGTGCCACCCGCCGCGTCGTGCCGACTATATAAATAAACGCGATCACGAGCGCGACCGCGAGCATCAAGGGAACAAGCGCCCGACGCACTACCGATTTATTCTCCGCCGCTCCGGCCATTAGGATTCGTACCGGTACTCATAGGAATAGTCGCTGCCATAACCATAGCCTAAGCGCCCAGGATCATATTTGGTTAGTAGCGCGCCCGCCAGATTGCCGCCGCCACGGCGCAGACGTGCCAGTGCATTGGTGGCGCTGCGAACCGAGTTGCGTCCGGCCTCAATGACGAACACCGTTGCTTCCACCTCACTCGACAGGATGATTGCATCGGCAATACCGAGAACCGGAGCGGAGTCGACTAGGACTACGTCATATCGTTCGGACAAATCCCTCACGAGGCTGATGAATTGCGGGCTGTTGACCAGTTCCGATGGGTTGGGCGAGATCTCGCCGGCTGGGAGCAGCGACACGCCATCGCCGCGGGGGGACTGGATCGCCTCGTCCACGGGTGTCAGCCCGGCGAGCACGGCGCTGAGGCCATTCTGGTTCTTGGCGCCGAAAAGGCGATGCGCATTGGGGCGGCGTAGGTCTGCGTCGACGATCAGCACCCGCCGTCCCAAACGCGCAAGGCTAAGCGCAAGCGCATGGCACGATGACGATTTTCCTTCGCTCGCTTGGCTCGAGGTGAAGAGCACCGTCTTAGGCATGCCTCCCTCGGCCAACGCGAGCGCCGTACGCACGCTGTTGAACGCCTCGCTGATTGGCGACTTCGGATCGGCCATCTCCGCTTCGATGTCGTCGGTATCGGGCACGCTGCCGAGCAGTGGCAGGCGCAGGCGGTCGGTGACATCGTCGGGAATACGGACGGCATCGAACAACTGCTCACGCAGCACCACGCATGCGAACGACAGGAGCAGGCCGACGAAGATGGCCAACGCCAGGATCAGCGGCAGCCTCGGCCAGGACGGCGCCTCGCTGATCCTCGCCTCGTCGACGACGTTCAAGTTGTTGGTCTGCACACCGGCTTCGGCATTGAGTGAATTGTACCGGCGCAGCAGCGAGTCGTATTGCTGTCGGCTGGTATCGGCTTCGCGCCGCAGGATGGATAGCTGGATGCCTTGGCTCTGCTCGTCGAGCGTGGTGCTCTTAAGCTGATCAATCTGCCGAGCGAATTTTTGCTCGCGACTTAGGGCGATGTCGTACTGATTCTTGACCGTATCCCGGACGTTGTGCGCTATAATGCCGATCTGGCGATCATATTCGCGGTTCTGCGCCGAGGCTTCGAGCACCGTGGGGTAATTGGCTTGGCGCGTGCTGAGCTGCTGACGATAGGTGGCGGACGATTGGGCGCGCTGCTGGAGCAGTGACTGAACAGCTGGGTTCGCAAGAACCTCCGGCACCTTGAGATCGGGCAATCTCCGCGTCTGCTGCCACTTCTGCTCGGCGGCGATGCGGTCGGCAACCGCGCCCGAATAGGCCTGATTGAGCTGGATCAACTGCGCCGAAAGGAGCGATTGGGGCGTGCCCGCGACGCTGCCGGCCGCGTTACTGGGGTCGACCAGACGGAGCCGGCGCGCATAACCGAGCGCCTGACGTTCCGCGCGCTCGAGCCGCTGCTGCGCTTCGGCGAGCTGGTTTCGCAAGAAGTCTAGGGCATAGGTCGAACTGTCGAACTTGCGCGACAGGTTGTTGCGGATAAAGGCATCGGCATACGCATTGGCGACGCGCGCGGACAGTTTCGGGTCGGGACTGACAAAGGTCAGCTCCGCGATACGCGTATTACCAGTATATTCAACATCAACATTGGCGATAAGCGCTTGTTCCACCTGCTCGCGGTGGAGCAGTTGGAGCGACTGGTTCGGCGTTCCCGTCTCGGCAGGCTCAATCTTCATCGCGTCCAGAAAGCCGTCGCCACGGTAAAGGCCGAGATTTTGCGCGACAGTCGCGGCAACACCCCGGCTGCGGATGATCTCCAGCTGCGTCTGCAAGAAGCGGTCGCTGTCGTTCTTGGAGGCCGCGCCCTCTCGATCGGCCTCGGTACCGAGGACCTTTTCGGCTTCCTGCCGGACTTCGATCGAAACTTGGCTCTTGTATAGCTTGGTCGCGAGCAGCGAATACGAGATGGCTATGGCGATGCAGGCCGCCATGATGAGCCCGATCCAGATACGGGACCGGTAAATGCCGGCCCATATCTCACGCAGGCTGAATGTCTTGGTTCCGTCGGCCGGACGCTGCTCCTGCGGGATCTCGAAACCTGCGTTCGGAGCCGTGGTAAAATTCATGGGTAACCTGTCAGATCAGCGCAGCGCGACGAATACGGCCGCCGCACTCGGAAGGGTGGTCACGATGTCCCGGAATAATGCAGCCGCATAATTGTAGCCCACCACCACCGTATCGCGCTGCTTCAGCTGGAAGTCGGGTGCGCTTCCCGCCCGAATTTCCCGCATGTCAAAGCGGGCAGCGTAGCGCTGGCCCTTGATGTCACGAAATACCACAATTTCCTTCATCTTGGCGAACTGCGTACCACCCCCGGCGATGGCTAGTGCCTGCGACAGCATCAGCTGGCCGGGGATGTCATAGATCCCCGGCTTGTTCACCGCACCGTCGACAGTGACCGTGTAGTTGGTCGCGGTCACCACCGAGACTGCAGTGCGCGCGTTGCGCAGATAACGAGCGTCCAGGCGCGCGTCGATGTCGCTGGCCAGTTCCGCCGCAGTCTTGCCGGATGCGGGCAATGTCCCGATCAGCGGCATGGCGATTGTCCCGCCACCCGAAACAGGCAACTGCTCAAAACTGAGGTTCGGTTCGTTGAAGACGGAAACCATCAGGATATCGCGAGGACCGATGCGATACTCCTCCAAATCAATCGATCGCTGAACGGGAGCCGCTGCCGCCACGGCGGGAAACGCACCCGCCCCTGTCGGCAGGTCGGAACCACCCGCACAGGCAGAAAGAAGGGCAGCAACACCCGCCACCGATATGCATCTGGCAATCACCGCTCGTTCCTTGGTGGGAGAGGACAGGAAATCACGAATTTTCCCGTTAAAGAGATCATCATGGTTTCCAACCGCTCAAGCCTTATGCTTGCGACGGACCAGACCCGTCGAGGCGGTCAGGTCGCCACGTATAACTAATATCATGGCCAAGGCAAGAATGGGCAGAACAGCCGGTCGCCGGAGCGGGTAATCGACTCCGCTATGAACCGCGATGAGCACCAGGATCAAGGCGCCACAGAGCAGCGGCAGGCGATGATTTCGCGCGCCCTGCGTCCACACGCGCGCACCGCGCCAGATCACTCCCCCGACAATTGCGAGCAACAAGGCGATGCCAGGCAGGCCGGCCTCCAGCAGCAGCTGCGGATATTCATCGTGGAGTTGATTGACGAGAGTTGGCTTTACCCAGGCCAGGCTCTCGCCAACGGCGTATAGTGTGCTGAAGCTGCCGATCCCCGAGCCCAAAAGCCAGTAGCGCTCGATCAGCGGCCGGCTGGTCCAAAGATATTGCCAGCGCAAATCTTCGTTGACGTCGTTGAAGCGGTTGAACACCTGCTCAAAGGCCGAAGTGGTGCTGAGTAGGACCAGCCCGGCAATTGCGGCCGCGGCAATCGCCACGACATAGACTGGCTTGATCGCGCGGACATAGAGACTGCCCAGCAGCAGCACGGTGACCAGGCCGAACCCGACGCCGGCGCGGCTATTGGTCGTGACCAGCGCCACAAGAACGACGCCAGCGTAAAGCCCAAGCCAGGTCCGCGCCCCTTCGGGATGCTCGCGGGAGCCGAGCAGATAGGCGGCGATCGGCAACGAAGCGGCGAGAACCAGCGCCGCATGGTTCTTGTTGGCAAAAAATCCGATCAGGGCGCCATGATCAGCGGCGCGGTAGAATTGCAGCGCCTGCCCGCCCGAGGCGACCTGGACCAGGCCGATCAGGATATTGAGCACCACAAGCGCCAGGACCAACCATGCGATCCGCCGAAGATCCTGCGCCGGTAGCGTCAGAAGCAGCATGAGCAGCGCGACGAAACCAATCGCAACCACGACGGCCCCAGCGGTGAATAGCGGAGTTACGCTAAGCGGTTGCCAGCTGTCCGCTAGTCCGGCGAGCGTCAGGGTTTGGATGCGCAGTGCCTGTCCGGGCAGCGCATGCCACAGCGAAGGTGGCAGCGGCACGATCTGGAGCAGGGGCAGGAGCGCGATGCCGAGCAGACCGAACCGGAACGCCAATGGCTGGGCGCGCAGTGCGGCACTCCATTCGGTGAAGGCCAGTGCTCCAAGCAGCGCCAATCCCGTGGCGGCGAGCAGGATCGTCGCGGCAACATCAGGAACCGGGCCACCGAAAATCATCAGCACGGTGATCGCTAGCATGGCGATGCCAGTCACAACCGGCCGCTCGCCCATGGAGGCTATGCCACGGAACAGCGCAGCCAATCCCGTTGATGGGCGGCGTCCACGGCGTCCCTGCTGCCTTTGCCCCACGCGGGTTCGAGTGCGCGATGGGGCATGTCCTTCGTTCACGTTCTTCAACCCTCGATATTCAACCGCACCGGCCGCCAGGCCCCAGCGCCATAGCGCCAGCCGATCACCGGGATCGTTCCCTTAGCTCGTTCATCGACGCTTGTCGCCAGATTGACGCTCCATGCCCCCGGCGAGGCGGGCACGCTAGGCGCCCCCCATCCGGAAACAGTGCCGCCCACCGCCGCATTGTCGTCGGCACGGGCATCGTGAACGGGGCCACGAACAGCGAGGTTGCCGGTCACCTTGCCAGCAAGGCGCAACACCACGCGTTGCAGCACCACATTTCCCTCAATTCGGGAAGAAGCGTCCACTGCCACCAGTTGGTCGGCGCAGGCGAGCGTGCCGCCTCCGGCCGTCAAGCGACTATTGTTGCGCAGGTGCAGCCCGCGCAACCGCCCCGCCCCCGAGATGACCGCGTTGGCGACCTGCGTCGCGCTTAGCACCAGTTCGCCTTGATCGCTGCCGTGCTGGGGAGCCATTTCGTCCACCATGCAGCCGGTCAGCGTCGAGAACATGCCCGGCGACATGAAGCCGACTTCTAGCCGGCCGACGCGGCAGCCCAGCAGGTTCCAGCCTCCGCCCATCCCCAGCACCGACACCACGCCTCCGACGATATTGACGATGCCGTTCTGGTTGGGCGCCGGCTGCAGCATGGCGCCGGGATTGTGGAAATTCACGGTTCCGCCGCTTGCATCGACAGTTACGGGGATTCCGCCTTCTGCGCGTAGGTTCCGGAACTCGGTCTGATTGCCGATCACAGCCAGCCGGGCGTCGGCCGGGTTCATCGCGGAAAGGCGAACCGAATCATAGGTGCACGCCCCGCCCAGCAGCCAGGTCGGCATGCCCGCACGCGCGATCGCACGCTCGCTATGGATCTTGGCGAAGCTGCAAGACAGCGCGCCTGGGTCCACCCGGATTGCGCCGCCTACTGCCTGCTCGACATGAATACGAGCCCAGATCGTCTCGTTGCAGGTCCTCCGCGCGTCGCCGGCGATCTCAAAAGCGTAAAGGCCGTCGCGCCCGCACCGCTCGACGCTGACCGACAGAAAAGTCGAATCCCAGCATTGTGCATGACGGACGCCGAAGCCGGCCAGATTGTTGACGCGTACCGACCGCACTGTCGACATGGCGAAAGGTTCGTCGTCGGAACCAAAGGCGATGCCGTTGATCTGCGGCCGGCGATCGCCCGCGATCCGACCGTTCTCGGGAATGTCCACCGTTCCGTCGCCGGTCACGGTGACGCAGAAATCGGCCACGCTGCCCAGCACCGTCAAGGCGGTATATCCCGCACCCGCAGCCAGGAACCCAGGCCCGTCCGCCGCGCCATAGCTCGCGGGTTCGAACACGATGCCAACCCCCCGGCTCGTCAATGGACCGGTGATGCGAACGGTGAGCGCACCGAAATAGGCGAGGCGGCCACCCATCTTCGCGCAAAGATCAAGAAAGGCCTGCGCGGCCCTGGTGTCATCAGTCCGTCCATCGCCCACGACGCCATGGGCCTGCGCCGCCAGCGGAAGGGCCGCGACCACCGAAGCCAGGGTGCCGCGCTGCGTCCCCACGCCTTCCGCTCCGGCCGGCCGAGCCAGGTCGGCCATCGATGCGAGCGGCCGTGCGGGCTGCGTGGCCCTTGCCGCGCTCGGTTGGTCGCCGACCAGCGGCGCGACCAACGCCGCTCCCGCCGTGCTCAACAGCGTGCGGCGACTGGGCAGGCTGGGGTCATCTCGCGTCATTCGTCCACCATGGCTTGCGCGGGGCTCTTAGCGCCCTTGTCATCCAGGTTGAAGGGCCTGGGAAGGAGAGCAGCGGTTCAGGCTATCCCGGCAGGCACAATGTCATCCACCGGGTGCCCCAGGGAACGCAGCCGGTTCAATATCTCGTCCGGATCATAGAATTGCGCGTTTCGGGTGAGGAGAGAACGCTTTAGAAAGGGAAATCCCGCGTTCAGGAGCGGCAGCGCGGCGAAAACACTAGGATCGCCTGCACGCCGGTTGTCGGCATACCATAGGGAGCCCACCGACATTGACCGAGCAGCCCGTGCTGCAAACCGCGTCTCTCGACCGTAGACGGTCCCGCGATAGGTGTCGGAAGCGATGTCGCGAGGGAAAATGTCGCCGAGCCGGCGAAGACGTTCGGGAGTCCAGTTCTTCACGTGAAAAGCATAGGATTGGATATGATTTTCAAGTTCGGCCGATGCGGTAAAGCCGGTCAGGTCCCAGCGCATGGCGGGCCAGAGACTATCCACCGGAACGAACGGGCCGAATACCGAATCGTTGAGCACCAGCATGTCCGCGCCAGGGCTGCGCTCGGCCACCTCGTGAAGGGCCAGTGCGTAGGCCGAAAAATCAAATCCCGCCATCCCTTTCCAATAAAGCGCGTCGGCACGGCGGTGCAGTTCCGCCGGGACATCGCCTCCAGGGGTTGCGCAGATGATCGCCAACCGGGCATCGGCGGCACGGAGCCGTTCCAGCGTGAAGCGGTGCGCCAGTGTGAGTTTGCTGGAAGGCAGATACATGAAATAAACGATCCATCGCGAAGCCGGCGCGATCGGTGTCAGCGTACGGCTGGCGGGTGCCGGCACCCGGTCGCGCATGGCGAGCAGGCGAACCAACATCGTCACGCCGTCGGGCATCGAGGGCCGAAAGGTCCAGTTGCGCTCCAGCGCCTCGACGCCGACGCGCCGGTACACGGGCGGACGCTGCCCCAGCATCCGGTAAATCATCCGTTTCAGTTTCATGGGGATACCTGACCGTGATGTCGCCGACCGCGAGGGACCGGCATGTATGCCCGGGGATCGCGTGCGGGAGCCTCCTCAAAAGGGTGGTTGGACGTAGAAGCCAACGCGACTACTGGCAAGCTGCCGGCGTATCCGGACACGCCTTTGCGCGCATACACCCGATCAGGCCAGTTGCATGAACGTTGTCGTCACCATTACCTATAATGCCCGGACGCATGACATCCTGGATGCCTTTTTCGCCTGCATGAAGGCGCAGAACGACCCGGATTTCATGCTGCTGGTGATCGACAACGCCTCGACCGACGGCACGCGCGAGTATCTGCAGACGGTTGATCTTCCCAATCTGCAGCTGATCTTAAACGACGAGAATGTCGGCTTCGGTCGAGCTTGCAACCAGGGAATTGCGTTTGCGCGCGAGGTGGGCGCCCATCACGTCACCTTCATCAACAACGACGTGGAGTTCGGGCCCGGCCTGCTCGGAGGCATGGTGCGTTCGATCGAGGAACATGACGCGGCGGTGTTGTCGCCGCTTATCACGCCTTTCGACCAGCCCGACCATGTCTGGTTCATCACCGGCAGCTTCCGCTGGCGGCGGGGCCTTGTTCCATATCATGACTGGATTTGGCAGCCGCTGTCCAGGGCACCGTCCGACCGCATCCAGAAAACCGATTTCGTGACCGGCTGTTGCCCGATCTTCCGCATGGCGGTGTTCGACGTTATTCCCGGCTTCGATGATCGTTTCTTCGTGTACTGGGAAGATGCGGATCTCAGCATGGAGATGAGGAAGCGGGGCATGAAGGCGGTGACCGACACATCGCTTGTTTGTCGGCACAAGGTCAGCATCTCGACCGGTGGGTCCTTCAGCGCCTTTTCCGTCTATCACGCCACGCGTGGCCACCTGCTGTTCGCGCGCAAACATTACGGCACGGCCGTGCTGGGCTATGTGCTGCCCGTCATCGTCGCCAAGATGGTCTTGAACGTCCTGCGCCGGCGCATGCGTCCGCAGGAGATCGGTGCATGGTTCCGGGGTCTTTTGTCGGGGCTGCGCGACTAGTTGTTTAGTCCCGGCATCTGGTGAATCGGATTGACGATGAACCGGTCTGGTTCTGAAGTCCAGATTTTGGCGGTGTATTCGTATGGTGTGAGGCCGCTGAGGGTCTTGAGCCGGCGGGCGAAGTT
>Ga0265780_10000534_pt1 | contig 58463 bp, 62 predicted proteins | sample P1T30metagenome_FD_192432 | JGI IMG/M metagenome (GOLD analysis project Ga0265780, IMG submission 192432) | Plant litter microbial communities from East Loma Ridge, Irvine, California - P1 T30 | ecosystem: Environmental > Terrestrial > Plant litter > Unclassified | place: USA: California... | reverse complement strand
AATCCTGTTACATTAAGTCGCAACAAAATCGGGAAACACCAACACCCGAACAAGCACGACCAAAACCCGATCGAACTTTCGAGTACTGTTCGTTCGCTGATCCGCTTGTATTAGTCTCGAGCACGGTGACCAAAAGTGTTTACAAACTCAACGATGATCTGACCATGGAAAGAGTCAGAAACACAGACATTGATCGTTTGACTTGGAACCAAGGTGACACTTCGGGATGCAAATCAGCGTTCTCACAGCCCCTGACCCCGAAAGAGGCAGCCATCATTAATCTGTTGGACCCTAGAGTAGTGATCACAAATAAAGGATCTCGTTTCGGACGGTGACTTGATTTCGTGATGTTGTTCGTCGTCGAACGCCTTCGGCAATGTTACCCCAACCCTAACCCTTGATGAGACACTACCACATCACAACAACGATAGATACAACTCGTTACATCAGATAGCTAGTGACGGATCCTATATTGAGTGATACGAAATGATATTACTTTGCCATCGTGGGTTTGAGTACGGTATGTAGAGCTTTCGGATCGTTGCATCAAATTATAAGAGTGTGTAAACGTCAATGCTATCACTATATCTAGCACCACAGGTCAGATTTTGTTTTTGTCGCAAAATACGAGGAGCCAAGATCGCTTGTATCAACAATCTGATGCATCAATAGATAGCTACAGCGTCCACACTATCGCCCACGTCGAGCGAGAAAACCCAAAATCAGCATGCATCGTCTTTTGAAAGACAACAAGATGTGTCAGTGTTCACAGGCGTGAAGATGTTAAGCCTGCTTCGTGACTTACCAATTTCCTCGCCACAATGTATAGTGACGTGCCGGTGTTTGCGCCGAAGGAGAGGGACGTCGCATGTCTGCCCATGCATGTTTGATAAGGCAACTCAAACTGAAGCTTCAGGCCCAATTGTACGATACGATGAACACCACCGAGACGCCATCGCTGGGATGCCGGATCTCGTATGCATGTCTCAATCCATGCATACAGGTAGGTCAGTAGCTATAGGTAAGCCCACCGACAAAGAATTGCTGCATGAGTCGCAGCCCAGAGGATGGGGAGCAAGCAAACGACAGCCATGGCGATACGTATATTCATATAGCAGGCGATGCAGCAATGTGATCTCGTCCAGGACATCATCATCTGCGACGAAGACGACCGGCCAGACAGACATCCAACCAGACAAACATCCAACCAGACAGACATCCAACCAGACAGACATCCAACCAGACAGACATCCAACCAGACAGACATCCAACCAGACAGACATCCAACCAGACAGACATCCAACCAGAGGTGCAGCCATAAAGACCGTCAGACCAGCGACCAGAAAGGCACCCATACAAGCACCCATACAAGCACCCAACCAGACGACAACAACATGCCTCTCCGCTTCTGGAAGAAAGAGACCGACCTCACCCAGCTCAAAGCCAGAGTGCGTCGCCTCGAAGCTAGCAGGAAAAACCTCGCAACGCTGAGAGATGTGGTCAAACACTGGAATGACATGGCGACAGGCAACGGGATGATGCGGAGGATCAAAGCCCAGGAGCTCTGGCGAAAGGAGACGGACAGCGTGCTGCTGGAGATTATGAAAGACATCACGATCATCGAACGGAAGCTGAACGGGCTGTGTCCTCTGGGTAGCGAGCTTGAAGCAATTTCAGAACGCGCGACGAGCGGAAGTGAAGATTCGATCCGCACAATCGAGCAGGATGGATCGTCGGTGCCCCTCTCGCCGTCGACGGTGCCGTCTACGTTCACCAAACGCAAAGGAAATGGCCTTGAGAGGGTGGCTCTTAGTACCGATGCCTTGCGACTTTCTCCACCTGGAGACAATGCATGAAAAGGGCAGCCAGTTGGAGTATTCATGAGACAAGGGGCGAGGCAGTAACCATGGCGAGCATGGCTACGACGATCGCGAGGACGCAGTTTCTCATCCAGTGCTTTTTCGTCGTATGTGTCTGTCCAAGAGGAGACTGAGAAATGAGCAACGCCAGTGTCGTTGACAAGACCGAAGTTGGGTGTACGACAGCTCTCTCGCCAAAGTCGAAACAATCAGACTTAATTTCAATCCCTGGGTATCTTCCGTGACTCCAAATAAAACGACGCCCCTCCAACGCGAACCTTCCCTCATTCTCACTGTGCGACTGATCCGCCCGAAGCTTCCAGCACACTCCGTACATCGTCTCGAATGTCCGGGATCGCGCTCATCATTTCCCGCCCCAAGATGTCTCTGAAGCTCGCGAATGCCTGTGCCCTCCCCGACTGCAATTGGTTATACTGCATCACCAGCTCCACGATTTGACGCTTGTAGACATCCGGGTTGCGCTTATCCTCGACGTATTTGATCAGGTCGATGGGAACTGTCGTTGGCAGGCGACGCGAGGTTCGGGTGAGCTCCTGGAGGTTCTCAATGAGATCTTTGATATGGCCCATCATGGCATCTTTAGTCCCTTGTCCTTTGAAGTCGTGTGCCTCGACGAGGACGTAGAAGAGGTTTGAGATGATCGAGCGGAGATGCACTGCGAGGCTATCAGCATATGCCGAGTTTCGAGAGTCGACAAGAGTGATTTAATGCGCACCATCGACATCTGTCGTCTTGACGTCCATCGTGGGATCTGCCATTTCGAAGCCGCGACTAGGTGCAATGTAGTGATCAACTCGGTTGTGCTTTGTTTGGCGTGGTTGCTGGCGCTTCGCGATTGATGGACAGAGAGCGAGGGTTCGGGCCGGCGGGATTGCCCCACGGTCTCGTCATTATTCACAGAATTCACAACGAAGTCGAAGCGCGCCTCTTGCGATTGACGAAACTCCGCCTTTGGGTGCACAGCAACAGACAGCGTCACATCTCGCGCATACAATTCACAGTCGCCTACAGGGCCTTTCACAGAGAAACTACACCGGACACCACACAGAACCCACGCGCGGGACGCACATCTGCCCATCATGGCGACCACCGTGGACAAGGTATGTTATGCTATGCCATGCCTAGCAGCAAGATAGCCAAGTCGCGCAGTAGACTGACAACTTTGGTGTACAGATCAAGCAAATCGAGGATGAGATGGCCAAGACGCAGAAGAACAAGGCCACGTCCTTCCATTTGGGTCAACTCAAAGCGAAGCTCTCGAAGCTGAAGAAGGAGCTACTGACCCCGACCTCGAGCGGCGGAGGAGGTGGAGCAGGTTTCGATGTTGCAAGAACTGGTGTTGCCTCTGTTGGATTCATCGGCTTCCCATCGGTGGGAAAATCAACACTCATGTCGCGCTTGACCGGCCAGCACTCCGAGGCGGCGGCGTACGAGTTCACAACCTTGACAACGGTCCCGGGTCAGATCATATACAATGGAGCCAAGATCCAGATTCTGGATTTGCCTGGTATTATTCAGGGTGCGAAGGACGGTAAGGGTAGAGGTCGTCAGGTCATTGCCGTGGCCAAGACATGTCACTTGATCTTCATTGTCCTGGACGTCAACAAGCCCTTGACGGACAAGTCTGTCATCGAGAACGAATTGGAGGGCTTCGGCATCAGAGTCAACAAGTCACCACCCAACATCAAGATCACGAAGAAGGAAAAGGGCGGCATCTCCATCACAAACACCCAAGCGCTCAACCACATCACGCCCGAGGAAGTGAAGGCCGTACTGAACGAATACCGAATGGCCAACTGCGACGTGGCCATCCGCTGCGACGCAACCGTGGACGACCTCATCGACGTTATCGAAGCAAAGAGCCGATCGTACATTCCCGTCGTGTACGCTCTCAACAAGATTGACGCTATCTCCATCGAGGAGCTCGACCTGCTCTACCGGATCCCCAACGCATGTCCTATCAGCAGTGAACACGGCTGGAACGTGGATGAATTGATGGAACAGATGTGGGAGAAGCTGAGATTGGTGCGAGTCTACACCAAGCCCAAGGGCAAGATGCCCGACTACACAGCACCGGTCGTGCTGAGGAACACAGCGTGTACGGTGGAGGACTTCTGTAACGCGATCCACAAGACCATTGTGGACGAGTTCAAGCTCGCCATTGTGTACGGCAAGAGCGTGAAGCACCAGCCGCAAAGGGTGGGTCTTTCGCACGTTCTCGAGGACGAGGACGTTCTTACGATTGTCAAGAAATGAGCAAATGAAAGGGTCGAACAATTCAACGGAGTTTCCTGGAGGCGCAGTCGCTCCCCATCCTGATTACCAACCGCCCCACAACCACGCATCTATTCCAGTCCACGATGATATCCTCGTGGCGACGTTTTGTCTCACGGCATGTTTCAAACCGCATCCGAGAATAACTGAACCCCTCGTATCTGAAAGAAGTCATGGCAGTCAGTACCCAAGTACCCCTCTAACCTTGCAATACGTCAGCGATATCTGGGTTGCCAAAAGCAATTCTCGGCAAGCCCAGAATCCGGCTTCACTTGCCCAACATCCCCTATAGCAAGCACCCTTTTTGATCAAGAATGAAAACGACCACGAAATAATAGGTTCATCGGGGCGCGACTTCCGCCATCCGGATCGCGGCTCTCTCCCAGCGCAACGGGAGTTGACGCAGCTTCTGCATCTGTACCATCCTTGTCGTGCAGGCATATTCTTTTGCAGACAGGAACCCGACATATGTATGTGGTATCTGCCGGTGGCTGTTAGAGCGGGTCCAAATCCTGCGTGGACGGACTCCTCTCCATTAGTAGACCAGAGCCCTGTACATACCGGTCAGAATCCTTGTACATACTACAGGTGTGTCGAGGATTTCCGATCAAGACTCCGAAGTGCGAGGTGCGAGATTCGCGTTTGTGTTGCGCTGCAGGGGGGCTGTAACGGAACTGTCACATGATTGTGATCCATCAATCCAGGAAATCTCAGTGCTGTCGTCGTCTCCTTGTCGAGCAAAGAAACAGAAGTTGCCTTCACAGCTTGTCATTGTTCAGCGCTTCAGCCACGTTCCAAACTCTATCTAACCGCCCTTCTTCTCGCGTGCGCGTTTCGCGGCAAATAGGTCTGACCGAGTGACCATCTGGACTATTTCGGCCGCCGGCATTTGCTGCTGCGTATATAGCCAAAGGCAGCACAGCCGGTGTCTAGTATATATCAAAAGGTCCACTATACCTCAGACACACGTGCTGTAAATTAGCCCTGAAGTCGCGCCAGCGCGTTTTCTCGAACAAAGACACGCATGTCCTCGCCTACGCTCCCCAAAACCTTAGCAAAAAGTGGAATTTGGCTGGGGCTCTCTTGGGTGGAGATTCGGAGAGTGCGTTCCGGATTCTTTGGTCTGTCGAGCCGGGTGGAGACCACGTTTGGATATACACATGGGGGTGTGTTAGTTGTGGGCAAGGGTTGTCTTTTCTGCTAAGTAGTGTCCGGCGTCGGGACTTGATTCAATTGATGTGATCGTTGTCGTCGTCGCTATTGTTACCGGATAAGAGATGTCGATGTTGTACGAGTCAGAAGGTCTGGAGCTGATCACTGACAAGTCAACGGTTCACTGCAGGTACGCTTTTGATAGACACGATCTGCATTGGCGCGGAATGCGACTCCGCGAGGGTCTCTGTTCTCCTCCTTCTTATTTTAGTTGGAACATCGCTCCTCTTGGGAAGACGCGAGAACGAACTTGCGACAGGGGTTCTTGTTAGTCCCACCCACCCGCAGTCCGGAAGCTTGCCGAGCTGTCAATAATTCATGGAAATTGACGCTGCCGTGTCTGCATACCTAGACACTTCTCTTCTACGTGAGATTTGTCGGTCAGACACTCTAATTTAGGTTGGGCCGGATCGCATTAATACGGTGACGCGTATGTTGTCAACAGTATCGAGGTTGCTAGTATCGCGGTATACATTGGAGAATGTGAAGTAAGGATGACGATCCTCTTGCTCGAAAAGTCTGGCCGCTTCTGATCGATCGTCTAGAGGCCAGATAGCCTCCAACCACTGGAAGGTCTGTGTGACAAATTGCAAGGCTATGCTGAGACATGCATATTCTCGCCGGGCGCTGCTGCTGCTATTGATGCTGCGTCTTCTTGCTGATGGCGTGGGCGTGAACTACCTGAACATATCGTGGGCGCGTTACTTCTCCCTCGTACGCGTGCATCTGACGAGCGAACGGCTTTGCTTGCGTGCCGTGTGTTTTTGGCTTTCTCAAGGGTACCGAAGGCAGAGCTGCTTCAGCAATCCTTCCTTCCTTCGACGGAGCTCACGACTGCTGATCTGCGGTGCGGTACTGGTAGCCCAGCCTCTCACGTAGGACATCAGGGCATGACGAGCTGGACTGTCGCCGACCTGAGGCAATAACAACAAAGTTTACTAACAACGCTGGCGTGGCTGGTTCGTCCAACCTGGGGAAATACAGTCGAGAACAACCGCCATATCGAGTAGGACTTGCGCCAGTGAAGTGGAGTGGATTGTCATCAGCAGCGGCGCTTCCACCAGGGGAATTCACACTTTACCCTAAGTACCTCATAACCGCCGCAACGGACCTGTCGACGCCGGTCTTTAAGCGCATGCTAGATCTTCTGAACTTACACATAACGAGATACCAGTGTCCCAGGTGGGCGGGAGATCTCCAGGCGCGCATTATAATACTTTTACCGTCAAAGCCCAGAAGTTATTAGAGAGAAGCTTGTCGGTTGCAGGACCGAGCCCTCTTCCCGAGCGGCGACCGATCAAGCAATCGCTGTAAGTTACAAGGTGGTGCCCTGGAGTGTTCCGGAACTTCAGGAAGCCCTAGACGGTTGCGGGAGTTAGTTTCCAAAGAGGCGGCGAGTGAGAGTTGAAAGATGGATTGTGCCCAACTGTGGTATCGTCCACCATGAATCGTATGTCGTTGACATGTATACATGTACATCAGACATGGCGGAATCGTGCAAAAGGCACCCGCCGATCGCCGCAACCCGAGCCCGAGCCAAAAATCCAGTTCGGAAGGGACGAGCTGCACGTTTCACATGACCCAGGTTTCCTGAGCCTCGCTACAAAGCATAAGGTATACTATTTTGTTTCGACATATACTTTTGAATTGATTTCGACCAGTCAGGGTGTAATAGCCTCATGAAAGTCTAGTTCGGTAGATCATTGGCCGCTCAGCTGCAAGACATCGCGGTCATCTGGCCTGCGAATCATCACCTTAGGCACCGTTCCGCCTTTTTGTTCAACGTCAGTTTTGCGCGTGCCTGCCAATTGCCCAGCGGAATTACATGATACTATCCATCCTACTACATTCGGGTTTCACCTTGGATGGGTCGACGCAGGGAAAGCCCTCCATGCCGTTGACTGTCTCGAAGCTGTCAATGTTGCGCGATCCCCAATTCCACATCTCCACTGGCGGTGGTACATAGTATGCCGGGACGTGCGATGAATTCGATACCCACACGAGGCTTACCTTTCGGAGAGACATGCCGAGGCGCTGCTCGCCATTGGCGCAGCCGCCCCGATCGCGGTACCCTTGGAGAGCGAGCACAAATGATATAGCCAGAAGGAGGCTTGCTGCGGTTAATGGCCAGCGATGCACTTCCGAGATGGGCCTACATGAAATGGCTACGCTGCCCCTTGGCGTATGGCCACGACAACTCGACCCGTCACTGTGGCACGGCAATTGGGCGGTCCTGCAGTTGAGTGCATGCGGGCTGCAGCGGCAACTGCACGACAAGGTGTGTCGAGAGCAGGATGGCGATTGCGATGAGAATGATGATGATGATGCACCCGCAACGATGGTATCGATAGGCATGGGCAAGGCCTGGGTAGCACGGTTGGTGGCCACACTAACGGTTGGGCTATCGCGGAGGGATCATCGGCTAGGGTAGGCCCTTGGGCGGGACGGGCGGCAGCAGGCCCAATTCGCTACGAGTAGGTCTATGTTGCGGTCGCATGGCGATGCAGCTGCTGTGCCAGGTGTTTGGACGACGAGGCTGCCGCCAACATGGTCGTTGTGCGCTAGCCTGCACGGCGGCGAGACGACAACGACAACGACAACGACAACAACAACAACAACATTCCGTCCTAACACGCACGTATGCCATGCGAGCTATGATGTGTTGTCTACGATCGTTTGCAGGCTTGGTCGTAGATGAAATCAGGCCATGCTATCTTTGACACGGAATGCATAGCCATAGCATATTGCGCATGATCGTCCAGATTATTGTGGACGGTTATCTACAGCCATGTCAATAGTGAAGCAATGTAAGTCGAGCAACTTAGTTGGGTACTCAACGATCATCTCGTCTGACCCAGCATCGTCATTGCAAACGACTGCTCGCTACGCCGAATCTCGCCCCCCTGGCCCATCCCGGTCTATTGATTATTGCCGTCTCCGTTCTGTCTTCCCCGACTTACCTTGCGATAGCGCTCATCTGCCGTAGCTTTGGTAGCGGCCTCATACTCCTACCACCTACTCCATCCAAGTCCATCCTCCTGGACCCTCGTTGTCCGCATCCCTGTCTCCCCCCGCCGGTTCGGGCGCCAGGCGGCGTCGACGGCGTGCTCGGAGGTCATCCCGCAGCCTATGCTTCAGCCCATGGCAATAACGAGAGCCCATGCTTCAGCCTATGCCGTCGCCCACGCCCATCGACTCCAAGCCTGCAGATGCCTCCAGTAGCAAGTGCAGTGGCCCAATGGTAGCTGAGTTGGTGCTTTCAGCAGCCAGTCCAGTCCTTCCCTTCCCTTCCTCCTATGCGGAAAAGGCTGCCCTGGTCGGTCCAGGGATCCGCAAACTCTCCTCGCCTATGTGCCATCGCGCCGAACCGTGTGCTCCATACGGTCCTAGCTGGTCCATGTGGTGCTGTGTTGAGGTTCTCACTTGCTGTCTGGTGGTGGTGGTGGTAGTGGTGTTGTGCTGTGCGTGCAGCCTGTGCTAGGAGGCCAGTATGCATATCCTTCCTTCCTCTCTCCGTACTCCGTCTGGTCTCTCGTCTCCTCTCGTCCCCTCTAAGCCTCCTAGGCTCTATCGTCTCCGCAGGTGGCCTGGTCTGGTCTGGTCTGTCTAGCCAGTTCTAGTGGTGGTCCATCTTAAGCACGCGCACGCCCTCGTCCTCATCCTCCCTCGCCCTAGCCCTCACCCTCGCCTCACGCTCACACACACACACACTCACACACACGTAACGCACGCCCGCATCTCGTCTCGTCCTGCACCTTATTACCTTACTTTCCCCTTCCTGCATATGCGCGCAGGGAGGAAGCATACATATCCATGCATAGCCATATCCATCGCATGCCCCTCGCCTGAGTCGCCTCCTATTGCATCCGCCTACTGCGTCTGTCACCCATCCCGATCCAGGAACCCTGCAGCCTGACCTTGCCGGACAAGCCACACTGCTCCCAGACCCTCACGCCAAAGTGCAGGGTTGTTGCGTTGCACTTACACTCTCTCCGATCGCCCTCTGCATTGTTTGCTCCTACTGCCGTCCCAGACCCAACGTTGGTTCCAGTCCTGTACTGCCGTCGCTGTGTTCCCGCCACCCGTCGTGAGCCACCAAGCACGACACCACATCGACGCAATGGCCGACGAGAAACACCAATCCGCCTTCCAGTCGTCGCCGCCTATGACTTGGGGACGGAGCCCGCACGTCTACCCTCATTCGCACCACGGCACGCCCGCTCAGGAATATTCAACCTTTCATTTCCCTTCGCCAAACCTCTCGCTCGGCACCAGTACTTTTGAAAACGCGATGCCGCAACGACCCGTACATCAACAGTTGCAGCCGTTGGTCATGCCACAGTGGCCATCGATGCTCAACAGCCATCAATCACAACCTTTCCAACCTGCATATCCCCAGCCTGTGCAACCAATACAGCCCATGACTCTGGCTCCTCTTCCCACCCCGATCTCGGCAACCTCATCACGATCTGGCTCGACTCCTCGAAAGACTTTGACCGATTTGGATCGCAAGCAAATGTGCCAATATGCCGAGGAGAATCCAACAGCTAAACAGACTGAAATTGGTGGTATGTCAGCTGTGTTACCTTTCGTTCATTGCACTTGGCTGACTATCGAATAGCTCGATTTGGCGTTGAGAGGAGGTATGATAGTCAGATGTCTGTTCGATGGGAAAGCACTACTAATCGTACGGCAGCACGGTTTCGAAAGTACTCCGTCAAAAGGAGAAATACCTGTTCCAAGACGATGGAAATCGATCGCCGGCCAAACGACCGAAAGGTCGATCACCAGACATTGAACGAGCGCTCGCCGTATGGGCAAAGAATCAAGTGAGAGCATCAGGAATGTCCACCGTTGTTCATTGCTAAATTACGATAGGAGAAAAAGGGGGTTGCGCTATCGGACGAGGCAATCCGACACAAGGCTCAGGCCTTTTCGGCGACCTCAAACAATCCAGATGCCCAAGCAGGGCTGAGCACGAGCTGGCTTGAGAAGTTCAAGCTGAAGAACAACCTGATGGGCGCGAGATCCAGAAAAGGCTCACTTGCCCAAGACGATGCCGACGACGCCTCCCTCACAGCGTCTACTTCGCACTCGCCCAACAATGGATCGCCAACATCTCAGCACGCATCGAGCTCGCCGGCTGCCGAAGATGTCCAAGAGGCACGAATCGACGATGATACGAGGTTGCAAATACCGAGTGGCTACCCCGAAATGAGCAGAGGTAACCCATTCCGCTCAAATAGTCACGCGTCCCTAAACACCGCGTTCACAGAAACGGTTCCTTCCTTCTCACCCACACCCCTGAGCCCATTGACGTCTCCCTTCTTCACTCCCGACTCAGGAACAGCGGCCAGCCCGTTCGTCGCACAGCACTCCAGACAAAGTCTCCACACCAACGGCGTCGGCCACAACCATATGAACGCCAATACCGACATGAACACCCACAACAGCTCTCACCGCCCTCGAAGTCAGACCTTCCCGTTCCTGGACTACAACATGTCCGACGCCGTCAGCTCAGTCGACCCTCCAACTCCCAAATACATGACCAGCAACAACTACGACTCCCCAATGCAAGAGCTTGCCGATCCGCTCCCAAACCTCAATTCCGCAGTCCACGGCATGCCACCCGGAGGCAACCGGATGCAGACCATGACTCCATCGGAACTGATGCGCCCACCGCCCTTGCCATCCAACGTCCCGAGGTCTCTTACGCCAGCGTCTTCTTCGGCCTTGTCCGGCACCAGCCCCGAAGAAGCCCGCAAAGCAATGGAAGTCGTCCTCAGCTTCTTCGAGCAGCAACCGAACGGATTCCTGGACATGCAAGAGAGCATCACCGTCGGCAAGCTGATGGAGAAGCTAAGGCTGCAGACCCGGGCTGGTTGAGTATGTCTGCAACACCTTTCTCCAAGAACACCGACATCGACTCTGGACCATCAACATCATTTCAACACCAACTTATCAACCCACTTCGACTCCGCTTCCTCCCGAACATGAGGAAGCATGTATTACGTACGACACCTTTCATATCTTTCGGGATTCCGTTCTTCCACAACTTCACTTGTCATCTTCACCTTTAACACCATTCTTTTGTCATCATTACTTCATTTCGGTCATAGCCGGCGGCGGGATTGATCTGCGTGCATTTTTTCTTCTTCTTCTCCTTCAGTCTACTTCTTCTTCTATTATTCTTCTTCTTCTTTTGTTGTTATTTGATGGAATGAAACTGATGGAACGGGAATCATGGGAACTATGGGCAAAATCTATCTCAACAGATATGGACATTGGGAAAAATCGGGCTATTGGGAGGAAAGGGAAAACAAAGCATCACCCAAGGAAGTGAGATTGTGGACACACAAGACTTCATATACCACTCGGGTGCATGTGACCTTATTTGTTTATATTGTTATCGCACAAGGTGGAAAGAGCAGGGAAAGGGATGAAGGAAGGAACCCGGGCCCAGAGACTGAGGAATTAGGGAGAGGGGAAAATGAAACAGGAATTGGATCAGGAAAAGGTCACAGACAGGGTTGAAACATTTGCTGCTCACGCGGCTTTTTTCTGGGAGGAAAAAAAGGATTATAGCAGGCGGGCAGGGAAGGGTGGATTTTGGGATCTCTCTCCTACTTTTCCTTTTGTTCTTCTGCTCCTGGTGTCTTTTGTATATGATCGTGTTACTACCCCTTCCATCTCGCTTCCCAAACCTGGAATACCATCATTGAGCACGGTTCAAAGGGTTCTCAAGCAAGTTCTGACCTGATTCGGTCTGCTCTATTCTACTCCATTCATTCATTTGCATTCGACTCGTCTGATCAAAGTCATCTATTAGTTTCAACGAACCTCGCTGATTTCCGGGAACAAACGCAGGAAAATCAACTCAACGATGTTCACGACGAGGTGCTTGTTGAGGTACGAGTCGACGAACAGATCCAGAGTACCTTCCACATCGTCTCGCATGAGCGTTACATCGCCCGTGGCAAAGTATATCGCGCGGACGTGCGGCGGAACGGCCTCGACGATCACTCGCGCACACTCGCGCTTGATGGCGACGACTTCGTCCTCTGACGGCGGCACGCGCGCAGGGCCGAGAGCGTCGTCGGGGAAGATGGCGCGCCGGATCGCGTGCAGGGCGGGTGGGAGTATTGCAGGGTTCAGCACACGGGCGGTGAAGGTGTGTGAGAGTAATCTGGAAGTTATGAGAAAATCGAGGCGTTAGCGTGGGGACAGGATTCTGCAAGGCTTGCTTGCTTGCGTGCTCTGACGCGGCGAGGCGTCGTGTGAAGAAAGTGACATGAGATTGAGGGCGTGCGACGCATAACGTGAGCGCTTGCGTATGCAGGCTTTAGTGACAGGTCCGGAGGGACAAGACAGGGTGCAGTAGTGTGGCACGCTCAAGGCCATAATTCGCGGTTTTGCTCGTATCCCGGGTCTAGTCGGGGGAAGGCGGGGTTGCATCTTGATGCATAGCCGGCGCAGGCTTCGTAGACCGGTAGCGAAGGTTGTGTGAGCTGCGGCGTTGCATTCGTTGATGTTGGAGTAGTGACGGAACATCGTGCTGGTGGTCGCTCAAGCTAGACGTCGTACCTGACATCCTTGTAGCTCTTTGCGTTTGAGTTTGGGCCGCACGGCTGGCCGTTATGCCGCTGCGGGATGCTGAGTGGCCGGTCTGGCCCGGCCCACGATATGCAGATTGATGTAAGTGCAAAAACACGCTCTGATATATCTGCCAGCAACCACAGTTGCTAGGATGCCCTTGGTCAATGCGCTGGCGTCGTCGAATTGGGAGGGATGCTGCCCGATTGATGAAGCTGCTAGAGCGGTGACTAAGTTGTCAATAGTACTTGGCGCACTTAGTCTGCCCGGCGTTCTGGAGGCGAGGTGTCAACCAGCGAAGAGTGCATCGTCGCATAGCTCGAAAGAGACGCAAAGCTGCCAGGGTACTGTCGGCTGCGGGGTTGGTTCGCATTGCAATCAGCCGGCTGATGAAAGCCACGACAAGCCCTCATGCACGTCGATAAGACACGGCTTGACAAGGGGCGGGCCGTGGTGTAATCGCATTGGCGGAGTGAAAGTCATATGACTTTTAGCTCATGCGGCCTCCCGTTCATGCACTCGTGGTGGCTTGGTAGGAGGACGAATAGATGCAGCGAAGTGCAAAAGTGATCCTTTGAGTGGCCGAACAAGCGGGCCTGCTAAAGCGTGCATGGTCGATTCGCGTCGAGAACAAAGACGGACGTTGCGCCGAGGGTGCGTCGAGCTGAAGAAGGAAATGTGCTGACTTACCTGTCCAATCTGCTGTCTGTGCGACACACTTTCCCGGGCCCGTACAGTAGGAGCCACTGCACCAACGATATCGTGCCGATCAGCCATGGCATGCGGTCTTGAAGACGCGTGAGCTTCGATAGACAAGTCCAGAGTGTCATGCCAAGTATGGGTACTTTCTGCGAGTCGGCGTACGTGCCTGTGTCGAGATTGCTAGAGTGATCGGTCATGTCCATGTTCAGGGAGCTTTCAGACTCAACGCTTTTTTGGTGACTCGATCGTGCTGGAAGCGACGAAGCCTGCATCAAGACATTAATTGACGATCGTAGCAAGACCCACAACAGCCATAGTGACTGTAGCACGGCCCAGAAGGATTGCTTCAAGGCATCTAAACGACGATACTTGGATTGTCGAATCGGTGCACTGTTGTCGTCATTGGAGACCAGTCCGAATTGCGTGAGGCGATTGACCTGCGGCTCCTCTGAAGGTTGAGGCTCTGGTATGAGATCGGGCCGAACAGCGTAGATGGTCTTGGTGACACCTTCCCAGATGAGCCAGCTCTCACAGGCCTTGCCGCAGATCCCGTTGTGGAAGATCATCTCGGACAGAATCTCAGATACCAAGACTTGCAGACATGGGTTCTGGTGCTCATCGTATGGCAAGAGGAGCGCCAGGGCACGATTCACCACCATTTGACACCAGGCGCTCTCGTTTTCCTGTTGGTTGGCCAGGTCATCTGGGGAGCTCGGGATTGGCGTCAATGCATGATGTGGTCGCAGAGTGTGGTATATAATACGGTTTATGCCGTAAACACCAGGCGTCTGCGTAGCCTGCGAAGCAACCTGAATGGCTGAGCTGTGCATCAGCGAATGACCAAGGCGTTACACGGGGCTGCGAACTGACCGTCAATATGCTGAGTGATGATGATAGGCAGTTCCTCCAACGCGAGACACTCGAGGTCAATCTTCCTAAGGCGCTGTTCCAGACCTCGCGTACAGTGCGCAATGATCTGGACAACGTTGGCCACGAAATCCTGATCCGGGGTGATCCGATTGTACCAACTCTGCACGAACAGGTTGAGAACGACGGCTATCAAGGCGTAAAGCTGGACGTCGATTTCGTTGGAGCTGGTCAGAGGCGGCAGAAGCTCCTCCAAGGACTTGTGGTCAAGCTCGTCTGACGAGTCGGCCGGAATACCAGGTGCACTGTGCTTCTTGCAAAGAGTCCGCTTGATGTAGCTGACGGTCGCCTCGTCAGTAGGCTTTGGCGAGGAGTCGTGCTGTTGCTTGCCATTGCCGTTGACGAGGGAGGCAACCCTGCTCTGTTGACGAGAATGCCTCCCTGGCCGGCGGTTGCCCTGAGCCATGCTGAATCTCAGCAAAATATGGGCATATCGTCTGCACCGCGCGTGGCAGTGGTAGTGGCAGTGGCAGTGGGGCTCTGCACAGTCACGGGCACCACTGGCGAGTTGTATGAAGGTTGAGGCGAGTTAATGAGCCAATCATGTCGTTGCAAGTCTTGTGCGTCCAAGCGTGGGGGGGCAGATGACAGACGAGCACGTGACGAGAAGTGAAATAATGGAGGATATTCAACAATGGACGACCGTGTGAGCACGCCATCGGATTTGCAAGTAATTGGCAGGAGCGAAGGGGAAAAGATGCGGCGACACTCAAGTACTCCTCCTACCAAGCTATGTGGGTCTATACCACGACACATCATGCTCTCGCTGACCTCCTGCTTTTCTTCCCATTTTTTGCGGTGCTGAGAGCAGCGTACTTCGACCTCACTGCCCACGAGTCTCTCTCCCGCCCAATAATCACGCGCACGTGATGGCCCCGACTCGGCACAGGCGGCCTGTTGGCTCGCTGCTAAGACCCGCCTGCTTGCTCGATGCACCGCAGCTCGCGGCGTGCAGTCCGATGACCATGGCCTTCTCTTGTCGGTCAGCTCACTGATGCTCAGCATCTTGTGTGCAGCGGCAATGGTCGGCTCAAGGCAGATGGCTGTAAGCACTCGTCGACCACCTCGCCGGTCAAAGCTACATGTAATGGCAGGAATCCGCGCAGAGGCGGCGAGTCAAAGGTTGGTTCCGTGTCCTACTACGTACTGATTCTCACCGCAACTCCTGTCAGGTTTCGTCTGGACGAGTGGCAGTGATCGAGCATATTGCAGCAATTAATGCATGCGTCGATTATTGCACGCGCACACACACGCAGCTGGCTGGCGATAATGGCCTCATGCAGACTCGCCAACAAAGGCCGCCAGCACCTGAAGGGCATGATGGCTCCGCTTTTTCATACTTTAAAGCAAACTCGCAATCTGTCACCCTTACCAATCCTTCGCCGGTACATCCACTTCCACGCCATCCCAAACTCCTCCTCCTACCATCAACCCAACTTTCCTCTCCACCCCATCATGAACTCCACCACGCCCACTAGGCCCCGCGACTCCACTCGCCCTTCGCCCGAACCCACCACCCACTTTGACGCTCTCGTATCATCCATCAACAAAATCCTCGGACCCAGCAATGGCATCGATAGCGCCGGTGTCAACGTGCAGGATCTCCAGGATGCCATGCTGGCCTACACATCGGACGAGGCCGACTGGTCCAAATACGCCCTCTCCGATCCTAGCCGTGGCTACACCCGCAATCTCGTCGACAACTGCAATGGCAAATCAAATCTCTTGATACTCGTCTGGAGTCCCGGAAAGGGCAGCCCGATCCATGACCATGCAAATGCACACTGTGTGATGAAGGTGCTCAAGGGCACCTTGCAAGAGACGCTTTACGGCTGGCCTTGCCAGCACGCGGATAACCCGACTACGTGTGCTCATGCAGAATCACAGAGCGCATGTCCTAGCCCGGAGCACACATGCTCTGCCGGGTCGGCGCCATTGGAACCCGCTGCGTTGCAAATTCAAAGGGATATTGCCTACAGAGAGGACCAGGTAACATACATGAGCGACAAGCTCGGTCTGCACCGGATTGCCAACCCCAGCGAGACCGAGTTTGCTGTAAGCCTGCATCTCTATACCGTATGTTGTTCATCAAATGTCACAGATCCTCTGATGTTGCACAGCCAGATTGACTAACAACATAACAGCCACCAAATGCAGCCAAACACGGCTGCCACATCTTTGACGCCTCGACCGGAAAATCAAGCCACGTTAGTCAGTGTGGATGGTACTCGGAGGGTGGTCGAAAACTATGATGATGATGCAAAATCTTCATGGTACCCCAGTCTCCAACACCGCATATTTGGTTCAACACGGGCGCCACCTAATGAATGAACGACGCCTTAAACGAAACTGCTCCCGGCTTGCCGTGAAGACAGACAATTCTTTTTTTTTCGCTCTTCGGTTGGCATAACGGCGCAATGGGCGAGTTTGGGTTTTGCCTCTCAGCTCTTCAACAGCTGAAGCATGTTGTATATACCACTCCAACACACAAAGGCTGCCCGACATGCCGCTGTGATGTTGTCGAGAGCATCATCATCTGTCTTATCTATCCCCGATTTCCAAATCACATGTGCAGGATTTTCGTAAACACCTTACCAATGACCAGGTCGCTCGCACTCGCACTGTTTTCACACCGACAGCGATGATCCAGTTGACATGTTCTCACTCATCTGAATTCCACTGTAGAGCATCTTCACCGCTGATGCTGACAGACACCTGAAAAGCTCCGGACCAGCATGAGATAATTACCACCCGAGGATACGTCCACAGGCACCAGTCTGCCAGTAACTACATGAACGTGTCCAATAAAAGAGCACTCGCTGAAAACGTGCTCGACTAATAAACAAACGGCAATTTCACAACTCTACTTTGGGGTTTGAAGAAGAAGTCCGCCTATCCGAATGCGAGATTGGCCGAGTAGGTTGCCTAGTCTTGTTGATCCGGGACGAATCCACAGTATTTGGGTAGTTGACGGATAGATTATGACGTGGCAAGGAAGACAGAAGGCGACATGGCATGGCACGAAATTTGTGTGCTGCCGTGCTCGTGGATCCCACCGACTTGGAAGAGGAATATTCGACTTGTTCGCGATCGAGTGACAGCAGACGATTGTTGATTAGCCGCGCTACGTAGTATACAGGATGTGGAACCCCGCCTCAAGACCCCGAGAAGCCTATGTTGGCCCGATTGTCGTCGATGACCCTTCCGTACCTGCGCAGAAACACGAGTTAGCCAAGTCCAGAACACGAAGGGAAAAAGAGGGAAAGGGCAGTAAAACTCACTCAAGCAGCAGGCGGAAGAACCAGACCTCAAAGTCTTCATTCCTCAGCGCCTTCTTCGCCCAATCCCTCCCGGCCTCGGCCATCCTCACACCCTGCAATTTTCCCTCGTCTTCGCCGGCGAAATACCTCACCACTTCCAGACCCTCTGCGCCGCGGAGAGACAGCGGGATGTAATGCACCCACGGCTTGATCCACTCTTCATGCCATTCTCTGAAGACGGCCATCTTGAAGGTCAGGCTGTGCGACTCGAGGAAAGCATAGAAGCGTCCGGAGAAGGCATTGCCGTCGATGTCGAGCAGGTACTTGTAATTCCAAGCATCCTGCTGGTCCGCCGGCTCGACGATCTCGAAAAACTCGCGCTGCGCGTCGCAGTCGCCCGGATCACACTGCCCGACGTGCGAAAAGTGCACGTCCATGATCTCCTGGTAGTCCTGGCGTGGCACCTCGCGCGTTTCCCAGGCGCCCGGAGTGGCGACCGAGGGCAAATCCGCGTTGGCATCCACCAGAATCTTGGCCTTGTCCGGTGCGTTCATTGTGCGCACAAAGTGCTGGCGGTGCTGTCTGCGCCAGCCGCCGTCGCGGCTGAAACCGCCTGTGGTGCTGCCACGCCACCAGAGTTTGCTTTCCTTTTCCTCCCAGGGCATGTCGCGTTTTGCGTCGTAGGAGACTTTTCCGTACCAGTACCACGGGCTGGGATAGAGGATGTCCTGGAAGCTGCTCATTTTGCTCTGGCTGAAAATGGGCATCAGTTCGTGGACAACGTTGAAGGCGTTGGGTCGGTCGAAGAAGCCGTGTGTCTCGCCGAATGAAGGTGAGTTGCAAACGTCGGAGAAGGCTGTTTGGTTGTATACGAAGCCCATGTCGCCCATCGCGTAGGCGGTCAGGTTATCGTACGATTTGGAATCGTCCATGACTGCGCGCGCTGGGCTGTCGGGCGAGCACGAAAGCTTTGAAGGTATCCAGACAGGCTGGTGGGCGAAGACATTAAAGCGCGTGGTCTTGACCTCGGCGATGCGTTTGCCGTTGTTCATGTCTTTGGGTCGCGGCGAGAATGCGTTGTTGGGTGCAGTGTTGCCAAAGGCTGCCGGCATGCTCTCACTTTTGGCGGTCGCAATGAACTTGGAGAGTACGTCATGGGGTACAACCACTCGTGGCTCGTCGTGGATGTTGAAAGCCAGGTCCATGTCTGGCAAGTATTGGATGAACTTCTCCATCATACCAATCGTGGCTTCCTGTTGCCACTCTTGGCCGTTCTCGATATGCACAGCCTTGCCGTCGCGAATGAGCAGACCGATCAAATTGTTCGGCCCAAAACCCAGAGCTTCCTTCACCCGACCTCGGATAGTGGCAGGTGACAGGGCCCAGAACGGTAAGAGCGAGTGATAGATGGAGTCATATTCATCAATGAGCTGCACGTTCCTCTCCTTTGCAAAGGCGAACCACTTGTCGAAGTGTGGCGGTGGAGGGACCTGGTAGCGTCGTCGATACTCTGCGACTGCCGCTTCCAGAGTCTGAGATTGAGATCCGAGTGTCTGCATCCAGGACTTCTCAGAAGATCGTATCAACTGATCTACGGGGTGTGAATTCGTGTCTGTGTACTGCAATGGTTGCAGAGGCTTCGTGGCTGGGCCCATTGGTACTCCATCTGTTGGACCTGCCCTCATACTAGAAGTGATGTTGTATGCTAGAGGCTCCCTCATATGCAGCACTGCCAATGCTACGAGTGATAGGAGTGCGACCAGAGTAAGCATCTTGGAAATACGAATCATCTTTCTCGACCCAAAGGTATCCGTCTCGTCGAGAAAGACGAATGTAGAGCCGGCGGCAAGAAGCGCAAACCAAAGCCGACCGACGGAAAAGGCGAGAATTAGCTGTGAAGTGATGGCAGCGAAGAGTGGGACGAGGCTCGTTGGGAGTGCACCTTGCCTAGTGACCTGTAATGGATTGCATATTAGCAAGATGCAGACACTGAAGAAGGTGAGTTCGTGGAAGAAGGAGAAGACCAAGGAGAAGAAGGTGCGGTGGAGGCAAGGCAAGGCAAGCCGGCATTAGCGGCGTGAAAAGGCAGACTTACCATCAGCAAAAGCGAATAATACATGAGCATGTGCGCGAGTAAGACAGCGATAGTAACCGCAAAACCAAGGTAGCCATGTCGAGATACCCAATTGCCGCTGATGGAGTGGCCTGCGTATGCATTGTACACCAGCCCTCCAAAATGCCAGCTCTCGAGAGTTATAGAGGCCAGCAGCGTGGCGACACCAGCAGCAGCACATACATCTCGTACTACACCGGATGTGCTGTTGCCACTGTCGTTGGACTGGGAATCTTCAGGCTGCGCAAGAAAGCCATTGGCGGAATAGATCACGCTGCTTCGCGAGTTTTGCGCCAGCCACCTGGCATTGTCAACGAGCAGTATACCAGTGCCGCTAACAAGCGCATACGACAGTCCCAGGGCGATAGCAGTATTCGAGCCATAGGACGCGGATGCTGCAGCCAGCGCTGTCGCGGCCAACATAGCCAGCGACTTCTTGGAGCCCGTTGCTGAGACCGCGCTTGGTTTGTCTTGCGCATTGGGATGATCGCTGGACTCGCTCGAGGGCGAGAGAGACCCGGCGACGGCGTATATAACGACTGGGAGTAAAGCCTATATAGTCTCTCAGCCAAATGTACCTAGCCCAAACCAAACCGCCGGAGTGTTGTTCCTAACCTTGGCCCACCAGATAGCCCGCCCATCAACTGCCTTGTCGCACACTTGCGCGAGCGCAAAGAGCAAGCCCGCCGCCCATGTGTTCTTCTTTGCAGGTGTCACATCCAGCAGATTCTTCGCGCCTGTTTTGAAGGTGCAGAGAGCGCATACTGCAAGCCAGGCGAGCGCGCTGGTAAGGAGGGAGTGTTTGGTCGGGGTTCCAACGTTGGCGGCGAGAGATGCGAGGAGCAAGAGCACCGGTAGTACTAGGCGAGAGCGAGAGGATGCATCAGGCTCGAAGCGCGACAGCGGCGAGGGCATATTATCGCTGGAGCATTGTACAGCGTTGGAATGATGAGCGTTTGAAGTTACAAGTTGGATGCACGTAGCTGTTGAGTATCTTCAGTACCGTAGGTAGGCGTGAGCACGGATCCTTCGAGACGGCGAGCATCATGGATAGGTATGATGATACAAGATTGTTTTTATTGGTGCTATTTGGCTCGGAAATGTGATCAGTTTTCTACAGTAAAATCTCTGTTCCTACCTGCCTTGGATCAGTCGTGTCCGCGATCAAGATTGGCACTCCAGCTCATATGAAGAAGCAATGCAGACGTGGAGGTAAGACGGCTTGGTCTTATATGGCAGTAAAATACTTGAACCTTGCTTTCTTCATGATTAAAACTACAACGACACTGCCAACAATTCTAAGCCTCGACATCCTTCGCCTTGCGCTTCTTGCTCCTCTTCTTCTTCCTGTCGCCGTCCTTCACATTGCCATCCTCTCCCTTCTTTGTCCTCGGCTCTGCCTCCTGCGCCTGAGCACCGCCGAGCACGAACTCGAAGCCACCTTCTGGCGCATCTGGCTTGCCAAAGGTGTCCTTGCGCCACTGCCGCAGACGGCCCTTCTTCGAGAGCTTCTTTGCTTCCTTTGCCTTGCGCTCTGGGTCGCGCCACGTGGCCATCTTCTTGAGGCCGGCGAATTGGTTGAGCGCGGTATCGTCCGCGAACAGAATGTCGCGCGCACTGAGGCCGAAAGTTGTGGGAGAAGTCTCGCGGTAGCGGAAGCCAGTGACCGGTGCCTTTGAGCCGGTTGCGAGAGCTGGGTGGGCAAGTGGGAGGCTGGCGTCGACCATTTCTTCGATGGCGCGGCGCTCTTTGCGCGAGGCGCGTTTCGCTTCGGCCTTCTCCTTCAGGCGATCCTTTTTGGTCTTGCGCTTCTTGCCTTCGCCCTCTACGTCCTCCTCGTCGTCGTCACCCTCGTCCTCGGCATTAAGTGGAGCGCCGCCTTCCTCTTCATTGTCAGATGAGAGCGCATAGTTGCGGGCTTCCTCCTCGTCCTCTTTGAACTCAGGAACCAGATCCTTGATATCGATGTCGTCGTCCCACTTCGGCTTCTTGGGCTTGTTTTTCTTGCCGCCCTCCGTGCCATCCATCTCGACGTCCGAGTCCTCGCCCTCTGGCACCGCGTAGTAGTCTTCGCCGAAACGGCGCTGCATCTCCTTGTCCCACTGATCGTCCTTGAAGTCGCTCTCGATGATGTCTTGCCATTGAGCAATGTCGACGTCCTTGCCGCGCAGGCCCGCAGCTTCCTTGATCTTCTTCACCTTCTCCTCGGCCTCTTCAATCTTGAGCCTGCGCAGCCTCGCGCGGTCTTCTTCACGCTCCATCCGCTCGGCCTCCTTCTTCTCGCGTTCCTTCTCTCTGGCGGCTTTCCTGCCCTTGACCTCGTCACGCCTGACGGAGTATTTGCCTACATCACGAGCGAAGGATTGCAGCTTCTCGTTCGCGAGCGCGGGGTCCTCGAAGCGCATGTTGTAGGCTTCCTCGAAAGCGTCCGCGCGAGCATCCTCTTCGCTGTCGTCGGAGTCGAACGCGTTAGGGCCAGAGCCCTCAGTTGGGCGCCATGCTTTTGCGGCCATGAAGTTTGAGAGGTAGGTTTCCGGGTCCTTGTCGGCCGCCGCGATGTCCTCGTCCGTTAGCTTCTTCACTTTCTTGGACTTTGTGGTCGGCACGGAGTCGTGTGCACCCTTTGCTTTCGGTTTGAAGTCTTCCTCGGAGTCGGCCTCGTCCGCCATTGCGTGCATCTGCCCGACCACCTGTCGGCGGAGCGCATCCTGCTCTTGGTTGTAGGTTTGCGGAACATCCTTGTCCTCCTCGTCTCCAGTGTAGCCAGACAGAAGATTTTGGCGGTGGTAGTCTTGCAGGGTCATTGCCTTTTCCTTCTTCTCGTCCTTTTGTAAATTTTCAGGGTCAAAGTCCTTGTAGAATTTGACTTTCTCGTCGTATACCCTCGGGTCCTTGTTCTTGATTGCGTTCAGAGTTGCGAAGATTTCCTCGTCCAGATCCGCGGTGACCAGCTCAGCGTCATCGTCCTCGGACTCGTCTGTCGAGGATTCGTCCGACTCTTCCTCGGGCGCTCCCTTGCCGTATCTCGCCTCCAGTCGCTCAAGGTCGGTGCGCTTGTTGTTGTGCTCGAAACGCTTTGCGAATTCGTCGTTGATCTTGAACTCGGCCTTTGTGGAGCTCTTCTTGGGCTTGGGCAGCTTGACGCCTTCATTGTCGCTGCCCTCCGACTCGCTGTCGAACAGCAGCTTTGTGCGCTTGGCAGGACGCTCCGCCATCTTGAGCAGAGTAGTGTGGTGAGATTTGGGGTATTGTGAAGGGTGAAGCAGTATGGAGAAGTTTATTCGGCGTCGTGAAGAAGAACTTCTAGAAAATTGCGGCCTCCGGGCGGGCGATCTTTGGAAGGTTCGGCTGCGCCAAGATCGTCTCTTCTCTCGCCGAGTCGCAAAGCGAAACCGCCCTAACAAACTTTTGAACCGCACGACTAAACAACAATGTCATCCTCGGGCTCTGAGAGCGAAGATGTTCGCGACTACGAAGATGCTCGGCTCGAGAATGAGCGACCTCAGAAGCGCAGAAGGCTTTCTGCAGACGCCGAAGATCTGGACGCAGAAGAATTCAAGCCGGCGCCCATAACCGATTCTACAGTCTCGAGGATCAAGGCCAAAAAGGAAAAGACTGCGCCTGAAACAGCACCAAGGCAACAGGATGCACCCAAGCTCGATGAATCGGCTACTGCCTCTATCGTCGCCGCCACTGAGAAGGACGAGACGGCCACTTTTGCCACACTCGGTGTCGACCCATGGCTGATAAAATCCTTGTCCAACATGGCCATCCACCGACCGACTAGGATTCAGAAGGCTTCCATCCCCGAGATTCTTGCGGGTCGAGACTGTATTGGTGGTTCACGCACTGGTTCAGGAAAGACGGTGGCCTTCGCCGTGCCCATTCTGCAGCACTGGGCGAGAGATCCAATGGGCATCTTTGGTGTCATCTTAACTCCTACCCGCGAACTCGCTCTTCAGCTTTTCGAGCAATTCTCAGCTATCGGATCGAGCCAGGGAATCAAGTGCGTTCTGGTCACAGGAGGTGCAGACATGCGGACGCAAGCTCTCGATCTTGCGAAGCGTCCGCATCTCGTGATCGCCACACCCGGTCGCCTCGCGGACCACATCGAGACCTCCGGCGAAGACACCATCAAGGGCCTCCGTCGTGTCAGATATGTGGTGATGGACGAAGCCGACCGCCTCCTTGCATCCGGCAAAGGCAGCATGCTTCCAGCAGTCGAGACCTGCCTGGGCGCAATGCCCAAGGCTGCCGAACGACAAACCTGCCTCTTCACCGCGACCGTCACGCCCGAAGTCCGTGCCCTCAAGGATATCCCCCGACCCAAATCCAGGCCGCCAGTCTTTGTCTGCGAAGTCGACATCGACAAGCTTGCGATTCCAACCACCCTCCATCAAACCTACCAGCTCGTCAACGTCGTGCACAAGGAGAAATACCTGCACGTCCTACTCCTCACACCAGATAACCTCGCCAAATCCACCATCATCTTCTGCAACCGCACCAGCACAGCCAACCTGCTAGAGTACATGCTCCGTCTACTCGACCACCGCGTCACCTCGCTGCACTCTGGCCTGCAACAGGCTCAGCGTATCAACAACCTCGCACGATTCCGCGCCGGAGCAGCACGCATTCTCGTCGCCACTGATGTCGCTGCTCGTGGTCTCGACATCCCCGATGTGGGTCTTGTAATCAACTATGACCTCCCACGGGACCCGGACGACTACATCCATCGAGTCGGTCGTACTGCACGTGCCGGCAGGAAAGGTGTGAGCATCAGCATGGTCGGGCAACGTGACGTCGAGCTTGTACAGACCATTGAGACTAGAGTGGGCCGTGAGATGGAGGAGTATGTGGAGGATAAGGTGAGCGTTGAAGGCCGTGTTGTCAGGGAAGCGCTCAACATTGTTGGCGAGAAGAAGAGAGAGGCCATGCTGGGGATCGAGGAGGGCAGGGACGTGACTGGAAAGAGGCGGAGGGGTATGGAGAGGAACATTACCCGTTGATTGTAGGATATGCTATGCTCGGCCTTGTTGTTAATAAACTGTACCACATGCGAACAGGCGGACGAACTGCAGTGACTCTCAGGGGTCTCATATGGAGAATGTAAGTAAGACGCTTCGCGGACTGTGGAGCGATATGCTAATGTCGACAAAAGGCGCCTCCAGCAGTGCATTTCCGATCATCAGTTGTTCCCGCAAGGCTCTTGCACATTTGCTAGCAAGGTCCAGCTGCACACCCACCGCCGCAGGAGCGATCCAGTGTAAACAACTCGAAGGGCAACCGCAAACCCAACCCTAACCCTACTCACTATCGAGAATCAACGCAATCGGCACTGCAAGGCACCCTCCATCGATCAGAACATACCCGGTCTCTATACAATGCCAACAGATTTCTTTCTGGTGTTCCTGCTGGCATGTGTTTCACTGTTCACTCAAATCTGGTGTTAATACATCGCGTTGAAGCCATCAAGCCGAAAATCACAGCCTCTGCCTCGATGATCACCGCGACACATCCACCACATCTACGCAAGCTGAAAAGCCATCCACCATACCAGTAATTACGGACGTAAAGAAGACTGTTGATTGCTCTTGTAGCTAAGGATATCTCATTAAGTAAGGACGTAACGGGGATTGGCAATCGATCTGTTGCTCTTACGGCCGTTACCATCAACATCACGAGTCTCGTTGGTATGGCCAAGCCTGGTACTGGACGATCGCTAACTAGGTAACAGCATGATATTTTTGGGTGAGAGGAGGCGAACGTTCTTAGATCGGTTTAAAAGAAGACACTCGTCGTTGCACAACGATTGCGGATGTACCGATGTCGAAAATACGAACGCCTCGGAAGCAGACGAAGTAGTTCACCTCGATGTAAACGAATGCGCCGAATGATCCAGGTAAGTAACAACCATGTCGATACCAGTGAGTGACGATGCAGCTTGCCATCGGGGACACACAGTATAGCAAGCGCCTACCCACTCACATTATTCCCGTGGCTCGCTGAGTATATCCGATGCCCCGAAAAGGCAGCGATCAAAGGTATTCGATAGTTCTTTGGTATTAAAGTTGGAGTCACTGACGATTTGCATTGACATGGCTGATCTGATAGGTGCCCATCGAACACCCCACACCTAGGTCGACATTAGGGTTTCAAGTGATCAACGCCTAGGTTCGTCTGAACAACATCGGTGTGACCATGATCTAGATTTAAAGAAGCGAACGTCGCGATGTTTGCACTCACCTCGCCATATCACTTCTTCATTGAATCATGGCCCGGATCACCCTTACATTCCTTGCGAGCGTGCTCATGGGCATGCTTGTTCAGGCAGCGCCACAAGTATCCAAGTTCACCTTTTACGATCAACCAACTCCTCTCTCAGGACCATGTGACATCTGCGAAGGACACGATGGCATGGTGTACATCTCAAACTTCCTTGTCGACACTCTAGTCAAACTCGATCCGTCCACCGGGGAGCGGACAGAATACCAGATTCCTTACAAGAACGCACCACTGCCGAACAGTGCCTTGCCAGGTGTTGACAACCGGGCCGCACTCGCCTGTGTTGTTCGCCCGGGTAACGATGGCAAGATCTATGCTGCGACGGGAGTGAGAAATGAGCTCGCTGTTCTCGACCCTGCAACTGGCGACGTGCAGGTCTACGCACAACCACTCAACAACCCACTTGGAAATCTTGAGCCCTTCAATGACTTGTGGCCAGGCGAGACGGGAGTAAGTCGATCGATCACATCAACGACCGGTCGATACTAACATGCCAACAGATGTACTACACCCAGACCACTGGCAACCAAGTGTCCCTGTTCGATTACGAAAGCCACACATTCAAGAACTTCGACGTACCGACCCCTCTGAGTGGACCATTGGGTTGCAGGACCTCCACAGACGGCGCCTTGTGGTTCACCGAGTTCTTCGCCAATAAGATCGGCCGCTTGAACGCCACTTCAGGAACCATCACCGAATACAACCTTCCCGCCCTCGCCTTTGGCCCTGCTGTCATGCGAGTCGAAGACGGCCCTTACCTGTACTTCACCGCGCTGGTGGGCAACGGCATAGGTCGCATCAACAAGGAGACGGGGGAGTCCGAAGTGTTCACGTACCCCATTCCGGCGGCCACACCGACCGAAAACACGAAAGACAGCAAGGGTAATGTGTGGTTCTCGACCCTGCTCTCCAACACTTTGCAGTATCTCACCCCATCGACTGGAAAGTTCACGACCATCCAGCTGCCCGGTACTCTTCCACTCGTGCCAGTGCCGCCTGTCGTTGATGTTCCGGTCAACTATGGCCCGGGAAACAATATCTGGTTCGCGCAGTTCTTGACGAACAAGGTTGGAAAGTACTCGCTCGATTGATAACCACGCTTAGGGGATTGGATTCTTGGCAGTTCTTGGTGCGCTGGTGTCATTAGCATGAGTAGATCCTTAGTCGCCCATCACCGTTGAGGGCCTGAGTTGTACTCATGTGTTCTTTGTTCCCACGATGATTTTGAGGTGCCCGTATCACCAGCAGTAGATATTCGTAGCTGCCCTTTGATGCCTCGATATAATGAGTGCTCTCAATGACAATGTGCTTCTCTGTTCTCATGACGCTCCCGTATCATTAGTATCGTCAAGACTGTGCCCGGAATTCACCAGCGAGAGTTTAGTCCGTCGATGCATAGATTACCTAGACCTCTACGAGCTGATATCTCGCGCAGCGGCGACACAAAGATTACCGACTACGTTTGAGAGCGTGTGTTGTAAGTCTGGACAACTCGGCAAGTTTCATGTGGCAATACCACGCGAGCCTGCGTTAACCTTTCATGCAGGACCACTGGGACACATGCATGCGTTGGAAGCAAGGTGTACATGGCGTAGGCAAGGTGGACTCGCAAGCTTCGGCGCCCGCCACGCATGGCGGCGGAGTTTACTTCATCATTAATAGATATGCAGTGAGGAAGGACATCGAGACAGAGACGAAAGGAGACACTGGGATATGAACAGATTGTTTGGATCACTCTCGGCTGTTTTGATTTAGCAAAAAGCTAGAAATCTAAGCTAAACTCGGGTCAATCCTCTCGGTGAACCTTTTTCGGTCCACCGCGGACTGCCATCGACATCGCTTCGTGATTTTCATTACCAGAAACAAAGGAAAAGTTTTTGGCCATAATTGCTTTCAGTTCATACACACGCTACCTAAATGACCAAGGCAACGTGTGCGTCGTTTCAAGGTATCGCTCGAAAAAGAAAAGTCATGAATTGCTTCCGCAAGGTCATGAACTAATCTATTTCTTACCGGCCTTCTGGGCAGCCTTGGTGACCTTGCCGGCACCGGCCTTGTCGGACTTCTCGACGGACTGTGAAAGAGTTAGTTGGGGTTCAAGAGGCAGTCAGGATGGATGGTGGGTACGAACCTTGATGACACCGACGGCGACGGTCTGGCGCATGTCACGGACGGCGAAGCGACCAAGAGGGGGGTAGTCGGTGAAGGCCTCAACGCACATGGGCTTGGAGGGAACCATCTTGACGATGGCGGCGTCACCAGACTTGATGAACTTGGGGCCAGACTCGATGGACTTGCCGGAACGGCGGTCGATCTTCTCGAGGAGCTCAGAGAACTTGCAGGCAATGTGAGCGGTGTGGCAGTCGAGGACGGGCGCGTAACCAGCGCCGACCTGACCGGGGTGGTTGAGGACAATGACCTGGGCGTTGAAGCTGTCGCAGCCCTTGGGGGGGTCAGTCTTGGAGTCACCGGCAACGTTGCCACGACGAATCTCCTTGACGGAGACGTTCTTGACGTTGAAGCCGACGTTGTCACCGGGCAGACCCTCGGGGAGCTGCTCGTGGTGCATCTCGACGGACTTGACTTCAGTGGTGACACCAGCGGGGGCGAAGGTGACGACCATGCCGGCCTTGATCACACCGGTCTCGACACGACCGACGGGAACCGTGCCAATACCACCGATCTTGTAGACATCCTGGAGAGGAAGACGGAGGGGCTTGTCGGTGGGACGGCTGGGGGGGTCGATGGCGTCAATGGCCTCGAGGAGGGTCTTGCCGGTGACCTTGGACTTGGTCTCCTTCTCCCATCCCTTGTACCAGGGGCAGTTGGGGGAGTTGTCGATCATGTTGTCACCGTTGAAGCCGGAGATGGGCACGAAGGGAACGTGCTTGGGGTTGAAGCCGACCTTCTTGATGAAACCGGAGGTCTCCTTGATGATCTCCTGGTAACGGGCCTCGGACCACTTGGTGGTGTCCATCTTGTTGATGGCAACAATGAGCTGCTTGACACCAAGGGTGTAGGCGAGAAGGGCGTGCTCGCGGGTCTGACCGTCCTTAGAGATACCGGCCTCGAACTCACCAGTACCGGCGGCAATGATGAGAATGGCGCAGTCGGCCTGGGAAGTACCAGTGATCATGTTCTTGATGAAGTCACGGTGACCGGGGGCATCGATGACAGTGACGTTGTACCTGACCTCATGTTAGTCTTTGCGTGATCGAATTGTAGGTTGGTGAGGTTTGGACGTACTTGGGAGTCTCGAACTTCCAGAGGGCGATGTCAATGGTGATACCGCGCTCACGCTCGGACTTCAGCTTGTCAAGGACCCATGCGTACTTGAAGGAACCCTTGCCGAGCTCGGCGGCTTCCTGTGATGGTTTGTCAGTGGTGTGCTCTGGTAGGAGTTGGTGGCGGGCTGCCTGTCCCTCGAGAAACAATCCTCGCCAAGCCAAGTCGTCAGACCTTATCGCAGATTGCGACGAGGCGGGGTGACTTGGTGGGGCGAGGAAGGGATTGCATCGATGGGCAGACAGCGAGCCGCTGGAAGAGTGCTCACCTTCTCGAACTTCTCGATGGTACGCTTGTCAATACCACCGCACTTGTAGATCAAGTCTGTGACGATTGTGAGTCATTGTGTTCCAATATGCCAGGCGCTGGGAGGGGTAATGCTTACGACCGGTGGTGGTCGACTTGCCGGAGTCGACGTGGCCGATGACCACGACGTTGATGTGAGACTTCTCCTTACTGCAGATGTTGTCAGACTGTGCTCTTTCGATGGCGCGGTGGGCGGATGTAGGCCGTGGCGGGCGCTCGAGGATGGACGTACCCCATCTTGACGATGTGTGTGATTGACTGGTTGGTTTGGTATTACTTTTCTCTGCGGCGCTCGTCAGTTCGCTGCTCGTGGTGATGGTGTGATGGACGTCGAGGATGCGTACCAGATTCGAATGCCTAGCGATTCGAGGTATGGAGACACTGAGAGAAGAGGATGGCAAGGTAGATGAAGAATTTAACCAGCGTGCGAGGGGCAGGGCTTGGCGAAAGCGCGCGCTAAAACACTGCAGCTTGGTGGGGGCATCTGTGACGTTGGGCTGCCCGCAGCGGCTTGTGAGAGAAAAAACTTCACAGGCTTCACTCTAGGTTGCAGATTGCGGTGGCAACATGTGCAAGGTGATCCGTGTGCACGTGTAATCCCGTTTGTTTACATGCGTTCACTGGCCCTCTTCACCGAATTTTCTGGTGGCGGCCACCTGCGCGGTCGTCCAGAAGTGGGTGACCGCACGCGCTCTGGCTGACATCTGGCCTTGGTTGACTCACTCCAGCCGGTGCTGCCTCGCCACAATATTATGGAGTCGCTTGCTAGGTAAGGTATGCATGCATGTGATCTCATATACTATCGTCTTCTCTCCGCAAAATGCCTCAACCTTTCACTGGAATGCTCGTCACATGATTGCGCAGCCTGAATTGCCGGCCTTGCATATGAGATCTACGTCTGTTTTGGGATGAATACTGACTGTATATGTTCATGCATATCAGTCTTCACTCACACATGCCGACTACTACTGTCTACAGTATCCGGGCGCGCCAGTCAGACAATCACTTGTGTGAGTCAGGGTCTACATATGACATGGAACCAGGCTCACGAGCGGTCTGAAATGGAACCACAATATGTATGCGCGTTTCGTGCTCCGGCAACGGAAAATTTACACATCCTTCCAGACTCGACAGTAGTCTAGTTTCCGTTGAACCCGACTTCCTCGGATGTCTTGCATGTTGCCGGGTCTTTCGAAGGAAGATTCTTCCCTCTTTTTTTTGTCGCGCAACATCGCAAGCTTGTGTTGCTAGCACTTTGTCCCCCGATCGGGCGAGTATCAAACGTTGTCACTACTTGCGTCACTCGACGATCGTGCTACTCTATCGATAAATCGTGGCGGGGTCTGTCTCTCGAAAGGAAAAGAAAGAGAACCAGTTGTTTCGAGGTTGGGACATGAGGACTGTCTGTTGACTTTTTCATTTCTTACCACCAGCAGCTTCATCTACAGCAAATCTAGTCTGGATGCTTGTTGCCGTGAAGTCTAAGTATTCTCATGGCGTCTGCTTACCGGTCACCATCTTGTGATTGGCAGTTTGGGTTGCCGATCTTCCTCGGACCCTCCGCCTCGGCGAAAAAGAAGTTTGACCCTGGCGTGCTTGGATTCAACAACACTCTCTGTCAACATGCAGCAATTTTACTGAGAATTCTACGCCATGTTGTCCGGGAGATCTGAACCACACCCCGATGAGATCGCGGATTGTGTTCTAAACAGGTTCGATGCACTCGCGCAGAAGTTCAAGCCACGCACTCTTGCAGACGGCCGCAGGGAATGGTCTCCTCTCGCCGGCATCGTGCTGAGTAGACGTAAGTGCTGTTGCAGCTAACATGCCACCATAGCTGATCACCAGTTCGGTCCTGACAAGCCTGCTTTGCGCAGATTAGATCGACAACGCGAGATCAAGAATGACAGATTGGACTGTACTCACGCTTCCAATGAAGCTTCGGACGACAACGATGCCCAAGAGACGAAGAGCCAAACTACTGAGCTTACTTGCGCATCCCTCGCAACTGGAATGAAATGCTTGCCTGCATCCAAGGTCATCCAGGCGAACGGCAACGTATTGCATGACTGGCATGCGGAGGTACTGGCGATACGCGGATTCAACAGATGGATTCTGGAGGAGTGCGCTGCGCTCGCGGAGCAAGGTCGAGAAGGAGAAGGTGAATGGATCGACTGGACAAACGAAGATGAGCACGATGGAAAATCACCAGACTTTCCTCGGCCGCCCTTTAAGCTCAAAGCGGATGTTCGGATCCACATGTTCTGCTCGCAGGCGCCGTGCGGAGATGCGTCGATGGAGTTGACAATGGCCTCGCAGCAAGATGCTACTCCTTGGGCGAAAGCGGCACCATCTTCTAAACCGGAAGACATGCTAGGGCGTGGTCATTTCGATCGCTTGGGAGTGGTGCGCAGGAAACCAGCACGCCCAGACGCGCCGGTTACGATGAGCAAGAGCTGCTCCGACAAATTGGCATTAAAGCAAGTCACTGGACTTCTCAGCGGTACAGTGGCGAAAATGGTGCGGGTGGAAGGCTGTTACTTGAGGACACTGGTTTTGCCCGACAGCGAGACTCTGGACGATGCAGTCAGGAGAGCCTTCGGAAGAGAGGGCCGGATGAAGGCTTTGAAAGACTGGGAGGGTTCACAGGCAGGGTACGGGTTCAGACCGTTCGAAGTCCGAACGACACGGAAGAAATTTGCATACTCCGCGCAAGGTGCCGAGGCCGGCGGCAGTAATCTGTCCGCCCTGTACACGCCCGGGCGTCAGGAGATACTCGTCAACGGTGTCTTACAGGGACGGAAGCAATACGATCCACGAGGTGCAAGCTCGGCATCAAGAAGAGGGCTGTGGAGACTTGCTTTGGAGATCGCGGTGATGGTCGGAACACCAGCGATCGTGAAAACTCTCCACCAGCCAACATATGCAATGGTGAAGGAGGATGCGAGTCACGCGAGGGAGGCAGCAAAACAGACAGCGTGGGACAAGGCACTCATGGGCTGGAAACGAAACGAACGAGACGATGCCTGGAACCTTGAGGAAGTGTAGGTTCGAGACATGAAGCATCACTGTCCTGTGAATGACTGTCGCTGTCGGGCTAGAGCAACGAGGACACATTCTCGACGAACCTCAGGCACTTGCAATCCCCACTCGTGTTGTGTGTCGAGCAGGTTGCAGCGTCTGCTCTTCGATCACAGCCATGCAAGCCTCCACTGGGGTTGCGTTTGCTCCTCGCTTGGCCCGGGTGCCACACAGAAATTGCATAGTTTCACGTTGTGCAGGATCTGGCACCCGTTGCGGAAGCTTGATTCTGTGCCACCACTGCGACACGAATGGCCACTTGAGGAAGGTGCAAATTCATATCGGCATGGAGGCGAAGTCAGTTCAAAGTCTCCCGAGCATCACACGGTCGCCTACCGTGTTGGTCAATATTTTCAGTGGTCACTGTGCTCATCGCGCTGTCACACGAGGCGTTCACTACCATTTGGACCATGTGCCCGGCGAGGCACTTCAGTGTCCAGAAGAGATCCCAGTGGCAACATTGGGATAGCCGCAATAGTTTACAATCCCTACGTGCATCATGGATGTCCAACACACTTGAAGATCGATCTCGCATCGTTCAATTCCTGCTACTTGGCTTCGATTGATGAACCAGTCGTCTGCTACAGTGACTGATCCCCACGCGTCTCGATTTAACTGTTCCTGCATCTCACAATTTGGTCCATCACCTTGTTACGCCCGTAGACAGCCTGAGCTGCTACCTCCAAGCGGCTGCATTTACCCTGTAAAAAACGTGTAACTCCCGTTGTAGTAAGACAGCGAGATCTCGGCCGGGTGCGAGACGAACTGTAGAATCAATTCGTTTGTGACCACCGACAGGACATGACAGGACCGTCGCCCACATCCGAGACTATTTGCCTCCCGGCGTGTTATCGGAACAGAGTTTTTTATACTTTTTTTTTCCTTTGGCAAACATGCAAGTGGCATGACTTGTGACGTTGAATGTTGAATTTAGTGCGTACCTACCTACCTAACTGTGTAACACTGGTCACCGTCTTTAGGCGTACGCCGAAAAGATGTCATGCATGGCATTCACCGGCTGTCTGCACTTTGCCTAGAAACCGCTCTTATATATGAGTGTCGATCCACTCTCTTTTAGACAAGGATCTACACAACCACAATCAACATCATCAACTCTCTACCTAAATCCAACGTTCAGATACATATCTGAGACCCAACCTTGACAGGTACCCGTCCAACAGATCGAAACCAAGACCAATCAATACGACACTTGCAACAACACCCAAAAATGCCTCAAACCGACGCAAACCTCTGTCAGATCTGCGGCGACGCACTCTTCCACGACGACGTCTTCTCAGACCCATCCCAGCACTTCTGCATATCCGTAGATGGGCCCGCAATGAGCAGCTCGCACGTTGACAGCAGCGATCAAGTACGTCGAGTCCAGGATCATTCGATCGAAAATTACGTCGCTGACTCTTGGCCAGATCAACAAAGAAGCACCCGAAAGTACAGAGCCTACGTGCCGGAAATTGTCACTGAGGGCGGCGGATTCGGAGCGTCCGACGAAAGTCAGGCGAGTACAGCTTGAGACTTGCCGACAAGTGGGCATTGAAGGCATGTAAAGAGGAACAATGCTTTTGAAAGGGGGGGGGGGGGTTTGAAATGACGGCGATGAAGGCGTTTTGGAGTTTGCATTTTTCTCGTAAATGGGTCATATGGTGGTTATTGCATACACACGGCGCTGGGACTTTTTGGTTCGTCTATTTGAACGATTCTTTTCACTTCTACTCAACTCAACAACTCAACTAGATTCCACTCAGCTACCTCGATCTCAACTGATCCTTGTGTGAGTCCCAAAAGTTCTTGCAAAGCAGATGCATATTCATCCCCTGCACCCACCACTCCCCAAAGCTATCATCGACCTCCTCGTCAACCTTTGGCACTCGTTCCTCGCGCTTCAAACCGCACAGCGCGCAAGCATGTGGCGCCACGATACCCCCCTCGGCCGGCTTCAAGACCTTGAGAGGCATTTGTTCAGCAATTTCCGGCACGTGTGGTAGCTTCGTAGAGGTCCTGCCATTCACGCCAGCGACCGCACTGCGCAGCTTCCCAACCACAGACCTCCACTGCCGCACCGCGTCCAGAACCTCGCGGTCTTCTTTCGCGACTTCCGATTTGTCGACGCCGGCGAGTTTCATTCCGCCTTTGCCGCCTGCTGCTGCGGGTCCGATGCGCATGCCCTGGGCGAGGAATTGATCGCGCTTCCAGCGTTGTTTGCGGCCGCTGATGATGTGTGCTAAGACGACTGAGGTGCCGATGAAGCCGCGGAGGAACTGTTGAGTAGATTGATGGCCCAGGAGGTCCTGCTTTTGGTCTTGAGGGAGTTTTGTAAGGGTGTCGAAAAGTGTGCTTTGGGCGGAGGAGATCAGGGATGGGAAGATGGAGAGGAGGACGGCTGGCGGAGGGATATTGGTTGGTGGGAGTGAGGGTGCGTTGGTTGGGTCTGCCGGTGATGCGACGTTCATTGTTGATTTTGGCAAAGCTGGGATGATGGAGGTGGGCGGCGCTGCAGTTGGTGCAACGCTTTCGAAATCGTCCCATGCGTCGTCATCCTGAGGTGTTTGTTTAGACATCTGATCCGGTTTTGTCGAGATGTCATGGTTCTGTAAGCCCGCCCATTGAGAGGATGCGTCGTCCAGACCAAGGAGATCCATACCCAAGGTACCTACATTTGATTGTGCAATGGCCGATTTAGCACCGACGGGCTTGGGCGGCTCCGTGCTACCTCCTTCGAATGTACCCCATTCGTCATCGTCGTCTGCCTGATGATCGCTCAGGTTGTCCACATCGAAAAGTACATCAGCGGATTTTGCGGATGCATCGCCTGACTTGTTTGGCTGTGTCTGTGTCTGTGGCTTCTGATGGGCCGATGCATCCGCGATCAATTTCTTAGAGTACGCCATTGCAGCCTCCGGATCGTGTGCGAGATCTATGTTGAGATCGTCTGCTCCCGCATCGTAATCGCCATCATCACCATCGAAGAGCATGTCCATCCTCCCAGCAAAGGGGTGTGCTCCGATAATCTCGGCCTTATCCTTCTGTGCGGGCTTTGGCTTGAAGGGAAGATTGGATACAGTCTTCGAAGTTGTTGTCTTGGTAGACCTCGACGTCGCTGGTATCTGGATAGCTGTGGCAGGTTTTGGCTTGAACGGAAGATTTGAAACTGGCATTGGCGACGCATACGTCTTGCTCGATGGAGATGCCGAGAATGATGGTCGGGCTGACTGAGCTTGCTGTGTCTTAAAGGGCGACGAAACGGGCCTTGAAGTTCTTCGAGGTTTGTTCGGGGTTGTGGGCGCTGACCTGGGTGTTTCGAAAAATGGCATGTCCATGTTGGGCAGCGGTGAGCCCATTCGGGCTTTCAGAATGGAAGCCTGCGTCTCGGCGTCCATTGGAGAGGCATCCTCAAAATCACCGAATTCATCATCGTCTTCTCCAGTATTGACGGGGTTCGGATTGGTCACAGATTCGTCGTAGGGCTTCGCGTTGAGGATTGCTTCGAGGTTGAGGTGCTTTGGTGTGTGGCGGGCTGTCGCAGAGGATGGTTTAGCAGTCTTTTCCTCTGACCCGAACGCTGCAAACAGGTCTTGAGACATGATGCCTGTGCAGTTGTCCCAGCCAGCCAGGCAGAATGTATTGAGGTCGTGCTACGTAAGGTTGTATATCCTGACTACGCCAGTGGACGCGTGGGCTTTTGCGGTGCGGTACAGTATAGGAGGTTCGACGAGTCAAGAAAGAAAGAGTAGCACATGGACATGGACATGACAGTCATACACCAAAATAAAAAGGTGTATTTGCAGGTATCAGAGAGTCCATAGGTACGATTGTTTGCCCCCAGGAACACCAACACTCCAATAAAGTCTCCCATCTACGTGTGCTGCTATTATTGGACTGTCCCATGTGAGTTGACGTCCTCCGTGCATCGACCCTCGACCTCGACCGCATGCCCGAAGCGGCAGCCCTGTCGCCGATCGCTCTCGCTTTTCCAATGACCGCTCCTAGACTTTCACCTGCTTGCGACTCTCGATCCCATCAACCTCACCTCCCTAACTCAAGCATATGCCCTTCTCTGGCGCCAACCCGGTGCCATCTTCAGCATGCCTGAGATGTCAACTTCGCTGCGTTCTGCACCACCTGCGCTGCAAGCCTCCAACCAGTCGCCGCCCATACATCTCGCATCGCACCTTCTCGACCATCTATAGTCGCCAAGCCGTCCACGACACTGACGCAAATCCTCCCAAGGCAAAAGGAGTCTACTACAAACACATCGCCCCAAATGGACGCATCGTCGGGAAAGCCGGGCGCAAGCAACGACAAACCTCCGAGGCGTTGGCCACAAAGTCCTTAGGAGAGAGATCCGAGATCGTCGTATTCAGGGATGTCCTTGACGCACCCAAACGCAAGCCTGTTGAGGCAAAGACGCCACAAGATGGAGACTTTGGGATGGAGGGCTTAAAGGGGCTGTCATTGACTGCCGAGGAGATACAAGCAGCCATGATGGATCAAGCGCCCGATCAAGACGATGTCAACGCTTCAATCGATGCGTTGCGTCCACACGCGCCCGTTCTGGAGGTGAAGGAATTTGATCGCTTGATCAAAGAGTTGCTTGACAGCTACAACCTGCAGCAACTGTCTCGCTATCTACGACGCGCTATGGCCTCGCATCAGTCTTCCATGACGGTTGTCAGAGAACTCGAGTACAGCTTGAACAAAACCAAGGCACCACGGAAGATTTCCTTCACACGGTCCCGATGGCAGCCTGGCCGTACGCCCCTGGAAAAGCGACGCATCTCGAACATTCCTCCTCCACGGAAAACCCTGTCGACCCCCAAAGCAAGAGCTGCCGAGAGGATTGTCAGGATTGGCTGGGAGGTGACAACACAAGTGGAAGAGCAACAAGTGGGCGAGCTGGAGGTACAATTGCCGCCCTGGGCGTTGGCTCTCTTCTTTGACTTGACCTGGTGGGGAAAACCAAAATTCGAGACACTCATTGAACCACCAATGCTGCTACGGAATGCCTCGGTACGGCCTTACCGGGCCGATGGCATCATGCGCATCACCGCCCGAAGACAGGATGCGGAGGACATCGCCACTCAGCTGGAGAACAAAGTTCTGTTGATGGGCAAGCAACAGCTGTCTATCGATCACCTGGTCCGACCTCTCGGGTCTGAATCCAACGTTCCACGTGGACAAGCCTTACGGCTCTTCAGGAAGGAACAACTCGAGATGATCTCACAAAGAACACAGTCGGTGTTCATCCAGGAAAAGACCGGCGCTATTGGCATCTACAGCTTCAGACAACCCGACAGATACAACGCGCGCCGGCTCCTTCTGAGCATGTTAGATCTCTCATCTCGGAACGTCAAAGCTGTGCGCTTAGAGGCTTCTCAGTCGATGCAAAGCCAGTCAAAAGAATCATTCGCTCTCGTTCCAATTTTCCCCGATCGTGCGCTGCATTTCCGCGATCGTTCAAAGATACTGGCTCGAGTTGCGCTGCCTGAGAAGAGAAGAATACCCGCACAAGCTGCTGAAGAGGCTCAGGAACTAGCAACTGATCCTGAACATTCCGTGGAACAACGCGCTGAAGCTATGAGCCGCACTATCGAGCCATTGACTGCGATCTTCGACAATGGGTCGCAGAAAAGGGTGGCCCCTTCGGCAGAGGCGTCGAAAAGTCCGTCTTCTTACTGGGCTGGAAGACCTTTCAAGGCATCGAAAACATGGTGGATCCACTTGGGCCTCATATTACGGGAGTCAAAGCCGAGGAGTGCGGGTAATTTGCTAACGACGAAGGCGACAGCCGAAGACCAAGCCGCGAGTAAAAGTGACGACTCTGGACCATCAGTATTCCTTCGTCAAGTGCCCGGCTACGAGACTTTACTTTCCTACTTCAGACCGTACACACGCCAGGCGTCTCAAGTCGCTGAGCGAGCAGAAAGCGACCCAGATATGCCGGTGGATTTGGTCGCTCGCAAATCCACCATCGTTGCGCACTTTACACCGTCTCCCTTCACCTCACGCGGCGCCAAGGGTCTCGCAATGTTCCCACGACTCGAGCTCACCCTGCTACGAAGATTCGGGAAGGGAAACGAAGACGGGGAGCTGAAAATTGAAAGCTTACGAGGCGTTCTCGAAGAGCACGTCATCGATATTCCTTTGCCCGACCAGGCCATCGATATCCGGATGTCAAGGAAGATATCTTCCTACGCCAACTTGCCAGCTGTTCTCACGGACCCCCAAATCAGGGACTTCGTCTCTGCGCTCAACAAATCTGTCAAGGCTGGAGGATCTCTTCATGGCAATTCGTTTGTGGAGTTCACCATGCCGGGCTGGATGGCCAGGTACGACTCTGCCAGTAGAGAGCGACAGGATGCGTCTTATCCCGAGATCAGCATACCTTACCTGTTCGATCGTTTCGAGCAAATTCAGAGCACTGGATTCAGGAAGAACTTCAAGGCGCTGTTGAGATCGAAGAATAACCCTGCTATTGCACAGTTCGACGAAAGCTTTCCCCAGAGTGCTCGCCTCGAGTATAAAGAAGTCGAGGCTGGCGACATTGGCGGCGGCCATACCAACATTTCGTTCGAAGTCCGCGAATATAACCCGAAGTTCGGACCGGAGAACTATGGTGAGCCCATCCCCGTCTACAAGTCGCAGGAGGAACGGGAAATGGGCCCGTCCATGAGCGAGCTGCTCACCAACGCGTTGGCGATCGCCAATTTCGTCACTCGGGCATGTCGGGGTGAAATCAGGACTTGGAGGGGAGAATCTGGCCTTATGCGAGTCAATGATCTCGAGCGGGAAGGGGAAAAAGTGGATGAGGAGTCACATCATGAAAACGCCAGCTTTGAGACTGAGGTGGCTAGTGCTGTCGAAGAGACTGAGAGTGGAGAGACGAGCGACGAAATCTACAGCGCTGACAGAGGAACTTTCGAGGTTACCGATGAGGATGGAATTGCGAAGACGAGCGACGAGGTCCCTACGGGTGACGACGGGTCAGTCAAGGCTAGCGGAGAAGATGTCACCGCGCAGACCAGCGATGAGAACTTTGGCGCCGACACTGCTGAAGCTGTTGGGGCCGGCGAAAAGCACGAGACTGCGAATGCAAGCGCTGACGTTCCTGGCTCCGATAACGAGACGGCGAAGACCGGCGACGAAGACAGCGCAGCAGACGCCCACACTCGACCATAGTTGTGGCGAACTTGTAAATATACCACTGTAACATGTACTTTTAGATCTACATACAACAAACCCCTCCAACAGGGATTCTGACCACACTGCGGATTTCCATTTGCATTGTCACAAGACGATGCGTGGATGCTTCAGCAACGTTGCGACAACCTGTGAAACCCATGCTCGGATGTGCAGCCCAACAAGGATGTGCATGGAGGCAATCATCTTACTACACATAACCAAATTATGTCCACATGCAACTCCAGTCGCGATATGACGTCGAGTAACAAGATGGTTGAAACGCAGCCACCCAAACATTTCAACAACTACCACCGGGGCCAGCGTTAGCGCATGCGATGGATCTCGGTCGAGGGCCCTGATCTGCGATCCACGCATGCGAGGCATGCAAGCATGCAACCAAGTTAATCAAAGGTGGGAAAGCTGGCAGCAGTAGCAGGGCAAGATTGGCCAGCCAGAACGTGGTGGGCGCCAAAAAGACGTCACAAGCCCCCAGCCCGGTGGCCGTTGCGTGGGAAGTGGAGTCTGCTCGTGAAGGGTAAATAAAGCATGACGACAGCCAGCCGCCTTTTGTGGAAAACAAGAAGCCCATACCCTGATTGCGAACTATTTGGCGAAACCTTTACGAGAATGTAAGTTGTGGTCCCTCTTCCTTTTGGTCGCTGACTTTCTTATAATTGATCGTTTACTGATTCCCCCGTCCGATTAGACCTCTATACACTAAAAACACGTCGATCGATCGATCTTACTACTACACACACAATGGCCGACCAAGTCAAGAACGCAACCGGCTCTGCCACCAACAGCTGGAACAAGATGAGCGAGGACCAGAAGAAGCAGACCTTCGACTCGCTGCCGCAGGAGCAGAAGAAGGGCAAGAGCTACATGGAGTGGGTCAAGGAGGGCTACAACAACCAGTACGAGAACTGGATGCCTTGGATCGAGGACCAGTACCTCAAGTGGTTCACCAGCGACAACAAGGCCAGCTACGCTGCTAAAGGTTAGTCAGTCGCTTGATGTTCTTTTCGTCTACGAACAGATCAAGACAGCTTGAGACTCAACAACATGATGCTGACTGCACCGTGATCATCGACAGACTCCCTCGACAAGACCAAAGTCACCGGCATCGAGCCCGTCGACAAGGCCCAGGATGGCGTCAACAACCTCGTCACCGGCCAGCTCGGCCAGGGCGGCGCCCTGCAGGGCGTCGGCGACGCTTTCTCCAAGGAGGGCGTCAACCGCGCTGAGCGTGGCGGCAAAGACGACTCTGTGAGCAACGCCCCTACCAGCCCATATTTTCCAAGAAAATGAAACACCGTACTGACAAGTCTCGATACCAGGGCTCCTACGGCGTCGTCGGTAACGCAGCCAACTCCGCCGCCAGCGGTGCCAGCAGCGCCGGCAGCACCGTGACCGGTGGCCTAAAGAGCGCCGGCGGCTATGTCGGTAGCCTTTGGGGAGGCGGCAGCAAAGAGGGCGAGCAGAAGAAGTAAGGGATTTTCTCCCTGCGATGGCGACATTTGGACGGAAACTGTTTTTGTGATGATAAGCCCGATGTTTCTTTTTTTTGCCTTTGGTCGGACGGACACACAGACACAGACACAGACGAACGCACACAAGCACGATACCTGAAGAGTGTCTTTGGAGGGCTTGTAAGAACAGCTCCCAGAGTGCTCTACGATGCATGACCTTGGAGTAATTATGTAGCAAACGAGTACAATGCAACAATCGTGAAAGATCGCTTGTCACTTTGCTTCTATTTCCAGAACCGTCGTGACCATTCTGCCTGGAGCTGTCGAGTGATCTGAACCCTGTACCACCGCTGAGGGCGCCATCTGTTGCCCGGGAATCTCTTTTATGCGTTCATGTGATACCTTGGAGCTTCGAGCTCGGTTGAGCTGATGGCACCGCAGAGACTCGGTTCCTAACGACTGGCATGTGATTATCCGCAAGGTTGTAAACGAGTTTGGGTGAAATGTGTATATTGCAATGCCGTATATGTAGAATTTTATCTCTTCGCTTAAAAAATCATCACATGTAGTGAGTGTGGTATCAATGTCATCAATTTTTCGTCCCAATCCTCACGGTCCATTCTCTCCCCAGTGTTTTTCCATGCCGCTCCCTCAGTCTCAACGACGGCTATCTCTGTTCGAGTAATACTCCCGGTTACCACCATACTGAGGTGGAGGGACATCGTACGCAGAGCTATCGCTGTGGTGACGGATATGCTCCTTGTTCACCGGCTGAGATGGCTGCGACATGCGCTTGCTCCTCTTCCGCTCGCCGTATAAGATGGAAACGATGTAGAGCAAGCCCATGACGGCAGCAATGACAGCGTAAGCGATGACGCCGCTGCCCTTAGCGCCGGCCAACTGAAGACCGAGGCCACCATTGATCATCCCGAGGATGATGGCGATACGCCCGATGCCAATGTGAGCGTAGGACACGGTCGAGCGGCGGCCGTACTTTTTGAAGTATCTGTGGTGCAGGAAGCCTCCGAGCGGCTGTGCGCAGAGGATGATCAAGAGGACGATTCCGATGATGGGATGTGCGTTGGTGAGATACTGGCCATTGATGGCAATCCAGATTCCGATGCCAAAGGCGGCGATGTATACGAGGAAGGCGAGGATTTGCAAGGCGGCATGCACCCAGACAAGGCCAGTGAAGCTCGCCACTCTGATCAAGATGCCGCCAATCGGGAACAATCCAACGAATGCAAGCGAGGCCATTGCGCCGTGTGCGAGGAGCATCGTTTCACGAGACATGCCAAAAGCGCCGGAGCGACCGTTTTGAGACAGCGAGTTCGAGCTGCTGGAACCGCTTCCTGAAGCTCCTGCAGTTGGGGAAGCACCGTCCTCGCATACAGGAAGGTCGCGCTTCTCGTTGTCTCGCCATGGAGCATTAGTAGGCCAAGAGCCACCGCGACCAAAGCCTTCTACATTGCAATCGGATGCCCATGTCGGGCGAGCAGTCGGCCAGGAGGTAGAGAATTCCGTGGGCCAGGCTGTCGGGCATCCAGAAGTACCCGAGACGGAAGCAAGAGTCTTGGAAGGCGCTGGAGTGCAAGTAGCAACTGCTGAGCCCGTCGTGGCAGCCGTCGAACCGGAGCCAGAGGCAGAGTCAGAACCAGAAGAACTACTAGTACTGAGTAGAGGATTGACCTCGTTGCCGCCCTTGGCGTTGGCATAGTCCCAGGTGAACGAGCCATAGTCGCGGCCATGCTGGCTGATGCTTTCGTCAAGACTGTCGGATTTGATGGGCGATCCGGAAGCGGTGGCGTAGATCCACGATGCACTGGAGCTCGCGAAGTCTGTGTTGCCAGCGCAGCTTCCACATCGAATGTTGGCAGTCATCGTGTCGCCCTCTACACCGGAGCCTTCGAGCAGGCTGATGTCCGCAGAGGAATCGAGTTGAGGTTGGTTGTGTCCAGAGGCTGAGCGTGGGGAGACTGTCACGTTGCTTCCATCTGCCGATTGATACATGATGAACATGTTGGAACCGCTCATTCTCGAGCCTGTTCCAAGGCCGACCCATTCGTAGTTGGCGGGAGCCTTGATCTGAAGAAAGACATCTCCGCTGCCGGAGTCTGCTGTGTTTTGTGGGATGTTGATTTGATAACACACGTCGCCATTGCATTGCTGAGAGAGCTGTGCTAGGGTAGTCGAGCCTGTAGAAGATTAGTATGCTATGCTCCAATGAGAACGTGCAACGATGTGTAGTACGCACCGAGGCCCAAGGCCGCAGCCAATGTAAGAGAAGTCCTCATGATGTCGACCGTCAATGAATTGAGAAATAACCAGAAGTCGTTGTGTCTCGGATTTGGAGAACAACAATGTGGAAGGACAAAGCGATGCAAGGGATGAGGGTCCTGGCTTGATATAGCAGATGGGTTGATGGGAGCAACGAACAGCAGAGTTGCGAGATCACCTACAGTAGTAATGTATATCGGTCGAATAACCAGTCAGCCACGGCAATAATATGACATCCCGCCGCCCGAAAGGAAAAGTAGAGGCTGCACCGCTCAAGGCCAGCCATGCCAAAGCATAAGGTTAGGAGGTGCTGCTGCGCCCAGCGACCGCGGCTCAGAGACATGTGTGAGATGGGGCCCAGCGCAAGGTCGCAGATAGGTCAGCCATGGCTTATCGCATTGCAACCCGGTGTGCTCACGGCAGACGTGTGCATGCTCAGCCTGTTGAACTCGGCATTCACGAACCAACACAGCAAAATGCCGACGGACGTCTTGGAGGAGAGCCGGCAGACTACGCATGCCTCTTGGTATTCCGGCGCGGCGTGAGCAATGTCGCCAGCGTGAACGCGCGGCCTATCTTTGTTTTCGTGTTGGACCACTTGAGCAACATCTTCTGCCACGGCCAAGGTGAAGATGAAGAAGAAGATGATGATGATGATGCCACGGTCGAGAGTTCGAACCTAGCTGTCAAGGCTGTCAGGAGCACTAAGCTACTGCCAGCGACGTGGGGATGTCGTGCACCATTCGCTTTTGGGCAGAGCGTGATCTGTGCTGTCCTGTCTCGTGTTGGTCTTAGAAGGCTGAAGCATGAGGCTGGATATGCTGACACCGACTGTCATTAGTGGCTCGCGTGCTCAAGCCATTGAGAAAATCGCCGGATTCGTGTCAGTCGAGCCTCCACCATACTTACGCGGCCACCGCCTCAAAAGAAACCCCGGTATCAAGGGCTCAATATTGGCTGCGAACTATGTTCTTGTAGCGTGGAGAGAGAGAGGGCGGAAAGAAGCCTCACCATGCCACATCAATGAGACTCAAGGTTCACTTGGCAACCTTCCCGCTCGTCCTTTACTACGCGATCTGGACTCGACATCGAACGACGCTTTCACACCGCACGTCAAGTGAACTCAAACGCATGCTTCCTACTTCGACTGAGTCCGCCAGACTGCGAACTGTTGATCATGGGCTCTTAGTCCTGTCGATTTCTGCATATCTCACGCCCAGGAACCAGAATCAAAAATCAAATATATCACCTCACCACTGACTCCTGAGCAAGTCATATGCACTGTGTAGAACGCAGGCTCATCCCATGTTTGCATGCTCATCCATGTACGCACGTTACCCTGCGACCAAACCGTTCCGCAAGGTCTGTGAAAAAAAAAAGTAAAATAGACGACAGCGACCGGGGCCTCGAACACAGCCTCGCAGCCTCGAAGTCTCCATGTCTTCACCGTCAAACTTCCCTGTCCTGTATAGCAAAATGTACGCGTAGGCCCTAAGCCATCGAACAATGCAAGCCAAGATGACCACACCCGTGATCGACTCTTCCTGCTCATCGAGCATCTCGTTGTTATCGTTGAATTTCATTGACCCATCACTGCAAGCCAAGAAGATGATCGAATATTGTGTTTCGACTCGACGCGCCCCATCAGACTACTTGCCGTCATCGTCTTTGTTACCTATCACTTGATCAATGCAACCCACGAGAATCAAATTATGTTCTGATGCAGCATGCCCATCGGGCTGCCTTCTCGTTTATCGTATTCTTGTCACCCATGAGGGCCATGACACAAAACGGCCACGTGCGGGGCAGCTATCAGGTCTTACAAGCATGGTCACTACTGCACAGCCTGCGATGCTGTCTCTCGTAACCCTTAGCCAATCAAACGCCCATTGAACTGTCGAGAACTATAAGGTCGATTGTAAGCGAGCAGGACCGGCTAGATTGGCCCATGTGATATCCAAGACGGGATGATTAAGTCGATGGGTTTGGAACGGATGAGTCTTAGTCTTCACACAAAGACTTCTCGCTTACCTTCTGTCAAGAGCGTGGACGAAGATCGGCATATACAAGACGAGCACCACGGGAGAAAGGGGCCACAGTAAGTGAGAAAAAGTTTGTGTTTTTTTCTGTTCAATGTCGAGAATGACCATTTGCGGTCAGGAAAAGCAGCAAACATGATACTGAGCCTCCCGTCCGTTCAAGCATCGCCCAACATGATCTCGGAGCCTATGACGTTCCGGCTCTCATTTCCTTCAGCATATCATGGTATCCGTTTTCTTGCTCATGAAAAGCATGAGAGGTCCGCATGGACTATGCAACTCTGGGGCGACCAATTTAGGCGCCGAGGGACGGGAAGGCAGACTCGTCCTTGGTGTTGATGGCACCACCACGGGGACCGCTGCGCTGCTCGGTGCGGGCACCAGTGGGAGCACCGCCACGACCCTCGCCACGACCGCGACCACCACGGCCACGACCCTCGCCACGGCCACGTCCACCACGGCCCTCGCCACGGCCACCACGGGCACCACCACGGCCACGGTCACCAGTGTCGGGTGCGGCATAGTACTGGCCATCAAGAGCAAGGGAGTTCTTGGTCTTGGTCTCCTTGGCGCGGTGCTGCTTGGCACCGGCACCAGCGAAGTACTCCTCGTGGGCGCGCTCGACGGGCTTGCCCTCGGGGAACTTCTGGCTGGAGCCCTCGTTGGGCTTGCGGATGGCGAGGCTGTCGCCGGCAAGAGCCTGGCGCTTCTCCTTAAGGTCGGCAAGGTACTGCTCGTAGGACTTGGTGTTGTCCTCCTCGGGCTCGGGGGCGGCGTTCACACCATCGGGACCAGTAGAGGCAGCAGGGTCGGCGCTGTCGTCGTTCTTAGCTTCGGCAGCGGCGAGGTCGGCACCGGCCTTCTCGTCAGTCCACTCGGCGCTACCCTCCTGGAAGCCCCAGCCGTGACCGGCCTGCTTCTCGTGCTCACTATTGGAGTGTCAGTAACATAGTCTCTGATTGGCAAACACGATTGAGCTTACCCAATGCCAGTGTGGCTGTGACGGTCGTCGCGGACGGGCCTAGCGCCACGGGCGCCGTCACCACGGCCACCACGGCCACGGCCGCGGCCGCGCTCGGAGCGTTGGCCATCACCACGGGGCTCTGTAGCATTGTCAGCTTGGTCCACGAGGAATGAGAGAAGTGATGCATACCTCTGCGGGGACGGTCCTCGCGGGGCTTCTGGGCACCAGCTGTAAGAAATCCATATTAGCACGTGTCTTCTCTCCATGCCAACAGCCATTCTCCTTCGCACAGCAAGTCCCTCCTCTTGTCCTTCCTCGACATGCTCTCCTCCACTCGTCCTCTCGTCCAAGCTCCCAAAGAATAGCACGTACCGGCATCAGTCCTGCCACCACGAGCAGCAGCGGCCGGGCGAGGGGCGTCCTTAGCGGCTCCCTCGGCGGCGGGGTTGCGCTTTCCAGTGCGCTGGACGGGCTTGTCGATGACCTTGGTAGGGGGCTCGGGCTCCCTGTTAGGGTCGAGCTCCAGGTCGTTGCCTTTGGAGTGAGTGTCAGCGCCGGAGTCCTTTCTGTTTGGCGTCTTCATCAATGGCTCTGCGAGCTCGCAGCGCGCGGAATTGGAGGTCGGAGATGCGTACCCAGGAGCTCGTAAAGGTTCTATAGCGATAATACAGTCAGCATTGCGCAAAATGGTTGGGCCAGCAGCCAGCACCAGGCGAGGTGATGGAGTGTGGTCAATGGGCCACGGCACCGTCGCATTTGGCATGCCATGTCCCAAATCGTGTTTCCATCGTCTCGTTTGGGCGCGGCGACAGCGCTCTGGGTGGTAAACGTACTTTGCTCGCAATCTGGCTCATCTTTCCCTGCAAGTTTCACAGACACACTACGCCCATCACTCGAAGAAAGTTGTGCAGTCGGGTGGAGCGAAGAGCGCGCAGGCTGGCGGCGGGTGCACGGGCGCCCGTCCAAACGCGCGAAAAGCTGGTGCGCCAAGACAGCAGCTTGATGATGATGAAGGACGACGTCGAGTTGCCTGGCGTCTCACGCTGATGCTGCCGCGGGGTGAAAGTGAAGAGATGAGGGGAATGATGGACAGCTCTGAGAAAATTACCTACCCGTAGAAGCTTACACATGTCAATTGTTTTTCTGACGCACAGTTATCACGTTCACTGAGGAACGATAAGTTGTTCTGCCACGCGGGCGGCGACGATGCCGCGAACATGTCGGTGTGAGAAGCATCAAGTCAGCCACGACGAATATCTCAATGGACACTGACACGGGCACCTGACAGCGCAGCAATCGTACAACTGTACTCTACCGCTAAGATGCACAGTAGTTACATGTCTCATGCTGGGAATACATCGTATTGATTAAGTACACAGCTCCCACATACACTACTACTCCATAGACACTCCCAAATGGAGCAAAATCGCAACCATTCAATGCTATATACACCACAGATCAAGACTCCCATATACATCGGATCCTTTATAACGAGCGCCATCGCTCTCGATCAGTAACTTTTATGTTGAATCTCCGTCATTTCGCCGTCAAATATGCGTCCCAATATGCTTTTTTTCTGTCCCTGCTAAACCGACGCCTTTTGTGCAAGCCCACCATGGACGGCAAAGATAACCTTTTTTTTGTAATGCGCGGTAACTCCGGAAAACCCACAATCACCTGCCGCCCGCTCCCTGGTCAAAGGAATAAGAAGTTGGGTAGTGCATGCTAGCACTGAGGCCGAAAGGGTCTGCGTCTAACATTGGGTCGTTCGGGTCGATCATGTGCGGAATGGACGTATACGCGCCGCTTTCGCTTTCGCCTCCTTGTTGCTGGTGCCCTTGCGATAGGTGCTGCTGCTGCTGCTGCTCATACTGGGGCGTCATCTGTTGCTGACCAGGCGGTGGCATTTGGGCAGATTGGGCAGATTGGCTAGACTGCTGGTAGCCAAAGCCTTGGCCAGGCGTTGGGTGTGCTGAATCGTACTGCTGCGAGCTGTAGTTGCCGTGCAGGTTGTGTGAATCGAGATTGTCGGGGTCGCTGGCTTGGTCGGGATCGGCGTCGTGCTGGTCAAGCATGGAGTGCGAAGTGTTCGTGGTGTCGTATTCCTGTTCTTTACACATGTTAGTTCAATGACACAGGCCGACGTGGAGGTGCCAGGAGAACTGACCTAGCTGATCGATGTGTTTTTGGAACGGGCTGGGGTAATATGCAGATGCCGAAGTTACGGAGCTTGCAGTGCCATTGCCAGCGCTGCCGGAGCTCCCAGGCGGTTTTTGGTGTTGACCATTAGGCTGGCTGTGGTTCGGCAGTTTACTGCCGCTGGATTGATATTGTCCAGGCCGCTGAGAGCGTTGAAGGTTCGACGCATGTTGTGGAGGCTGATACATTACTGGGTTTAGCGATGACTGCTGAGAACGAGGAAATTGCGAATGCTGTCCATGAGGTTGACCGAGCATGCCTGAAGTTGGAGGGGTCATTGCGCCAGTCTGCAGAGCAATCGGGGATCGAGTCGATAGATTTGATGGAGAGGATACATGGGATGAAGGTGTTGGGCCGGCTTGAGGAGAAGTCGCATGGAAGCCCAGATCCGACTGCCCTGGTGCTAGCTTGGGAGTAAGAGCTTGCGCCGACCGCCGAGCGTGTTGTCTCTGAATCGCAGCACGCTGCAGAGGAGGCTGAGTCGACTGCATTTGAGACATGCCAGTGAGTTGCTGCATGAATCCGGGAGGGAAGGCAGGGCTGCCAGTCTTCATTTGCAGTTCGGTCTGCACATCAATACCTAGACGCTTGTCAGTAAGTGTGAATCGATTGGAGGCGCAGACTCCTAGGGGAACGTGGGTTGGAACAGGTCCCGGCGACGCTGGCAGCAGCCTGTTCAAATCAAATTTGCCCTGGAAAGGCAGACATGCTTACCTTTTTCCAGCAGGATACGCTCGAGTAAAGAATTTTTGTAGCGCAGCATCAAACACTCGTCGGCCGCAGAACGATGACTCTGTTGGAGCGTGCCCAGAGTATCTTCGTTCTGCTTGATCGTCGCCTCAAGTTGCTTGATGTACTCGGTCCGACGTTCTCTGAAGGCAGCCTGAGCCTGCCTGTTCCGTTGCTTGCGTTCCTCAGATGTTGCGTATATCTGGAAAAATGTTAGATTTTTGTTGAACGGCATGTCTCTCGGGAGACAAATCGATTAAACAGGCTGCTGCCATCGTCCCTCAGGTCTGTCCAAAGTCTATTCGAGCCCCGAGAGAGAGACAGGTCTTGAAAACTTACGGGTTTTCTTCCGCCTTTGCGCTTTTGAGGTTGAGCAGCAGGCTCTTGGACCTCGTTGCCGCCATCAGCCTCTGGAGTCGACTCCATGGAGCTGGGGGTTCCATCGCGGGCGACGTCGATCTTCGCATCGGTAGCAACATGGTCGCCGGCGTCAAGACCGGTGCTGCTGCCAGCAGCATCGTTGTCGGCCATCTGCAGGTACCCGGAGAGACAACAAAACGACAGTCGCAGTTGCCAAAGCCAGTTAGAGCGAGATCAGACTGGCCGGTCCGCAAGACAAGGCTGAGCTGGGGAAGGCGGGCGGCACGTGTGTGGGCGAGTAAAAATGTGTGTAATAATGGATTGAAAGTCGCAAGTCTGATAAGGTTGCAGTGAGCAAACGAGCAGTTAAGTGAGGTAATGGAAACGAATAAACGGCCGTGGTGGGCGAGAAAAATGCGCGTGAGCTGGGAGCGGGGTCCGGCGGACGGAGATTGATGAAGAGACTTCAAGGCCGCCTGAGCCTGGAGAAGCCGCAGAGTGCCTTGGGTGGTGGTGGTGCAGGTAAAGGTAAAATGCAGGCAGAGACGAGCGACATCAGCATCTGCGGCGTGACCAGTCCGGCGCTACCGTACTGTAGGCAACGTGCATGCTAAGACGAAGAGGGCGAGAATAAGGTAAGGATGGAAATGGGAATGGCGTGGTGGTGTCGCCTCGGCTGCCCGTGTCGTCCGTCCATGCCTCGAAGACGACGTGGACTTTCGGTGCAATTATTACTGTGGATTAACGGATTGACCCTCGTGTAGGGCCGCTGAAAGAGCACAAGGTCACGCGCTGCCGACCTCGTCACGCTTCCCGACCGTTGCAATTCCTACGTTATATCACCGACATCCATACAGCACGACTTCACTTTCGAAAGCCATGCTGCCTCTTTCTCTGCCTCCAACCTCCACTTTACTGTCTGGTATGCCTCCTTGAACATGCGCATGACGTGGCATGATGGTTCTCATTCCGCGTCTCATGTTCCTTCTGCTTTGCCGCACACAACAAGGCATTGCGACATCACCAGACCAAAAGCACGAACACAAAACTTCACGACCTCGCAAACGCCGTGCATGATGCATGAGGCGAAGGCGGAGAGGATGCAGATCTTGAAGCACGGCAGTAAAGCGATTCGCCAGCCATTACCAATGCCATGCTTTTGCTACATGAACCTAGACCACAACCAGAAGTGCTAACCTGCACCACACGCTTCTCCGCGGGTTAGTCGCTTGGCGCCTCGTCTTCAAGCTCAGAGCCGAATGTGAGACCGACGTCGACATCGCCATCACCATCGCATCGACATCGGCAGTAGGGAAATCAGAGGACTCATGCAATGTGAGTGACAAGTCAACAGCCTGTCTACATGCACTCGTGGTGCCTAACGAGTATCCGAACATGTAATGTCATGGGCCGGGATGTCACCACGGATGAATGTCAGCTTTACAGTGCAGTAGCTTAGATTGCGAGTAGGTAACAGTCATTACATATGTACTGATCCTCAACCCAGGTAAGTACGCGTTTCTACAGACTCATCAACTGCGACTGCTTTCTGCACCAGCCATACTCGACTTTGCACTTGCCTGTGAAAGTTTAACCATACAAGCAGTGACTTCCACATCGTTCGCACGTCATGCCTGGCAACTGGATCTCGAAATGGAAGAATGGAACAACTCCACGACTCTGACCGCCACGCCATCTTACTGGAACACCATCCGAGCCTTTGGAACGTAGCTCTTGCTTGCAGACGTTTCTGGCGCTCATGTTCGCCTCCGAATTCACATGACCAGTCCCTGAAGAATGGAAAGGCGACAGCCAGACTCAGAAACACCTAAACCTCTCAATCCCACACCCGTGCTCAACCATGCAGCATCACAGTGGCCACCGACCGGCATGCGACCGCTGTCAGACATTCGCGAGATCACCGAACCAAGTCTGATCGACATGGTCAATTACGCAAAGCGACATTCTGAGCAGGCATCTGCCGCCCATCAAAGGAAACCATCCCGGTCAAACTCGGTGAAGCGAGGCGGATCGATCAGTCGCAATACATCATTCAAGACTGCAGAGCCGATGGGTCAGAAGCAGCATTTGAGAACACAATCGGCAGAAAATGGTTCGTCATCGTACTCCAGCACACCGGAGCAATCGAGTTGCTACGCCATCCCGCACTCCAGTGTGCCGAAGAGGTCGTCCTCACAACTGCTTGCCCACAAAACACATAGCCGGAAGCCATCCATACGAAGCGTGCGAGGAGACATCGCGGGTGGGAATTTTTCCAAATTAATCGTCACCAATCACGGGCCTAGCAGATCTCCAGTAAAGGATGTGAGCCAAAAGCTCGATCCCGTCTCTTCAGATGTCGCTAGAAGGATGCCATCCAAGACCTTCATCCGCTCTCCAGTTCTAAAAGACGTTCTGGAATTTCCGATACACAGACACCCAAGGGTGAAGCTCGAGCTCCAAACTTCAGCACCCCTTTTCGTTGGAGGTGGCAGCATAGAGGGTCACGTGAAGATCACGGTGGATGACAATGAACGAGTCAAACACAGGCGGAGCCTCGGGGTGGCTACGGTTACAATCGACGTGGTGGGCTTCGAAGAGGTGGCCGGCAATCGCAGGGCTACCTTTCTGGCACTCGGGACCGAGCTTTTGGACGCCAACCATCCACCTCCTAGCACGATGGTTGAACCCGACAATCCATTATTGCAAGGCCAAAGGTTGTGGACTCTCAAGCCATCCTTGACGGCAATGCCGTTCATGCTGAGTCTACCCTTGGACACTGGTCCACCTCCATTCAGCTCAAAGCAAGCGAACATACGATTTCTACTGTCGGTCACTATGACAATTCGCGATGCTAGCAAGCACTATCGAGTGCGCACATCCCATGATGTATGTGTCGTGCCGACCTACGACCCTGAGAGAGCGCTCACGTCCCTCCCGAGCCCTCTGATCGCCTCCGACGAGTTATCGTTGCAGCGTTGGGGTGCCGTGGAGACACTTAACCTCACAGCTGGCTTATATCGCCAAGTCTGGGTGAGCGGCAGCAGCATCTTCGTCGACTTGCACATCTCAAACAAAACACACAGGCCTGTCAAGCGCGTGGACCTGTCTCTGGAACGCGCTGTATTGTGCTACAAGCATGCTCCTGCTGCAACCTTGGAAAAGACGTCGAGTCAAGCCCGCATCTCTGAGAGTAGCGAGCGGCTCATTCTGGCGAAGACGTCGCAAAGACATGACTGTGACGGATGGAGCGGTACTGAGGCATACACTTCGGACGCTCGAACATGTGAGCTTCAGGTGCCCAGGGGACATGCCACAGTCAAATGTGGCAAGTACTTTGAGGTACGCTATTTCCTGAACGTTGCAGCAAGCTTGTCCAATTCGAAGGTGGTCTCGGTACAACTGCCCATCATCTTGATTCACATGAACTCGCTGGACGTGCTACCAAACTCCGTTGCTCAAGTTGCCGCAGCAATCGAGGAGAAGCGACTCCACCAGCGCCAGAAGACAACTGCGCCCGATGCTCACAGGGCTCATGCACGACAACGATCTGACTCCTCGCCAGCGCGCATGACAGACATTAGTCGACGTCCGTCTTATACCCAAGGCCGGGCGTTTGCGGCGCCACGACAGCAATCACTACATCGGCGGCGAGCTGAGCAAGTGCAGATGGATGATCTGCAATACATGCTAGATGTTTCGCCTCGCAAAAACGCCCCACGCGAACACCAGCGGCCTCTCCGGCCGCTCTACATGCAAAACCACAGCAGCGCTGTCTCATTCGGCGCTCTCTTGCTTGAGAGGAAGAGCTCAACCAGCGGCAGTCTCTTTGGCAGCATCCGCTACCACACACCACCTCCCAGGAAACGGGATGCGCAGCCTCCGCGAGTGGAGATCAAACCTGACCTCGAAAACGGCGGTCTACGCGACCGACTGAGAAGGATGCAGAGTTTCGACTCTGTGCACAGCAAGAAATCGATCGCCCGCGTGCGCGCGAAGCATATCCCCCAGACGTCGCTGCTGACCGAAAACGTGCGGCCACCGCCGAGTTACCCTCCGATCGCTCGCCAGCCCAGCGACAGTGTGCGGAGGTATCACATCGCACCACATACGATTGGACTCGGCCTAGCGAGCAGCATCGAAAACTTCCGCGCGGGACCACCTCCGCCGTTCCCGCTCTTCGAAAGCATGCATCCAAACATGGCGGAGACTCGACCTGCAACCGCTTTCACCTTCCGCGAGAAGCTCGACCGGAGCCGCTTTGAATTCAAGGCCGTGAGAAGGAGAGCGAGCGGAGGTCTTCGCGGGAAAGGGAAACAGTGGCTGGAGAAGGTGAGGCAGAGAGATGGCGAAGGCGTAATGGATGGCTGGCTGTGAAGCAGCCGTCTGCCGAATAACAATAATGCAGAGTGCCAGTTGGACACACGCCGGCCAATGACGATAGAATGATAATACGAGCCCGCATGGCAAGCAGATCAAAATCCTGCTTGCTTGAAACATTTGTCATGTCTCGGAGTGCCTCCCTCTCGCTCCCCTACTGGCGAGGTTTTGTGAAATGATGCCACGCCCTCTTGCTGTGCCTCATGGCTACATGGATAATGATGCCTAATATCGGCTTGCCGTTACTATAGCACAGCTTGGCGATGAGCACGCGGAAGCCTGCCCAGGCAGTCCCACCGCCCCACGCGTCGGTGGGTTCGGCTTCCTTCTATGGAGCACAGAGCTAAATCGACAGGCGGTGGAAAGAAAGCTTCGTAAAAGCGTTGCCGGAGTTGGTGCGCAGCCAATGAGGAAAGCGCAATCGAGGAAGGTCTTCTTTGGGGAAACGCAGTGTGCAGTTGCTGCAGATAGCACCAAACTCTCGAGCAGGGCTGTCGCTGCCGCTGGGCCCTGGTCTGGGTTGGTGTCTACACCACGTTGCCATTTGGCTGGGGACTACTACCTTATTGCTTACATGTAGCAATATATGGTACCCTGGTTTGCGGTACTTGTTGTCCGGCAGTGTACTGAGGAATTGGAGCTCCAGGTATCTATCATCAGAGCCCACCGCCAACGAGCGAAACGATATAACCACACGATCCAGGGATGACTACTGGCAGAGAGAACCTAAGTAAGATGTAGAATATGACTACGTTATAGTAGTACCTACTACTGGGTAGTAGCATCAGACTCTATGCTCCATGAAAACAGCCGCGTGCCCCGTGACTGCCGGCAAGCCGGGGCTGCAATAATGCAATAAGCGCTAAGCCGCCTCTAGTTTCTGGCAGACAGGACGGAAGCCGGGATTCTTCGCTTTCACTTACAATGGCTGCGCGCCTTCCTCTCTGGGAAAGATGCAGGCGACGTCGACGGTCGAGCAGATGGATATGGCCTCGAACAGCAAACAAGGGATGCGGCACTCTCTCACCTTCTCCTCCTCCAAAAAGCCAATCGCCATATCTGAAACGCGTGGCTAGCTGCTCAGCATCCTTTCGGTCGCTCGTGCCTCTGGTGCCGCTAGTCCGTCTACTAGTCGACGTCAAAGACGCCCTAATCACTAGGTACCTGGACCGCGGAACAGGGCGTCATCGCCGGGTCACGCCGCTACTGTACTCGCTACTCGAGGGCTGCTTGCTAGCAGTGTAGAGCCTCATTTTGGACCATCGCGGCCGCTCTTCGTTCAGGCATCATCCTCGGTCCGTGATATGCGTGCACGCCCATACACTAGATCCGAGACTGGGAGGACGCTGGCCGATTTGCTATTTTACACGCATTAATAATCGGCATCCAGCAGAGCGGCCAGTGAGATGAAGCGAAAGGTTAACTCAACGAAGGAAGTCGATATGCGGCTTGGCGGGTCCTGTATAGTTAAAACATTCCTGTTGCGCTTGTGCGATCTTACCGCTCTAGTCCTGGAACACTACTACTCGATCGGCTATCGTACAGAGCGAGCGCCGTTAGCACAGTTCCCTCGATTGCATCAACGCCTACCTGATTGCTTGGCGTCTACAAGGCAAATTCGGGCTCTTTCGCTTTGTCTGGCCATTGCCTCTTGATACCGTACCGGTCCCCTAGGCTGACGAGGTCGTCAATCCCGTACGACACCCAGCTATCGCCACTCACAAGACACCACACACGAAACATGCACTCTTGAACCTTGTTGGTCGAGCCGGCAGAAACTCCGCGTCCCGTTGCAACCACCTCCTCGTAGGGCAATCGGCCGACCGAAACAGGCCGGATCTCAACACACCGCGAAGCCCTCATCGCATATATCCTCAGGGGATTCGGCTCAATTGCATCGGCTCGGTGCCAGTCCATCTATCGATTGCACGGGCAGGTCTCAAGGATTTGCCATTTGCCACCCAGTCACATTCGCCACACCGATTCAGAGAGATGCCTCGCAGCCCGCAGGAACGTGGACCGCAGGCCGGCGGAGGGCAGCAGATCATTTTCGCCCAAAATCCACCTCTGGTCATTGTAAACGAGTCCGGAAGGCACGATGAAGCGTCACGGCGAGTCGTCCGCGCACAGGCCGCTCGCGCAAGTGCTGCTCAAAGCCGTATCACCAGAGCTCGTAATCGCGACCAGCGAGAGGGGAGAGGAGAGACTCGGTCCCCTGTCGAGATACTACCGGCGGTGGCGGTCGAAATGCTATCATCAGCAGTCGAAAACGCCCCAGAGTTTTCACCACTAAGAGCTTCCGAGGGACCAAGTCAAGCACCGCTGTTATCTTGGCTCGGAAGCACCCCATGCCCTGCTGGAGCAATCGGCACAAGTCTAGCTCACGGCGCAACAGCTCTCAATGGAACTGGGACGCCATTCCGATCGTTATTCCAGGGCATGAGCACAGATGGGAGCCGACAATTGCCTTTAGCCGTTCCTCGCGGGTTTGCGACGTTAAAGCAGAGAGTCGACATATCGAGCGAATTCCTCACTCTTATCAGTCGCACGGCTTGCTTCGATTTCGGCAGTCCTGGTGTGGAATCCAGACTTCATCAATTGATCCTCGACTTGATCTTGTCATCCGCAGGCGCAGCGTTGAGTGGTCTCGCCATTCCGGGCCACGCAATCCAAGGCCATCTCCGGATCGCATGCACTTGTCTGACCATCTTCCAAGGCCAACGAGCCGACGGCAAGATTTTTGCCGAGGATCCCAAATACAACGCCGGCCTTATGGCTGCTTGGTCCGAAGTCACCATGATGGATCATGGCGTTTTGACGGAGCCGAAGACGGCGCAGGCATCGATCTGGGCCATCATAATCATCAGTGTGACCACGGGTGCAGGCGCCGCGGCCAAGATCTTCCATCAGCTGTTGCATACCTTGTTCCAGGACTTGAACGTCCAGGCGTGGGAGCACGTTCGCAGCATCCTCCTGGAGTTTATTTTCCCGGTCAGTTTCCTGGACGAGCCTTGCAAACGTTTCTTCCATGGTCTCCAGGATCTCCGTATTGGTCTCGGTTGATTGACTTCCATGATCTTGGCGAAACGTATTACATCTCGTGACCGACAAGTCGCTCCATTGCCTGACCGATGACGACCACGCCAATTGAGCTTTGCTTTGAGGCCAGGGACCCACTGCGGTTGCTTCAAGTCTCGATGGCTAGTATGTTGTCTTACACAGTCATTGCTGCCGGTACCACCACATGGGTTTCGTTTCTAGACAGAGACTGCTTGCAGCCCACAGACGTCGGAGGAAAATCTGTCAGGAGCCTTGGTGACCATCCATTCAGGAGTCCTTGCAGGATCACGCCTCAGCCAAATTGTCGATCAGTTTTCGACAGCGAGAGTGAGCATGCGTCCAGAGATTTCGCAGAAAGTATGCAAGGCTTGTAAGGAGGTAATCTGGGTCCGCGTCAGTCTCGTAATGCCGGAAAAGGGTCTTCTGGAAATACCCTGCGACACAAACGGCGAGAACAACGCCAAAAGAAACCAGATTTTCCTTCACCGAAGCGTTACACGTCGCCGCAAGTCCTCGAGGAGTGGGACGCAATTGCGTCTTTGCATCGAAATGGCAGTTACTCCATTCAGTGGCTTCCTCTGTGTGGAAAAACGCTGTTGAGAAGACATCTTGCAGAGAGGCCGAAATGGAGGTACGCGTAAGGAGCAAGTCTGAGCAGAGAAACGACACCAAGATACCTACACCCTTCCACAAGCGAAATTCCCGTGTATTGCTGGCTCCCGGACTTCGCAGTGGTTGTACAAGCCATTGCATTTGCTCAAAGCGGTTTGGCGCCCTCCTCCGAATCCTTGTCCTGCATCGCAGTCCTGCATCGCATCTACATATACATGTACACAATATATCATGCAGTCAGATTCTTAGCGACTTGAGATTT
>Ga0265780_10000531_pt1 | contig 58832 bp, 58 predicted proteins | sample P1T30metagenome_FD_192432 | JGI IMG/M metagenome (GOLD analysis project Ga0265780, IMG submission 192432) | Plant litter microbial communities from East Loma Ridge, Irvine, California - P1 T30 | ecosystem: Environmental > Terrestrial > Plant litter > Unclassified | place: USA: California... | reverse complement strand
TCGTGGTGGCCGACGAAGCCCGAGATCACGTTCAGCATGGTGGTCTTGCCGCTGCCGGTGCCGCCCGAGATCAGGATGTTGATCTTGGCGCGGCCCAGGCCCTGCAGCACCTCGGCCATCTCGGCCGTCATGCTGCCGTAGGAGACCAGGTCGGCCAGGCGCAGCGGATCGGCGGAAAAACGGCGGATCGACATCACCGGGCCGTCCAGCGCCAGCGGCGGGATGATCGCGTTCACGCGCGAGCCGTCGGGCAGGCGCGCGTCGACCATCGGGCTCGATTCGTCGACGCGGCGGCCCACGCCCGAGACGATCTTGTCGATGATCTTCATCAGGTGGGCGTCGTCGTTGAAGGTGACGTCGGTCAGTTCCAGGCGGCCGCGCCGCTCGACGTAGACCTGCTTGTGGCCGTTGACCAGGATGTCGGACACGGTCGGGTCTTCCAGCAGCGGTTCCAGCGGGCCGAAGCCCAGCATCTCGTTCTGGATGTCGCGCGTCAGCGTCTTGCGCTCGATGTCGTTGATGACGACCATCTCCTCCTCGAGCAGGCGCTCGACCAGCAGGCGCAGTTCCTGGCGCACCTGCTCGGGGGAGAGGCGCTGCATGCTCTCCAGGTCGACGCGGTCGAGCAGCGCCTCGTGGATGCGGCCCTTGAGCTGGTGGTAGGCGCGGTTGTCGATCGGGCCGCGGGTGGCGCTCGGGCGCGGCGCGCTGCTGCCGATGCGGTCGCGCAGGGAAATGATGGGGTTGTTCATAGGGGCTGGCTCCGGATTCAGGCGGCGCGGCGGCCGAACAGGCGGCCCACCAGGCTGGTTTGCGGCTGCGGCGCGGCTTCGCCGCCCAGTTCGCGCGCCATCGCCTGCAGCGCGGCGGACAGCGGGCTGTCGGGCGCCAGGCGCGTGACCGGCACGCCCTGGTTGACCGACTTGGCGGCGGCATCGTAATGGTTCGGCATGGTGCGCCGGATGCTCGTGTCGAAGGCTTCCTCGAGGTCCTTCAGGCGGATGTCGCCGTTCTTGTCGTGGCGATTGATGATCAGCTCGACCTTGTCCTTGTCGTACTCGAGGTTGCGGAATACCGTCAGCAGGCGCTTGCCGTCGCGGATGTAGGGCAGCGTCATCTGCAGCACCGGGAAGATGGTGTCGGCATGGTCCAGCGCGCGGATGCTGACCGGGTCCAGGCTGCGGCCGACGTCGAGCACGATGAAGTCGTAGTGGCGGCGCGCCAGCTTGACGATGGCGTCGATGTGCTCGGGCTTCACGTCGCTGGCGTGGGCCGGGTCCGAGGGCGCGGCCAGGATGCCGTAGTTGGGCAGCACGCTGACCATGCTCGAGGCCAGGAAGGACGGGTCGAGGCGGTGGATCTGGCCGGCGACGTCGGACAGCGTGGCCAGCGGCTTGGTGTCCGAGACGAACAGCGAGGCATCGCCGAACTGCAGGTTCATGTCGATCAGGGCGACGCGCTTCTTGCCGCTCGCGGCCAGCGCATAGGCCAGGTTGGTGGCCAGGAAGGTCGAGCCGCTGCCGCCCTTGCAGGAGATGAAGGCGAGCACCTTGCCCTGGGTCGCGCCCTGGCTGCCGAGTTTTTCGGCGGCGCGGTCGAGCGCCTGCGCCAGCGCGGCGGCGCCGGGCGTGGCCGGCAGCACTTCGCGCACGCCGGCGCGCATGGCGCGCAGCAGGAAGTCCTGCGACAGGTCGCTTGAGAGCACGATGAAGCCCAGGCGCGGGTACAGGTGGCCGAAGCGCTCCAGCTGCTCCAGGTCCCCTTCTTCCGCGCGCGGCTGGTCGACGATCAGGACGTCGGGCACGGACTCGCTGGCCAGCAGCGTGAGCTGGTCCGGCGTGCCGGCGATCATGTCGACTTCGTCCGAGCCCGAACGCGTGCGCAACTGGCGCGACAGTTCGATCAAGTGGCGGTCGTCGCGCGACAGGATGGCGATCTTCATGAGGCGTCCTTTACTTGTGGCTGCCGACCAGCGGGCTGTCGCCCTGCGGCAGCGGCACCACGTAGGATTGCTTGTAATTGGCGTAGGCGGCCACGGCGCTAACGCCATCGCTGCCCTGCGGTCCGGTGCGAGGTTGCGGCGGGATGACCTGGCCGGCCATGGCGGCGCGCACGCTGGCGCCGTCGGCGGTCGGGCCGTCGGTGGCGCAACCGCTGAACAGCGTTGCGAGGGCCAGCAGGCCGATGGTGGTGCGGATCGTGATCATTTCTGCTCCTTCGATGCTGCCTGCGTGCCTTCGTGCATCCCGCCAATCAGGAATTCGGCGCGGCTCGGCGGCACGTAACCATCGGTCGGCAGGCGCGGCGTGGCCGGCAGCGGCTTGGCCAGGTGCGGCGTCACCACGAACACCAGCTCGGTGCGGTCGTTCTGGAATTCGCTGCTGCGGAACAGCGTGCCCAGCACCGGCAGGTCGCCCAGGAAGGGGAAGCGCTGGATGTCGCTGGTCACGTTGTTGCGGATCAGGCCACCGATGGCGAAGCTCTCGCCGTCCTGCAGCTGCACGGTGGTCGCCGCACGGCGGGTGGTGAACGAGGGCAGGATCACCGAGTTGTTCGAGGAACCGTTGGTGCTGATGCCGATGCCGTCGCGGTTCAGTTCCGACACTTCCGGCGCCACGCGCAGGTTGATGCGCCCGCCCGCCAGCACGGTCGGCATGAACTTCACGGCCACGCCGTATTCCTTTTCTTCCAGCGTGATGTTGCTGGCGCCCGACGTGCTGGTCTGCGCCACCGGGATGAAGATCTTGCCGCCGGCGAGGAAGCTGGCTTCCTGGCCGCTGACCGCCATCACGGTCGGTTCGGCCAGGATCTTGACCAGGCCGTCGTGCTTCTGGCCGTCGACCGTCAGCGAGGTCGCGCCATGCACCGCGCTGATGGCGCTGTCGGCGCCGCTCAGCAGGTTCGAGATCAGGCCGTAGGTGACCCCGCCCTGCTTGCGCGTGTAGCCGGCCTTGGCGCCGAGCTGGTCGACCAGCGACTTCGAGACTTCGGCGATCTTCACTTCGAGCATGACCTGCTGGGGCGCGGCCACGCTCAGCATGTTCAGCACTTTCTGCGAGCTGCCCGTTGGAGTAGCCGCGGCGGCCGGTGCGCCCAGGCCATTCGGCGACGGGCTGCCGGCCAGGATGCCGGCGCCGGCCGCCGGCGCACCGCCCTCCTGGAAGGCGGTCGCCAGTTCCACCACCTGGCTGGCCACCATGGAGTCGCTGACCATGCCCGACAGGACCAGCGTGTTGCCGGTGCTGCCGATGCGGATGTCTTTCTCCTGCGGGAACAGGGTGTCGAACTGGGCGCGCAGGGCCGCGGTGTCCAGGCCCACGGCCAGGTCGAACACGGTCGACTGGCCGTCGCGGCCGGACACGATCAAATTGGTCGTGCCGACGCTGCGCGCGACGATGACGACTTCGTTCGCGTTCGGCACCACCACGTTGGCCACTTCCGGCGCGCCCACGGTCACTTGCGCGGCCGGCGTGCAGAAGCGCTTGAGCAGCGATTTGCCGCGCACCAGTTCCAGGCGCTGCGGCGCGCTGCCGTGCAGGTCGATGCAGCCGGCGGCCGCGGCGGCCGGCGCGGTGGCGGCCTGACTGGCGCCAGTAGCAGCGATGAGCGCGCAGGCCAGCAAGGTCTTGTTGTTCAGCAGGGTCATGATACGGTCTTCAATGGAAAGCTTGCGGGGCGGCGTCCAGGCCGCGGATCACGAGCACGCCGTCGTTGCGGGGTGCGGGGCGTGCATGGACGGGCGCCGGTGCGGCGGCGGGGACGGCCGCCGGCATGCGCGGCGGCGGCACGTCGGCCGACGACGCGGCCACTGGTACCGGCTTCGGTTCCGGCAAGCCGAGCACCGATTCGCGCGTGGCGCCCGCCGTGTTGGCCGGCTGCGGATCGACCTGGTTGCGCAGCACCAGCGACAGCGTGCCGATCGAGCGCGCCAGGTCGAGCTTTTCGACCTGGTCCGGGGTCAGTTCCAGCGTGACGGCGTTGACGGCCTTGGGCTTGGTGTCGTCGCGGCTGGACTCTTCGCCGGCGGCCAGCACCAGGATGCGTTCCAGGACGATCTTCGAGATCGGCTGCTGGCGCGCACCGTTGTCGGCCGCCTGCGCTTGCAGATTCACCAGGATGTCGACGTAGTTGCCCGGCAGCGCGAAGCCGGCCACGCCGACCACGTCGTTGACGCGCACCGTCATCGCGCGCTTCCCGGCGGCGACCACGGCGGACATGCCACCGGTGGTGCCGGGCGCCGCCAGCTTCGATTCCAGCACCGGCTCGCCGCGCTGGATGGCGGTGCGCGCCACGCGGCCTTCAAGCTGCTTGATGTCGGTGACGGCGCCCGGCGGCAGCGCGCCCGACGGCCACTCGGCCAGTTCCAGCCCGGCGGCCTGCAGGCGTGCGCCCTGGCCGATGTCGGCACCCGCCACCACCACGCGGGTGCCGGCCGGACCCTGTTCGCTCATCCACCTGGCCGCGACCAGCACGGCGGCCAGCGCCAGGAACAGGGCCACGCCGATGATCAGGAATGCTCTCGAATTGCGCATCTGTGTTTCTCCAACCTTGAATTCTTGGGCTTACAAAGGCAGTGCGCCGTGCGTGCGCAGCCACAGCACGCAGGCCACGCTGGCGACGGCGATCGCCACCGCGTAAGGCAGGCGGCCCGACGCCGCCGCGGGGGCCGGGACCGGCGCCGCCACCCCGGCCAGCGCGCTCAATCCGGTGTGCGCGACCATCTGGCCAGCGTTCGCGACCAACTGGCGCAGCTTGCGCTGGCGCGCCGCCACCACCAGCGCCAGCACGCCGCCGGCGAGCAGCGTGGCCAGCGTCAGCGCCAGGACCTGGCCGGCGCCGACAAAGGCACCCGCCATCGCCAGCATCTTGACGTCGCCCGCACCCATCAGGCGCAGCGCGTACAGTGGCATCAGGAAGGCCAGGCCCAGGGCCAGGCCGCCCAGGCCGGACGCGAGTCCGAGTCCACCCATCGGCGTGCCAATCGATGCGCAAAACAGCCCCATCCCCGCCGGTAGAAAAGCGTGCAGCGCCAGCGCCGCCAGCATGCCGGGGAACACCACGGCGTTCGGGATGCGGCGCGCGCGCAGGTCGTGCCGGACGCAGGCGGCCAACAGCGCGAGGAAGACGAGGGTGGGAATGAATGACAAGGGAGACTCCGACCGTGCAAAAAAAATGATCCGGAACAGCAGGGGGAACCGTTCCGGATCAGGCGCGCCATGGCGAGCGCGCCGGAAACTGCGATTACGAAACCTTGATGGTGTTCGCCAGCTTGGTGAAGACGCCGCTGACGTTGGTGCCCAGCAGGGTCACGGCGGTGATGATGACGCCGGCCACCAGGGCTGCGATCAGTGCGTACTCGATTGCGGTGACGCCGTCTTCTTCCTTGATGAAGTTTTTGATGAAGTTCATGATGATTTCCTTTGGATAAATTTGAGTAATTTGATTGCTCGGTTTATGCGCTCGTCCATGCGGCCAGGGCCGCTATCAGACTGACGACTGCGATCAGGGCGAAGAGAACGACGTACGGCGTAGCCGGGCTGGCACTGCGTTCGTACTGCTTTTCCGGATTCTCGTCCGGGTTGTGGTCCGTTCCGTACACGTTCGCTCCTGTCCTTTGCACCGCACCGCATGGTCCGTAGCGCAGCGCATGGATAGAATCTTACGGGTTTTGCGGGTTCCATCACATCCGGCAAATATCACTTTTTATCTAGGACCTGGCGCCATCCGGACCGGGACAAAAGTACCGGGCCCTCATCCCAGCGCGTGCTTCGTGGCGTAGACGTAGAGTTCGAGCCGGTTGGCCACGCCCAGCTTCTGGTAGATCGTGGTCAGGTGGTTGCGCAGGGTGCGCTCGGAAATGAAGATGCGGTCTGCCAGTTCCTTGTTCATCGCGCCCTGCCCCTGCACGATCAGCTTGACGATGTCGCGCTCGCGCGCGGTCAGCGTGGCGATGCGCCGGGCTTCCGGATTGGCGGCCGGCGGCGGCGCCACCAGCTGGCCGAGCAGCGCCTGCATCAGCGACTGGTCGAGCCACAGTTCGCCGCCATGCACCTTGCGGATCGCCGCCAGCACGTCCTCGGTCGGCGCTTCCTTGCTGACCACGCCGCGCGCGCCCAGCTTGACGGCGCCGGCCAGCGTGGCCTGGTCGCGGTTGGCGCTCAGGATCACGGCGCGCGTTGTGACGTTGGCCAGCAGCGTGGGGAGGATCTCGAGCGAACTGGAACCCTTCAGGTCGAGGTCGAGCAGGACGATGTCGGGCACCAGTTCCGCGCACAGCGCGGTGGCGGTTGCGGGATCGCTGGCGCTGCCGGCCAGCGTGAACGCGGGCGCTTCGGCCTGGATCAGGCGTTCCAGGCCCCACAGCATGGTCTTGTGGTCGTCGACCAGCAGGATGCGGATGGTCATGCTTCCTCCGTATTGGTATTGGTATCGGGATTCAGATGGGCAGGCGGATGCGCAGCCGGGTGTGCTCGCCGTCGGCGTCCACGGCCAGCAGGCCGCCGAGCGCCTGCACCCGCTCAGCGATCGAGCGCGGCTCGAAGGGGGCGCAGGCGCCCGGCTCGCAGGGGTTGACGATGTCGATCGCCAGCTGGCCCGCTTCCTCGGCCAGCACCACGCGCGCGCTGCGCGCCCGCGTGTGCTTGCAGATGTTGTTCACGCCTTCGGTGACGACCTGGAACACCTCGGCCGCCATGCGATCGCTGATGGCCGGCGCGGCGCCCGCCTCCAGCGCCACGTCGACGTCGTAGAAGGATCGCACCTGGTTCAGCTGGCGGCGCAGCGCGATCAGCAGTTCCGGCTCCTGCTGGCGCCCGTTGCGGAAGCGCTGGGCGAACTGGCGCATGTCGCCGATGGTGTCGCCGCACATCGCCAGCAGGCGGTCCAGGTCGGCCGCCACGGCGTTGTCGTCGCCGGCCTGGCTGCGGATCGCCGCCACCGCGTGGCGCAGGCCGATGTAGGGCTGGATGGTGCTGTCGTGCAGGTCGCGCGCGATGGTCTGGCGCTCGCGGAAGGCGGCGTCCGAGGCCAGGCGGTCGAGCAGGTCGATGGTCTCGATGACCGGGAAGGCCTGCTGCACGATGTGGTTCAGGAAGCTGGCGTCGGCGCGCTGCAGGCGCTGGGCGCAAGTGATGAAGATGCGGCCCGTGCCCTTGCGCAGCGGCAGGGCCGCGCTGATGAAGCAGCCGGTGTCGAACAGGTCGGCGATGGCGGCGCAGCTGTCCGCATCGATGCGGCGCCAGCCCTGTGCGCCGGACGCCGTCTGTGCGGGTAACTGGGCCGCGCGCTTGCCGTTGAAGACGACCGTGCCGCCCAGCGCCAGCAGCGGCTGCACCGCCGCCTCGGCCGTGCGGCTGCGGCTGCCCGCGCGGCCGCGCTTCGGGTGGTGCACGATGTTGATCATCCATTCGCCGGCGCCGTCCTGCATCAGCAGCACGCAGCTGTCGCCGCCGTAGAAGCGCAGCAGCTTTTCCATCAGCGAGTCCAGCGTGTGCTGCACGCCGAAGCGCGGGTTCGACAGGCGGCTGACGTCGCGCAGCAGCGCCAGGCGGCGGCGCTGGTCGACCGCCAGACCGCCCCAGAACGCGATCATGTAGCCCAGCGCCAGCACGAAGGTCGCGCGCAGCAGCATCAGGTGCGGCGCGTGTCCGCCCGGCGCGGCCAGCACCGCCAGCGTCACCACCACGGCCGAGCCCAGCGTCAGGCGCGCGCCGGCGTCGAAACCGTGGCGGAACGAGGCGGCCAGGATGGCGAAGAAGAAGAACGAGAAGAAGGGGCTCGGCAGGCCGGCGCTGGCGTGGATCATCAGGCCGTACCAGCCGATGTCGACCCAGTACATGGTGGGGCCGTGCCAGAAGCAGGCGCGCAGGCGCGCCATGCCCAGCAGGACCAGGCTGTGCACGACGTAGGCGACGAACACCAGCCAGGCCCAGTGGCCGGGCGGGACCGCGCCGCCCAGGCCGATGAACAGGGTCAGCAGCGCGGAGACGGCCAGCAGCAGGCGCATGCCGAACACCATCCAGGCCTCGGCGCCGGGCAAGGCGGAAGGCAGGGCGGCGGGCATGGTGCGCGACGGGGTGGCGCCAAGGCCGGGGATGGCGGAGATGAGGGTTTGGTACCAATTCATGTTGTGCGAGGCCGACACCGGGACAAAATTCACTCTCGAATACATCACAGCAATTTATGTTGCCGTGTAGAATCAGCAAAATCTTACACCATTCCGCAGCAGAATCCGATAAAAATGATACCCAGACATCCCCGGCGTCAGTCCGGCGCGACAATCGTCGAGATGGCCATCATTGCGCCGGTGTTCCTGCTGATCCTGCTGGCGCTGGTCGAATTCAGCCTGATGTTCTTTTCCACGCTGACCATGCAGTTCGCGGTGCGCGAAGGCGCCCGCTATGCGGTCACCGGCCAGAGCGACCGCGATCCGAACAGCGCCAGCCAGCAGCGCTACGCCGCCGTCATCCAGAGCATCCGCGACAATTCGCTGGGCATGTACGACAAGCTCTCGCCCGTCATTTCGGTCAACGGAACGGCGTACTCGAGCAGCAGCTACAGCAACGGCATGTTCGGCACCCCGGGCAGCATCGTGGTGCTGCGGGTCGACTGCGACTGGGTGGTGACGACGCCGCTGCTGTCCAGCTTCTTCACGAACGGCAAATACCACTTCGCGGTGGCCGCCACCATGCGCAACGAGTACTTCCCATGACTGTACGCTTTCCGTCACGGCGCCAGCGCGGCGTTGCGGCCGTCGAGTTCGCGCTGCTGCTGCCGCTCCTGCTGCTGCTCCTGTTCGGCATGGTCGACGCCGCCCGGGCGCTGCAGGCCAGCATCATCATCGCCAACGTCAGCCGCGAAGGCGCCAACCTTGTCTCGCGCGGCGCCACCCAGCTCGAGACCGGCCACCAGGACATCATCTACGCGCTGATGGCCAGCACGCCGCCGCTGAACGTCAACGCGCGCGGCATGGTCTACATCACGCGCGTGATGGGCGTGGCCGGCAACGGCAATACGCGCAGCGTGGTGCTCGACCAGTACCGCTGGGACGACCCCGCGCGCGGCCTCGGCTACCGCGCCAGCGGCTACCTGCCGGCCAGCCGCGTCTACAACTGCGCGGCCTGGAACGCCGGCACCTGCGCCGGCATCAGCAGCAGCGCGCGGCCCACGGTCGCCACCATGAGCGGCAAGCTGGACGACGGCGAAGTCGTGGTCGTGGTCGAGACCTTCTACCGCTACGACATGCTGACGGCCGGTTATTCCTTCGGCACCATGAGCCTGCCCACGATCGGGCCCGACCTGTATTCGATGACGATTTTCTGAACATGCATCCCACTCTCCCGAAGCGCCAGCAGGGCGCCGTCGCCATCATGGCCGCCATCGGCATGCTGGTGCTGCTGGCGGTGGTCGGCCTGGTGGTCGACGGCGGCCTCGCTTACCTGGTCAGGACGCGCCTGGACGCGGCGGTCGACGCGGCGGCGCTGGCCGGCGCCCGCGCCGTCACCGACGGCGACACCCAGGCGGCGCAGATCGCCAGCGCCCAGGCCGCCGCCGGAGACTTCTTCACGGCCAACATCGCATCCGGCTACATGCTGTCCCAGCCGCAGCTGCTGAGTACCAACGTCACCTTCAACGGCGGCAAGGCGATCATCGACGTGCGCGCCCAGGCGCCCATGCCGCTGTCCCTGATGCGGGTGCTCGGCTTCACCTCGCTCACGCCCACCTCCTACGCCCAGACCATCCGCCAGGACCTGGACATGGCCTTCGTGGTCGACACCTCGGGTTCGCTGTACTCGTCCGGCGCCGCGGTGCGCACGGCGGCGAAAACCTTCCTGAACCAGTTCAACGTGAGCCAGGACCGGGTGGCCATGATCCACTTCGCCTCCGGCGCGGAAGTCGACAACGCGATCTCGACCTCGGCGCGCGGCTTCAACCGCTCATCCATGCTTACCAACATCAACGCCTTCAACTTCTCGGGTGGCACCGCCTCGGTCGAGGGCATGTGGTGGGCGCGCAAGCAACTGAATTCGATCCCGAGCGCGAACCGCTCGACCCAGCGCGTGATCGTGTTCTTCTCTGACGGCGAACCGACCTCGATCGCCTCCTACCTGAACTTCAACAACCTGCTCGATTGCACCACCGCCGGCTCCTTCGACTACAACGCCAACGGTTTGTACAGCTTGAACGTGAGCGAAGCCACACCGCTGGGCGGCAAGTGCGACCTGGCCTATCCGATCTCGAACTCGGTCAAGAAGCTGCCCGACTGGTACAACGCCCACAACACCGGCGGCTGGCTGTACCAGAACGACGCCAGCCAGCGCGAATTCCCGATCGTGACCGACAGCCCGCGCAAGGTCACCAACGACCTCTCGACGGTCACCGCCGCCACCCGCAACATCGACCGCGCCGCGCGCAACCTGGCCGAAGCCGTGGCGGCCAAGGCGCGCGACGAAGGCATCGTCGTGTTCACGCTGGGCCTGGGCGCCAGCCTGAAACAGCCGAGCGGCGTCGACAACGAACTCGGCGAGAACGTCCTGAAATGCATGGCGAACGTGGCCGACAGCAGCTGCTACAATCCGGCCAAGCCGGTCGGCATGTACTGCTTCGCCGCGACCACGGCCGACCTGACGCCCTGCTTCTCGAAGCTGGCCTCGGCGATCCTGCGCATTTCGAAATAGGCACCGTGCCGATAGAATAGCGGGATGAGCCAGAACCATCCCGCCTTTCCCGAACCACCGGCAGCGCTTGCGGACCGCCTGCCGCCCCTGCCCACTGTCCTGGACGAACAAGCCCGCCAGGCACGCGAACAGCGCGACGCCCAGGTGCGCGGCGTGCCCTCGATCGCCGGCATGCGCGACGCCATCCGCGCCGCAGCGCGCCTGCTGCCCGCCATCGACAGCGTGCCGCGCATCCGCCGTCCGGATGCCGCAGCCTTCCGCGCCCGCGCCGCCCGGGGCCTGCCCTTCCTGGTCGAAGGCGGCGCCGCGCGCTGGCCCCTGTGCGCGCTGGGCCCGGCCGAGCTGCGCGAACGCTTCGGCGCGGTGCCGGTGCGCGCCCGCGTCGGCGACTACATCGGCACCGCCTTCGCCGCCGACCGCGCGATGCAGGACATGCTGCTGCGCGACTACCTCGACCTGGTGCTGGCGCCCGCGCCGGGCCTGCCGCCCTACGTCGGCAACCTGGAGCTGCGCGCGATGAACAGCCTGTGCCACTGGCCGGCCTGGTTCGAGCGGATGGGACCGCCGCGCTTCTGGCTCGGCCCGGCCGGCACGATCACGCCGCTGCACTGCGACTACGACGACAACATCTTCGCCCAGGTGCGCGGCACCAAGCGCATCATGCTGGCGCCGCCGCATCACGATGAATACTTATATGTGCGCGAGGCCAATCCGGTGCTGTTCGGCTCCCCGGTCGACGCCGAGGCGCCGGATCTCGAACGCTATCCGCTGGCGCGGCAGGCCACGCTGATCGAAGTGATCGTGGAGGCCGGCGACATGCTGTACGTGCCGGCCGGGTGGTACCACCAGGTGCATGCCTTGACGTTTTCGGTGTCCAGCAACCGCTGGGCGCGCGGCGTGCCGCTGGTTTTGCAGGACCATGCCTGGCCCGCTGACTGATTTTTGCGCCGACGGTAACAGGAGTAAGACGAAAGCAAACTTGATGGGCAGGCCTGCGGAGTAGCATACGTGCCTCTCTGAGAAGCCATGTGGGCACGACATACCGTGCGCATGCGGGATCGTCGTATTCGCGACGTTTTGCTGGTAATACGCTGCTTCTAGGAGCACACTCCCAGCAGGACTCAGGCTGTCGCAGTCTGCAGCGACTGAGGTAGCAGGTCGAGTACTGCCTTGGAGTTAAACATGCGGACACGACATTCACTTCAATGGTGGAGCTTTTCCGCATATATGTGGCATGCAGGGCATGCGAATACGCAGCGCTGGCTATCTGCATTGGCACTTCTTCTAGGCTTGCTTTTCTGTGGCAATGCCGCGGCTCCACCGGTAGCTCATCCGGTACCTCATCCGGTACCTCGCCCAGTTCCCCATCCAGTGCCAGGTACGGCACATGGGGACCTACAAACGTCAACATTTGAAGCTCAAAAACGCGCCGCCGAAGAGAAAGCAAAGCGTGGATTGGATGCTGTTGATCGGCGTGACCCTAATTCAGAGCAGCCATCATCTCAACCCGAGATGACGTCGGATCAGAAGAATATTTTGGCCGCGGCAAGCTTCAGGCGCGATGGATTTGCTTCCGTGACTTCCTCCGAACTGCGTAACCTGGCACCATTGTTGACCACAACCGCAGGGTCCCATGTGCTTGCGTTCTGGCTACACCAAGCGGAAAAGTATCCGGACAGCGACCTCAGTCAATTCATGCGCGAAGAGAACATCAATCCTCAAGTGCTGCCGCCCAATGTGGGCGCACTACTGGGACCTTGGGCTATCACGCGCTTCGAAGCTGCCAACAAGGAAAAAGTGCGATCGTTATCAGCTGCGGAAAAGTGGCTGCTCGACGACTTCATAAAAACCAGGGCGCCGCTGGAAAGAATCAACTTCGACTTGGAGACAAAGCATTTTGAAGAGTGGGAGCACAGTCGCAAAAAACGTGTCGACGACGCCAGGTTGGAGTTCCCGGCCTTTGCACTTGCCCACGCCGATGGGATCGACCATTTTTCTTCGCTACCTGATCAACATGAAGCTGCATACCTACGCAAAGCGACCGCTGCGTTCATAAAGGCGCATCCGCCGTTAGCCAGACTCCAGAGTGAAGGCTGGAACTTCAGTAATCTCGACCAGGCGACGCTCGCTAAAGTACTCGACTCTCTCATGCATCCGTTGCCTGGCGGCGAACTTGAATTGACCTATTTTATCGATCCCAAGGCATCGGATCACGATGTGGCAACTCGTTTGATCTCGACTGAATGGAAAAAGCGCGCCAAAGGGGAACCGTCTTATCTGCTACATGATGACATCGACGAGTTTCTGCGCCAACATGTCGGCGCGACGGTCGTTCTTGTAGGCCATGTTGCTGACCGCTTTTTCGCGATGGATCGCGGTCCACACCATCAGCCGCTGATGCTTGATATTCCAGAGTTAACGCGCAAGGCGGCACACATGAAAGTGCTGCTCATTCCTATTGGATGTAACTCGGCCAAAGCTGGGGCGCCGTTTGGTTTTGCACGCCCCATTGCAACCGAGGAAGTGGCCAAATTTATTCAAGCCATACCCGTAGGCAGTCTCTCAATCGCCGATCTACTAGCCGCAATGGGATCGATAGGTCCAATTTCGGTCGATCCGAGCAGGATCGCCGAGCAACTTGATGTGGTTATTCAAACCAGAGACGGCCGTGAAGACGTAACAATGATACGTATTCCGGAAAGTGCTTATGCACCGTCGTCGTATCCCTCCCCAGTGCAGGGACAGACCGGCTATCAGCAGTTTACTGAAGAATGGATTGCTGCCAATCGTCCGTTTCTGGATCGAGGGCCATTCGCTGCCGTACGTACCTTTGTCCGTCATGTGCGCGGTGCCGGCATCGTGTCGGTCGGAGTTGCGATGGGTCTGCTTGCGATGCTTCTTCATCAAGTGCGAGGTCGCATCGAAGGGACTTCAGCGAAGACGGGGACCGGACTTTACAAGCTCGAAGGCAGGCTAACCAAGCTTGCGCTGGTGATTGTGGTGCTTGGACTTCTGTACGCAATTATCGCTGCTCTATGGACCCCATGGCTCGTGATCGTTTTGTTTGTCATCCTGTATATCGCATTCACAGCTGTCGCTCCGAAGGGCGGCTATTGAATAATGGGGAATGTCATGACCTTGAGCGCCAATGCCAATCTGCTGCATTTCCTTGAACGCCGCGCCCCAGTTGAACTGCAAGCGATACGACGCGACGATCCGGACAACTACGAGCTACAGCATGCTTCGGTAATGCTCGACGCCGGGCATACTGATATCAATGAAGGTACAGTGCTTGAACCGACACAGCGCACAACTGCTCTGCGGCTGATTCAGACATATGCGCACACAGCCATACCGGCCATTTCCAAGCTTGTGTCTGCAATCGACAAAAGGCTGCAAAACTGCCAACGCCTCAAGACGCTTGGCGGGGCGGTGGCGGTCATTGCGGGGACCGCGATGGTATTGCTGCCGTCCCTCGGTTACCACAAGGATTCAGTATCGATCTGGTCCGCGCTGTTCAGCTGTGCTGGAGGCCTGGTGACCCTGTTTGCGGGCGTGCTGGAGCGTTCGTCAAACGGGCAGCGATTGACTGTCGGGGACTATCAGATGCTGGTCAACCACCGGGCAGAACTGAAGGGAATTCAGAGGCGCGTGGAGGCCGACGCTGTGTTCCGGTTGAGTGATCCGGAACTCGTCAAGTTGCATAATCGCAGTGCAGAAATCGCTGACGATGTCGCGAAACTGGAGCCGTAGGTTTGGCTCCCGGACCGTCTCGTACGCGTCATGTGGACACCATCTCATCGTGGAGGATTTCAGGTCCGCAGCGGCACCGCCTCCTTGCCGCTGCCCAGCTGTCCCACCCGCTCGTACTCCGCAATCACCTGCGCCCCGAACAGCAGCAAGGTCGCCGCGATCTCGAGGCTGAACATGACCACGATGGCGGTGCTCATCGAGCCATACACCACGTTCACCTTGGACAGCGTCGTGAAGTACCACACCAGCACGTGGCGCGCGATTTCCCACAGCAGCGCCGCGGTGACGCCACCCACCAGCGCGTGCGACAGCGACAGGCGCCCGACCGGCATCACCATGTAGATCGAGGTCAGCACCAGGATCTCCCCGGCCAGCCCGAGTAAATAAAGCAGTACGCCCGACACCCCGTGCAGCGACCAGCGCCAGCCGAACAGCTGGATGTACTCGCTGCCGATCACCTGCAGGGCGCCGGCGACCAGGGTCACGATCATCACGCCGAAACCCAGCGCCAGCACGTAGCAATAAGGCAGCAGCGCGGAAATCAGGTAGTGCCGGCGCCGCACCGCCACGCGGTGCACGAAGATCACGGACATCGCGTTTTCCAGCACCGTGAAGGCGAGCGAACTGAAAAAGATCATGGTGGCGACCAGCACCCAGGTGATCAGGTCGCGCGTGTCGAGGAAGTGCGCGACCTCGGCCACCATCGAGGCGGACTGGCCGGGCACGATCAGCTCCAGGTAGCGCCGCAGCGTCAGCAGCAGTTCGGCCTGGTCGATGAAGTGCGACAGCACCACCACCACCAGCATCAGGAAGGGCACGATGGAGAGCAGCGCGTAATAGGCGACGGCGCCGGCCAGCAGCAGGCCCTGGTTGGCGCGGAAGCCCTTCAGCGCGCGCAGCGTGAAATCCAGCGGATGCGCCATGATCCAGGCGTTCGCGCGCCGGTTCAGCACGCGCAGGCGCAGGCCGCTGGTGGTCTTCATCTGGCCAGCCTGATCCCGGTGAACTGCCAGCGCGCGCCGGCCGGGAAGAAGTTGCGGTAGCTGGCGCGCGCGTGGCCGTGCGGGGTGGCGCAGGACGAGCCGCGCAGCACGTACTGGTTCACCATGAACTTGCCGTTGTACTCGCCGATCGCGCCCGGCGCCGGCGCGAAGCCGGGGTAAGGCGCGTAGCTGCTGCTGGTCCACTGCCAGCATTCGCCGAACATCTGCGCCAGGCCGGCGCTGCCCGACGCGCGCGGATGCAAGTCGCCGCAGGCGATGGCGACGTCGCGCGCCGCGAATTCCCACTCGGCTTCGGTCGGCAGGCGCGCGCCGCGCCAGCGCGCGTAGGCGTCGGCCTCGTACAGCGAGACGTGGGTGACGGGCCGCGCCGGATCCAGCGGCAGCAGGCCGTGCAGCGTGAATTCGCGCCAGCGGCCGTCGTGATCGCGCTGCCAGTACAGCGGGTGGGCCATCTCGCCATTCGCCACCTTGTCCCAGCCTTCGGACAGCCACAGCGAGGGGTCGCGGTAGCCGCCGGCCTCGATGAATTCGAGGTACTCGGCGTTCGTCACCAGGTTCGAGGCCAGCGCGAACGGCGCCACGTACTGGCGGTGGCGCGGCAGTTCGTTGTCGAAGGCGAAGCCGCGGCCGCCGTGCCCGATCTCGGCCAGGCCGCCCTCGAAGGCGATCCAGTCCGCCCTTGCCGCCGCATCGGACGCCGCCAGCGGCGAGTCCAGGTAGGCCGGGAAGATCGGGTTCTGCGCCAGCAGGTGCTTGACGTCGGTGAGGATCAGTTCCTGGTGCTGCTGTTCGTGCTGCATGCCCAGCTCCACCAGTTGGGCCAGCGCGCGGTCGCCCTGCGCGATGTCGAGCAGGCGCGCGATGCGGCGGTCGACGTCGGCGCGGTAGGCCAGGACCTCATCCAGCGAAGGCCGCGTGAGCAGGCCGCGGCGCGCGCGCGGATGCTTGTCGCCGACGCCGTTGTAGTAGGAGTTGAAAATCACCCGGAACGCCGGATGGAAGGGCTGGAAGCCGCTTTCCCTGGGCTCCAGGATGAAGGTCTCGAAGAACCAGGTGGTGTGCGCCAGGTGCCACTTGACCGGGCTGGCGTCGGGCATCGACTGGGCACAACAGTCCTCCGCCGACAGCGGCTCGGCCAGGTGCACCGAGCGCTGGCGCACGTGTTCGAAGGCGAAGGCGATGGACGGGCGGTCGGCGGCGTTTCCCAAGTCGGCCTCCCGCTCAGTGGAACATGGCGCGCGCATGGATCACGGCGAACCAGTTGTGCGGATCGGTCCAGACCCGGGTGGCCGCAAAGCCCGCCTGTTCGAGCAGGCCGACGGCATCGCTCTGACGGTATTTGTAGCTGTTCTCGGTGTGAATCCACTCCCCCGCCTGGAAGCTGCGCTCCCCGCCCGGCCAGGTGACCCGCTGCGCGCGCTTCGCTTCCAGGTGCATCTCGATCCGGCCTTCGCGCGCGTTGTAGAAGCCGCGGTGGGCCCACTGGCAGACGTCGAAATCCGTGCCGAGCAGGCGGTTCACGTGGCGCAGGATGTTCAGGTTGAAGGCCCCGGTGACGCCCAGGGCGTCGTCGTAGGCCGCGTCCAGCACGGCGGCCTCCTTGGCCAGGTCGATGCCGATCAGGATGCCGCCGTCCGGCCCGCACTGCGCATGCACGCGCTGCAGGAATTCGCGCGCCTCGTGCGGCGTGAAATTGCCGATCGAGGAGCCGGGATAGAAGAACAGGCGGCGCTCGCGGCGCACGACGTCGGGCAGCGACCAGTCGGCGCTGGAAAAGTCCATGCCGATCGGGTTCATCTCGATGTGCTGGAAGCGCTGGCGCAGGCGCGCGACGGCGTCCTGCAGGAAGTCGGCCGAGATGTCGACCGGGACGTACTGGGCCGGCTGCAGCAGCGGGAACAGGCTGGCCGCCTTGGCGCAATTGCCGGCGCCCAGGTCGACCAGCGTGCAGCCGGGGCCGACGGTGCGGGCGATCTCGCCGCCGAAGCGCTCGAAAATGCCGGCCTCGGTGCGCGTCGGGTAGTATTCGGGCAATTCGCAGATCGCCTCGAACAGCCTGGAGCCGAGCGTGTCGTACAGGAACTTGGGCGAGATCCAGGCCTGGCGCGCGCGCAAGCCGCTGTCGAGCTCGGCGAGATGGTTCAGACTCGCATCCTGCGGCTGCGCGTCGGGCAAAACAGGGGTCAGCATCGGGTCTCCTTGGCGATGAATGTTGCCGTTTCAGCCATGATACGCGAATTGCCGCGGAGGGTCCGCCCCCCTGCCCAACCGTGCCCGGGTGGCGCGGGGCGGCGCGCACGGGCGTGCTAGAGTAGCGATTTTTCCGCGCCCCATGCTCGAACTCGTCAACCTCGGCAAAACCTACGGCGGCCGTGCCGTGCTGGCCAACCTGTCGCACCGCTTCGCACCCGGCGAATTCGTCGCCGTCATGGGCGAATCCGGGGTCGGCAAATCGACGCTGCTGAACCTGATCGCCGGCCTGGACACGCCGGACAGCGGCCAGGTCGTGGTCGACGGCATCCCGATGTCGGCACTCGACGACGATGCCGCCACGCGGCTGCGGCGCACCCGCATGGGTTTCATCTTCCAGGCTTTCCACGTATTGCCGCACCTGACCCTGGCCCAGAACGTGTCCCTGCCGCTGCTCCTGAACGGCAAGCCGGACCCGGCGCGCGCGGCGCGCATGCTGGATGCGGTCGGCCTGGCCGGCCGCGACAAGGACTTCCCGCGCCAGCTGTCGGGCGGCGAACTGCAGCGGGTGGCGATCGCGCGCGCGCTGGTGCACCGCCCCGCCCTGCTGCTGGCCGACGAGCCGACCGGCAACCTCGACCCGGAAACGGCGGACGGCATCCTGCACCTGTTGCGCGCCGAGATCAAGGAAAGCGGCGCCGGCGCCATCATGGTGACCCACTCGCACGCGGCGGCGGCCATGGCCGACCGCACGCTGATGCTCACCCGTTCCGGATTGAAATTAACGTAAATTCCGGGCAGAAAGAACGACGTTTTAAGGTTTTACTCATGAACAGTGCGTCAACATTGTCAAACTCGTAGTAGCATTCCAACAAACCCACCCCGCATGTGGGCGCCGATGATGCCATCCTGCCGGACGCAGGTGGCCCGGCTTTTCGCATGCGCCACAATATCAAGCGGGGGCTCGCAAAACCGTAGCGAGCGGCAGCAATGGTGGTCGAGAAGCGCAGCTGTACGAGTCGTACAGCGAGCATCACAGACCAGCAGTGCAACGCGCAGCAGGTTTGGCGAGTCCACCAGGTCGGGCAAGGTCTCCAAAACAGTCGTGTCCTGAATGTTCACCCACTGCGGAGGAGTTCATGAGCGTACGGCAGAAGAAACAGGAAATGCTCGAGGCGATGCAACGCGCCCGGGCCATGGAGCCGTCGAGTTTTGTACCCAACAAATTGCTCGACACCTTGATCCAACGAATGCAACTGAAGAACGACGCGGAGCTGTGCCGCGTTCTCGAAGTGCAGCCACCGATCATCAGCAAGATCCGGCACCGCAAGCTGAATGTGGGCGCCACGATCCTGCTGCGGATGCACGAGAAATCGAACATCTCGATCCGCGAGCTGAAGGAATTGACGGCCGAGTCGCGCACGCAGCCGGAAGGCCGCGTGCATCACTGAGCGGATTATTCTGAGGCGGGGCGGCCGGTCTTGAGCTGAGGCAGGCTGTCCAGTACAGCCCGCAGCGAGGCCATGTCGAGCTGGCCCAGCAGGGCCACGCCGATGCGCAGCAATTCGCTCTTCTTGACCTCGAAGCCGGCCTTCAGGCAGGCCTGCTTGACCGCGGCGAGCACCACGTATTCCTGCTCGGGCATGGTGAAGCTGTCGCGCACCAGCTGCGGGCGCACGGCTTCGGACCGGGTGACGGCGGCGGCGCGTGCCGGGGTCTTGGCCTTGGTGGTTGGGGCGGCGAGCTTGCGCGCGGCGGCCTTGACCGCCCTTGCCGGCGTGGCGGCGGCTTTTGCACGCGCGGGAGCGGCTGCCGGCTTGGCTGCGGCCTTGCGTGCGGCCGGCTTTGCGGCAGGTTTTGCGGCCGGCTTGGCTGCCGGTTTCGCGGCGGCTTTCGTGGTGGCTTTTGCGGCAGTCTTTGCCGCCGGCTTGGCCGCGGTTTTTGCCGCGGTTTTTGCCGATGCTGCGGCCGTCGCCGCCTTGGTGGTCTTGCGTGCCGGCGTACCGGCGGCTATCGTCTTCGCCATTCCCGGCTCCGTATCAAAACAAGCCAAATAGTATAGTCGGTTTGGCACCCGCACGGAAGGCGGACTCGTCACGGTGCGATTGAGCAGACGCAAACAGCCCCGCCTCCAGCGCGCTACAGTAAAAATTTTCGCCTGGAGATCCCGCCGTGTACAAACGCTGCTACATCACCCTCGGCGCCGCCACCGATGCCGGCGGCAAGGTCGTCACCGCCAGTTCCAGCGTCACCCTCGACGGCGTCCCGCGCGCGCTCGAGGGCGACCTGGTCGAGTGCCCGAACTGCGGCAGCGAAGGCAGGATCGCCTGCGACGGCGCGCGCCTGGCCTGCAGCGAGGATGGCCGCCGTCCCGCGCTGGAAGACGACCTGTGCCTGTGCAACTGCACGCCCACGCCGCGGCTGGTCGCGAACCAGCAGCGCTACCGGCAGTGGCTGGCAAAGTAAGCCGGCCGCCTGCGGTACGCCGGCCGGCGCGGCCCTCGGCTATAGTCGGGCCATGCCGAGCCCGCAACCTTACCCCGTCACCCCCGACGGCCGCTACTTCGTGGTCCGGGGCCGCCTCTGGCGCATGAGCGATCCCGGCCTGGCGCCGGATGCACGCCAGGCACTGGTCGAGCGCCTGATGCGGGCGCGGCGCCAGGTCGGCGTGGCCGTCAAGGCCCGCGACAAGGACGCCGAACGCCAGGCCAGGGCCGAGGTCGACGCCGCCAAGCATGGATTGGGCGAGCGAGGTCCGGTCTGGTGGACCGACGGCGCGCCCGACTTCAACCGCCACATGGCCGCCAACACGCCCTACGCCGACTGGTACGCGGCGCTCGACACCGGCGATTCCGCCTGATCCCCGCCACGCCCATTTCAAAATCCGGTTGACTTTATATTCAGTATGTTCTTTAATTTCTGCATATACAGAAATGAAAGAACACGATGAAAATGAGTCCGACGACCCAGAAATTCATCCTGCACTGGGGTGAAATGGGCACGCGCTGGGGCGTGAACCGCACCGTCGCCCAGATCCACGCGCTGCTCTACCTGGCGCAGGGCCCGCTGACCGCCGACGATATCGTCGAGGCGCTGGGCGTGGCCCGCTCCAACGTCAGCAACAGCCTCAAGGAGCTGCAGAGCTGGAAGCTGGTGCGCATCACCCACGTCCTCGGCGACCGGCGCGACCACTTCGTCGCCCTGCAGGATGTCTGGGAGATCTTCCGGGTCATCGTCGAAGAGCGCAAGCGCCGCGAGATCGATCCGACCCTGACCGTGCTGCGCGAATGCGCGATCGAAGGCACCCAGGACCAGGAACTCGACCCGGCGGTGCTGGCGCGCATGCAGACCACCCTGGAATTCGTCGACATGCTCAGCACCACCTTCGAGGATTACAAGCACCTGTCGCCGCCGACCCTGCAGCGCATGCTGAAAATGGGCGGCAAGGCGGCGCGCTTCCTGGGCAAGGACAAGAAGGAGCCGTCATGACCGCCGCACTGACCCTGTACTTCGACGGCCGCTGCCCCTTCTGCGTGGCGTCCATGGGGCGCCTGCGCGGCTGGAACACGGCCGGCCAGCTGGCCTTGGTCGACATCACCGCGGCCGGCTTCGATCCGGCGTCGCTGGGGACGAGCATGGCGGCGCTGTACCGCTGGTTCGCGCGCCATCGCTACACCTTCTCGCGCTGGCTCGGCTACCGCCTGCCGGCCGCCTGCGACGGCGCCGGCGCCGGCTGCGCCATCGGCAGCCCTTTCATGAAATGACGCCCAGGGAGCCGCGACCATGGAACGAATCGCATTACGACAATGGCTGATCCGCTGGCTGCTCGCGGTCTGCGCGGTCCACGTGCTGGTCGGCGCCCTGTTGCCCTGGGTGGCCGGCGCCAGCATGTTCGAGGGCTACCACAGCGGCATCGAAGCGGCGTTCTGGCCGGACGGCGCGCCGTCCGAAGCGCGCGGCCTGGAGACCTGGTGGATCGCCCTGTTCGGGCCGACCGTGCAGGTGATGGCGGTATGGATGGCGGCCCTGATCCACCTGGCCGGCCGCCTGCGCCAGCCCCAAATCTGGCTGTGGCTGGTCGCGGGCCTGCTGCTGTGGGCGCCGCAGGACATGCTGGTCTCGCTGCGCGCCGCCTGCTGGCCGCACGTCTGGACCGACCTTGCCGCCCTCGCCGCGATGCTGCCGCCACTGGCCTGGCTGTGGCGCCACGACCGCAAACCCGAAGGAGCACGCCCATGAGCACCCACACCCTCGCATTGCAGCTGATGGCCGCGCAAGGCTGCCTCGGCGCCTTCGACACCTTGTACCACCACGAACTGACCGAGGCGCTGCCGCAACAGGCCGGCGCGCGCCAGGAACTGGCGATCCACGCGACGCGCGCCCTGCTCTACGCCCTGCTCTTCATCGGCCTCGCGTTCTGGGCCTGGCATGGCGTGTGGGCGCTGGCGCTGGCCGGCGTGTTCGCCATCGAGATCGTGCTCACGCTGTGGGACTTCGTGATCGAAGACCGCACCCGCCTGCTGCCGGCGACCGAGCGCGTGACGCACACGGTCCTGGCCATCAACGGCGGCGCCTTCCTCGCCCTGCTGGCGATGCAGCTGCCGGCCTGGCTGGGCCAGCCGACGCGCCTGGCTTTCGTTTCGAACGGCTGGCTGGGCGTGTTCCTCGCCGTGTGCGGCGTGGGCGTCGGCCTGTCCGGCATCCGCGACGCGTTCGCCGCCATGCGGCTGGGGCGCGTGGCCGGCCGCGACGATCCCGCCATTTCCTTCGACGAGCGCGCAAGGACCGTGCTGGTCACGGGCGCGACCGGCTTCGTCGGCCAGCACCTGGTGCGCGCGCTATTGAAGGATGGGCACGAGGTCATCGCCCTCACCCGCGACCCGAAGGGAGCCGCCTGGCGCTTCGACGGCAAGCTGCGCTGCATCGCCTCGATGCACGAGCTGGCGCCGGATAGCGCGGTCGACGTGGTGGTCAACCTGGCCGGCGCGCGCATCCTCGGCCCGCGCTGGAGCGAAGCGCGCAAGGCCGCGCTGCGCCGCAGCCGCATCGGCCTCACCCAGCAGGTGGTGGACTGGATCGCCCGCGCCGAACACAAGCCTTTCCTGATGCTGTCGGCGTCCGCGATCGGCTACTACGGCACCCAGCGCCAGGGCGACGCGAGCGCGCTGGACGAGCAGGCCCCGCCGCAGCCGGTCTTCATGTCCGCGCTGTGCCGCGAATGGGAAGACACGGCGGCGACGGCGGCCCGGTACGGCACGCAAGTCGAATGCATGCGCTTCGGCCTGGTGCTGGGCGTGGGCGGCGCGCTGCCGATGATGCTGCTGCCTATCCTGCTCGGCCTGGGCGGGCGCCTGGGGAGCGGGCGCCAGTGGCTGTCGTGGATCCATGTGGAGGACGTGGTGCGGGCGATGGCGCACCGCTGGCGGCTGGCGGCCCAGGCATCGCCGGGTGGCACCGGCGCCAGCAATTTCACGTCACCGGAATGCGTGAGCCAGGCCGACTTCAGCCGCACCGCGGCGCGCATCTGGCACCGCCCGGCATGGGTGCCGACGCCGGGCTGGCCGATGCGCCTGGCGCTGGGCGAGCAAGCCGACCTGCTGCTGGAAGGACAGCGCGTGGTGCCGCGGCGCCTGGAACAGGAAGGCTTCGTGTTCCGCTATCCGACGCTGGCGGCCGCGCTGCAGAGCCTGAAATAGCCTTGTCATGCCTGGCCCGACCACGTTCAGGCCGCTGTACGGACGGCGCCGCTCATTTCGATTTGGCCGGGCTCAACTGGCTAAACAATTTACCGGCCAGACCCATCAGCACCTGATCGGCGCCCATGTCCGGCCCGGCATTGGCCACCATCAGCGCCCCGGCCCCTTGCTCGGGGAACAGCACTGCGATGGCCAGCCAGTTGCCGTCCGAGCCCTGGTGCACCAGGACCGGACCCTGGCGGCCCGCAATCGATGGCTGCACGCCCCAGTCGAGGCCCGCCGGGCTGCCCGGCTGCGCCGTCTGCATCAACCGGTAGGACGCGGGCGAGAGCAGCTTGCCCTTGCCGGCCGCGCCCGCCAGCTGATCCAGGTTGAACCTCGCCCAATCCTCCAGGCTCATGTGCAGGAAGCCGGCGGGCGCGTACATGCGGGGGGCACCGTCTTCCAACCTGGCCATGTGCAGCATCGGCTTGCCGTGCTGGTGGCCGCGGTTCTGTCCCTCGCCGGTGTTGCCGAAGCCGGTACGCGTCATGCCCAGCGGCTTGAATACCTCCGCCGCCATCAGGTCCTCGTAGCTCGCATGCGCGGCGCGCTCGGCGATGACGGCGGCGACGATGAAGCCCGCGTTGCTGTAGCTGAAGCTGCCCGCTTGCGCTTCCGGCGCGTCCGTGAGCGCGGCGGTGACATAGCTCAGGCGCTGCTCGGCGCTGGAGCGGCCGTCGCGGAAAAACTTCACCATCGTTTCTTCGTTGCGCAGGTCGCGTGGAAAGCCGGCGCGGTGCGAGAGCAGCTCGACCAGGGTCACCTTGCGGTATTCAGGGCGCATGCCGGCCGCCATGTCCGGCAGCATGGCATCGAGCGGCCTGCCCCAGGCCAGCACGCCGCGTTCGACCAGGCGGGCGATCATGGCCACCGTCATGACCTTGCCCGTCGAACCGATCAGCCACACATCATCGGGCGCCACCGCGGTCTTGCCTCCGGCCTCGCGCACGCCCAGCACGGCCTGCGCCGAGATGGCGCCGTCGCGCAGGATGACGGCCCCGACGGCGGGCACGTCCGCCCCGGACTTCGCCGCTGCGATGGCGGCCGCCAGATCATCCGACGGGCTTGCGGCAGCGGCCGCGGCCAGGGTGAAGGCGGCGACGCCGCAGAGAAATCGCTTCAGCATACCGTGTCCTTTTTTTGATTTATGTGGACAAAGTGTAGCCAGCAAGATTGCAACCTGGGCAATATTGCGATGAATGGAAGAATGCGGGGAATAAAGTGCAGCAATTACCGCCAGGCTGTTCTCGCTGGAAACGCGCGAATCGTGCCGATAATCCGTCCAGCTCGCGGATCAGCCGCCTATTTGCTTGCCGGCGCCTGGAACTCGATACGGTTTTCGGTAATCGTTTCCTTGCCGGGCTTGCGCGAAACATTCTTCTGCAAGTCTTCGTCGACGTAGCGCTGCGCCCTGCGCATCCGCCTGCCCAGGCCAGGCCAGGCCAGGCCCTCAGTCTTCGGCCAGCACGGCGGGCGCCGCCACCTCGATCCGGTTGCGTCCCTTCGTCTTGGCCGCGCGCATCGTCTCGTCGGCGCGCGCCAGCAGGGTGACGTTGCTGTCGTCGGCGCGGATGGTGGTGACGCCGAAGCTGGCGGTCAGCGAAATCATGGCGCGCTCGGTCTTCACGCGCTGCGCCTCGATGGCGGCGCGCATGCGTTCGGCTACCATGGCGGCGTCTTCCAGGCTGGTCCTCGGCAGCAGGATCGCGAATTCGACGCCGACCAGGCGCCCCAGCAGGTCGCTGTCGCGCAGCTGGCGCTTGCAGGTCGCGGCCAGTTCGGCCAGCACGGCGTCGCCGGCCGGGTGGCCGTAGCCGTCATTGATACGTTTGAATTGGTCGAGGTCGAACAGCACCAGCGCGGTCGGCTGGCCCGGACGGCGCGCCAGCGCCATCCACGGGCCCAGGGCCTGGAAGAAGCCGCGCCGGTTCGGCACGTCGGTCAGCGGGTCCACCACTTCCAGGCGCGCCAGTTCGCCCTGCAGGCGCTCGCGGCCCAGCAGCAGCCAGCCGAAGGCGCCCAGCACCATCAGCAGGTACAGCGCGCCGCTGTGCAGCTGGCGCAGCAGGTCGTTGCTCATCCAGCCCCAGCCGGCGGGCGCGGCCAGCACCAGCGCGCCGCGCGCGCCGACCACCAGCGCCAGCAGGCCGGTCGACAGCGCCATGAAGCGGCGCAGCATCGAGGCTTCCTTCCAGCCGCGCGCCAGCGCCAGCGCCGCCGCCAGGTAGAAGGCGCCCAGGATCAGGGAGGCGGCCAGCGCGCGCAGGCCGATCGGGTCGATCAGGTTGCAGACGATGAAGGCGGCGATGGCCAGGCCGAGCAGCGGCGCCACGACCCGGCGCCAGCGCGGCCGTCCGGCGCGTTCCCATTGCGCGCCGGCTTCCCAGGCGACGCCGGCGAAGACCAGGGCGTAGGCCACCGGAAAGGCGAGGCCCTCGGGCATGATGCCGGCCGCGCCGATCGCGAGCAGCAGCCAGCCGGCCGCCTGGTATTGGCGGCCCCAGCCCCAGGGCGACAGCGCCGCCGGGCGGCCGTCGACGTGTTCAAAGAAAAACAGGGCCGCGCACAGGGCCAGGTTGCCGAGGGCGAGTGCCAGTACCATCGTGGTGGAGTCCATGCGCGCGAGCTTATCAGAAACCCATCCTTGCCAACAAGCTATACTGGCGCCATGGCCCGCCGTCCCAATTTCCTCGCCGCCGACGCCCCGCCCGCGCCACCGCTGGTGCGCACCCGCGGCCGGCGCCGTACCCTCGAATTCGCACCCGGCGACATCCAGAGCGAAATGCTGCTGTCGCGCCCCGACGCACTGGTGCTGGCCTACACGCGCGCGATGATGGGCTTTGCCCTGTTCGTGCCGCGCCCGCGCCATCTCCTGATGGTCGGCCTGGGCGGCGGCTCGCTGGTGAAGTTCTGCCATCGCCATTTTCCGGACTGCCGCATCACCGTGGTCGAGCTGCGCGCCGACGTGATCGCCCTGCGCGAGGCCTTCATGGTGCCGCCCGACGGTGCGCGCCTGCGCGTGGTCCATGCGGACGGCGTCGACTACCTGCGCCAGCTGGCGGCGCGCGGCGAAGCCGGCTTCGATGCGGTGCTGGTCGACGGCTTCGATCCCGACGGCCTGCCGCCGGCGCTCGCCGATGCCGCCTTCTACCGCGACTGCCGCGCCGTGCTGCGCGAGGGCGGCGTGCTGGCGGCCAACGTGTTCACCTACGATCCGCGCTATGGCAGCGTGCTGGCGGCGCTCGACGCCGTGTTCGACGGCCGCACCTGCTGGTTCGACAAGGTGGCCGGCAACAACCGCATCGTGTTCGGCGTGCGCGCCGGCCATGCCGCCCTGCCCGCGGCGCGCCTGCAGGCACGCATCGCGCGCCGCCGCGGGTTCGGGTGGGGCTGCTTGAACCGGCTGGGCACCCGCCTGCTGGTGGCCTGGCTGGCCTGGCGGTCCAGCCTCGCCAAAATGAGACGCGCGCACGATTGAAATGTGACGATTGTTTGCGGAAACAATCGCACCTGTGACACACTGGTTGGCCTTGATGCCCATGGGCAAAACCTATTCTCTACAGGAAGCACTGGATGCCGCACCGCCGTTTGCCGTCTTCGTTCACGCTCGCCACGGTTCTCACGCTGGGAGGCGGCCTGGCCGCGACCCTGGCGCTGGGCACCGCCATCGGCCGGCTTGAATACGACAAGCAGGCGCTGGCGTTAGAACGCGACGCCGGCATTCATGTGGCCACGGTGCGCCAGGGCCTGGAGCAGGCGCCGCGTCCGTGGCTGGCCGACCACATCGGCTCGACGCTGGTGCTGGGCGGCGGCATCGTCGCCACGCTGCTGCTGGCCGCCTTCGTGCAGGCCGCCGGCCAGCGCGCGCGCAAGGTCCAGGCCCTGGTGCGCGAACGCACCGCCGACCTGAAACTCAGCAACCAGCGCCTGGTCGACGACGTCATTGCCAGGAAACGTACCGAAAAGGCGCTGCAGGAAAGCGAACAGCGCTTTCGCCAGCTGGTTGCCATGTCGTCGGACTGGTACTGGGAGCAGGACGCCGAATTCCGCTTCCAATCCATGACCGGCGACTTCAGCGAAAAATCCGGCATCGGCTTGCACCGCATCGTGGGCAGGACGCGCTGGGAACTGGTGCCCGGCCTGGCCGACAGCGAGGCCGGCCGCGAGCACATCGCCGCCCTCGAGGCGCGCGAACCCTTCCGCAACCTCGAATACTGCGCCCTCGACGACAGCGGCGAGGCGCGCTGGTACTGCATCAACGGCCAGCCGACCTTCGACAGCCACGGCGTGTTCACGGGTTACCGCGGCACCGGCAGCGACATCACGGCGCGCAAGGTCACCGAGCAGCGCGTGCACCACGTGGCCCAGCACGACGTGCTGACCGGCTTGCCGAACCGTTCGCTGCTGCAGGACCGGCTCGGCCAGGCGGTGGCCTGGGCCGAGCGCAGCGGACGCGCGGTATGGGTGATGCTGATCGACCTGGACCGCTTCAAGTACGTCAACGACAGCATGGGCCACAAGGCCGGCGACGTACTCTTGATGACGGTGGCGGCGCGCCTGCGTTCCTCGCTGCGCGACACCGACACCGTGGCGCGCCTGTCCGGCGACGAGTTCGTGGTGCTCCTGTCCGAGGACAGCGAGCCGCTCGCGCCCGCCGTGGTGCAGCGCGTGATGGATTCGGTGGCCCAGCCGATCATGCTCGGCACCCGCGAATTCTTCGTCACCTGCAGCATCGGCGTGGCGGTCTACCCGAGCGACGGCACCCCGGCCGACAGCCTGATCGAGCACGCCGACATCGCCATGTACCGCGCCAAGAAGCTGGGCCGCAACAACTTCCAGTTCTACACGCCGGCGATGAACGAGGAATCGCTCGAACGCGTGCGCATCGAGAGCGCGCTGCGGGTGGCGCTGGAGCGCAAGGAGTTCGTGCTGCACTACCAGCCGCAGGTCGATCTGCAGAGCGGCCGCATCGTCGGCATGGAGGCGCTGATCCGCTGGCAGCATCCGGAGCTGGGCATGGTGCCGCCCTCGCGCTTCATCGGCATCGCCGAGGACACCGGCCTGATCGTCCCGATCGGCGCCTGGGTGATGCGCACCGCCTGCGCCCAGAACAAGGCCTGGCAGGATGCCGGCCTGGGCCGGCTGCGGGTGGCGGTGAACCTGTCGGCGCGCCAGTTCGGCGCGGCGGACCTGCTGCCGGGCATCGAGGCGGCGCTGTCGGACACCGGCCTGGCGCCGGATTGCCTGGAGCTGGAACTGACCGAGAGCCTGTTCATGAGCGACATCACGCCGGCGGTGGAATTGCTGCACCGGATGAAGGCGCTCGGCGTGAAGCTCTCGATCGACGATTTCGGCACCGGCTACTCGAGCTTTTCCTACCTGTCGCGCTTCCCGATCGACGTGCTGAAGATCGACCGCTCCTTCGTGTCCGACATCACCGAGGACGCCAACGACGCCGCGATCGTGGCCTCGATCATCGCCCTGGCGCACAACCTGCGCCTGTCGGTGATCGCGGAAGGGGTGGAGACGGCCGCGCAGCTGGACCACCTGCGCCACCAGGGTTGCGACGAAATGCAGGGTTACTATTTCTCGCGCCCGCTGCCGGCCCGCGACTTCGAGCAATTGCTGCGGCAGCGCCCAGTTGGACAAGACGAGGCGCCTCAGGCGGCAGTCGCCTGAAGTAGGAGATTTCCTACATTTATTAGTGGCTTAAACACAGCCCTTCTCATACAATAGCTTTTGGTCAAGTAATACCCACCAAAAACGCGATGAGAGAGACAATGAACGCCGACAGCGCAACCCTGAACCCGCGCAAGCCGCGCATCGACATGCGCACGCGCGACCTGATCAACCAGGCGGTGGCTTCGGTGCCGACCGTGGGCCTGCAGCGCGCGGCCGAGTTCCTGGCCTCGATGCACGTGCCGGCCGAGATCGCGGTGCGCACGCTGGTGTATCCGAACCGGCGCCGCGCCGGCTGATTGCCGGCAATCGCCAGGGCTCGGCAGCGGCGTCCGGCAACCCGGATGCTGCTGCCTGCTCTTATTTCTGCGGTTCCTGGGCGCTGATGTCGGCCAGCGATTCGCGCCCGCGCGGCGTGAGCGTGTAGCCGCCCTCCTCGCGCTCGGCGATGTGCGATTTGCGGCTCAGGAACTGGACCACGTCGGCATCGACCGCCGCCATCGCATCCGCATCCAGCGCGCGCAGCGACATCACGCAGCGGCGCAGGAACAACACTTCCTTCCCCTTGTCGGTCAGCGCCAGGCTGCCGTCGCGCCCATACTGCAGCATCTTGAGTCCCGACAAGCGCTTGGCATTACGGCCGACGCAGGCGTTCACGCGGTCGTTGCGGGCGCCGCGGCGGATCCATTCAAGGGCGTCGTACTCGTCGCCCGTCAGTTTTTCATTCTTCATTACGGCTTTCGGCGGAAACAAACCCGCCATGGTACCGGGGGCAAGCGCGTTGGGCAACCGGATGTTGCCCGCGACTCAGCGACTCAGCGCCGCGCGCGCACGGCGGCACGCACCGCCCACATCAGGCCGGCGCCGGCCAGCGCGCTGAGCGCCATCGCGACCTGCATGCGGCGCGAGTCGCGCAAGGTGTTCCGGCCCAAATAAATCTTGTTGTGCAAGGTGGTGCCCATCATTTCCCGTTCTCCTCCATGTGGCGTGGCGTTTTGCCTATTATAGAAATTCTACCGGCGTCCAGTGTGCGCCAGCGTACGAATATTGCATAATTTATCCTGCAAGCAAGCCTCCCTGTGGCATCCACCCCTCTATTGCGCGCCGGTGAGCCGCGCCGACTGTTAGGATCGAGTCAACATGTCAACGCAAGGAGCAGTCATGAACACTTCAGGACAGAAACCCGATCCGGGCGCAAAAGGCCCGGCCATCATGCACGAAGCCGACATCGGCAGCGGCGAGCGCTCGCCCGCCCAGCATGAGACTGACCAGATGATCAAGGAAATCCCGCCGCTGCCGCCGGGTGGCAGCCAGCCCTCGGGCCAGCAGGACAAACCGTCCGGAAGCTGACGCCGGCTTGACCCCTGCCGAAGTTATAAGAAATCCCGGTACTGCCTTGCAGCACCGGGATTTTTCTTTCGTACGCTTACTGCGCCTTCACCGGCGCGGTCGGCGCATCCGGTTCCTGCACCGGGGCGCGCGACGGTGCCGGCACGTCATCCGGGTCCGGGCTGGAATCCGGCGGCGGCATGTCCGGATCGGTCGGATCCGGAATGCTCGGGTCCGGCGTGGAATGCGCACGGACGGCGTGGTCGTGGGTGAGCTCGCGTTCCTGCATGGTCATCGTATCCCTCCTGCGCCAGCGTTCAGCGCTTGTGCTTCTGCTTGGCACCGCCGCCCGCGCCTTCGTTCGAGCCGGCCTTCACGTTCGCCTTGTTGTCGTGGCTGCTCTTGTCCTGCTTGCCGGCGCGTTGCTTGGCCAGGTCTTCTTCCGACATGTTGGCCGACTGTTTGTTCTGGTTGCCGCTGGATTTCGATTGGCTCATGGTATTTCTCCTGTCTATGACTGAGTGAAACTTCCGGTTGAAACCGTTGACGTTTTGCGCAGCCTAGCATGGAAGATCGGGGCCGGTTTTCAATCGTGCGCGGCTGCGCGCGGCCTGCCCGTGACTTGCCGCGGCGCCGCCCCGGTTTGCTTGTATAGTGGCGTTTTGCCACCGTTTTCACACGACCATGCCGCGCCTGACCGCTCCCTTGCTCCCCCTGCTCGCCGCCCTGCTGTCCCTGCCCGCCCATGCCCTCGATCCCGCCCCCGCGACGCCGATGAAGCTGGCCGAGTACATGGCCTTGCGCGGCCCGGCGCCCAATGCCACCGTCCGCTACGGCGACGCGCCTTCCCAATACGCCGAACTGTTCCTGCCGCCGGGCCAGGGCCCGTTCCCGGTCGCGGTGCTGGTCCACGGCGGCTGCTGGACGAAGGAATTCGGCGGCATCGCGCAGCTGCGCAACCTGGCGGGCGCGCTGGCGGCGCGCGGCATCGCGTCCTGGAACGTGGAATACCGGCGCGTCGACGAGCCGGGCGGCGGCTACCCCGGCACCTACCAGGACATGACCGCCGCGCTGGATGCCCTGGCGGCACAGGCGGCAAACCACCCGCTCGACCTGCGGCGCCTGGTGGCGGTCGGGCACTCGGCCGGCGGCCAGCTGGTGCAGTGGATGGCGGCCCGGGAACGCATTCCGGCGTCCAGCCCGCTGTACGCGCCGCGCTCGCTGCCGGTGCGCCATGTCGTCAGCCTGGGCGGCCTGGCCGACCTGCGCCGCGAACAGGCGCTGATCAAGTCGAGCTGCGGCCGCGACCTGGCCGAGCTGGCCGGCAGCCCGAGCGGGGCGCGGCCGGACGTGTTTTCCGACACCAATGCCGGCGACCTGCTGCCCAACGGTAGCTACACGATCCTGGTGACCGGGGAGCTGGACAAGGTCGCGCCGCCGCGCGTCGCGCAGGAGTTCGCGGCGCGCGCCCGTGCCGCGGGCGACCGGGCCGAGGTCGTGATCCTGCCCGGCGCCAGCCACTACGACGAGGTCGCTGCAAGTTCAGCCTCGTGGCCGCAGGTGACGCAGGCCATCGAAAAGGCGCTCAAGCCCTAGCGCGTTTCGCGAGGCGCTGTTCGAGCGCCAGGTCTTCCCCGGCCACCGCCACGCATGGCAGGATATAGCCCTCACGTTTTTCTTCCATGGACAGGCCCGGCCATTCGACCAGGTGGCGCACCTTGCCCTGCCCGTCCGCGAGGCGGCAGATGCAGGTGCGGCAGGTGCCGTTGCGGCAGGAGCTCGGCAGGTCGATGCCGGCCTGTTCGGCCGCTCGGAGCAGGGTCGTGCCCTCGCTCGCGGTGAAGGTCCAGCCAGACGGCTGGAGCGTGATGGTGAAGGTGCGCATGGCCGGATTGTAACCGCGGCGACCAGCCGGTTCATGAGTTCGTTCCCGCACAGACCATGCTCAGGAGCAGCATTAGCCTGAAGCTTCCAAAGGCAACACAGCAGGAAGCATCATGAAGACTGATCGACTCACCCTCCTCGCCGCCCTGCTCGGCGGCGCCGTCTCCGCCACCGCCCAGCCGGTCACGAACCCGGCCGCGCAGGCCCAGGCGCCGCAGCAGAAACCCGCGGCCATGCCGGCACAGGCGCCGCTCCAGGCCCCGGCACAAGCCCCGCTCCAGGCACCAGCTCAGGCGCCGGCCCGGGCACCTGCCCAGGCACCTTATCCGATGCCGGCCCAGGCACCCGCCCAGCCGGCGCCGCAGGCTGCCGCAGCGGCACCCGCAAGCGCGCCGGTCGCGCCGCAAGCCGCCGTCCAGCCGCCGGCCATGCCGCAGAACGGCGGGCCGGCCCCGGCCGCCGCATCGGACCCGGCCGCCAGCCAGGCCGAATTCGAGCGCCTGCTGCGCGCCCAGGTGCTGCTCGACCGCACCCATTTCTCGCCCGGCGAGATCGACGGCGCCTATGGCTCCAACATGCGCCAGGCCCTGTCCGGCTTCCAGAAGGCGCGCGGCCTGCCCGTCACCGGCAAGCTCGACGACGCGACCTGGAGCGCCCTGAACACCGACCCCACGCCGACCCTGGTCAACTACACGCTGGCCCAGTCCGACGTCGCCGGGCCCTTCCAGCCGATTCCGAACGACATGATGGAAAAGGCCAAGCTGCCGGCGCTCGGCTATGCGACCCCGGCCGAAGGCCTGGGCGAAAAATTCCACGCCAGCCCGGCGCTGCTGGAAAAGCTGAACCCAGGCAAGAATCTGGGCCAGCTGGGCGCGCAGATCGTGGTGCCGAACATCGTCGGCACGGCGCCCTTGCCGCCGGCCGCGCGCGTGGTGGTGCACAACGACGCCCGCATCCTGGTCCTGCAGGACGCCGGCGGCAAGCTGCTGGCCCAGTACCCGGCCTCGACCGGCAGCGAACATGACCCGCTTCCGATCGGCAACTGGACCATCGAAGGCGTGCACCGCAACCCGACCTACCACTACAACCCGAAACTGTTCTGGGACGCCAGCCCCGGCGACAAGAAGGCGACCGTGGCCGCCGGCCCGAACAACCCGGTCGGCGTGGCCTGGATCGACCTGTCCAAGCCGCACTACGGCATCCACGGCACGCCGGTGCCGGGCCTGGTGGGCAAGTCCGAGTCGCACGGCTGCATCCGCCTGACGAACTGGAGCGCCGCCGAAGTCGCGGGCCTGGTGCAGGCCGGGACCGAGGTCGTGCTGGCAGATTGATCGAATGATCGGCTGAGAGTTATCAAATGAGGAGACCGCGATGAGATGGCTATTGACCTTCCTGCTCGGCGTGGTAGTCGGCGCCGGCGGCTTGTTCGCCTGGCTGCGCCAGATGCCGCACGACAGCAGTACCGGCACGACCGTGGCCCAGCACACCGGCTCGCTGCCGGCACCGCCACCGATCCACAACCTGGACGGCCAGCTGCCGCCGGCGCCGATGGTCTTGCCCGATCTTACCGAACTCGATCTCCCGCTGCGTCCGGCCAGCCTCGACCAGCCGGCTGCGCCGGGCAGCGCAAGCATGGCCCCGTCGCTGCCGGCCGGCAAGCTGATGGTGCCGGTCGACGGCATGCCGCTGGCCCAGATCCACGACACCTACGACCAGCCGCGCGGCAACGAGCGCCACCATGAAGCGCTGGACATCATGGCGCCCAAGGGCACCAAGGTGGTAGCCGCCGCCGACGGCAAGGTCGTCAAGCTGTTCACCAGCAAGCCGGGCGGGCTGACGGTCTACCAGTTCGATCCGAGCGACAAATATGCCTATTATTATGCGCACCTCGACCGCTATGCCGAGGGGCTGCAGGAAGGCGCGACGATCAAGCGCGGCGATCTGATCGGCTATGTGGGCGTGACGGGGAATTCGGATCCGAATGCGCCGCATTTGCACTTTGCGGTGTTCGAGCTGACGCCCGATAAGCAATGGTGGAAGGGGACGCCGGTGAATCCTTATCCCTTGCTGGCGAACTGATTCAGCTACGCGTTGTAGCAAACGATGAAGCCGCCTGCGGGCGGCTTTCTCTTTGGAGTGACTCCTCTATCACCGGCTCCGACAAAATTTCCCAAGTGCATGTATACTGACGGAACTACCGCATCATCATGCGTATTCATCGCACGATGTCATCACTTGCCGGACTTTCCAATGAAATTACGCCAGCTTACCGTTTTCCTTGGTGGCTACCTGACGACGGTCCTCGTCCTCGCCCGCCTGTACCACAGCTTTGCCGGAAGTGCCTCGCCCGCCCTCATCGCCACCTGCCTTGCAATCGCCCTCTTGATCGGCTTCGGCGCCGGCACGTCGGAAACGGTTGCGCGGCACGGGACGACCTTCGTGCTCGCCTCGTTCTGCGGCGCGCTCACGATCCTGCTGTCGTTCTACTTGGGCTCGGCCTTCGTCGCCCTGCCTTATGTCTTCTTCTGGACGAATGCCGCCTTGCTGGGCATGCAGGCGGCCAGGATCTGCCGGACCAGCCTGAATATGCCGTCGGCGCAGTAAGCAACACGGTTGCCATGAAAAAAGGCCGCTCGCAGGCGGCCTCACGAACAGCACACGGACGTTCTCACTCGTCGACGTCCGCCCCCACATTGATCGCCGCATAGGCCCGCTGCACCGCGATCGACTCGCGGCTCCCCTTCCCGTACAACTCCTCGGCCGACTCGACCATCTTGGCCCGCGCATCGGCGTAATTGGTGCTGGAGGTGAACTTGGTCGTATTCGCCTTGAACCAGATCCGGTACGCCTTGTCCAGGCCGATGCCGGTCATGGCGGTCGGCGTCTTGACCAGGTATTTGCTGTAGTAGTCGCCCGCCTTGTCGTCCTTCGCGCCTTGCGCCAGGAAGTAGAACATGCGGTTGTTCGGGCCGCTGCTGTAGTGCACGTCGATGCGCTTGAGCGAGCTGCTCCAGGCGTCCGGGCTGCTGCCGTCCTTGCTGGGGCGGTACATCCAGCGCAGCGGCGTCGCGTTCTTGCTGATTTCCTTGCCCAGCACCCAGTCGTTGCCGGTGAGCGGGATGGTATCGCCCTTCCCGCCCGCGCGCGCGTAAGCTTCGACGATTTCGCCGTTGATGTCCGAGCTCGATTCGTTCAGGCCGCCCGATTCGCCCGAATAGGTCAGGTTCGAGGTGGCGGCGGTGATGCCGTGGCCCATTTCGTGGCCAATCACGTCGATCGAGCCCAGGCTGTTGAAGCTGGAACCGTCGCCGATGAACATGCAGCGGCAGGTGTCGCTGTAGTAGGCGTTGTCGTAGGCGGTGTTGACGTGGGCCGCGATGTAGGTCGAGGTGTTGTGGCCGTCCAGCGAGAGCCAGTTGAACACGTTCTTCAGCGCGTCGTAGGTGTTCATCAGGCCCCACAGCGCGTTGACGGCGGCGGTCTGGCCGTTGGCGTCGGTGGTCGAGCCGCCCGACACGTACTGCTTGCCGTCGCCCCAGGTATTGCTGTCGTTGACGTAGACGTTGCCGGCGCTGGTGCCGTGGTTGGCGTTGGTGATCGCCATCGCGCCATAGGTGCCGCCCGTGCCGCGGGTGTCGTCGATCATCTTGTACTTGCCGTCGACCAGCGTGGTGTTGATCGGCACCTCGCCGTTGTACTGGCTCTTGCCCACGCCGACCACGGTCTGCAGCATGCTCCACTGGTCGAGGATGCGGCCGTCGCGCGCGCTGACCACGGTGTCGTGGTAGACCGGCTTGTCGCCCACGTGCATGCGGGTGTGGACCAGGTAGGCCAGCTCGTAGTGGTCGACCACTTCCTGCACGTCCAGCGCGTTCAGTTCCTGCTCGGGCTTGCCCGCCGCGCCCTGGGTGCGCTCGGTGCGCATCACCGGGTAGATGATCAGTTCGGCGCTGGGCGCCACCACATGGCGCGCATCAAAGCCGAGCGACGCCAGGGCGGCGTCGATCGCGGCTTTCGACGAAATCGCGGGGATCACGCTGAAGTCGTTGCCCGGGCCCGTGCTGCCGCCCACCATGCCGGCGCTGTTGGCTTTGGTGAGACCGAGGCGCCGGTCGGAGGCCGATTCGGACTGGATGCGCCCGCCCGTGTCGAGCACGACCACCGACTCCGAGCCGAATACGCGCACGCCCTTGAAGGTATGGGCCACGCGTGCGACCTGGGTGCCCTGCACGCCGGGATGCTGGTTGACGATGGCGAAACCGTGGCGCGCGTCCAGCCCGCGCTCGGCGCGGCGCGCCTCGAGTTGGGCCAGCAATGCGGCGCGCGACTGCGGCGACTCGGCCACCGGCGCGCTCATGGCCGCAACGGAAGCGGACGCGGCGGGAATGGCGGCCGCGCTGGCCGGGATGGGTGCCGCCAGCAGGCCGGCGCCCAGGGAGGCCAGCAGCGAGGCCAGCAAATTGATGCGCTTGTTCATCTCGTCTCCATTCGGTAGGGGTGACCTCCGAAGTGTGGACGAGCTTGCTTAAAGGGATTTGCTCAAGCGCAAGAACCCCCACGGCGGTGTGGAAACGCCGTGGGGGTAGTGCGGGAATGTGCTACAGGGAGCGCGGCAATGGCCGCGCAATTGAGCCGCGCAGTTCAGCGCTCGCGGCGGCGCATCAGGTAGGCCAGCGTGCCGACGACGGCGCCGGCGATGACTACCTTCTTGGCCAGCCCGGCCTTGTTGTGCTGCCACTCGGACTTGATGCCCATCTCGCCCAGCACGTTCGGCAGCTTGCCCTTGCCCAGGTCCTCGGCCACGCCTTCGACCACGTTGACGCGGTCGGCCGCCAGCAGCAGCAGCCAGTGGCGCATGTCGTTCTCGGACCAGCGGAAGGCGGCGCGGCGGATCATGCCCGACAGGCCGGATGGCGGCTGGGCCGTGCCGAAGATCGGCGTGATGCCGGGGCGCTCGGTCGAGACCAGGATCTCGACGTTCTCCTGCTGCTGCGGCAGCTTGTCCACCGGCGGCGGGATGAAGCGTGCCGGCTTGCGTTCCATCGGCACGGCCGGGCGGTTCTTGTGGTCGAGGTCGGCGCCCCAGCCGATGATGTGGGCCAGCTGCTCGCGCGTCGGGCGCTGCGGCTCCTTCGGGTAGTCCTGCTGGTGCTCGTGGGTGTGGCCGTCGTGGTGGTGCTGGTGCGAATGCGGATTCACTTCGTTCGATGTTTGCATGCTGGCTCCTTATTGCTGTGCGCTGGCCTTGACAGCCTTGACCTCGCGGGCCGAGGGCGGAATCAGGACGGTCTTGATGCACTCGTCCAGCTTGCTCGAGAAGATGTGATAGGCGTCGGACACTTCTTCCAGCGGGATACGATGGGTGATGATTTCCTTGGGATTCAGGCGCCCTTCGCGGATGTGCTCGATCAGGCGCGGCAGGTGGCGCTTGACGCTGGCCTGGTTGGCGCGGATCGTCAGGCCCTTGTTCAGCACGTTGCCGATCGGGACCATGTTGAAGGTCGGGCCATAGACGCCGACGATCGACACATTGCCGCCCTTGCGCACCGAGTTGATGGCCCAGTGCAGCACGGTCGAGGCGCCGGCCTGCATCTTCATCAGGCGGCCGGTGAGCGTTTGCGCGATCGAGCCCGCGGCATCGCCGCCGACACAGTCGATGGTGACGTCGGCGCCCATCCAGTCGGTCATTTTCTTGATGTGCTCGGCCATGTCTTCCACTTCGCGGAAGTTGACCACCTCGCACTGGGCGTAGCGCTTGATGAATTCGAGCCGGTATTCGACTTCGTCGACCACGATCACGCGGCCGGCGCCCATCAGCCAGGCCCCCTTGGCGGCAAAGATGCCGACCGGGCCCGCGCCGAAGATGACGACGGTGTCGCCTTCCTCGATGTCGCCCATCTCGGCGGCCTGGTAGCCGGTCGGGACGCAATCGGTCAGCAGCACGGCGTCGTCCTCGTCGATATCGTCCGGAATGACGTAGGGGCCGACGTCGGCCATCGGCACGCGCACGTATTCGGCCTGGCCGCCGTCGTAGCCGCCGGCGGTGTGCGAGTAACCATAGATGCCGCCCACCGCGGTGGCCTGCGCATTCGTGTTGTGGCAATTACCGAAGAGCTCGCGTTCGCAATAGAAGCAGGAGCCGCAGAACAGGTTGAACGGCACCAGCACGCGGTCGCCGACCTTCAGGTTCTGCACGCCGGAACCGATGTCGACCACCTCGCCGACGAACTCGTGGCCGAAGGTGTGGCCGACCCGGGTATCGGGCACCATGCCGTGGTACAGGTGCAGGTCCGAACCGCAGATGCAGGAGCGCGTGACGCGCACGATGGCATCGCCCGGGTGTTCGATGACGGGGTCGGGCTTGTGGTCGGCACGGACGCGATACGGCCCGCGGTAATTCATTGCCAGCATATAGTCCTCCAAAGGGTTGACGGTCCGCGGATGAGCCGGACCTTTGCCATAACGTTATGGCAAAACGCAAAGGAAGGCGATAGGCGCACGGAAACGAACGCAAGCTTTCTCGACTATTTTTAAGGCTTTGTTTTTAAAAGGAAATTTTTACTGTTCAAAATTTCCAAACAAAAACGGCCGTATGAACGGCCGTTTAAACCTTTTGCATGCCTGCGGCGTATCAGGGGCCTCGAAAACCGTAGCGAGCGGCAGCAGGGGCGGCCGAGAAGCGCAGTCGTACTTACGGTACGACGAGCATCGCAGGCTGTCCCTGCTGCTGCGCAGTAGGTTTGCGAGGCTCCCTTCAGAGCTGGCGTGCCTCGAAGGTGTTGCATTGTTCCACCGAGCCGGTTTCCAGCCCGCGCTTGAACCAGCGCACCCGCTGCGCCGAGCTGCCGTGCGTGAACGAATCCGGCACCACCTCGCCGCGCGACTGGCGTTGCAGCGCGTCGTCGCCGATCGCGGTGGCGGCGGCCAGCGCCGCGTCGACGTCGCCGGTCTCGATGATCTGCTTGGCCTGGTTGGTGTGCTGGGCCCAGACGCCGGCGAAGCAGTCGGCCTGCAGTTCGACCCGCACCGACAAGGCGTTGGCCTGGGTCTCGGACAGGCGCTCGCGCGCGCTGTCGACCTTGCCCGAGATGCCCAGCAGGTTCTGCACGTGGTGGCCGACCTCGTGGGCGATCACATAGGCTTGCGTGAATTCGCCGGACACGTGGAAGCGCTGCTGCATCAGGCGGAAGAAGGACAGGTCGATGTAGACCTTGCGGTCCGCCGGACAATAGAAGGGGCCGACCGCGCTCTGGCCGGTGCCGCAGCCGCCGGTCGAGGTGCGGCCGTCGTACAGCACCAGCACCGGCGCCTTGTAGGTGGCGCCATTGGCGCGGAAGATCTCGGTCCAGGTGTCCTCGGTATAGGCCAGCACGGTATGCACGAACTGGGTCTCGCGGTCATTGGCGGGCGCACGCGACGGCGCCTGCTGCTGCACGTGGGCCGGCGCGCCGCCGCCGCCCGACAGCATGCTCAGGATGGTGCTCGGCGACACGCCGAAGAACCAGGAGCCGATCAGCGCGATGACGATCGTGCCGATGCCTATCGTACCGCCGCCGAAACCGAAGCCCCCGCCGCCACCGCCCTCGCCGCGGCGGTCTTCCACATTGTCGCTTTGCCTGTCACCTTCCCAACGCATATATTCTCCTTGCTCATCAACGCCCGGGGGAGCGTTTCACACTGACACAACTCATGTTTTCGCGCGCATCCTTGATGCGGAAATCCTCGTCGACGGCCAATCCGGCCCGCTGCTCGTCGTTGCGCGCGCGCTGGTGGCGTTCGCGTTCGACCTCGCGCTCTACGCGCGCAGTAAAAGAATCCTTGGGTAATGTCGTGGTCATGTCAGTCCTCATCTGTTACGCCAGTTTGCGCACACGGCGGTGCGCGGTCTGTTAGAACTTTCACATAATGCATCCTTTTTGGGTACACTGGCAGACATTTTTACGATAACAAACAGCCCCGATGGCCCTCAAACTCAGCTCGCCCGACGCACTCGCCACCCTTGGCGCCACCCTGCGTACCCAGGCTTACCGCTTCATCACGGTCACGCCCGCCACCCACCGCCGCGTCAACCGGCGGCCGGACAATGCCTGGGCGCACGACGTACGAGGCGTGCTCGGCTGGAGCCGCCCCTTCCGCGACGGCGCGCTGCCGGCCGACATCGAGCGCCTGCTGGACGAGGCCGGCGTGCTGGCCCCCTGCCGCGGCGAGCGCACGCAGGAAGGCGGCCCGGCGCGCTGCGCCACGGTGCGCGCCTCGACCGTCGGCGAGCACCTGTATTTCCACTCGGCCTGGCCGACCACCGACGACGACGACGTCTTCTTCGGCCCCGACACCTACCGCTACGTCGCCGCGCTGCAACGCTCGCTGGCCTCGCCCCTGCTGCGCCAGCCGGTCACGCGCGCGGTCGACATCGGCTGCGGCGCGGGTCCCGGCGCGATCGAACTGGCGCTGCGCTTCCCGGAGGCGACCGTCTACGGCGCCGACATCAACCACGACGCGCTGGCGCTGGCCCGCATCAACGCCCGCATCAACGGCGCCGCCAACCTGGAGCCCTGCCACAGCAACCTGCTGGACGGCATCGAAGGCGGCTTCGACGTCGTCATGTCGAACCCGCCCTACATCCTCGACCCTGAGGAGCTGCCCTACCGCCACGGCGGCGGCGAACACGGTGCCCAGCTGTCGATCGACATCGTGCGCACGGCGCTGGAGCGCCTGAACCCGGGCGGCAGCCTGCTGTTGTATACAGGGGTCGCCATTGTCGATGGCGAGGACCGTTTCCTGTCATCCATCCGCGGCTTGCTGGAAGGCGCCTGCGCCACCTGGACCTACGAGGAACTCGATCCGGACATCTTCGGCGGCCAGTTGGGCTGCAAGGGCTACGAGAACGTCGAGCGCATCGCGGCCGTGTGGCTGCATGCGGTCAAGCGCGGCTGAAGCGCGGTTGAAACGTGTCCAGGAATAAAAAAGCCCTGCCGCCCGGTGATGGCGCGGCAGGGCTTTTTGCTGTCTCTAATTAAAAGCGGACCTTGACGAAGGCTGACGGGCCGGTCAGGCGCAGCTTGAGGTCGGCGTCCTGGTTGTTGTTGCGCGAGAGCTGGATGCGCTGGATGCCGTAGTCGACCACCAGGCCGACGTTACGTGCCGCGAACCATTCGACGCCGACGCTGCCGTTATAGACATGGCCGTCGACGTTGCCGCCGTTCTTCTTGAGGCCCGAGGCTTCCGCGAACATGCGCAGGTTCGGATCGAAGGCATGCTTCCAGCCGAACTCGATCACCGGCGCAAAGCCGTTGGCGCTGACGGAATCGCTGCCGTTGAAGCTGATCGGCACGGTCGAGCCGTTCAGGCCGCTCACCTGGCCGGTCACCGAGCCGGACAGCTTGCCGTGCAGGTAGGCGGCACCGACGCCGACGCCGAACACGTCGTTGCCGCGGCCCATCCACCAGCGGTAGGCCAGCTGGGCCAGGTCCAGGCGCAGCTTGCCGTTCACCGTCGCCGTACCGGTCAGCGGCTGGCCGTTGTCGGTGGTCGCGCCGCTGTAGCTCGGGTTGTAATCCTTATCGTAACGGAAGTAGTCGAGCGAAATGCCCTGGCTGTCGCCGATCAGGAACTCGGCCTTTACGCGCGGCAGCGTGGTGTGGCCGTATTCCTGGTCGCCCGAATCCAGGTAACCGTAGTTCGTGTCACCGGACACATGGATTTTCGGCTTGGCCGAGAAGGCACCGACGGCGATGCTGGCGCGGTCGAGCGCGGCAGCCGGTTCGGCGTGGGCGATGGCGCTTGCCAGGGTGGTGGCCAGGACGGTGGCTTGCAGGGCGATGAGTGAAGCGGGGCGACGCATTGGATCCTCCGGATATTCGAGTAATGATGAGAATCACTGACTCCAGGGTCAGTAATAGTTGTCATTATTGTCAAAATATGCCGGAGACATGCGCACGATTGAGCACCCAGGCCGGAAAACTGTTGTTGCGGCGCGTCACCCGGGTGGCTGGCCGCCCGATCCTTCCCTCATCTGACGCGCCAGACGCCAGGCCATCGCACCCAGCGCCGCCACGCCGCACAGGAGCAGCGCCCACAGCCAGATTTCGCGGCGCTGCAGCATGCCGCTTGCCGGCGTGGCCGCCCCGCCATCGCTGCGCTGGCGCACGGCGGCGCCGGCCCGTGCCTGCTCGAGGGCGGCCAGCTCCGTGATCGAAAAGCCGGGTGCGACCTGGGCCAGCGGCAAGCTTCCGGCCTCGGCGCCATCGCGGCCGAAGGCCAGTGTGTAGGGTCCCTGGCCGCCGGCCATGAAGACCATGGTCGCCGGCTTCCAGCCCAGGCGCAGCGCCGGACGTTCCGCCACCTTCGCCTGCGGTCGCAGCACCCAGCGCGCCGCATGCGTGAGCGGCACGTCGACGTCGCCCGAGACGCGCTCCTGCCCGTTCTGGGTCAGGCGATAGAAGGTGCTGCGCGCCAGCGGGCGCAGGTCGGCGCCCTGCCTTCCCGGCTGCGCCTGCCAGGGGCCGACCAGGGCCGGCAGCACCACGTTATGCCCCTGGAACACCACGCCGACGGTCTCGACCGGCACCGCGACCGGCGCCGCGTACACCAGATCGTCCCCGCCCTGCCCGGCGTCCGGCTGCAGGACGAGGTTTTCCCACTGTTCGGGCGCGCGGATGCGGGTCAGCTGCTCGGCCTGGATGGTGGCGAACTCGACGGGCTTGCCCTCGGTCCAGGCGATGCGGGCATAACGGAAGGGGCGCGGCGCGAATTCGATGCGGTTCCTGAGCACGCGGTTGCCCTGGCTGTTGACCAGCCAGCTGACCGAGGCGTCCGTCAGCGGTTCCCAGCGCTGCAGGTCGTCGCTGGTGTCAAGCGTCAGGTGCGCGCTGTAGCTGTCGATGCCGGGCGGCAGGCTCAGCACCAGTGCGGCGACGTCCGCCTGCGCGGCGGCGTTCGTGTTCGCCGGGCGCATGTCCAGCACCAGGCTCGCCAGTTCGTCGCCGGCCGTGCGCGCGGCGGGTGGCGTCACCGAGATCACGGTGCCATCCTCGCGCGTGCGGATCTGCAGGCCGTCCGGCAAGCCCTGGCGCGCACCGGCCGGACCGCGCACCGGGAACACCGCGACCGGCGCCGTCGACGTGCTGACCTTGTCCGGCTGCATGCGGTCGACCAGCGCGAACGGCATCGGCGTGCCGGCCGCGTCGAACAGGCGCAGGTCGCGCAAGTCGCCGGAGCGCGCCTCCAGATAGACGGCGCGCGGCACCTGCAACTGCACGATGGCCTGGCTGCCGCTGACGGTGACCGGGATCGCGTGCGCATAGTCGCCCGGACGGTCGGGACCGGCCGCCGCCGCGGTGGCGGCGGACAATGCGAACAACAGGCCGGCGGCGTGCCGGTTGAACGATAAGAACAACATGGAGCCTCCCGTTCCGCTCACGTGCCGGAACCCGATGAAACAGTACCCTCGCCCGCTTTCGGGAAAGGCGCGAAATAGCCGATCAAGAGCATCAGCAAGCCGACGCCGACGAACGAGACCACGCGGGCCATGCTGCCGCCGTTCGCCAGGTCGACCAGGAACAATTTACCGACGACGATCCCGAGCAGGACGGCGCCCGTGCTCCAGGTGCGGCGCATCGCGCGTTGGGCGGCATAACGCATCAGCACCAGCGCGCTGGCGCTCCACACCAGGGACAGCATCGCCTGCACGGTCTGCGAACCGGCCAGCACGTCGAAGCGGTAGGGGAGCCCGAGCCAATGGGCGGCGCTGCGCAGCAGGATCAGGTTGAACCAGGCATAGGCCAGCGCCAGGGTCGCGATGCGCAGCCTGACGCGGCCGTCCGCGGCGCCGGGCCGCAGGTCCATCACGCCGGTCCACAAGGCCAGCGCGAAGCCGGTCGTCAGGTCGAGCGGATTGAGCAGCGGCAGATAGGGCAAGGGCGCCATGGTGCCGTCCTGGCCGAGGTTCCAGACCGCGGCCAGCAGCAGCATCAGCAGCGCGCCGCCCGGGATGAACACCGTGCGGTACCAGTTCGAGAGCGGCCGCGCCGGCCAGGCGTCGGCGCGGCTGCGGCGCAGCAGCCAGGCCAGCGCCAGCATCATGATCCAGGTCGGCAGGTAGTTGCTCCAGGCGGCGTCCGCGCCGGCGCCGAGGGCCCAGGCGCCGTACGCGCTCACGTCGAAGGCCGGTGCGCCCAGCCAGCGGTCGATCAGGATCGCGCCCGTCGGCCACAGCGCCAGCCAGGGCCCGGCCGTACGCACCGTGTGCACGAGCTGGCGCAGGACCCGTCCCGGTGCGGATTCGCCGCCCGGCCACTGGCGCAGGATGAATTCGCCGCCGGCCAGCAGGACCAGCCAGGCCAGCCAGGTAACCGGGGCGAGCAGCGTCCGGTCCGCATACAGGATGAAGAGCGCGCCGAGCGTGAACAGGGCCAGCATCAGCCAGTTGGCGATGCCCAGCCAGCGCAACTGGAGCCACTGCAGGCGGCGCGCCAGCACCATGGCTGCAACGCTCGATCCCGCCACGCCGGCTGCATACAGGGCAATCCAGCGCGCGTCCGTTCCACCCATGCCTGGGGGCAGCCAGGGCTGAAGGCGGGCGGCCGCGATGTTGATGACCGGCCCGAACCACCAGAGCGCGCCCCAGGCGAGGAACAGCGGCGCGAAGCGGCTGTCGACCTGCCCCAGCTTCGCCCGCGCCAGCATGCGGCTGGTGGCAAAGGCCGCCAGCGCGATCATGGCAAGGCCGAGCAGCGGATGGCGGCCGCCATCTTCGGATGGGTCCAGCCACATCCAGCCGTTCACGCTGACGACCAGCAGCGCGACCGCGCCGGCCACCTGGAAGCCCAGCGCCAGCAGCCCGGCCGTGCGCCACGCCATGCGCACCGCGATCACGCCCAGCAGCACCGTGGTCAACACGGCGCCGCCCACCAGCCAGTTGGCGAGCAGGCCGCCGCTGGTGCGCAGGATCGCCTCGGTCCACCATCCGCCCAGCAGCCACACGGCCGCGATCGCCAGGAACACCCCGGCCAGCTTCGACACCACCGGCGCCTCGCCGCCGGCATGGCGGCGCAACCCGGTCGCCAGCACGAAAGCGCTGAACGCCAGCACGACGAAGCCCAGCCACAGGTTCGACGACAGCGCCGCCGCCGGGTCGAGCCGGAAGGCCGCGCCACCGAAGCTCAGCCAGGCGCCGAGCTGCAGCAGCATGCCGAACAGCCAGGTGCGGCGCTGCCCGCGCTTGAGACCGATCCACACGAAGCCGGCGCCCTCCACCGCCCACGCGCCCGAGGTCCAGCGCGCATCGAGCGCGAACGGGATCGCCATCGTGCCGAACACCACGCCCAGCGCCATGAAGGATTCGACCAGCACGCGCCAGCGCTCGCGCCCGCGGCGCCACAGGATCAGCGCGAGTATCAGGTAGAAGCCGCCCAGCGCCAGCGCCGACAGCGCCAGCCCGAACGGCTTGTCCTTGACCAGGCCGACCTGCAGCCCGAAGGCCAGCAGCGGCGTGCCGAGCACCAGCGTGGCGTCGACGTAGTCCTTCAGGCGCGTCTGCTGGCGGCGCGCATAGGCCAGCGCGATGCCGACGTAGAACAGGAAGAACAGCAGCAGGAAGCCCTGCGCCGACAGGTAGTCGTCCGGCGTGTAGCGCAACCCGCCCCAGGCTGCCCCGACCACGAAGGTGAAAACGAAGCCGAGCAGATTCAGCGCGCGCCAGCTGCGCCGGATCGCGAGCGCGAACACGCCGGCGTTGAGCAGCGCGTAGTACGAGAACAGGGCGATATGGTTGCCCTGCCCCGTAGACACCAGCAGCGGACAGGCAAAGCCGCCGACGATGCCGAACACCGCAAGCCAGACAGCGTCCTGCAGCAGCGCCAGCACGCAGGTGAACACCGTGAGCGCGACCAGCAACGCGAAGGCGAAGCCGGCCGGCAGCAAGCCATAGCGCTGGAAGGCGCCGAAAATCACCAGCATCAGGATCGCGATCGCGGTGCCCTGCACCGGCAGGCCGATCTCGCGGCGCGAGGTGCGCAGGCGCCAGCCCCAACCGAGGAGTGCGAGGTCGGCCAGCACCACGCCGGCCAGGCGCAGCTCGATCGGCACGACCACGGTCGCGGCGACGTACTTGAGCAGGAAGGCGACGCCAATGAACAAAATGACCAGGCCGATCTTGGCCACCGGGTTTCCGGTCAGGAACCAGTCCCTGGCGGCCAGCAGCCAGCGCGGTGGCGTGGGCGGGGTTGGCGGCTTGCGCGGCGTCGATGGCTTCGGCGGCTCGATTGGCCAGGTGTCGTCCGGCATCGCCGCGTTTTCCGGCGTTTGTGCGGGGGTCGTGGTGCTTGCCAGGCTGGGGGCGGACTCGCGCCGGGGTTCGGGGGTCTCGACGCTACGGGGTGTAACCTTGGCCTGGATCCGTTCGTGGAGCCAATAGTCGAGATCGACCTCTTCCTGGCCAGGTTTGACGGCCGGCGCAGGATCGACGGCCGGCGCTGGGGATGCCGGCGCTGGGGATGCCGGCGCGGTGAATGTGGCGCGTTCACTGGCGGCCTGTTGTGCGGCTTCCGGCGCCTGTCGGTTAGTTGCGGATTGCACTTGCTTGCGCAAGGCCGCCACTTCGCGCTCGAGGTCCTCCAGCCTGCGGCCACGGCCGGCACCCATGATCCAGGCCGCGAGGAAGGGATAGCCGAGTACCAGCAGGACGATGATGCCGATTTCGCTCATTGCACCTCCATTGATGGAAGCGTAACGATAGCGGAAAGACAGCGGTGCGTAACCTATAGGAAATAGGGTGGTGGGATATGGGCGATTGGGTTGCGGGTTTTGATACTTCGCAAACCGTATGCGGGGTGCGGAAATGAAAAAGGCTCCCGCTTGGGAGCCTTTTTCATTTTTTACTGCTTGCATCTTGGCGGAGAGGGTGGGATTCGAACCCACGGTACGGTCACCCGTACGCCTGATTTCGAGTCAGGTACATTCGACCACTCTGCCACCTCTCCTGGTAACCGGTCGCTTGCGTCGCGAGAGGCCGTATTATAGACGGGGGTTGAGAATGTCGCAAGGGTATTGTTTTGTTGGCGCTGGTGGGTGGGCTTGCGGCTTGTTTGGTGCTACTGCGTTCTGCGCTTCTTGTGGTAGCTGCCTGATAAGCCAGCGGCTTGTTTGGTACCACTGCGGTATGCGCTTCGCGCGCTGCCCGCCTTTCGGCGGGCAGCAGATGGGCGATTCGGGCGGGTCGCGCAAGTATGCGCGAGCCCTTCGAATCCCAACGCGAGGCGCGCAGGCGCCTCGCTCCCTCTCCGCCAAGCGCAGAAATGAAAAAGGCTCCCTGCTGGGGAGCCTTTTTCATTTTGCTTCTACATCTTGGCGGAGAGGGTGGGATTCGAACCCACGGTACGGTCACCCGTACGCCTGATTTCGAGTCAGGTACATTCGACCACTCTGCCACCTCTCCTGGTAACCGGTCGCTTGTATTCGCGAGAGGCCGCATTATAGCAGCCCCTGGCGAAAACGGAAGCGCTATTTATGCAACCAGGCGCTCGAGGCCGCCCATGTAGGGACGCAGGACTTCCGGGATCACGACGCTGCCATCCGCCTGCTGGTAGTTTTCCAGCACGGCGACCAGGGTGCGGCCGACGGCCAGGCCGGAGCCGTTCAGGGTATGCAGGAGTTCGGGCTTGCCCTGGGCGTTGCGGAAGCGGGCCTGCATGCGGCGGGCCTGGAAAGCCTCCGTGTTCGACAGCGAGGAGATTTCGCGGTAGGTGTTCTGCGCCGGCAGCCAGACTTCGAGGTCGTAGGTCTTGGCGGCGCCGAAGCCCATGTCGCCGGTGCACAGCGACATCACGCGGTACGGCAGGCCCAGGTTCTTGAGGATGGTTTCGGCCTGGCCGACCATCTCTTCCAGGGCTTCGTACGATTTTTCCGGGTGCACGATTTGTACCAATTCGACTTTGTCGAATTGATGTTGCCGGATCATGCCGCGGGTGTCGCGGCCGTAGCTGCCCGCTTCCGAGCGGAAGCACGGGGTGTGGGCGGTGATCTTGATTGGCAGTTGGTCGAGGGCCACGATCTCGTCGCGCACCATGTTGGTCAGCGAGACTTCCGAGGTCGGGATCAGGTAGAAGTTCTCGCCCTCGCCTTCGGCGCCGCCCTTCTTGACCGCGAACAGGTCTTCCTCGAACTTCGGCAGCTGGCCGGTGCCGCGCAGCGAGTCGGCGTTGACCATGTAGGGGGTGTAGCACTCGGTATAGCCGTGCTGGCCGGTATGGGTGTCCAGCATGTACTGGGCCAGCGCGCGGTGCAGGCGGGCCATGCCGCCCTTCATGACCGAGAAACGCGAGCCGGTCAGCTTGGTCGCGGTGTCGAAGTCCAGGCCCAGCTTTTCGCCGATGTCGACGTGGTCCTTGACTTCGAAATCGAAGCTGCGCGGTTCGCCGACGCGGCGTACCTCGACGTTGCCGGATTCGTCGGTACCGGCCGGCACCGATTCGTGCGGCAGGTTCGGCACCGATTCCATGAAGTGTGCCATCTTCGCCTGCACCTCGGCCAGTGCGACTTCATTGGCCTTCAGTTCGTCGCCCAGGCCGCCGACCTGCGCCATCACGGCACTGGTGTCTTCGCCTTTGCCCTTGAGCATGCCGATCTGCTTGGACAGCGCATTGCGCTTGCCCTGCAGTTCTTCGGTGCGGATCTGGATGGCCTTGCGTTCGGCTTCGAGGCCATTGAACGCAGCCACGTCGAGCTGGAACTTGCGCGCGGCCAGGCGCGCGGCGACATTGTCGATGTCTTTGCGGAGGAGTTGGATGTCAATCATTATCGGTATGGGGACGGGGCGTATGACGAAAACACAATTGTACCAAGCCGGCAGCCAAGTCCAGAGGGTTTGCGCCGGCGTGCGGACGCAAACTTCGCACGGCCCTGTCGAAGCCGGTCCGGGCCGCAGGCGCCCGCCGCCCCGGCCGGCGGGCCCGATCACCCCTGCGGCCGGTTGGCCTGCGCGGCAATCCCGGCGTGGACCGCTGTCGGCGGGCGCGCGGGGACGGCCGGCGCCTCGCGATGTGCCTGGACGTCACGCTCGTCAAGGCCGCCGTCACCAGCGAGCTGGCGCGCGAAGCGGCCGTAGTTGCGCGCCGCGTTGAAGTGCGCATCCCAGTGCGCGCGCGCCGCCCGGCGCCAGGCCTGCGCCGCGCCGCGGTCGCAGAAGCGGGCGAAGGCGGACGCGATGGTGGCGGCGTCGGCATCGGCAGGCAGCAGCACGCCGGTGTGCGCGTTCGCGAGTTCCCCGCTGCCGCCGACGTCGGTGGCCACCATCGGCATGCCCGCCGCGGCGGCCTCCATCAGGCTGACCGGGATCCCCTCGCTGTCGCTGACGTTGACGATGAAGTCGAAGGCTTCATCGCGGTACAGCGCGGCCAGCTGCGCCTGGGTCTGGTAGCCCTTGAAGTCGGTGCGGGCGCGCTCGTCGAGGCGGGTGGCGGCGTAGGCGCGGACCTCGTCCAGCAATGGCCCGTCGCCGACGTGGGTCCAGTGCACCTGCAGTGCCGGATTGGCCTCGAGCAGCCAGGCAATGGCGTCGACGATCAGGTGCAGGCGCTTGCTGGCGATGACGAAGGCGCAGGACACGATGCGCAGCGGCCCGCCGGCGGGCTGGGGATTCAGGATGACGGGGTCGTTGACGCCCAGCCGCGCAGTATGGAACCTGGCGCGCCATTGCGGGAAGCACTCGGCCAGGTAGCGGGTCCCGTGCTCGGAGATGCAATAGATGTCGTCGATGCCGGCGGCGATGCCGCGCCGCAGGCCGGCATAGCCGCCGGGCTTGAGCGCTTCGTAGAGGTCGCCGCGGTGGGCGCGGCACACGATGCGGATGTCGGCCCCGGTCCTTTCGCGGTGGCGCAGCGCCCCGGCGATCTCGGGCACCAGCCAGTAGAAATACATGATCTCGCTTCCCTGCGCCCCGCCCTTCCCCCTGCCCTGGACTGCGCGTTTGGCCAGGAAACGCTCGAAGATGCGTGCGCGGTACAGCGCGCGCACCAGTTCCTTCAAGTTGTCCAGCCTGCGGCCATGGCGCAGGAGGTGGACCAGGTCGGCGGTCCAGCGGTAGTGGACCAGCGCCTGCAGCAGGGACAGCAGCATGCGCGGCAGGCGCAGCAGGCCGCGCCGCGTATCCGCGTAACCGAGGTTGACGGGATTCGGCTCGGGACGGGGCTGCTCCCCTGGCGTATAGAAGCTTGGCACCAGCTCGACGTCGGCAAAGCCCGGTGCGATGTGTTCGAGCTCGGCCACGATGAAGGTTTCGCCGTGCCCGTACGGATAGTAGGACGTGAGCATCAGCAGGTGCGGCGCGCTCATGCGGTCCTCCCGTCGGCCTGGGCGATCCGTTCGGCCATGATGCGCCGGTACATGAAGATGGTGTAACCGGCGGTGACGGTGAAGGCGACGGTGGACGCCAGTGCCGCACCGTGGGTGCCGAGCACAGGGATCAGGGCCGCGCAGCCGCCGGCGTTCAGCGTCAGCGACAGCAGGGAACCGTAGATGTTGACGTGCTGGCAGCCCATGCCGGCCAGCGAGTTGGCGACCACGCTCATGTAGCTCCAGGTGACGATGCCCGGCAACAGTAGCGCGAACGGCAGGACCGAGCCGGCATAGTCCTGGCCGAATACCCAGGGAATCACCAGCGGCGACAGCAGCCCGGCCAGCAGCGCCCCCGCCAGCGTGATCTTGAAGACCGAGCCGGCGACCTTGCGGATCATGCGCTGCAGCGCGGCCGGCGTGCTGTTGTGGGCGGCCGATTCCGGGAACACCACCACCGAGGCCGCGCTGGCGATCAGCCACAGCACTTCGGCCAGCTGGATCGACAGGGCATAGCGGCCGGCCTCGGCCGGGGTCAGCAGGAAGCTCACCAGGTAGAGCGCCACCCGGTAGTTGAGGAAGGTGATCATGTTGCTCAGGTGGGTGCGCAGGCCGAAGGCGACGGCGGCGCCGAAGCGCAGGCCGCTGCCGCTGCCGCCGCCTGCCGGTGCGGCGTAGTGGCGCACCCGCGCCTCGCTGGCCAGCCACAGCGCGGCCTGGCTGGCGATGTGGCAGGCCAGCACCGCCGGCACCGTGACCCGGCCCGCCGCGTCCAGCGCCAGCACGCCCAGGCAGAACACCAGCGGCTGGGTCAGCGCGGTCTTGTTGTAGGCCGCGTAGTTGCGCGTGCCCTGGATCAGCGACGAGGTCCAGGCCGCCAGCAGCATCATGGGAAACAGCAGGCTGGCATACAGCGCCGTGGATTTGGCCGTGCCCGGCAGGTAGCGCGCGATGATGCCCTCATGGAGCAGGGCCAGCGCCAGCACGACGGCCAGCCACAACCCCAGCGCCAGGCTCCAGTTCATGCGCCGCATGGCGCCCGGGCTGCTGTTGCCGCTGCTCATGTGGTAGACGTGGCTGGGCCCCAGGCCGAGGTTGAGGAAGGCGTACAGGGTTTGCGGCAGCAACAGGGCCGTGACCAGCAGGCCGTTGTCGTGCGAGCCGAGCCGGCGCGTGGTGATCCACAGGGCGAGGAAATACAGGGCGCTCGACGCGATCTGGCGCAGCACCGTCGAGCCGATGGCGGCCGATAGGTCGAAACGGGAATCGGGTGTGCGTCCGGGGGAAAGCGATGCCAGCAGGCTTTTCATTTGGGTCAGCATTCGGCGCGCCTTCCTGGCTTTGGGCAAGATGAATCGACCGGCCCGACGGCGACCGTACCTGGTCCATTATCCGTGGCGTTCGAAGCATGGAACTGAGCACGATCAAGCGGACTGACGAGAAAACACGTTGCTGAAATTAAATATTCGTGGTCGGGCGCACGGTCGAGCAAACGCAAAGCGGGACGCGGCGAACGCGCTAAGGTCGCTGGGCCACCCTTCCAGGAACGACGATGAACCTGCGCCTGCTGTCCTGCCTGCTGCTCCTGGCCGCCTGCGCGGCACCGATGCCGTTCGCCGGCACGCCGGAGCGCACGAAGGAACACACGCCGGGACGCACCTTGTATGTGGCGTCCGACGGCGACGACGCCAACCCGGGCACGCGCCGCGCCCCGCTGCGCACCATCGGCGCCGCCGCGCAGGCGGCCGGTCCGGGCACCACGGTGCGCGTGGCGCCCGGGCTGTATCCCGAAAACGTCAAGTCGGTCGCCAATGGCAGCGCTGGCGCGCCGATCCGTTTCATCTCCAGCGTGAAATGGGGCGCACGCATCGTCGGCGGCGGCACCGAGGCGGTCTGGGAAAACCGCGGCCAGCACGTCGAGATCGCGGGCTTCGACCTCAGCGGCAGCGGACGCACCGGCATCCTGAATTTCGGCGCCCGGGTGCGCATGGCCAACAACCACGTGCACGACCTGGCGCTGTCCGGCGGCTGCACCGGCAACGGCGGCGGCGGCATCGTCAACGCCAACTACAAGGCCGCGGACGGCGAGATCAGCGGCAACATGGTGCACGACATCGGCGCGCCCGGCGCCTGCACCGGCGTGCACGGCATCTATCTCGCCAACCTGCGCGGCAGGATCGTCAACAACGTCGTCTACCGCGCCTCGGCCTGGGGCATCCACCTGTGGCACGCGGCCGACCAGGTGCTCATCGCCAACAACACCGTCATCGCGAACGGCTCCGACAAGATCGGCGGCGGGATCCTGGTCGGCACCGGCGACAGTCCCGGCGGCGTGGTGCTGAGCCAGACCCGGGTCGTCAACAACATCGTCGCCTTCAACCCACACGCGTCGATCCGCCAGTACTGCGACCCCGGCCAGGCCTGCATCGGCCGCGGCAACGTGGTGGCCAACAATGTCGTGTACGGCAACGGGATCGGCATCGAAATGCGGGTCGGCAAGGCCAGCGGGACCATCGCCGACGATCCGCTGTTCGTCGACTTCCGTCCCGACGGCAAGGGCGATTACCGGCTGCGCCGCAGCTCGCCGGCGCTGAAACGCGGGCTGGCCGCGGGCGCACCCGGCACCGACATCGAGGGCAGGCGCCGTCCGCGCACGGCCTCGGTCGACATCGGCGCCTATCAGATGCATTAGAGATGCGCTGAGAGATGCGCTGGAGGGTGCGCTGAAGGATGTGCGGAGCGCGTTCGCGCGCCTCTCCGATCGCCCGTTCGGGCTGATCAGTTCATAAATGATTCTTCTTCCATGCCTATTCCTGGCAGGAAAATCTCATTACGGTTCTATTACTCAGGGAAAATTTTTTCTAGAAAACGTTGAACTCTGGCAGTTTCCACCGCTCAAAGCTTCCGTAAATCACTTTTTGAGAGGAAACTCCAGATGAAAAAAATCGTCACTTTTGCTTCGAATGTTCACGCCAGCGCCCTGCTCTGCTGCAGCGCCGCTGTCCTGCTGACCGCCTGCGGCGGCAGCACGATGGACACCCCGACCGTCACTGCATCGACCGGTGTCCAGAGCGCGAACGTATCCGAAGCAACTGATGCCGCCGCGGCCCAGGTCCCGGCGTTGACGGAAGAAAGCGCCGGCAGCGGCACTTTCGAGCAGGCGTCGAACGCGGCTGCCACCGCACCCCAGGGCAACAAAATGCTGGCGACGGTCAACTCGGCCGCTACCAGCGTGTCCGACCAGGTCGCGAGCCTGTACCGCACCCTGCTGAACCGCGAGCCGGACGGCGCGGGCCTGCAGTACTGGACCCAGCAGGCGAACGCCCACTCGGTCGACTGGGTCCGTACCGCGATCATGGGCAGCGAGGAATACCAGGTCATCCAGATGTACGCCACCCTGCTCGGCCGCAAGCCGGACAGCGACGGCCTGGCGCACTGGATCGCGCAAATGCGCGGCGGCCACTCCGCCGACTGGGTCCGCGACTCGATCATGCAGAGCCAGGAATACCGCGACCGCCAGCAAAACCCGGCACCCGGGACCCCCGCACCGGCACCGGCGGCACCGGACACCTCGATCTACCACCTGTACGTGGCCACCAACGGTTCGGACTCGAACACCGGCACGCAAGCCAAGCCGTTCAAGACCATCGCCAAGGCGGCGGGCGCGGCCAAGGCCGGCACCACCATCCACGTGGCGGCCGGCACCTACTCGGGCAACGTCAGCACGAAGACGAGCGGCACCTCGAGCAACCGCATCCGCTTCGTCTCGGACACCAAGTGGGGCGCGAAGGTCGTCGGCAGCGGTGCCGAAGCGATGTGGACCAACAGCGGCAACTACGTCGAGATCAACGGTTTCGACATTACCGGTCCGGGCCGCCACGGCATCCTGAACAACGGCTCGAACACCCTGATGACGAACAACCACATTCACAACCTGGGCCTGTCGGGCGGTTGCACCGGCGGCGGCGGTGCCGGCATCGTGAACGCCAACTACAGCGGCTCGAACGGCGACGTCATCGGCAACCTGGTGCACGACATCGCCAAGCCGGGCGCCTGCAACGGCGTGCAGGGCATCTACTCGGCCAACAAGGGCGGCAAGATCATGAACAACGTGGTGTACCGCGCTTCGTCCTACGGCATCCACCTGTGGCACGCCGCGACCGACGTCCTGATCGCCAACAACACCGTGTTCGCCAATGGTTCCTCGAGCATGGGTGGCGGCATCGTCATCGGTGCCGGCGACGCGCCGGGCGGCGTGCAGGTCAAGAACACGAAAGTCATCAACAACATCGTGTACAACAACCCGCGTTCGGGCATCCTGCAGTACTGCTACTCGGGCCAGAGCTGCATCGGTTCGGGCAACGTGACTGCCAATAACCTGGCCTACGGCAACGGCAGCAATGTCTCGCTGAAGACCGGCAGCGCAACCGGCACCGTCAGCGCCGATCCCAAGTTCGTCAGCTACAACCCGACCGGCACCGGCGACTACCGCCTGCAAGCGGCCTCGCCGGCCGTGAACAAGGGCACCTCAAGCTCGGCACCGGCCACCGACATCCTCGGCACCGCGCGTCCGCTGGGCGGCGCCTTCGACATCGGCGCCTACGAGAACTACTGATCGATGTACCGCGGCCTGCCGGCCGCGCTGTCGGCGGCCTGGCCGCTGGAACGAAGCCCGCCGCGCGCGGGCTTTTTTGCGTCCATTTTCTCCATGCCATCCGATCAATTCATCTAAACAATATAAAAAGAATTATTTCCGAAGCGAAATTATCTATGGCGTTCTGTTACTTCAAGAAAATTTTTTTACGAAAAGATTGAACTTAGGAAGTTTCCACAGCTCAAAAGCAGTATCAATGACTCGTTGAAGGAATTTCCCTCTCATGAAAAACGCAATCGCTTCCCTGTTCGCCCACCGTGCCAACGCCGTGCTCGCCTGCAGCGCCGCCGTCCTGCTCGCCGCTTGCGGCGGGTCCGACATGGCAGACAATGCCACCCAGACCGCAGCCTCGATCTCGACCGGCGTCGCCGCGGCACAGTCCGAAGCCAGCTCCGCAGCCGCAGCCGCTGCCTCGAACGAAGCGCCGCTGAGCGCCGAGAGCAGCATCGCCGGCAATTATGAGCAGGAAGTCGCCGCAGCTTCCGCCGTTTCCGCGTCCCTTGATCAGGCCGCCGGCGGCAGCGCCGCCGCGGACAGCGCCCCGGCACAGGCAGCCGCACCGGCATCGGCAGCGGCAGCGGCAGCGGCAGCGGCATTCGTGCCGGCCGACGGCACACGCATGCTCGCCACCGTGACCCGCGTGAATACCGCGCCGGCCGCCACCACCAGCACCTACAACCTGTACGTGGCCACCACCGGTTCGGACTCGAACACCGGTACGCAAGCCAAGCCCTACAAGACCATCGCCAAGGCCGCGGCCGCCGCCAAGGCCGGCACCACCGTCCACGTGGCCGCCGGTACCTACAAGGGCAACGTCAGCACGAAGACGAGCGGCACCTCGAGCAACCGCATCCGCTTCGTCTCGGATACCAAGTGGGGCGCGAAGATCGTCGGCACCGGCACCGAAGCGATGTGGACCAACAGCGGCAACTACGTCGACATCACCGGCTTCGACATCAGCGGCCCGGGCCGTCACGGCATCCTGAACAACGGTTCGAACACCCTGATGTCGAACAACAATATCCACAACATCACGGTGTCCGGCGGCTGCACCGGTGGTGGTGGCGCCGGTATCGTGAACGCCAACTACAGCGGCTCGAACGGCGACGTGATCGGCAACATCGTCCACGACATCGGCAAGCCGGGCGGCTGCAACGGCGTGCAGGGCATCTATTCGGCCAACAAGGGCGGCAAGATCATGAACAACGTGGTGTACCGCGCGTCCTCGTACGGCATTCACCTGTGGCACGCCGCGACCGATGTCCTGATCGCCAACAACACCGTGTTCGCCAACGGCTCGTCGAGCATGGGCGGCGGCATCGTCATCGGCGCCGGTGACGCGCCGGGCGGCGTGCAGGTCAAGAACACGAAAGTCATCAACAACATCGTGTACAAGAACCCGCGCTCGGGCATCTTGCAGTACTGCTATTCGGGCCAGAGCTGCATCGGTTCCGGCAACGTGACCGCGAACAACCTGGTCAACGGCAACGGCAGCAACATCTCGCTGAAGACCGGCAGCGCCACCGCGACCGTCAGCACCGATCCGAAGTTCGTCAGCTACAACCCGACCGGCACCGGCGACTACCGCCTGGCCAGCGGCTCGCCGGCGGCGAACAAGGGCACCTCGAGCTCGGCACCAGCCACCGACATCGCCGGCACCGCACGTCCGAAGGGCGGCGCCTTCGACATCGGCGCCTACGAAAGCTTCTAAGCGGCCGTTTGCCCCAGCCTCGGTGAATCGACCCCGCGACAGCTTCCCCTGTCGCGGGGTTTTTCATTTGATAACGGTGGAAAATTTTTTCACAAAAAAGTTTGAACTTAGGAAGTTTCTAACATCAAAAGGAGTATCGACGATCATTTGAAACAAGGAACTCTTGCATGAAATTCGCACGCGCCTCCACCCTCTTTCCCGTCCTGTTCGCCGCCTGCGCCGGCGCCAACGCTTCCACCAGCATCTACCACCTGTATGTATCGCCCGCCGGTTCGGATTCCGGCACCGGCACCCAGGCCGAGCCCTACAAGACCATCACCAAGGCCGCGTCCGTCGCCAGGGCCGGTACCACCGTCCACGTGGCGGCCGGCACTTATTCGGGCAATGTCGCTACCCGTGCCAGCGGCACCGCGCTGAACCGCATCGTGTTCCTGTCCGATACCCTGTGGGGCGCCCGGATCGTCGGCAGCGGCACCGAAGCGATGTGGACCAACAGCGGCAACTTCGTCGACATCACCGGCTTCGACATCACTGGCCCGGGGCGCAACGGTATCCGCAACAACGGTTCGAACATCCTGATGTTGAACAACCACGTGCACGACCTGGCCCTGTCCGGCGGCTGCGCCGGCCGCAGCGGCGCGGGCATCGTCAACGCCAACTACGCCGGTTCGAACGGCGACATCATCGGCAACGTCGTGCACGACATCGCCAGGCCCGGCGCCTGCAACGGCGTGCAGGGGATCTACTCGGCCAACCAGGGCGGCAAGATCATGAACAACGTGGTGTACCGCGCCTCCTCCTATGGCATCCACCTGTGGCACGCCGCCACCAACGCCTTCATCTCCAACAACACCGTGTTCGCCAACGGTTCCTCGAGCATGGGCGGCGGCATCGTCATCGGCGCCGGCGACGCGCCGGGCGGCGTGCAGGTCAAGAACACCCGTGTGGTCAACAACATCGTGGTCAACAACCCGCGTTCAGGCATCCTGCAGTACTGCTACGCCGGCCAGAACTGCATCGGTTCGGGTAACGTGACGGCCAACAACCTGGTCTACGGCAATGGCAACGACATGTCGCTGAAAGTCGGCAACGCCACCGCGACCATCAGCGCCGATCCGAAGTTCGTCAGCTACAACCCGGCCGGCGCCGGCGACTACCGCCTGCAAGCGTCCTCGCCGGCGGTAAACAAGGGTACGTCGAGCTGGTCGCCGGCGATCGACATCCTCGGCGTCAACCGACCGCTGGGCGGTGCGCTCGATATCGGCGCCCATGAAAGCAACTGAGCATCAAGCCTGAGTCACCCGGCGGCAGCGCTGCCAGGTCCGCAAGCCCCCGCCACAGCGTGTTGCCTGTCGCGGGGCTTTTTTTCGCCAGTAAATCCGGCACCCAATAAGCAGGCTGAACAATATATGGCATTACCTGGTCAGCCTGCTATCTTGTTTTGCTTTTTAATACTCTAAGAAAATTTTTTTCGAAAAAGATTGAACTAAGGAAGTTTCCAGCGCTCAAAAGGGTATGAATAATCACTTGATGCAAGGAACCTCCTTAATGAAATTCGCTGTCGCCACCACCGCCTTCGCCGCCCTCTTCGCCACCTGCGCAGGCGCCAACGCTGCCACCAGCATCTATCACCTGTACGTTGCGCCGACCGGGTCGGACTCGAACACCGGCACCCAGGCCAAGCCGTTCAAGACCATCACCAAGGCGGCAGCTGCCGCTAAGGCCGGCACCACCGTCCACGTCGCCGCAGGCACCTACTCGGGCAACGTCAGCACGAAAACGAGCGGCACCTCCGCCAACCGTATCGTGTTCCTGTCCGATACCAAGTGGGGCGCCAAGGTCGTCGGCAGCGGTTCGGAAGCGATGTGGACCAACAGCGGCAACTAC
>Ga0265780_10000530_pt1 | contig 58978 bp, 87 predicted proteins | sample P1T30metagenome_FD_192432 | JGI IMG/M metagenome (GOLD analysis project Ga0265780, IMG submission 192432) | Plant litter microbial communities from East Loma Ridge, Irvine, California - P1 T30 | ecosystem: Environmental > Terrestrial > Plant litter > Unclassified | place: USA: California... | reverse complement strand
AGGGTTCCACATGGTTGTAGTGCGAGTGCCACAGCACGAACTCGACGCGGGGCGTTACAGCCGCTTTACGGGCCATATCCGCCGCCTTTACAGCCGACATTCCGCCTCGGCGCAACAGGTACTCCTCCACACGCCGTAGAACGAACCGGATCTCGTCCCCGGACACCATGAACTCGTTCCCCGCGTTGCCTCCCGCCGACGCCACGTTCAGCGTGTTCGTCAACTGCACCCACGAGAACTCTTCCAGGAGCAGACCTTGCTCGACAGCTGACATCGGTGCGTCCGACTTCAGCTCGTACTCCCGTTGTACACGGAAGCCCAGCCCCACGACCTCCTTCCGCAGGTTCCTTCCGAGGTCGAACTGCAACTGAGCGTGCTCCTCCAGAGCCACCAGCCCCCGATCCAGCACCGAATCGGCTAGCGGCCTCCCGAACAGTCCGCCGATCGGCATGTATCCCGTGTCAGTCATCGAACTCCACCTCTCTGTTGTACCTATTGGTGCGCGCTTCCAAGTCCGCGCGCTGACGGGCGATGTCTTCGTGTTCCGGCTCGTCCCCGGCGTACACCGGCAGTGCAGCGACCGGATCGTTGTTCACGAGTGGCCTGGCCATGCGTTGGCGCATCACACGAGCGCGTTCGCTGGTCGTCAGCTCGCGCGACCCTTCGCCCTCGAAGCGCCCGATGGACCCTTCTCCGCCGCCGTACTCGGTGTGCGTGTTGTCCGGGTCCGGCGTACCCTCCAGCCGAGCCATCAGGCCACGTCCGCAGTCGTGAGGGTCTTGCCCGAGTCCGCCGCCACCTGAGCCACGCCGCGCCGTTCGAGCACCTTCAGCTCGTCCTGGTAGTACCGGCGCAGTGCGTCCCGGTTCTCGTGGTGCACGAGCGCGTAGGCCCGACGACGAGCCACGTCCGCCAAGACCGGGTGCACGTTTGCAGCCGGGAACAGCGGAGCGACGTCCTCGATGTCCGTCGGACGCCCGGAAGGCCGGTGCCGCGTCTTGAACGTCTGCTCGTACTTGCTGACCTTGCTGAGCTGTAAAGCAGCCATCTTCTTGTTCCTCACGCTTGAAGACTCCCTTGTTGAAGCCTGAATGAAGTTTACCTGAGGCCACGCTAATCCGCATTTGAGACCCCATTCCGTACAGAAGCACCTATAGGGAGAGAGGGAGAGAGATCTCTTTCAGTGTGTGTAGTTAGTAGTAGTAGTTCAAGGAGGGCGTTTTCTGCGCCAACCGAAAACGCCGAGCCGAAGGCACCCCGGCTCCGCCGACAATCTCCGGCATGCCCCACAATCCCCACAATCGCTCCACGGGGTTGATGGCTTCTGCGAGAGGGCGTGCCACAATACCTCGCCCACACGCCACAATCGCACACAGTTTCGAGCGACGAACGAGCAGCGACTGTGTGCGATTGAGAACTGTGGGAGGGTTTCCGTAGAGAGGGGCTCTGCTGAGACGGATCGGCTCGGCGTTTTCTTCCCGAAAACCCACAGTTTACTGAGGTCCGGAAGGCTTCACCCCCGACCCCATCTCGGCGGACCACAATCGCGCGGCGAGGGGCGATTGAGGCGTACCACGCAGACCGAGGATGTTCGCGATATGCAATGTGTCTGCGAGAGGGGTGTGCAAACGGACCGTTACGAGGGCATCTAGCTCCGACGAGCGCAGATCTGGACGCCACCAGCCGTCGGTATGCACAGCAGAAACGGGCCGGTTCTCTACGACTGCAGCGATCCGCGCGGCCTCTTTCTCAGCTCGACGGGCCGCTGCAGCCTTCACCGAAGCCTCAGACGCGCGCTTTACAGCGGCAGAACGCTGAGCTTTTTGGAACTCGCTCTGGTTTGGACGAGCCGAATACTCCCGCACTGGACCGCCATGACGCTTCCGAGCTGCGTAGTCGTTGGCGTAGCAGCGGCTGCACATGTCCTTGGCGTTGATCGGGACGGTGTTGGGGTAGACAGCCTCGTTGGTGTTCTTCGGACGCAGCATCCGACCGCAGTCGCCCTGACACACCTTGGGCCATTCGACCTTCTTAGGCATCTGCTACCTCGCTGTTGTGCCGGAGCCAGGCGGTCTGTCGCAGCTCGTGCTTGTCGCGGCTGTGCTGCACAAAGTACCATGCGCGTACTTTCTGCAGGAGCGCTTTGCGGAACCATCTGCGACGCCGAATCATACGCTCCTCGTACACGAACAGCCCGTAGTCGTACCGGTCGTCGCCGTGACCAGTGCCGGTATCGTAGCAATACGAGCCGATCCTGTAGTTCGGAGGGAGCGTCTTCTTCCTTTTGAGCTGCATCAGTAGCCCCTCTCGTGGCTCAGGACCAGCTCGCGCATCCAGTCCGGCTGGAGCATGAGCGGGTAGGCGTTCTTGTGGTACGGCTCGTCGACGACCACGACGAACTGGTTCTTGAGCCCTTCCGCCCGCTGCTGTCCGAAGGTCTGATCCATCGCATTCGAGAGAGCCTGGAAGATGTCCGGAACGAGGTATACCTGCGACATGTCGAGGACCTCGGTCATGTACCACTTGCCGCCCGGCTTGTAGAAGTCGATCTTGACCTTGCCGGGCTGGTCGCTGTAGTTCGTCATGGTGCCTCCCTGATGCTGATTACGCGGGCGTACCCGCTGGTGTTGTAGCTCTCGGCCTTCGCCAGAGCCTCTGAGATGGACGTGGCCGGGAAGTAGTCGAACCAGGTTGAAGACTCGTTGACGACACGCGGCGGATCAACAGGAGCGACCGTGGTTTCTCCTACCATCACCGGCTGAGGCGCGGTCTTGCGCTCTTGTCTGAACTCGACCTTGAACCGCATTACAGCTCTCCCTTGTAGTGCTTCCATGCGGCACGCCATGCCGCTCGCTCGCCGCGCGCCTTGACCATCTTCCGAGCCTTGCTGCGAACGCGGGCGTCGTGTCGGCAGACGTAGTAGACATGAGCGCCCATGTTGCCGAGGGCTTTCTCGTCCCAGTCGCGCCGGATGGAGTACCCCGCTCGTTTCAACTCGGGTATGCAGTACTCGTCGATCATGTCTTCGATGTACTCCATCGCATCGTTCCAAGAGTAGAACGCGCTGACGCTGGGCCACGGCCATCCGGCGCGCGTGTCAAGCGTGACGCGCCAGACCGGCGTCCCTCTGCGACTAGTGCCACGTCGGATGTGGAACAGCTTGGGCATCAGCTCTTGTGTCACGTCCACGGGTCCTTGCCTTCCTCACGCTTGAGTTGCTTGACGAACTCCAAGTGCATCCCGCACAAGGCGTCGCCGTGATAGACGGTGATGGCGTTGCTCGCGTACTGCGCGCCCGTCTGAACCTTCTTGTACGCCCACAAGCACCTCGCGCACTTCACTCGAACCACTCGTCCTCGTGTCCGAACTGCTCTTGGAACTTCTCTACGCCCGCGTGCTGGATCTTACGCAGACGGAGCAGCGCGTGACGCTTGGCGTCGTTGACGTGGTCCGGCCCCGGCGTGTACATGCCGAGATCCTTGAGGCGGCTGTTCTTGTAGGTCGTCAGCGCGTCCGACGGGGTCTGCGTGTAGAGCGGGATGCCGCCTTCGGGGATGGTCTCCTCGCCGAGGGGCTTCATCACGGACATGCGACTCTGGATCCCCGCGCGGATGCGGACCGGCGCGAGGAAGTCCTCGTCCTGGCTCATCTTGCGGATCACGAATGACTCACAGCCCGTGAGGAGGCCTGGCTCCTGGTCGAGAGAACGCCTCAGCCGCAGGAAGCGGTTCACCTGGCCGTTCAGACCATCCTCCGGCCCATAGAGGAACAGCTCCGAGTATCCGAGTATGGCCCGCGGGATGGGCTGTCCGCCGAACAACGCCTTCGGATCGAACCACAGCACCGCGACGCCGGACACAACACCGGGGTCGATCCAGAGAATGCGAGGCCACCACAGGTACTCGTCTGCGTTGGTCGAGTCCCAGCGCCCCTCTGGATCCTTCTTGTAAAACTTCGGCATCGGCTCCTTACCCTTCCACCTGTGCGGCGCGCGGCGAAATGCCGTTGCTGGAGTCCTTGATCGACTGGACGACCCCGTCGCACCACTTGGATCGGGAGCCTTTGTGCTGCCACTGCCCCGCGAAAGTGCCGACGTTGTTCTCTTCGATGACGACCCGGTAGATCGGACGCTTGCAGTTCTTGCACGTGTTCGCTTCATGAGGCATCTCTCAGCTCCTGAATCTCTTGCATGACACGGACGAAGCCGTCGTACACGCCCAGTCGCTCGGACTCGTCCTTGATGACGCTCTCGTCCAAGCTGTCTGCCAGGCCGCGCAGCTCGGACAAGGCGTGGTCGAGCGCGACCTGCTCCTTGGCGAGCTTCTCGTTCATCCACTGCCACGAGTGGTCGTACGAGCCGTCGACCATGAGCCGATTGATCGCAGCGATCTGGTTCTCGATCTGCTTCTGGCGGCGGGAGTCGAGGGCGTCAGCGCGCTTACGAACCAGCGCCAACTCCGCTCGGAGGTTCGCCAGCTCAGCCGTGGTCGGAACCGAGGCCGCCATCAGAGCACCTCGATGCCGAGGAGCTGCATCAGGCGGCGGCTCATGGCGTAGTTCGAGATGTTGGCTCCGTCGTTCGCCTGCGTCACGAGGGCGTCGAGGGCGCGCCTTTCGATCTGCAGCTGACTGACCTTGACACCGTTGTCTGCGTAAACCAGGGTAGCGTCCGGGGGCGTGGTCGGCCCGGCGACCTTCTGCACAGGGACTTCGATACCGCTCAACGCCTGTTTGAGACCACGCGAATCCTCCTGCAGGACGCTGCTCTCCGACGCCTTCGAGTCGCCCCAATCGCCGTCGATCGCGGCGACCTTCTCAGGGATCTGTTCTTCGAGGAACTTGATGATCTCGTCGTACGTCAGACCTCGCGTCTGCGTGCCAGCACGACTCGGTGCGATGCGGCGGTAGATCTCTTCGAGAGCTGCGTCCCAGCCGTCCTTGTGCTGGTCGGCGACCATGTGGTCGTAGTCTGTGCTGGACATCTTCGGACGCATGTCCTCCGGCTCGGCCTGATCGAGGTCGACCTCGCTGGTGCCTTCGCGCCCCTCGCCGCCGCGCGGACCGAAGGACGAGATGTTCAGGACCATCGCGACGTCGGCGGCGGTGACCTCGTCGATCTTGATGACACTCAGGACGGTGGCGATGTCAACGTGGCCTTCGTGCTGGTGGACGCTGAGGACGGTGGTACTGTCGATCCAGACGCCTTCTTTGATAAGAACGAGCATTAGAGTCTTCCTCCTTGCCACGAATCTTCCGTGACCTTGATTGCAAACGAGTATTCCGAGTGGTCGAGCTGACCGCCCGGAGTGTAGATGTTGCGCTGGTACTGCTCCTTGTCGACCCCGATGACGGTGCAGAGGGAGGTCGCCACCATGGACAGCGACCCCCAACCCTGCTGCGCATCGAAGCCCGGTAGCGTGATGTTCTTGCCTGAGCCGCGTCGATCGATCAGCTCTGCTACGAGCGTGTGCGACTCCAGAGGGCCGAGGTCTTCGTCCTCGTCTTCGATCGACAGTTCGCCGATCTCCTGGACGACCTTCGCCTCGAAGTCCTCTCCGGGCATCAGCATGTGCGTAGCGCCGTCGAACAGCTCCGAGAGCTTCATCCCCAGACCAGCTTCCCGATCTGGTAAGCCACCCACAGGAGCCCATAGGCGATGAGCCCCAGCCCGGCGACGCAGATGACGATGGCGATGACCGTGGCGGACTTGTCGTGCTTCTTCTCGCTCACTCGAACTCCACCACCTTCGAGCCGTCCCAGCCCATGTAGTTGTTGTTCGGGTCGCGCAGACCGCCGTTGGGGATGGATGCACTACGCACCCAGTGGATGCCGGTGCCCTTGGGGACGCGGTTGCCCCAGATATCGAACTCCATGTCCGACGAGAGGCGCGCCGAGTGCGGGTCGAGCAGCCACTCGGCGGGGTTGATGCCGGGGATGTTGTACTCCGGCGCTCCCTCGATCCACCGGCTGCTCGGGACACCCATCGCGGCGAAGGCGTCCACCCGCTCTCCGATGCGGCTGGGTCGGTCGAAGTCCGCTCCGAAGGCACGACGCCCGAGCGAGAACTCGACGGGCTTGATCTCGGCGACGAGGGCGTCGTACTGCCACCGGCTGGAACGAGTGACCTTGTAGCGACCGTCGCCCATCTTGAACCAGTGATCGGCCTCCCCGTCTGTCGGCTCTTCGCTCTCGAACACGTCGTACGTCGACTTGGAGCCGAAGTCCTGCATGGCTCGGACCATCGCAGCGATCACGAGCCGCCACTCGAACTGCGCCTGGTCGCCGACGCGCTTCGACATGGTGTCGTAGAAGCTGCGGAGGTTTGTGATGTAGTTCAGGCGCGTGACGACGTTCGTCGGCATGAGACCGCGAGCCTCTTCGGCGGGCATGCCGTCGTTGACGAGGCCGTTGTAGGCGAGGGAGACGGCTTCGACGGCCTGATCCCAGATCTTGCGGTGCAGCTGAGGCTTGTTGGTCCGGCGCGCCTCTTCCATCGCCATGTCGTCGAGCTGCTCGTAGGTGAAGCTGCCACGAGCCAGCCCCTGCTTGACGAGCTTTTCTCCGAGTTCGTCCATGTACTCTTCCTAGAACACGGTGTCTCGCAGCGACGGGGGCAGGGCGACGGCGGTGGCGAGGTCTTCCTTGACGGCGAAGCGCGTGGACTCCTGCGCGAACGCTGCGGTGCGCTGTCGGACCATCTGGTGCGTGATCCCGCGGTGGACGCCCTCGATGAAGAAGTGCAGCGACACGGTCTCCAGCGGCATGGTCAGCACCGTCTTCTGGATCTGCTCCAGATAGTGGCGGCGCTCCTCGTCGGTGATGTCTGCGAGGTCGTGGGTGTACTCGCCGAGGTACGTCTTGCATGCCGCGGCGATCTGCCCCAGCGGGTCCGGCGAGCCGTTCAGCAGGAACGCCTCGGGGTCCTTGGACGCGTCGGACTTCTCAGCGGTGAACATGAACTCGTCCGACCACTTGCTGATCTCCTGGCCGGTCATGCGCCGACCCTCCATCCGTTGGCTCGGGCGACCTGGTCGCGCAGCGTGAAGATGTCGACGAGGACGCCGATGCCGAGGAAGCCCAGTGTAAACAGGTACGCGATGGCCTTGCCGGGGCGTCCGAGGTAGAACAGGTGCGCGCCCTGCGCTCCGAAGAACAGCATCCAAGGGAAGGCGACCGACTCGCGCTTGTCGCCGACGCGCTCGACGTACTGCAGCGGCATGAGCGTCTGGGGCTCCTCCCTCTGCAGAATGGGAGTTGTCTGGGGAGGCTTGACCGCGGGGTCGTGGTGCCCCCAGGTCGCCTCTGACTTGTTGTTGGACATTCTAAGCCTCCAAGGCTTCGATGGTGCTGGTGGCGACGAGGTTGTTGCCGTCGTCGTAGGTCTCTGCGAGGTACACGTAGGTGTCCAGACCCGGCTTGGGCAGGGTCCAGGTGCGGCTCTTGCGCTTCTTGGCAATCTTGCCGAGGACGAAAGAGAGCTGCTTGTTCAGCTCGGAGAGGTCGCCGTGGCGCTCCCCGGCTTCGAGTTCGAAGGGTGCGATGCCGCGGGCCTTGCCGACACGCCCGTCCTTCGGGGTGACGAGGTACTTCGCGCCCATCAGCCGAGGATGGAGGGGTAGACGGCGCGGTCCTGGTTGAAGTCCTTGCGCGGGCTGAACACCAGTTCACCCTCGTTCTGGAGAGCCTCGTTGTAGCCTTCTCCGGAGGTGGCGAAGCGCTTGCGGCCGACGCGGTAGGGCTTGGGGTCGAGCGGGAGAGCCTCGGAGGGGTTGAACTCGACGGCGTCGCGGACGGCGATCTGCTTGGCGAGCTTCGCGGCCTTGCGACGGCTCGGCGCGAAGTCGCCGTTGGGACGCATCACGGGCTGACTGGAGCGGTCCTCCAGCGGCGTGCCGACTTTGGCGGGGTGGACGAACTTGACTCCGCTGCGCTTACGCAGCTTACGGGCAGTGGTGGACATGCGTTGTTCCGTTCTCTATGCCAGGCTCTTCAGCGGTGGGATGGCGCCACACCGGACCGCCGCAGCGGTTTCGCCGGTTGCTACTCAGCGGGCTGCCAGACGCGCATAGCCAGGTCGGGAAGTTCGTCAACTGTACTGACGCCGCCGGACAGGCTCTGTCGGGTGTAGCTGGCGCGCAGCGGGACGGCGTCGTAGTCTTCTTTGGTGAAGTCTCGCCCCTCTTCAGAAGCTTTCGCCTGTGCCGCCGTAACGTCTGCGTAGTGGGGATATGTGCTGATGAGGCGATACGAGATGCCGGTGGTGTTGTCAACGTAGAGCGAGCCGATGCGGTCCATGGTTGGGTCCTTCCCCAGGTGTTCAGCGGGTCCTTCCCGCGTAGTACTACTATCCCTCGTGTTCGCGAGATTCGCAAACTATTCCGCGATCTTTTTCTGTAACTGTGGGAAAAAGTTTCTCAAGAGCGCTCGCTCCCCAATAGAACCACAGGAACACGGCGATCACGCCGAGCAGCCAGATCGGCGTCAAGTCGATCATGCGCCCAGCTCCTGACGACCGCGGGCAGCCTCGGTCGATCCGGCGTTGCGGTCGAGCGACACAGCGCTGGCTGCTCGCTGACCGGCGACCTGCCCGGCGTAGTCGCGGTTCTTCTGGGCCTGCTTGCGCCAGTAGCGCTCCTGACGAGCCTCTTCGCGCTCTTCCTCGCGACGCTCCTTGTCGAGGAATGCGGCGCGCTGCTTGTCGGTCATGCGGTTGAGCATGGTCTCGCGCGCCTGTCGCTCGGCGGCGGCCCGCTCTTCTCGAGCCTGCTGATACTCGCGCATCTCCTTGCGGACCTCGTCCGGGTGCAGATCGGGGTGCGCCGCGTAGACCTCTTCCTTGATCTCCTGCGACATGTCGTACAGCACGACTGCTGCGCTCTCGTCGACCTCGCCCGCGGCGTCCGCGGCCATCTTCTCCAGGCGCGCCCTGATGCGGCTCGTGAATCCGTCCGAGAAGTCGCGTCGGTACTGGCTGTGCGTCTGCGTGGCGACGGGCGTCGTGTCCCCGATGACCCTCATGTGGCGCTTGTACGCACCCAGGAGCTTGTGGTAGTAGCCCGTCGGATACGTGTTCGACATTTCCTCGCCGGTGATGCGGTGCGTCCAGCGCTCGGTCTTCATCGACTCGCGGCTGGCGTGCCCGTTCTGCTGGGCGATGGAGTCTATCTGCGACCAGGGGTATCCAGCTACCTTGAAGTTGTAGATGTTGGCGTCGTATCCGATGGACTCGTCCCACTTGGGCTGCAGCTTGCGCAGGAACTCGAAGTAGATCTGCATGTACTGCTGCTCGACCCAGACGATGTCGTCGTGCATGCCGAACAGCTCGGTGTCGTACGAGCTAGTGATCACCAGCTGTACACGGTTGTGCTTGCAGATGCCGCTGAGGATGGCGCGCATGCTACCCAGGAACTCGCTGTAGTCGCCTTCGTGGATGCGGAACATCTTGCGCTCGACGGCGCGACGCTCTTCCCGGGTCTGCGCAGCACGGGCGGTGGCTTCCTCGATGGCGTGCTTGGCCATGAGCCGGTTCGCCTGTGTGAGCGCCGTGTCGGCCTCGTGCGACGGGGTGTTCGGGTGTTCTGCGATGGCGAGGAGAGCGCGGACGCGGTCGAGGATCTTGTCGTTGGCCATGATGGGTCCTTCCCGAGGTGGCTTGTGTTACGAGCTTACGTTGTTATGCGAGATTAAGCAAGGAGGAGGGCCGAAGCCCTCCCGGAAACTTTAGTTCGTGAGCTGGATGGTTCCCTCGGCCAGTTCGGCTTCGATGCTGGCCGACATCTTGAGGCAGCGCTTGCAGGTGACCTGGTCCACGAAGGGAGTGGAGTTCAAGTCCTTGATCGTGGTGTAGCAGAACGTCACGCCCGAGTCGTGCTCCATGCGACCGGTCTTCTCGTTGCGGACCGCGGCGGTAGCGAGGTGCTTGATCACGATTTTCCCTCCGGCTCGGGTCCTTCCCTTGCCTTGTAGTACTAGTATGCTCTATGAATTGCAACTTCGCAACTCCAAAAGCAAACTTTCTAGAAAAAGATTCCGGAGGGCGGGGCAGCCCGAGAGCCACCCCGCGCAGCCGCCTAGAGTTGGACGTTGAAGATGGGGTCGACGGGGTCGGCGCTGGTTTCGTCTTCGGTGGAGAACACATCTCCGTTGGAAGCCAGGTAGACCCATTCGCCGTAGCCCGCGGAAGTGTTGACCGAGCCGAAGTACAGCCACACCAGGGGCTCGTGGTCGACGCCGCCGTGGATCTGGAACTGGCCCGACCAGGCGAAGCCTTCTTCCAAGACGTCCAGAGCCCCGACGCGCTCATAGCCGAGGGTGAGAGCAGCGAGGGTCTTTTCCGCGAGGTCGGAGTAGTTGAACATTTTCTTGCCTTTCCAGAAGTAGGTCCTTCCCGCTTCATAATTACAGTCTACTCCACAAACTGCAATTTCGCAAACTTTCTTTTGTACCCCGGGCGGGAGTCGAACCCGCAACCAGCTGATTTTAAGTCGGCTCGCTCTTCCATTTGGCGTACCGAGGCTAGCCAGGCCGGGGCTGCGAACCCCGACCCGACCAGTCTACCGGACTAGCTGAACAGCCCGCCGACGCCTCCCGCGTACATCATCCCCTCGTCGATCACGCGGTCGACGAACTCCGTCTCGCGCTTCGTGTGGAGGACGTTGCGACGTCCGTTCTCGGACAGCCCGCCGAACTCGTCGAGGTTGCCGACCAAGAGGCTGTCCTTGTTGGCTTCCAGGATGTTGTCCTCTGCGGAATGCAGGGAGTCGATGATGTTGGTTCCGTCGATCGAGATGCCGGAGTCGATCAGGATGACGAGCAAAGCGTCGGCGATGGAGATCTTCATGGTCTTGCCTTTCTCAGAGCCGGTCCTTCCCGCCCTGTAGTACTAGTATCCTCCAAAGTTGCAGTTATGGCAAACTATTCTCAGAAAAACTTCTAGGCTATTTGCAAGTAAGCGATATATCGCCGATTCTGTGCTTAGGAGAAGGCCACAGCCCTTGGTGGGAGCTGTGGCCTTCGGTGGAGCTAGATGTTCCGGGACTCGTCGATCACCCGGTTGGCGCGGCGCACCTTGGACGCCATCAGGAGGGCGGCTCCGCCGACGAGGATGATCAGACCGAGGCCGAGACCCATGCCGATCTGCAGCGGGTTGCTACCGGTGTAGGCCAGCCCCTCCGGCGTGTCGACCGCTGCGACCCGCTGGGCGGGGGCGTTGTCCGTCACGAGGATGGGCGCTGCGACCCCGGGGGTCGCGACCGGCGCGGGAGCCACGGGCGTCTCGGTGGGCGTGGGAGGCGTGGTCTCCGTGGGCGGCGTCGGCTCGTCCGTGGGCGGCACGACGACGGGCGGGACCTCGGCGACGGGGCACTCCTCGGCGGTCAGCGCGGGGAAGGACCAGCTCTGGTCAGCCGCGGTCACGGTGTAGCCGACCTCGTTCGGGGCGATGAGCGTGCCGTCCGCATCGGTGTGCAGCGCGGTGCCGGCAGCGACCGGGTACTCGATCCCGTTGATGGTGTAGACGACGTCGACGTTGGAGCCGGTGTTGTCGAGGACGAAGGCCGCGCCGTCGCAGGAGAGGTAGTCCTGGATCTTCGGGACGACGACGTCGACCACGGGCGGAGTGGTGACGGGCGGGGTCGGCTCTTCGGTCGGCGGGACGACCACGGGGATGCAGGCCGGGTCCGACTTGCCGGACTCGTTGATGTCGAAGGCGTAGTTGCCGTCACCGCTCTTGACGACGAGGGTGTAGGTGTGCGGCACGGCGGGGTCGAGCGCCTGCGAGTAGGCGAAGCCCTCGGAGCCGAAGGTGCTCGTGCCGAGGTCTACTCCGTCGATGGTGCCGCCGACCGTGCTGCCCGAGGGGTAGTTGGTGAGCATGATGCCGATGCTGGTGCAGGTGATGTCGACGGTCTTGTCGTGGGCCGACGCAGCCGATGTGGCGACGAGCGCCCCACCCAGGCCGAGTGCAGCGATGGCGCTCATCGCCGCGATCTTGCGAGCGTTCATGTTGATCTCCTTGTGATCTGTATTGGGTTGTTGCGAGTGGATAGGCCAGGGTTCGAACCTGGATCTTGCTCTCGTCGTTCTGAGGGGTGCACCCGCTGCTCTGCCAATTGAGCTACCTACCCGGGATGGTCGTTCCACGGAGACCAATCCGTCCTAGTCAAGCAGGCTGTTGGGAAAAAGCCCGTCATCGCTTAAGTGGTCGTCAACCAGGTGGTCCCAGTCTGTTCACCGTCTTTTTCGGATATGTAGTTGTGCGGGTCTCTTGCCGTGTTCCTCGCAAGGTAGCTTTTCGAGACCCGAGCCGCCACATCAATGTCGGCTCGTAGACGAGTATGCTCCATCGTTTCCGAGAAAGCAAACTAATTCCGAGAAATATTTTCAGTCCGGGTCGATCACATAGATCTCTGTAGCCTGGACCGTCTTACCTTGGAATGGGAACTTCTTCGTGACTGCGATGATGTAGTCGTGGTTGAGCTTGGCGTCCCACAGTCTCGCCTTCATCTCCTGGTAGCGGAACCGCGGCACCTTCACGGTCATCAGGCCGCGCTCGTCTTCCATGTACAGAGTCATGGACTCCTTGAGATCCGGCTCCTTGACCGTCTTGGGGTCCAGCTCCTCGCCGGTCCGGCTGCGGTGGTCCTCGAAGAGGTCCTTCAGGTTGCGGCTCTTGAGGATGCCCATGACCGTCTGACGGGTCTCCACTGCGTCGTAGGGGATCTCGTCCGAGAAGCAGTTCGGCAGCGGGATGCCGGGGAGGTCGCCCTTGCGGATGCAGCGCTTGATCTCGTCGGAGTCGCGCTTGACCTTGTAGACGCCGAAGGGGTCGTCCTGTTCGGCGAACTCCTCGATCTTGCGGATGGTGCCGGGGCCGACGCCCTTGACTCCGAGGCGCAGATCCTCCCACTCTTCGATGCCGATGTCCCGGTCGAACTCCTCGATCAGCGCTGCTGTCTTCTGCCCCACACCGGGGATCTGGAGGAAGCCCGCCTGGACGCCCTCCTGCACCGGCTTCCAGGAGATGCCGCTCTTGCCGGGCATCGGAGGCAGCACCTGCAGTGTCCGGCCGAAGCGCGGGTCCGACATGTCCCGCATCAGCGCCACGGACTTGTCCCGGGCAGACTGGTCGCCCATGCCGATCTTGTTGAGCTGGCTGGCGTAGAACTCGCGAGGGTGGTGCACCTTGAGCCACATGGCCCAGAAGCCCAGCATGCTGTAGCTGACGCAGTGTGCGATGTTGAAGGCGTACGTGCCAGCCGTGACCATGCGCTTCCAGATCTCGCGAGCGGTCGGCTCGTCGATCCCGTTGCTGGACGCACCTTTGTAGAACTCGTCCCACAGCGCGTTGAACGCGGACTCGCCCTTCTTGGAGCTGATGATCTTACGGATGGCGCTACGGTGCGTCCAGGGGAGCTTGCCGATGTCGCCGCAGATCTGGAGGATCTGCTCCTGGTAGATGATCTGTCCCTCGGTCGGCTCGCAGATGGCTGCGACCATCGGGTGCAGGTCGTCGCGCTCCTGGTGACCTTGCCGGATGGCGAGGAAGTCGCCGGTGCTTCCGGAGTGTAGAGGGCCGGGGCGCGACAGAGCGTTGATGGCGGCGAGGTCCATGAAGTTCGTGGGCTTGAACTCCTCGACGACCATCTTCGTAGTGCGCCCCTCGAACTGGAAGATGCCCACGACGTCCGCCCTGTTGAACGCGTCCAGGGTGTCCTGGTCGTCCAGAGGGATGTCGTAAAGCTCTTCCAGAGACATGTCCAGCATCTTGATGGCGTCGGCGATCATTCCCATAGTGCTGAGCCCCAGCGCGTCGAGCTTGAGCAGACCCAGCGACTCGCCATCGTACTTGTCGACCGAGAGGACCTTGAGCGAGGTCTTGTTGGCTCCGACGTTGTGCTTCGCGTAGGTGGCGACGTAGTGGTTCAGCGGCTCCTGCCCCACGACGATGCCAGCCGCGTGTACTCCGAAGTTCTTGTAGTTACCCTCCAGGGTCATCGAGTGGTACAGCTCGGGGTACTTGTCGAAGACCTCCTTGACCTGGGGGAACATCGCCACGGTATCCTCGATACCTGCGTCGAAGCGGCTGTCACCTCCGGAGCGCTCGACCAGGAAGTTCTTGGCGCTCTCGATCTCGTACTTGGGCAAGCTGTAAACCCGCGCCACATCATCGATGGCGTTCTTGCCGCGGAAGCGGGTGAACGTACCGATGTTGCCGACGCGATCCTCGCCGTACAGCTCGATGAAGATCTTGCGGACCTCGTCGCGACGCTCGTCTTCGATGTCGGTGTCGACGTCGGGGAGATCGTGACGATTCGGGTCGATGAAGCGCTCGAACAGCATGAGCGGGTACTCCATCGGGTTGACCTCTGTCATGCGGATGAGGTAGCACACGAGCGATGCGGCGGACGATCCGCGCGCCGGGCCGATAGCGATGCCTCGGTCCTTCGCGATGCGCAGCACCTCCGACAGCACCAGGAAGTAGTCCACGAAGTCCTTCGAGATGATCAGCTCCATCTCGTACTTCACACGCGCGGAGTACTCCTTCTTCTCCGCCGGGGTGAGGCGCTTGTCGAGGCCTCGGTACTTCCAGCCCTCTCGACACCAGTGCCAGAGGACGTCTGCGCTGGTGCGCTCTCCCATCGGCTTTTCGGCAGGGCGCGACTTCCTGCGCGGTGCTGGGGCGGGTCCCACGGCGCGAACGCGGCGTCGCTTAGCGGGTAGCGGATTCGATCCATCTTGGGTACGCTGACGTTGCATCGTTCTGCAATCTCTCCTGTGTGAATGATGGCTGCTTGCGCCTCGCCGCGGGTGAGGCCGGTGCGGATGAGGTCGTTCAAGATCTCGTCGTCGCTGAGCGGATAGGTCAGCAGGATCCCGTACTCCCAGTCTGCCTCGGCTGCTGCGACAGTGCCGGTCTGACGAGACGAGGCGTGCAGGATCTTCTGGATCTCGTTCTGCTCCGGCTTGGGGTAGTGGACGTCGCTAGTGGCCACCAGCGGGATGGCGTACTCCTTGGACCACTTGGCGTATTGCGCATTCAGGATGCGGGTGCGCTCCAGCCCGGGGAACCGCTGCACCTCTAGGTAGTAGCGGTCCCCCAGGAGAGCCTTGTAGCCGAGCATGACCTTGACGGCCTTGCGGTAGTAACTGTCACGCTCGGCCTTGTTGCTGGGCGGCTCGATGCCTTTGCCTCCCAGCAGGGTGCACGCCAGGTGGCTGTCTGCGCAGCCGGAGGTGGCGATGAGCCCTTCCTGGTGCGCTGCGAAGTTGTCTCCCAGCACGGTGGGCCAACGGTAGTTGTCCCGATCCCAAGCTATCGTCGTCATCTCCATGAGGTTCTGGTAGCCCGGCTGATCCATCGCGAGAACCGTCATGTGCCACTTGCGCATGTTCTTGGCCTCGCGCATGTCCATCGGTGCGCAGTATAGCTCAGAGCCGAAGATGGGCTTGATGCCAGCGGCTGTCGCTGCAATCTCCAGCTTGACATGGCTCGTGACGTTGCCGTGTTCGGTCAGCGCCACTGCCGTCATGCCCAGCTCCTTCACACGTGCGACGTGGTCCTCGGGAAGCCCGAAGCCGTCGCCATACGAGAAGGTCGAGTGGGTGTGCAGGGAGACGTACTTCATCAGAACCCCATGTCGTTTTCTGCGTCGGCTTGAGCCAGGATGCGCTCGTTCTCCTCCTGCACCGCGACCTGGTCGACGTCGATCTGCATCAGCATCGCCGAGTACACCGAGAGGTCTTCCAGCGAATCGGGATGTCCGCCGGTCGTCTCCCAGTTGTTGGTGTATCGGGTGAGCTTGACGACCATCAGCTCCAGGATGTGCCAGCGCTCGAAGTCTTCCGAGGTCTTCAGCTCGACGCCCTCGGGGAACAGGGCGCGCATGACCTGTCCGACGCGCTTGTAGTTGTCGTTGTAGACGGCGTTCCTCTGGATAAAGGTCTCACCAGCGGCCTTGAGCTGTCCGCCTACTGCGTCGCCGAAGGCGGTCATGACGTCGGCTCCGAACCGGCCTCGATGCGCTCGATGACCTTCGTGTAGACGCCGAGGAGGTCGAACGTGTCGTAGATCGTGTAGCGGTACTGCCGACCGGTTTCCAGCAGGAACGGGTTGGTGTGGGTCTCCGTGACGACCTGCTGGATGACGCCAGCGGGGAACGTCGGGACGTCGCCCGTGCCGTCGTCGTGGATGCCGATGTGGCAGATGCGCCCGCCGAGGATCTCCGAGGCGTAGTTCGGCCCTTCGAGGTACTGAAGGATCTCGACCTCGACGCCCATGTCGTAGTTGAACAGCAGACGAGCCGTGTTGGTGCCGGGCAGGCCGTGCACGGTGCCGGAGGCGACGCAGATGTCTTCGGTCCAGTCTGCGTCCTGCAAACCGAGCTGCTGCTTGATGGCGTTGGTGTCGGACTCGCTGTGCGAGATGTATGCGATCTGGTCGATTGTGCCGTTGAACTGCATGGTCAGTTTCCTCCGTTGAGAGTGATGATGGAGCCGTTGAGGGCTTCGGGGCCACGCAGGGCGAACATGAGCGCTTCCGCCACCTCGTCCTGCGTGATCCGGCGTCCGAGGACGGAGCCGGAATTTTCGTACGCGCGCGCCTGGTCCTTGGTCCAGTTGCGCGTCGCGGGGATGTCTTCTTCGAGCTGTCGGGTCATGCCCGTACCCTCGACCACGCCGGGGCTGACACCGACGATGATCGCGGCGGGAGCCAGCTCACGCGCCAGGGTCTTCACGGACATGGCCAGCGCGGCCTTGCTGGCGCAGTAGGCGGTCGACGTCCGCATGGGCTTTTCCGCGGCGTCTGAGACCACTACGGCCACGCGCAGCTCGCTCTCCGGATACATGGCGACATGCGCTCCGACCAAGAGGATGAACCCGAACACGTTGACCTCGAAGATGTTCCGGAGTTCGAATGTCTCGATCTCGTGCGCCCACTGCAGCTTCTGGATGCCAGCGCTGTAGACGATCTCGGCAAATGGGCCGTTCTCTTCGATGTAGCGCTCGATGTTCATCTCGTCGGTGACGTCGAGCCTGTTGATGTTGGGAGTATACAGGGTCTCGCCAACCATGCCGACGTTCTCCTGCACCCACAGCTCGACGAAGGTATCGCCGATGCCTCCGGTGCCGGTTCCGATGACCAGGGTCTTGTTCACGGGTTCTTCCTCTTCCAGGCTTCGAGCCAGTTGTGTGTGATGATGCTGATGTCGTCGATGTCTTCTGCGACCACGATGTCGGGACGAGCCTTGCGGAAGATCTCGTTGTGCCCTCCAGAACGCAGAGCGCCGTCCAGACCCAAGCTGATTGCGGTGATGACGTTCTCGGGAAGGTCGTCGTGAACTCCGAGGATGCGCTCCTTGCCGACGATGTCGATCAGGTCGAGGTACTTGTCCTCGCCGTAGACCACGCCGTCGACCCGACCGACGTTGCGCCCGAGCCAGAACTGGGTGTCGGGGTCGATGTTGTCGAGGCGCTGCCAGGGTCGTGTCGTGGCGATCCATACCTGCGCCCCGGCTTGCCGGAAGGACTGAACGATGTTGAGCAGGTCGTCTCTGTCGTTCGCCAGCGGCGGGATCGAGCGCTTCATGCCGCCCTGGCGATAGGCGAGCTTGATGTCCCTATAGACGTCCTTGGACAGACCGAGGGCCTCGCTGAACTCGGCGTGGTCTGCGAACTCCCAGTGGATCTCAACGGGTCGCTGGAGGTACAGCGATGCGAACCAGCGGAAGTGCTCGTAGTAATCCGCGATCGTGCCGTCCACGTCGAGTGCGACGACGGGAGCGAGAGGGTGAACCCTCATGAGTGGATCCTTTCCATGGTCTGCAGTACGGCCTCTTCGGCCTTGTAGAAAGCTTCGTGGGCGAGGATGCCCTTGGTCCAGGTGCCGTAGCGACCCAGTCGAACCACTGCGGGGTTGCAGTAGCAGTTGTTGTCGATGGGCTTCTCGACCTCCCAGACGTTGTCTCCGGAGGGTCGGTGGCTGTGCGGATACTCCGTGTTCTCCCAGCCGTGGATCCGGCTGGCTCGATACCACCAGTCGTCCGGCTCTCCGGAGCAGACGACGATGTTGTCGTCCTCGCCGCTGAACGCCCCGAAGCGCTTCACGAAGTTGGTGGACCACACCTTCTCCGAGTTGAACTCGCAGCGGTCGTCGTAGTTCCAATAGCCCTGCGTGTTGCAGAGCAGCTTGGCGGGCACGGTCGAGAGGATCAGGTCGTAATCGGTACGAGGGAAGCCCAGAGCGCCGTACTGAGTCAGCCCCTTGTCTCCGAGGTGCCACGGGGTGATGTCGCTCTTGTAGCGATCCCAGGCGGCGTCGTACGCCTCGCGGATGTCCCAGGCGTCATGCGTCCCGACGAGGGACTCGGGGCTGACGTCCACCGAGCTGTCTTCGCCGTAGACCTTGTCGCGATAGCCCCCGGTGGTGCCTTCGAGCCGGTAGTCGATCTGGAACGGGTCGCGCGACAGCCCTGGGATGGGCTGGTGCAGGTACTGAGCGCCCCGCATGAAGGACTTCCGAGGCTTGCTCAAGATGTCGATCTGGGCGCCCAAGCCCGCCGCGGCATGCGCTGCGAACAGCCCCGCGGGGCCGCAGCCGAGGATGGCGACTCGGATGGTCTTGTCAGTCACAGGTTCTTGATCTTTCTCTTGATCGGAGCGGGCAGTTCGCGCTCTCCGCTAGCGAGGAGAGCCTTGTCTCCCTTGGACAGAAGCAGGTCGTATCCGTCTTCGGTGACGATCGGCCAGATGTACGGCATGTTAGCCGGGGTGCCCTTCCAGGCAGCACCATAGGCTGCAGGGTAGCGCCGGATGAGGTTGCTCCGGTGGCTGCGCATAACGTCGGTGTCCTCGAACCAAGGCGGCACCTCGAACTCGACCCCGTAGTCGCGACGCATCTCGCGTACCGGACCGGCGACCCGGTTGGTAGCCAGGCCCGCGATGTAACCCCGCTTGGTCAGCTCCAGCGCCATGCAGACGGTGTAGGCGGCGAGGGCGACCTCGTACCCCTCCCACATCTTGCGCAGCGGGTGATTCGCGGGCAAGCCCTCCAGCGGCTCGTCGTACACCATGGAGTTGAACACGTTGCGCGCCTCGTCGTGCTGTTGGATGAGCTGCTGATCGGCCAGGTCGTCTGCGGTGTCGAGGAACGACAGTCGCGTCAGATAGGTGATCACTAGAAGTTCCTCACCATGGGCGAGGCGAGGTCGATGCCGTCCACCCAGCCCTTGCGGGTCTTGATCTCGACGTCCACGCCCTCCAGCTCCTTGTGCTCAGCCAGGGCTGCGAGCAGGATGGCCGACTGCGCCATGAGCCGGGCGTGCTTCCTCTCGACCGCGACGAGGTGCTTGAGGTCGTCGATGTTCAAACGGGCGATGTCCTTGTTGCCACCCGCGTGGTACATGTCGATCGTCGTGGAAGAGATGTTGTTGTGCTCGCGGGCTTCGATGTAGCGCTCTACGCGCTCGACCGGGATCGACATCAGAAGTTCACCGCCTGCAAACTGATCTCGTTCGCAACGTGCGGCCTCACGGCGATGTTGCTGCGAGGACCGACCGCGTCGACGAGTCGGATCTCGAGCATGCCGATCCTGTCGAGCTTGACAGTCCAGCGCTCGCCGGTGCTGGTCTTGATCTCGATGTACTCGTGCGGGTCGAGCGCGATTTCACCCGTCCGCTCCAAGGAGCTTCCGATGGTGACTTCGGCGGTGGGCTTGGCGATGGCCATGGTACTTGGGTCCTTCCCTGCCGGTCCTTCCGGCGTATTGATCATTATCCTACCTTACCGGGCATATGGCAAACTATTCCGCATTCTCATCCTCATCCTCGATCTGCCTGATGGCGCTTAGCAAGACCTCTCCCATGCCGATGTCGCCTCGGGTCTTGAGCTTGATGACGTTCCACTTCAGCAAGGTGGTGGTGGCGGCCTTCGCCGCGACCGGATCCATGGCTCCGAAGTCCTGGAAGTCGCGCGTGCGGAAGTTGTTCCCGCCGACCATGCGCAGTGTCAGCAGCACCTGCTCGTTCTCTCGGAGGTACTGCAGAACGTTGTGGCGCTTCTCGTGCGCAAGGGCGGCGTCGGAGAGGTGCTTCTTCGACATGCGCGCATACCCCATCGACTTCTCCTCGTAGATGGCGTCGAGGAACTCGACAGCGTCCTTGACGTGCTCGCGATTGACGACGAGGTTGCCGGACTTGTCGCAGCTGAAGGTTCGAGCTGCCAGGGCCGCTGCGATGCGCAGGAGCTTGAAGCGGACGTTCTCGCTCTGGATGAGCGGAGGGTCGCTGACGTAACGCTCGCCCATGTCCAGTGCAGACTCGATAGCCTGCTTTGCTGCTGCCTCCGAGATGCGGACCTTGTCGCGGTTCAGCGACCAAGCCCACTTCACGAGGGCTTCGCAGTCCTCGCTGGAGTACTCGGGGCTGTGCCCCTCGCTGAACGATGCGTTGATGATCTTCGAGTCCACGTCGTCCTTGGCGGTAGCGATCACGAAGTCGAAGCGCGCCACGTCTTCTGCGTTGACGAAGACCGTGCGGAGCGCGCCCATGCCACCTGTGCTGTTGTCTTTCAGCATCGTTCCGTCGCCGGGGTTCAGGATCCAGATCAGGCGCGTTCGAGCTGAGGTCTCCTCGGAGGCGATCTTGGTCACCTGCGCGACGCCGGAGCTTCGGATGGATGACATCTGCTCGATCACGTTGGCGTCCTTGAGACCGGAGGCCTCGTCCAGTACGACCAGGCGTCTGTCGTTCATGGGGATGACACCCCAAGTCATGTGCCAGCGCCCGTCGATCTGCTGGACGCCGCCCACCAGGCCGGGGAAGGACATGCCCTCGCAGCTCTGAACGACTCCGGAGCGGTAGTGGCGCTGCATGGCGATGGCGGTCTCGCTCTTGCCGGTACGGGTGTCTCCGACGTTGCCCATCTCCAGCCAGCCCTTCTGGACGATCTGGTCTCCCACCTTGAAGCTGACGACCGAGTGCCACACCAGGTCGTACGCCACGTGCAGGATGTCTCGCCCGTAGATGTGCGTGACGTTCTTGGACATGTCTTCCGCGATGTCGAAGCACTTGGAGAGGGCGCTTTGCCCCTCCTCCGGCCTGAACACCATCAGGCGCTCCCGAATCTCAGCGGTCAGCTCGTAGCGGTCGATATCCATCTCGACCGGCTCGTTGTGGTGAGCCATGAACTTGAGCTTGCCGTTCTTGGGATCGGGCACGTTCTTGCCGACCAGCTTGACCTTGGAGTTGACCGAGGTCTGGTGTGTGCCGACGGAGTAGGCCGTGCGACGCACGGGCATCTGAGTCTCGTCGTCCTTGCGGTCGTCGACGCTGGGCTGCACCAGCAGCTCCTCGATGTGGTAGTTCTCTGCGACCTCGAAGTCGACACGGTCGCTGCATCGAGCGCCGGTGATCTCCTTCAGGAGCGCCTTGCGACGCTGCTCCGGCACATCGACAAAGCGGAACAGGCTCTCGTCGTCTGCCCGGATGACGACCTCCATCGCGCCGTTCTTGCCCATGACCGGGCAGAGGTCGCATGCCGCGCCCTTGCTCATGTCGCAGGTGGCGTTGATGGTCCGCGGGGCGGTGTTGGGTTCCTGCTGCTTTCCCGCGATCGAGACCGTCAGCTCCAGGGTCTCTGACTGGTTCTCCTGGGACATGCTGGCGTTCAGGGACACAGGGGTGCCCGTTGTGGGGATGGGGCGTGAGACCTTGATGACGCCGCTCTTGTCCATGGCAGCGCCCATGAGCTCTTGGAACTCGCCGATGGTGTGCCCCTCCATGTGGAGGTAGTCCGTGATGTCTGCGCCCTTGGTGGTCTCGGGGATGTCCACCAGGTACGTGTCCACTGCGAAACCTGCAAGCAGGTTCAGCACCTTTTTGGCTCCGTCGCGACCGGCCTTGTCGGCGTCGTATGCGATGAAGACGGTCTTGCCTCGGAAGTCCTTGGCCCAGGCCGCGCGGAAGGTCGCTGCTCCTGCGGTGTGCGTGACGGCGGGGATGCCCTCCTGGTTCAACAGGATGCAGTCCATCTCGCCCTCAGTGATGACGATGGTGTCGTTGGCTGCGAGGATGTCGGCGCGGTAGATGTGCGCCGCACCGTGCCCCGGCAGATTGAGCATCTTCTGCCCGCTGCTCGCTCCGAGCTGGTAGCGCCGGACGTTCACCAAGGTGCCGTCTGCCTCGCGCACCGGGATGGTGTAGCGGCTCCCGTCCCATCCGAGCTGGAAGTCGACGATGGTTTCTCGGGTGAGACCTCGGGCTTCCTGGAGAGCCTTGAGCTTGGTCTTGTTGGCGAGTAGCTGCTGGGTCCACTTCTCGATCTTGTCTGCGTCGGGAAGAGGCGGGGCGTTCTTGCTGGTGTTCGAGTTGCCGAGGCGCTCGCGCACAGCGGCCTTGTACTCGGGGTTGGAGTGTCGACCCTTCATGGCTTCACTGCGAATGTCGAAGCCGTTGGTCTCCTTGAGATCCTTGACGAGGTCCCAGATCTTACCGCCGTGGTTGTTCTTGAGGCAGTTCCAAACGCCCTTCTCTGCGTCCATGGATGCGGAGGGCGTGTGGCTTGTGTCGGGGTCTTCGCAGACCGGGCAGAACATGCGCTGTTCGCCGTCTTCGGTTTCTTCTCCAACTGCGAACCGGCTGAACGCTGCTCGGACTGTGTCGGCCTTGTACTTCTTCTGATTTGGCATTTTGCACTTTCACAGGGTGCGGTTCCGTTTAGAACACCCTATAGGAGAGATGAGAGAGAGATCTTTTCCATCTTGATCTAGTTACTGACTACTACCTGAGGAGGGCGCTGAACGAACGCCGAGCCGAGGACCTATCCTACGTGCCGGCAAACTTCCGCGCTCCCCACAATCCCCACAATAATCCCACAATCACCCCACAATCGCTCAGGAGGCTCTGCCACAATCACCCCGCTTTCCCCACATTCGCAGGGCGATTGAGGGTCGATTGTGGTGAACTGTGGTGACGATTGAAGAATTGTGGGTAATCCGGGAGGGAGGCTCCTTGCCGGAGCGCGTCGGCTCGGCGCTTTAGCTCGTTTAGCTCGTTTAGCGCGTTTAGCTCGCGACCCGCGCCGGGCATAGCGCCGGAGGATGGCCCAGGGGACGAGAGAGGGCCGGTCAGGTATCAACTACCCAACCGGCCCTCCGGGGTGGCTGACGCGCCATCCTGCTCACAGCCGGGATGCTTCTCCTCGGCTCAGCCAGCGCGTCTGAGAGCCGTCAGCTGCTCAGAACGGCGTCTCGTCGCCGAACTCGCTGTCGAGGATGGCCTCGATGAGGGCGGCTTCCGTGGTGCTCTTCAGCACCTTGAAGTCGGGCTGCAGCTCCTTGAGGATCTTTTTGATGCCGACGCGGTCGAGGGCTTCGAGTTCGGCCTGGCGCTCGGCCTTGCCGTCCTCGTCCTCCTCTTCCTCCTCTTCGTCCTCTTCCTCCTCGGAGTCGTCCTCTTCCTCTTCCTCGGACTCCTCCTCTTCCTCGTCCTCGTCGGACTCCTCGTCGTCCAGCGGGAACTCGGCGTCGAGGACGGCCGACACGATCTCGTCCTTCTTGAGACCCTTGACGTCGAGTTCGAGTTCCTTGGCGACGGCGCGGAGCTTGACGATGGTCAGGGCGTTCAGCTCGACCTCGCGCTCGGCGACCTCGGCGTCGACGTCGTCCTCGGTCTCGGCCTCCTCCTCGGTCTCGTCGTCCTCGGTCAGGTCGTCCTCGTCGTCCTCGGAGGCGACCTCGGCCTTGACGGCGGAACCCGGACGGTCCTTGAACTTGTAGACGCCGTCGACCTCCATGTCGCCGTCTTCGCTGTCGCGGCGCTGGCGCAGGTCGACGTTGACGTAGACGCCGACGACGTTCTTGCCGCCGAGCTTCGTGACGGTGGCTCCGGCCTCGACGTCGTCCTTGTCGTCGTAGACGATGGTCGGCTCGTCCTTCACGCCGAGGGCGGCGTAGAGGTTGTTCTCGCGGGTGATCATCTGCTCCTTGTCGCCGAAGACGATGCGCGGGAACGTCATGTAGCCGTCGAACTTGGCCTGGTCCTTGGGGTCGCCGCTCTGGGCTTCCAGGATGACGCGCAGCTCCAGACCGGTCGACCCGGACTTGAACTGGCGGTACTTGATCGCGGTCACGCGACCACGGTACATGCCCTTGCGGGGCTGGGGTCCGTCGTAGGACTCGTAGCCGGTCTTGACCTCTGCGGACTTGACTCCGGCGCGCTTGACTGAAGGCATGTTCTATGCAACTTTCTTCTTGGTGGTAGCGACTCGGCGTCCGCCGGTTCGCGGGGTGGTACTGGTGCGCTTGGCACCGGTCCTCGTCGACGCAGCGGTCGAGGGCTTGGACGCAGCGATGGCGTCGTACTTCCTCTTGGCTCCGTTGATGAGAGATTCCATCTTGGGCATGGTCAGATCCGTTCGGACCTTCCCGAGGGCCACGTAGCGGTCCTTGCCCATGTAAGGCTTCGACTGCGCGAAGTAGATGCGGCGGACTTCCTTGCCCTCATCGTTCTCCTCGACCTCGCCGAATCCTACGACGTTCATGTAGCCCTGGATGGTCTGGGCGAGCAGCCCCTGCTGACCGTGGATGCCGCAGGTGAAGAACGTTTCACCCTCGCCGTCCTCCTCGGACTTGCGCCAGGACGTCCACAGGATGTTCACGGGAAGGTCGTGGAACTGCTTGACCTTCGCCTTGATCATCAGCTGCGAGCGCTGGTGGTCGTCCATGCCGGGGACGAACTCGTCGCGCGCCTTGTTGCGGGCACGCGCCTTCGTCATCGAGTCCAGCATGGCCAGGTTCTGCGCCTCGGAGATGTTGTCGATGATGACCCACTTGAGCCTCATCTCCTTGATGCCCCCGTCGCGCAGGTAGCGGAGCGCCTCGTCCAGCTCGTCCCAGGTCTCGATGCGCCACTCCTTGGCGGTCGAGCCGAACGCCTTGGCGCTGATCGTGCCCTCGGGGTCCGTCGTCAGGAACAGCGCGTTCTCCGCAGTACCGGCGAACACGGTCTTGCCGAACCCGGGCGCTGCGACGATCATCGCATGGATGTAAGCATCGTACTCGCCGATGTCTCCAACCTTATTCGGGATGGTCATGAGCCTCCTTCCTTGATCTTGATCTCGGGTGTTTCCTGGATCGTACGATCCAGAGCGTTGATGTCGCTGATGATCTGGTCACAGCCTGCGGACGTGATCTTGCCCATGGCCAGAGAGCGGTAAGTCCGCCTCCGGAGGGATTCGAGTTCGACCGGGCCTGCCTCCTTCACGGATTTCACTATGCACTCTTCTTCATGTGTTCCTCGTACGGGTCGCGTACGTGGTACTGGGACTCCTTGAGATCCTCCACGGCGAGCTGGTCGCCGGTCTCGTCCATCTGACACATGACCTTGAACTGGCAGAAGCTGCACTTGTCTCGGTCGGGTGACTTGATGATCGGGAGATCGCCGGAGCGGTAGGCCTCGTTGAACATGGCCTCTTGCTTGATGCGCTCGATCATGCGCTTGTTCTCACCCCGGCTGCGGTACACCGGGAAGCGCTCGAAGTACGCGGGCGGCTGGCTTGCCGAGACATCTCCGAACACATGGAACTTGCCGTCCTCGGACGACGGGTCGCCCTGGTCGGCGTTGATCTCTTCGACCAGCTCTTCGAGGGTTGCCACCGTCTCTTTGCCCGTGAGTTCGTAGAACGACTCCAGGGCGTCGAGGTAGTGCTGCTTGGTGGGCTTGTTGGTGCGGAGACCATCGGCGTTGACAGGACGAGTGTCGCCCATCGCCTTGCGCAGGAAGTTGTAGTGGATCCCTGCTATCTCCTCTCCGGGCTTCAGGATGCCGCGCTTCCGCAGCATCGCCGTAGCCATCGAGGGATAGGTGCCCGCCTGGTCGTCGAGCGGAAGGTGGTCGACCCGGATGGACGCCGCCGTCTTGTGCTCGATGATCCAGATCTCGCCGGTGTTCAGATCCCTGTAGATGCCGTCGATGATGCCGACGTAGGTGAACCAGTCTCGCATCGAGGGGATCTTTTTGCCGAACACGGTCATCTCTGGACGGGGCACCCGCATGCGGAACGGCATCTCGGTCCCGATGAACTCCATGTGCTCATCACGACCGTACTCATCGACGTAGCGGTTGAGCATGTCGATGCCGAGAGCGCGAGCGTCTACGTAAGCCTGCTCGCCATCCTCGCTGGAAGAGATCATCGACCTCTCGCCTTCGAGGAACTCGCTGAAGGTCTCAGCGGGGTGCGGTCCGCGCAGGAGACCGGGCTGGTACCACTGCGCCAGACCCTCGTGCACCGCCGTGCCGAACCAAAGCGGGTTGGCCGGGCGGTTGGGAGTGAGCCCTTCCACCTGAGACCAGTACCACTTCTGCACGCATGAGCGCAGGTCTTTGCGCTCCGACGTGCGCATCTCGAATTTCGTTGACATCTTGCCTCCTAGGGCTGTTGAGGGGACACCTTGAGTTGCAGGTGTCCCCCGACGTCTCAGAACTCGGTGTCGTCGGCGACGGCGGGCTTGGCGGGGCGACGGGTCTTGGCGGCGGGCTTGGCGGCGACGGTCTTCGCGACGGGCTTCTTCGCGGGGGTCGCCTTGGCAGCCGGGGCGGGCTTCGCAGCAGCGGTCTTGGCGACGGGCTTCGCCTTGGGCTTGGCCTCGGCCTTGGGGGAGTTGGCACGCTCTTCGGCACGGGCGGCGCGGGCGGCCTCGCGCTCTTCGCGCTTGGCGATGCGGTCGGCCTTGCGCTGGGCTCGCTCCTCGGCCTCGCGCTCCATCTCGACCTTGCGGTCGGCGATGGCCTGCTGGTTCTCGTCCGACTTCTGGAAGGCACCGCGGAGGGCGGAGCCGAGCTGGACGCTCTGCGGGTCGACCTTGACGCCGGTCTGCTCTTCGATGTAGACGGCGAAGCGCTCCATCGTGGGCGTGATGGTCTTGTCGGCGAGGTCGGCGCGGGGAGCCTCGCCCTTGGTCTTGACGCGACGACCCGCGGTGTCCTGCTTGGCGTTGGTGGTCTTGCGCGGGGTGGGCTTCGTGACGGCCATGATGTTCAATCTCCTTGGTAGGTGGGTTGGAAGCGAACTTGCTTACGAGATAAGTATGCTCCATGCTTCCAGAGAAAAGCAAACTTTCTTGAAACTTTCTTCGAACTTTCTTTCAGAAGCTGTCGCGACGACGCTGCATCTTCACCCGCTGCACGGAAGCGTGGTCGTCGTCCTCAGCCTCCTGTGTGACAACCGGGGCGAACTCCAGGTGCTCCTGCGGCTGCGGTGCACGGCGGAACACCGGGTGCTTCAAGAGGCGACGGCGCTCTTGCCTGCGACCCATGTAGACGCCCAGCCAGAACATCGCGAAACAGATCACGAACCCTGCAACGGGGTAGATCCAGTACATGTTAGTTTCCCTTCAAGAGGTGGAGCGCCTTCTTGACGCCCCGACGTTTGTCCAGCAGCTCGTGCTGCAAGCGGTGCTGGTCTACGTTCTGAGAGCTGACCTTCTGCTCGATGGTGTCGCCCATGACGAAGTAGTGCCACATGCGCGGGGCGATGCGCCCGGAGCGGTTGTTGATGCGCCCCTCTAGCTGCACCTGGTCGTCTGCCACGAAGGTCTCGTCGAGGATGACCATCTCGTCACACCAGGCGTCTAGCTCGATGGCCACGCCACCTGTCTGTGTCTGGATGAGGACGACGCGGAACTCCTGGTCTTCGCTTTGGAACAGGCGCATAGCCTCGTTGCGGCGCTTCTGCGAGACACCACCGTCGATGCGCAGCGTCTTGATCTTCTTCTTGGTGAGGCCGCGCTCTACTGCGTCGAGGACCTCGGTGAGCTGAGACGCCACTACGTACTTGTAGCCGACGCCCTTCTCGGGGAGCCAGTCGCCCACCTTGGTTCCGGTGATGCCGCGCTCTGCCAGGAACTGTAGCAGCGCTTCTAGCTTGGGAGACTCGTCGGTCGCTTCCAGTTGACCGTGGGCTCGGGTGTTCCAGACCCCGTAAGCCATCTGCTTGAGCCGGGTCATCTCGCTCAGCACACCCTGGCCGGATACAGCGCCGGACTCCATGGCGACCTCTCCGGCGCGCTCGAACTCCTCGTACTGCTTGCGCTGCTTCGGGCTCATCTCCAGGAGGACGTAGTTGCGCTGACCGATGGGCAGGTCTGGACGGGCCTCTACGCGGGTGCGCCGGATCATCCACCGGTCGATCATCTTCTCCAGCTCCGGACGAGCCGAGGGGTCGACTCCTCGGATCTCCTTGCCGAAGCCGTTGTTGGCCACTTCGAAGTACTCGTCCACGAAGTTCCAGTAGCCTCCGAGCTTCTGGCCAGACAGCCAGTCCAGCGTGCCCCAGATGCGTAGCTCTTGTCCGCGCAGCGGGGTGCCGGTGAGGGCGTAGCGCTGCTCGGCATTGTTGCCTGCGTCGATGAGCCCCTGGAGCTGCATGTTGGTCTTGATTCCAGAGGGTGTATTGTTGGCGAGCTGCATGTGCGACTCATCGCAGATGACCAGCGTCCAGGAGTGGTCCACGATCTCCGGCCACTCGTCGTGCTCGATGGCGCGCTTGAGCTTGTGCTCCTTGAGGTGGTGTTCCAGAGGCCACTCGGCGCGCTTCGCTTTGACATCGCGCTCCCACAGCTCGCAGTGCTTGCACAGACGGTCGTAGCGCCTGCGGAGCATGGCCGGGTTGATGACGAGGATGCGGGGTTCGTCCTCCATGTCGAGGAACAGCTCCCAGGCTTTCTCGCGGGCCGGACGACCCTCGGGCATGGCGATGACGTTCGGGTTGCCGGTCCACATCTTGATCTGGCGCTCCCACACAGACGACAGAGAGGTCTTCGGAGCCACGATGAGGATGTCGCCACGCCAGAGCTGAGCCTCGATGGCAGCGGCGAGAGCCTGAGCGGTCTTGCCTAGACCCGGCTCGTCCGCGAGCAGGAAGCTACCAGCCGTCGCTGCGAAGCGCGCTCCGGAGCGCTGGTATGTCCTCGTCGCCATGGCCTCAGCCAGCTTCGGAGCTACGTCGGGCACGTGGAACAGGGCGCTGTCGTGGACCATGGACAGACCCTTGAGGCGCTTCTCGCGGCGAGTTTCCTTGGTCGCCCACGCACGAAGCTCGGGGCTGATGACAAGCTTCTTGCCGAAGACCTCGCGGAGGCGTCGCAGAGTCTGCATGTTGAGCGGATAGGTCCACTGCTTGCGGGTGTGGGCGAAGCTGTAGCCAGAGATCATCTTGGCGTCTACTTCGACTCCAGGATACCAGGGGCTTTCGAGCGTCACTCGGTCTTTGCGGATATCGATGCGAACGGTCACTTGCGGAAGCCTACCTGGCTGCGCGGCACGTAGCGGCTCTCGTCGCGCTTCATTGCGCGGACGAACAGCTGCTTGGTGTCGTCGAGGTCCTGGTAGATGTACACCGAGCCGAGACCTCTCACGAAGCCCCGGCCGATGTACGCGCCGCGCGTAGCCATCAGATGCGGTTGACCGAGAGGTGCTTGATCTCGACCCCGGGGTAGCGGAGCTTGGCTTCTTCGAAAGCGTCTGCGTCGCTGAGCTGCCATCCGCAGGAGCCGAGGTGGTAGCGACCGCCCGATCCGTAGATGTTGTAGCGACTGGAGTCGTAAGCGTGGTAGATGTACGTGTCAGCCATGGTTGCCTCTCCAGGATTCGGTCCTTCCGACTCCCTGTAAGAACAGTATGCGCCATGTATCCGAGAAAAGCAAACGCCCCGCCGAAGGTTTCTTCAGCGGGGCGTTTTGCAAGTTGCTACACCAGGTCGAGGTCCGAGCGTCGGATGGTGTCCTCGATGTCTGCGATCTCGGTTCCGAAGATGTCCTCTATCGTGATCTTCTCTCCGCGGGCGAGCTTGGTGGCGAGGCGGTTCATCCGATCCGTTTGCTCTGTGATGATGCGGTTCTTCTCGTCGATGCGCTCTTCGAGTTGCCGGATGGTGTCGTAGAGCTTGTTCTTCTCTTCGAAGTCCGCTGCCTTGTCCCGGTCGCGCTTGTCGAGTTCGGCGCGCATCCAGTTCGTGGTCTCTTGCATGGCTGCGCGGTCGCTGGTGGCTTCGTTGAGACGACCCTCGAGAACCTTGAAGCCGAACTCGATGCGAGCCTGGTCGTCCGCCGGGGTGCGCAGCTTCTTGTTGACGACTGCGACGACGATGCCTCCCAGACCACCGCCACCCAGGACGGCAACGGTGATGGCGATGGCCAGCTGCAGAGGTCCGAAGGATTCCATCATGCTCAGACCGCCTTACGCTTGTCGGTAGCCTCGCGCCAGAACCTCCGAGCGACCACATAGCCGCGCGCGAAGAGTCCTGCGAAGAGTGCGTGCGCCAGGAAGATCAGGTGGATCCTGTTTCCTGCAGTTTCAGGCATGTCAGCCATGATGCCGATCTGCGTCAGACCGTAGCACAGAGGGCCGATCATCGCGAGCAAGATGCCTGACAGCTCGATCACCACGCCCACCGGCTGGATCCATCTCCCGTGTTGTGAGGACATGATCATGCCCACCACCGAGATGACCGATCCGAAGATGCACATCAACAGGTAGACCCGCACGAATACGGGCTGAGCGGTTGCCGTGACGAGGGCGGGCTGGTTCAGGAGCAGGGCTACGGCCCACGCAGCCACAGCGCCCTTGAAGTAGACCCAGGCCCAGTTTCGTCCCGGCACCTTGGCCAGGGCTGTGGGTAACCGAGCGGGGATGGATGTCATATAGGCAAGAGTGGGCTTCATGAGGCCTCCGGGTAGCAGGTGTGGTTCACCAGGGAATTCTACCTGAGGGCTCAGATCCCGGCTGTCTCCAGACGCTCTTCGATTGCGCGAACACGGCCCAGCAGCCGCTGCACGGTTGGTATGAGAAGCATCGCCAGCATCTCGTAACGGATGCCCTCTGGGATGGGCGCGCCAGATTCGTCGAGCGCAGCACTCATGCCGGTCTCGTCGGGTCGGTACATCACGAACTCCCACAAGCCGAGGTTGTGTAGATCCTCTGCGTACATGCCGAGGAAGGTGCCTGCGTGGTAGCCGGGGATCCACTGGTACGGCGGTATGCCTGCGCAGTGCACACGCTCCAGCTCGATCTCTCTGGTGTACTTGTAGTGCACGAGCTGGAGCGTTTCGATCTGTTCGTCTGTGAAGTCTGCGAGGTCGAGCTGGGTCTTCATCCGGCGCGTGGAAGGGGCGAAGCCCATTCGTCCGAGGGAGTCCACATACTGGACCTTGTAGCTGTTTGTGAGCTGCAAGTTGTAGACGCCGACCGACGTGACACCTGCGTCGAACTCGCCCGTGCTGGTCGTGTTGACAGCCTTGTCCCAGACACCCGTGATCTGCGTCTGGTCGTGGGTGTGCGAGGCGAGCGCTCGACCGTTGACCTTGTCGTCGATCTGCGCTCGTGTGTAGCTGTTGGCAGCGATGGCGGCAGCCACTTGCGCGTCTAGCTGCTCGAACAGTGCGAACACCTTGGCGACAGTCTGGTCGTAGCTGGTACCCGTAGGGCGCTCGACCTCTGACACGCGATCCTTGGTGTCGCGGGCGTCTTGTGCGATGGCCGATATGCCGTTGCGCGGGGTCGGGTCAGCCAACGTTCCACTCCGTTTCACCAGTCGTGATCTTGATCCACTTGCCCTTGAGATTGCCGCTGATCTGCACGATGCGGCGCATGTACTTGCCGTCCGGCAGATACGGGTCATCCTTGATCTTGATCGTGCAGTAGTCGCCCACTTGGTACTCGCCGATGTATGGCATCGCGTCGGAGCGAACTTCGAAGCTGATGAAGCTCGTCGGAACGCTGCCCTTGCGCAGTGTCTCCCGTCCGTAACCCGAGAGTGTGCTGGGGATGACTACCGAGCTGTGGCTCGTGTCGACCATGTCCAAGCGGGGATAGCCCTGCTTTTTGAGATTGGGATTGTACTGCCGATCCATCAACACGATGTCGTTCGTGCGACCGCCCGTAGTCCATGCGGTGTCGGCCATGCCCTGTCCGTCGACTTCGACTTCGAGGTTGCGGATGACGGATTCTGCAACCGTCAGATCCCACTTGTGAACCGTGGGCTGGAACAGACGCGGCTCGGCTGCGGTGCCCGAGCGCATGACCACCTCAACACCGTCGCGCCCCGCATTCCACCTACCGTCGAAGCGGATGTCGGGGCCGTTTTCTACATTGGTGAGGTCTTTGAGGAAGCTGCCGCCGTACTTCAAGTCAGCGCCCAGCAGATGGCGCTCGTTGGTTCCCGCGCGGTCCGCCTCGTAGACCATGGGGAGCGCTTGCCCGGGGCGGTTGTTCATGGCCTGGACGGCGCGCTTGCCGATTGTGCCGAGGTCTGTGCCGACGACGTCGAAGTTGGTCGCCGGGTTGGCGCTGCCGTCGGGACGCAGCAGCGGGACTGTGTCGGAGTTCAGATCGAGTAGGGCGCGGTAGTTCCAGTACGACCATGTGTTCGCCGCGGTGATCTTGAGCTGTCTCTTGTTCTTGCTGTACTGGTGGTTCCAGATAGGACCGAGCTGCTGGAAGCGGTCGTTGATCAGCAGACCCAGGAAGGTTCGAGCGGGAGCGCCTGAGGTGCGCAAGTCCAGCGCTCGGGCGTCGAAGTCGTAGAGGGGAACTGTGATCGCAAGCGACCCAATCCCATTCAGAGTGTCTTCGAAACTGCCGTCCGAGAACGGGACATCGATGATTCGCCTACCGCCTACCATCTCAGCGGCGATGACTCGCATCTTCAGCTTGCTCATGATGTCCCGTTCTCAGTCGTCTTACAGGGAGTGCTTGGGCTCTTCGTCGTCCGAGAACAGGGCCGCGTCGTGCGCAGCCAGCTCGTCGGGGTCGGCGAGAGAGTCGTCCTCGACCGCGCCGGGTGCAGCCACGACCACGATGGGCGCGGAGGCGGCTGCGAGCTGGGTCACCTGGGCGTCGAGGGCGGCGACGTCCGTGGGCTTGGGCTTGTTCACCGTCTGCCAGGTGACGTAGCCGACGGTCACGAGGGCACCGGCGAAGGCCGCGGCGATGCCGCCTGCCTCCTGCCCCGTGACGACGCCGTCCGTCAGCGCAGCGCCCACGAGGGGGATGGATGCTGCGAAGGCCGCGGAGACACCCGCGGCGATGGACTTGCGGGCGTTGTCGATCTTGTTGCCGGTCGTGTCGACGACAGGGGTGGTGTTGGTCACAGGATGCCTTCTTTCTTGAGACGCTCGACGATGCGAGCGGTGAGGTCCTCGGCGGACTCGGTGATGACGCCGTACGCGTCGGGGTTGGCGACGACCTCGACAGGGCGGTCGGCACATGCAGCGCCGACCCCTCGCAGAACGTAGCGCACGTCGGCGAGGGCTGCTTCGCTCTTGATCCAGAACCGCTGTCCGCGATTCACGGACAGGTAGACCTTGCCGTCGTTCTTGCCACGGATGAGGCTGTAGTCGGTCATGTCTTTTTCCTCCTTGGGGATGTTGATGGGGGTGGGTGAGATGTTGGAAGCCAACACGGAAGCGGTGCCGGGCACGTACTCGAAGTGCCACTTCTCGCCGAAGTTCTTGCCGATCCAGTGGATGCCGAAGCGGGGGCCGTACTTGACGAGAAAAGCATGTGCCGCGTCGCTGATGACCGAGCCGCCTGGACCTCCCAGGTCGAAAGCCAGCCCGCTGTCGTGCTTGCTGGTATACGGCACCGCAGCGACAGCGGCCCATGGTCTGCCGTAGCGGACGAAGGTCCGATAGGCATTCCAGAAGCTGAGCTGGTCCGCGCGGGACCGACGAGCCTCGTTGACGGTGACGCGGTAGCCGGGCAACATCGGCGCGATGAACGCCAACAGCGCCAGGAGCTGGAGACCAGCCCGCATTTCCGCCCACTGCGTCTTACCTCGAAGAGAGCTGTACTCCGAGGTTCCTACTGCAATGTCTGCCATTTCCTTCTCCTTTTAGCCAACCACGGGCGGCGTGATTCCGCGCGGCGGGGCGATGTATTCGATCATGGCGTAAGTGCCGCCCTTGACCTGTCGGTTGTTTGTGCCGCCGGGGATGGCGAGGGTTCCTCCTGACGATTGCCTTCCTGCGATGGTGATGACGTCACCCTTGCGCAAGAAGACCTCTTTGTCGACGCTCACGAAACCACCCATCGCACCGGAGCCTGCGGACTCGCCCCATGCAGCCGAGAATACGCTGCAGTCTCCGTCGGTGGGGTTTTCCGGGTTGCCGATGTTGCGCAAAAAGAACATGGCGCGCGACCCGGTCCCGTTGGTCACGAAGATCAACTGTCCCTGCAGGCGGTACAAGCCGTCGTAAGGGATGGTGAGGCGCTTGCCATAGGTGTCCATGGTGATGGATCGCAGCTGCTGCGTCGTAACGTCGTACACGTACTGCGTGTCCATCGGGAAGGGAGCGCCGGACTGCGTGATAGCGCCAGCGGTCGGGTGGCGATCCATGTAAAGACGCGGCATGTTGCCGCTCACGGGGTAGAAGCCTCGGTTGGCGTTACCGAATCCGAAGCCCACCTCAAATGTGCATTGCGTGTCGAGGCTGGTGACCTGCTGCCCCAGAGGGAGTAGGGCTTGCAGTGCGCTCGTCAGCTCCGCCTCGGTCCGGACGAAGAAGTTGACACCCCGGATGGCCCCGTACTGATACGTGTCGGTCCAGACGACACCGGCGCTGTTGAGCGTGGTCGCGCCCGCGGGCATGAGCAACGTTCCCAGCTCGAGAGCGCCTTCCGGCATCGCTGCGCGGTTGGCCTGGGCGGTGCCCGTGGTCGACGTGCCGGGCGTGATGCCGAACTCGACATTGCCCCGGTCGTCGTACAGCGTGTCGAATGCCTTCACCCAGAGCAGATCCAGGCGGGTGCCGGTCTGGGGCGCGCTGCCGAAGGCGGGGAACGCTCCGGTAGGGCCGTCGTTGTAGATCATCTGCGAGCCGTCTGCGCGGTTCGGGCGCTTGATGATCGCATGGAACTCTCGGACGCTCGGGGTGAGCGTGTTGCTCTTGTTCAACAGCGGCACGGCGGGTACGGCACCGTCCGAAGCCGAAGCCAAGACCCCTTGTCGAATGAGCATCCCTGCGAGGTCGTTGCGGATGTCGAGGACTTGCGCTTTGCCCGAGACACCGGGCCATGCTTGCTTGAGTGTCATTGCATTCTCCTGTTCAGTAAGCCGGTTGGGTCTCTGCGCTCAGCGTCGGGGATCCGTAGGCTGTCCCGAGGATCCCCAATTGTACCTGGTCGGTCACACCGGGCGCGGTGGTGAACCAGTCGTCGTCTCGCAGCGACCCGCTGATGTCGTTGGCAGCGCCGTCGATGGTTACGCGGCCTGTCCGAGGGTTCACCACCACAACGGCTCCGAGGGGTATCTCACGCTCGATGCTGATGCGCTCTGCGGTCGAGATCTTGGTGATCGTGAAGCCCAGCGAAGACCCGCCCACGAAGGTGAAGATGCTGTAAGAGGGAGCCGTGCCGGGGTTGTAGATTCGCAGACGACCGTCGCTACCGAGAGCGCCGTAGGTTTCCGGGAACAGCAGTCCGGGTCCCACCCCCGTCCCCGCCGTGTTGCCGTCAAAGTAAACTCCCGGCTGCGTTGTTCCATTGGTCTCGATAACTGCCTCTGTGAACAGGAACGAGAACGCCGTAGTCTGAGATACGGGCTGGATGTCTACGAACTGATAGATCCCGTCTTTGGCCGGAGACCCGTTAGTGATCACACGGGCGGTTGCCCCTGCTGGGATTGTGGCCTGGACGATATTAGAGTCTCCCACGTCGACGCTCACCGTTGCCGCAGACGACCCGTCGTTACCGATCAAGATTCCGGCTGCGATCAAGGTTTTATCAGGAATCGTGGTTGGGTTGAGATCGAAACGGGCGGCTGATCCGCTCCCGGATGCCTGGGCGTTGTAACGGGTCCAGGTTTTGCCGCCCCAGTTCACACCTGGCGTAAGAGACATCGGCCCCAGTTGCGACGGTGTTATGCCAGTGGAGAAGTTCCGGCGAGCGACGACGTTTCCCTGTCGCATGAACGACGACGACGCGCCCGCGGTGCCGTCCCACCCATAGGTGGTGCCGGTGTACTCGTCGAAGCGCAGACCGCCGTCGCCCCGGCTGAGAGGGCCGACCGGTCCGGTGAACAGGGATGCGCCGTAGAGCGCCGGGTCGGACGCGAACATGTCGATGGCCCATTTGAACCCAGAGCGACCAGCGCTGTGAGTGGGGATGGCACGTACGACGAAGGCCTGTCGCTGCGTAACCAGGCCGTGGTCGTCCCAGACGATCAGCTGCTTCAGCCCCTGGTTCTTGATCGTGCGCAGGAGCATCTTGGCCTGAGCCACCTCGAAGGCGCTCCCTGAGACGAAGATGCCTTCTACAGACGGGGTCGCTTGCGAGCTGTAGCTCTCGTCCGCGGAGAACGATCCATCCTGCCCCGGTCGGGCGTCTGAGTCGACCTGGTCTTGGTCGAAGTCGTACCAGCCCTTGATGTTGTTGTAGGACCAACCCGGGCTGCCTTCTCCGTTCGCTCCGATGACCAGGAGATCCCCGATACTCAGTGTGCTCATCGTCCGGCTCCAATGTCAGCGTCGTCGTACTCGCGCCCTACGGCTCGCGCCCAGAGGGTCGGGTTCTCGTCAGTGGTCACGTTGTAAGTCCTAGTCGTGCTGTTGTTGACCACCGTGCTGTTGCTAGTGGGCTTGGTGAACTTGGAGGTGCCGACATCTGCGGTGTAAGCGAACGTGTCCGGGATGCCGAGCGTCACACCCTCAAGCATACTGCGCAGCGGACCGAGCTTGTTCTGCATACCGTTGATGAGACCCTGGATGATGGACTCACCAGCAGGCGTCAGCAGCACCTTGTCCTTCTCAGGCGGACCCTTGACCTCGGGAATCATGGCAGTCAGCTCGGCGAGCATGCTGCGCACGGTTCCGATCATGGACTGGATGCCGCTGATGAAGCCTTGGATAACGCTGCGACCAGCGCCGACGAGTAGGCCTCCCAGGTTGCCCAGAGCGCCGAGGATGCGTCCGGGGATCGTCTGGACCGCATCTACGATCTCTCCGAATTTCTCCCTGGCTCCCTGCGCAAGACCGGACAGGCGCTCCCGAACTACTGCCGGGAGCGTGCCGAACACATTGCTGACTGTCTGCTTTACGTTGCTCACTGCAATAGATACCGTAGAGATGATGTTGGTAAAGATCCCTGATATCGTAGTCCAGATGCTGGAGAAGAAGGCCGAAACCAGACCGGGCAGGGCAGACCAGTTTCCAGTGATGAAGGCGACAACTGCTTGCGCTCCAAGCTGTACGGTGCGCTTCACACCCTCCCAGGCGTCGGCTATGGTTTTGCCGATACCGGCGAAGATGCCGCCGACTGTGCTCAGCAGTCCGCCGAACAGGGTGATGATGGTCGTCACCACTGCAGAAACCACACCGATGATGTTCGCGACTACGCCGATGAAGATGGCGATCACGGTGATGACGCCGGTGAAGGCGTCGATCAAGAACACCAAGCCGTTGACCAGCATGTCGACTATGAAGAGGATCTTGTCGAATCCGTCAGCCGCTTCTTGCGACTTCTTGGCTCCGCCGCCCATGCCCTTGGACTCGTCCTTGGTGCCGAACAGCTCTTCGAACACATCTCGGAGCTTCTCGATGAGCGGACGCAGAGCCTCAACTACGGGCTGGATAGCCTGCTTGATCTTGCTCCAGGCATCCTCGATCTTGCTGCGAGCGTCCTGCGTCTTGTCGCGCAGATCTTGCACGTTGTCTCGGAAGCCCTCGATGATAGGCTTGAGCGCTGCGACAACCGGCTCGACAGCTTTCTGGATTCGATCCCAAGCCTCGGAGATGCGCTCCTTGGCCTGCTCGATTCGAGTCTTGAGACGGTCAACTGCGTCGCTGATCTTGTTGTGCGAGGTCTCGACCACCTTGGCAGCGGGTTCGACCTTGGACTTGATCTGATCCCAAGCGCCCATGAACACATCTCGGAAGAAGCCGATAGTGTTTTGCAGGTTGGTGAATGCATCGGCGACTCGGCTGCCCACCTCGTCTTTGAGGAAGGTGATGACAGGTGCTACTCGGGACTTTATGTTGTCCCATGCAGTGATGAAGCCTTCCTTGAATTCCGCGATACGAGTCTTGGCTGTTTCAAGAGCGCTCTCGATATTCGGGATCGCCGTGTTGACGAACCACTCGGCAACCGGCTGTACTTTTTCCTTGAGCTTGGTCCAGGCGTCCTTGATATCGGTGACGGCGTCGGCGAAGGCTTTCTTGACCTTGTCCGCTGCAGTAGCAAGGTTGGGGGCTGCAGTGTTGTTCCACCAGTCGACCACGGGCTGGATGAAGGTGCGGAAGTTGTTCCATGCCTCGATGGCTTTCTCGACCAGAGGCTTGATGTAGTTCTCATAGAGAGTCTGGAACTTGGGTCCGAGCTTCTCTACAAGCTTGGGGATCTGGTTGTCGAATGCATCCTTGGTCTTGTCTGCGAGCCACTGGATGGCCTCGGCGACCTTCTCGACGATGAAGGCGACAGCCTCCAGAACGGGAACCAGGATCTTGAGGAGGATGTCGATCAGAGGAGCGAATGCACCCAAGACCAGACCGACGACCTTGACCAAGGAAGACAGGATCGGAACCAGGGCGGTTGTGAGGGGTACTGCGATTGCTGCGAAGATCTCCACGAGGGGCAGCAGGATATCGGCGAGAGCCTGGAACACAGCCAGCAGCGCAGGAAGCAGAGCTGCAGCCAGCTCGGTGAACACGGGCGCGAGAGCCTTGGTGACTTCGGATCCGATGTCCGAGAACGCTTCGACCAGGGGCTTCACAGCCTTGGCGATGTCCTTGAACATGTTCATGACAGCCTTGCCCACAGGGGCGAAGATCTTGCCCAGCTCCTCCCAGCCACCTGACAAGGCCACCACAGCACCGATGAGCGCCAGCACGATGGCGATGACACGGACGATGGGGTTGGCGAGGAGAGCCTTGGTGAAGAGGAGTGCGGCTATGGCGGCCTTGCGAGAAGCCAGGCCGAATGCGTAGAGCGATCCTGTTTGCACACGCGTGGCTACGCTAGCTCCAAACATAGCCTTGGTCATCTGCGAAAGGCCGACGACGATGCTCTCCAGGGCACCTTTGGCTCCGAACAGCGTAGCTGCACCGTTGGCAGCGAGAAGTGCGTTGCGGAACTCGATGATGCCGTAGGTGGTCTTGATGAAGATGCCGAGGCCGATCAGCAGCCCCGCTCCGAGCAGACCGACGGTAGCCAGTAGCTGCTTCTGGCCGTCTGAGAGGTTGATCACCCAGTCTAAGAAGTCGGAGATCGAGTCCACCATGCGGCGCACTACGGGTATGAGCAGCTGACCAATCTGGATAGCTACTGTTTCCAAGCCACCCTTGAGCTGCTCGATCGATCCGGATAAGTTGTCCAGACGAGTCGCTGCGACGTCTGCTGCGGAGACCTTGCCGATTGCCGCAGTCATCTCGTCGTAGCCCGCTGCACCCTCTTTCGCGAGAACGGCAGCGCCACGGATGGCGTCGGCTCCGAAGATGGTCTCCAGATACATCTGCTTCTGTTGAGCGGTAAGACCCTCCAGCGAGGTGCCCAGGATCTCCTGGATGTCTCGGAGGCTCTTGAGACGACCTTCCTGGTCGTAGAAGCGGTTGGTGCCGTCCTCGGTGACGAGGCCCAGCTCCTTCATGGCTGTGGTCTGCTTCTCAGTGCTGGGCTGCAGGTTCATCAGCATCGTCTTGAGAGACGTACCGGCGTCAGAGCCGACGATGCCCGCGTTGCCCATCTCTGCGATGGCGGTGGCGGTGTCGTTGAAGCTCAGACCGGCGAGATTGGCAACAGCGCCGACCTGGGACATGCTGTAGGCGAACTGCTCCATGTCGATAGCAGAAGCGTTGGCCGCGCCAGCAATGGTGTCGGTGACACCGACTAGATCCTTCGCTGCGAGACCGAACTGGTTCATCGCATTCGAGGCGATGGTAGCGGCGGTGGGGAGGTCTACGCCTCCGGCTGCGGCGAGCGCCACGGTGGCGTCAGCCGCGCCGCCTAAGACGTCTGTGACGGAGACACCGGCCTTGACCAGCTCTTCCATGGCCTGACCGGCTTCGGTGGCTCCGAAAGCCGTGTCCTTGCCGATCCGCAGAGCGGCCTTGTTGATGAGGTCCATCTCATCAGCTGTAGCTCCAGAGACCGCCTGGATAGCGCTCATCTGGAACTCGAAGTCAGAGGCTGTCTTGACTGCGAGGGCGAAGCCGCTAGCGACGGCTGCGCCCGCGACTAAGGAGGTGTTGGCTACATCCTGAACGGCCCGGTTGACACCGTCGAAGTTCTTGGCAGCCTTGCCTTGCTTTTTCTCTAATCCATCTATGGCTTTCGACGCCTCGGCGAGGCTCGTGAAGTCGGTCTCGAGGGTGATCTTTCCACGAGCCTCGCCGAGGGTGTAGTTGGCCACGATTTCTCCTAGTTCTTCATCGGGTCACGGAACCGGCCCCGTGCAGCTTCCGGATTGTCGCTGTACAACCACTTTGTCAGCTCCTGCTTGACCTTGCGATCCGCAGAAGCCTTGTTCTTTGCTTTTGATGCAACTTCTTGAACTCTGTTCTCCAGCGTCACGCCGAAGAGGTTTACCGCCCTGTCGAAGCTGTAAGCTGCCAGCTCGTCTTCGATTCCGTAGAACTCACTAGGGCGACAGTGCATTGCCTTGCTGGTGTTGTGAGCTTCCCAGAGCCGCCGAGGGCTACGGACGAAAGTCCACCAGCTCCGAGCTGGCTCCCATCACTTGCTGCATGATGTGCGTCTTGTCGAGGAGGTCGACCTGGTCCACGTAGACGAGGGGCTGCTCGTCACCGTCCTCGTCGAGGACAGGCACACCCTCGGAGTCGGTGACGATGAGGATGCGATCCTCGATGGGCACGTCGTGCAGCTTCTCGTCCTTCCCCTTCACCTGGGGAACCGGCGAGAGCTTCGGCTGGACGACCGCGTAGAGCGCGATCTTGTCCATGAGGGCGATCATGTCGTTGAGCTGAGCCGGGTTCTTGAGGATGTCCTCGGGGGTGACCTCGGTCGGCAGCGTGCCCTCGGCGCGGGGGATGACCTCGGAGGCGACGATGCTCGTGAGCGAGTCGAGGCTCTCCAGGATCCCGGCCTTGATGAGACCGTTCAGACCGACGATGCGCACCTGGCAGGTGGCGCCAGACGGGCAGGTGATGTCCCTGAGAACGTCGCTGGACTTCTTGGCCCAGCCCTGTCCGTAGGACTGCTTGTTCTTGGGCAGCTTGGCCTTGGTGCTGGTCTTCTTGGTGTTGCTCGGCATCCTAGTGCTCCTTGTTAGTTACTGGAATTGCTGGGTTGTTGGATTAGACGACCGCGATGGCGGTCGCCGCGGCGTTCTGCGTGAAGGTGTAGAGCTTGTTGGCGTTGGTGCCGGACGGCGGGGCGATGACGATGCCCGAGGCCGACGTGAGGAAGAACGCGCCGTCCGAGAACTCGCCGGACAGCTCGCCGGTCGCCTTGCAGCGCCACAGCTCGACGTGCAGGTCGCCGCCGGAGTCCGAGATGGCCTGGCCTTCGATCTTGAAGTAGGGTCGCTGGTCCGTCGCCAGCTTGGCGTAGACCTTCTTCTCGGTGGGGCCGGTGCCGGTGCTGGTGACGATGCCGCCACCCATGAGCGCGAAGGCCTCCAGGGGCAGACCGCCGGACTCGAGATCCCAGTCGACGCCCGCGCCCTGGCCGTGGCTGGCCTTGAGCGTGTCGTCGCCGCGCAGCTCCTCGAAGTCCTCGGAGTCCGAGAAGCTCAGGGTGCGAGCGATGTCGAGGTCGAGAGGGGTGCCGAGGATGGTACCGGCTGCGTCGGTGTACGGGGTGAGCTTGACGTCTCGTAAGCCGTACGGGGTTGCAGTGGAGAGAGCCATGTCATGCCTTTCTTGTCTTGATGTCTTTGTACTTCTTGGTGGTCATGGTCTGCGTGATCAGATCGAAGCGATGGATGACGACGATCTCTCCGGGGCGTGATCCGCAGAAGCGTGACTTGCACATGATCTCGATGGTGTGATCATCGACGACCTCTCCGTGCTTCTTGGCGTCACACCGGAGGTCTTGCATCAGACCAGCTCGAACTCGGAGTCCGCGTTGAGGTAGTCGACGATGGCTGCGTTGAGGCTGGTGACGGGGACGAGGAAGCCGTTGTCTTCGCTCCAGACGGCCTCGACGAAGTTCGTCGGACCTTCGACTCCGACCGAGGCGAACTCCTCTTTGGAGATCGATCGGATGTGCGATCGGCCGACGTACTTGACGCCTTCCAGCTCGCTGAGAGCGGCGCGCTTGCCTTCGGACTCGGCGAGGAACTTCTCGTCCGGCGTCAGCTCGCGCTCCGTCTTGGCTTCGGCCTCAGATGCGGTCGCCGCGGAGGTGGCGTCTCCCGTGGCGACGTTGGCGTCTCCGGCCTCGGGGGTGGCCGAGGTGGTCCTCGCCTCAGCCGGGGTGGGGCTGGTCCTTGTGGTGGCCATCTCTGGCCTCCCTTCGCAGTTGGTTTTCAGGGGTGTGGCGGTCGCGGGAAGTCTACCGTGCGTGTGCTATTCGCCGCTGTAGACAGAGGTGTAGTGGTTCACCAGCACCAAGGCGTCGTACCCGTCATCGCGCAGATCACTGCCAACCCCCTCGTCCTTGATGCTGTGCAGAGCGCCATTGAGCTTGACAACTGCCTCCAGGCTGCTCAGGACTGACACCGCTGCGTTTGACAGGGTCTCGCCGGGGGTGCGGTCGAAGCCCTTGATGTAGGTCCAGGTGTCGAATGGCCTGACCATCATCCGCCCCATCGTCTGCGAGACGTCGTACCATCTCACGACGATGAGCGGGAAGTCCTCTGGAAGCGGTGCGTCCAGGGTGTCGGCATCCCAGACGCTACCGTCGCCCAGTCCGATATCTTTGAGAGATTCCGCGCCAGAAAGCTCCAGAGAGACAAGCTCTCGGATCGTGTCTTTTGAATGGTCCATCATCCGTAGATCCTTTGCAGTACGTCTCCGGCCGTCTTCTGGAACCGAGGAGCGATGTAGTCCAGCGTCGGCTTGACGATGGATAGGTCACCTTTTCGGGAGAACACACGGGTCTCCAAGAAGATGCCATAGTTGACGCTGTGAGACAGTTCGATGGAGTAGCTGGCCGTGGCGCCAGAGCCGACACCCACCTCGTAGCGGGATGTCAGACCGCTGCGAGCGTTGCCGCTCCGGTCTTTCCACTTGGCGTTCTTCTTCGCCCTGGTCTCGGCCATGAGAGAGTAGTACACCGTGGTTTTCGACAGATATGCCGTCGCTTTCCGTTCAGAGCTGTCGAGATTGCTCTTGAGCTTTCCGCCGTTCCAGGTGAACTTGACAGGCATGTTACTTGCCTTGCTCCAAGACGAGAGCACGGCGCTCGTACTCGTTGTCGTGAACTACGTCCTGGACGACCCAGTTGCGCCCGTCGTCTGCGGTCCATGTGTCGTCGCGCTGCACATCGGCATCCCACTCCATGAGCAGCATGAAGTCGGCTTCGCGATGCGTACCGTCTGTGAGCGTCAAGTAGCTGTTCGGATACGCAGCGGTCTCGATGATGCGCACCGTCTGAGGAGCCAGAGGTGTGAGGTGCGTGACACCCTTTCCTCCAGTCTTCGCTCTGACTTCAACCGGGCGGTTCAGCACCAGCGACACGGCCTTGTGAGCGATGAATGCAGTCGTCTGCATACGCTGCATTTTCAGCTCTATGGGGTCCATCACGCCCTCGTGATCTCGGTGGTGAACGGCGCGTCCGAGGTCTCTACCGCAGCGGGTCCGCCCGCGGCTGCCTGCCATACCCCCGCCATGGCGATGGCGTTCTTGTACAAGTCGCCCATGGAGCGGCTGGATCCGCCCTCGCTGATGTTTACGAGATGAGCCAGGGACGCAGCCTTGCTGCGCCAGACCTGGGCGGCGAGCGCGGGCAGGCTGTCAGCCCCGTCGATCTGTTGCTTGAGGGTCTCGTCGGTGTACGGCTCTTCGTTGATGGGCTCTGCGATCATGGAACGAAGCTGGGCGATGTCGGCGTCTGTAGCCATGTCTCCTCCTAGGTGTGAGAGAGGCCCGACCCGACTTCGCAGTCAGATCGGGCCTCTGGGTGAGACCGATGTTACTCGGTCTCTTCGTTCTCCTCGTCGTCGGCCTCGAGAGCCGCGACCAGGGTGTCGTTCTTGTCGTTGTCGAAGACGATGTGGTCTTCCTCGTCCTCGCGCTCTTCGTTGCGACGCTCGATCTCGGCGAGGAGTTCCTTCTTGGTGAACTTGGAGTAGTCCACCTCGTCCTCGTCGGACTCCTCGAAGGTGTCGGACTCGTACCGGACCTCGATGCCCTGGAACTCCGCCTCACGGCGCAACCAGGGGCGCTCGGCCACGTACTGAGCCTCGTCCTCGTCGAGGGGCTTGCTGAAGTCGATTTCTCTCGACATGTGCTTCTCCTTCTCAGGGTTGGAGGAGGCGGCTGGCCCACCAAGGAATACCAGCCGCCTCCGGCTCAGGGGTTACTGGTACGCGACGTACGCAGCGGGCGGCACGTACGCGCCGGACGCCTTGATCTGCATGATGGCCGCGCCACCACGCTGACGGATGCCGGTGCCGATGCCGCGGTTGTAGAAGCTGTCGATCAGCGGGTACGAGTTGTCGCGCCCCTTGATCAGCTTCAGGCCGCGGAGGCTGGCGTTCTCGTGCTCGCGGATGCCGACCGGGTTGTTGAGGTTGGCGCGACCACCGGTGGCGACGTCGGCGATGTACCCCGCGGGGAACAGGTCGTCCTGCACGATGAGCAGGTTGCCGTACTTGCCGATGACGTCGAGGCCCGCGTAGGTGGCAGCGGGCTGCGCACCGGCGAGGGACTGGCCCAGCTCCAGGATGCGGTCGATAGGCTGCCCCTGGGCGGGGATGAAGTCGTACGTCGCACCGTTGGACATGCGGAAGGTCGAGATGACCTTGCCCTCGCGGCTGTGGACCAGGAGGACGTGGACCGTGCCGGACGCGGCGGTGTAGCCGTGCTCGGCGACGTTCTCGTAGATGTCGTCGAGGTCCTCCGGCGTGACGGTGGCCCCGCCCGACACCATGTAGTGCGTGTGCTGGCCGTCGAAGGTGTTGCTCTTGACGGCGGGCGGCACGGTGCCGTCGGCGTTGTACAGCGAGTACACGTTGACGTCGCGCCCGTTGATGTCGGCCAGGCGGTTGGTGTTGGTGTAGAGCGCTTCGAGGACCTTGGTGAAGACCAGGCGGTTGTCGGCGTCGAGGATGCCGTTGTTGAAGGCCTGGATCTGCGCAGCGGTGGACTCGGCGAGGAAGCGCCAGGTGAACCGCAGGCCGAGGTCGTAGAAGTCGAAGTCGTAGCCGAGGGTGAACTTGCCGGGCGACTGACGCTGACCCCGCGGCTCGCCGTACTCGGTGCTGCGCTCGAAGTCGAAGCTCGAGAGCTGCTGGACCTGCTCGGACGGGTTCGTCACCGAGAACGTCAGGAAGTCGACGATGACCTGTCGGCTCCGGTTCATCTCGTTGACGACGTCCTGGAACTCCGAGTAGAGGTCGTTCAGGTCGAAGCCGTCGATGGTCTGCGTGAGCAGGACGTCGCGGGTGTCGTTGTAACCGGCGCGACCGTCGGCACCGGCGATGTCCGACACGAAGCCGAAGCTCCGTAAGTCGAGCGCAGCCAGCTTCATGCCCTTCTTGGGGCGGGATGCGATCGCGCCCTGGGGCAGCGTGTCGAGCGAGGTGCTCATGGGTCAGGCTCCGATCTTGATGTCGATGACGAGGCGGATCTTGTCGCCGGTGTCGAGGGTGTGGCCGACGCGGGTCGCGGTGCCTGCGGCCGGAGCGGCGGCGGGCGTCGTGATCTCGCCGGTGCCGTTGTCGGCGTAGGCGACGCGACCGGTGACGAGACCCATGTCGGGCAGGTTGAGGTCGATGAAGTCGCCGAGCTTGAAGTAGTCGACTCGGGTGCCAGCGAGGCGGGTCTTCTTGCCCGGCTGCATGATGCCCACGACGCCCGTGTTGGCGGCACCGGGAGCGAGGCGTCCGAGGTTGGTGACGCCGACGGCGACGAGCTTGTCGTTGAACTTCGCGTCGATGTCGACGCCGAGTGTCCCGCGAACGGTGCCGACCGTGGAGTCGGCGTGATCGATTCGAGCCATGAGAGGCTTCCTTTCGAGAGGAGTGGGTGGGATGTGGATCAGCCGCGTCCACGCAGCGCGGAGTAACTTCCCGCGAGCTTGGTGCGCTTCTGCTGCTGCTGCTCCTTGGACTTCGGACCGGACTTCGAGGACTTGTCGCCGGACTTCTGCGGAGCCTTCTTGTCTTCGGTCTTGGGCTTGAGCAGGTAGGGCTTGTCCTGGGCGAGCTTGTCCAGGGCGGGCTTGAGCCCGTGGGTGACGCCGTTCTCGTCGATCTCGACATTGCTGAGATCTGCGAGTCGCAGCGCGGCCTCGGGGTCGACCCACTCGTGGTCGGTGTCGCTGAAGAAGGCGTTGGAGTGCGAGAGCTTCTGCACCTGCGTCCGCAGGGTCTCGTTCTCGCTCCGGAGGCTGGTCAGCTCGGTCTTGAGGGCTTCGTCCGAAGTCCCATCCTTCTTGAGCTTCTCGATCGTGTCGAGGGCCTTGGTGAGACGACCCTCGGCGGCGTTGCGACGCTCGACGATGCGGTCGTACTCGGCCCGATCGACCGTGTCTCTCGGCTTGTCCTTGTCCTTGTCTTCTTTGGACTTGTCCTTGTCTTCGTCCTTGTCCGCGTCCGCGTCCTTGTCGTCGACTTCGGTGTCGTCGTCCGTCTCGTCGTCCGCGTCCGCGTCCGTGTCTTCGGGGTCAGCACCGACCAGGACCAGGAGGTCCGTGGGTCGCTTGAGCAGCTCTTCGAGGCGTCCGCCTGTGGAGCAGTCGAGGTTGATCATTGGTGTTCCTCCTGTTGAGTCCTTGGTAGGAGGAACTTTACCCTGAATGGGCTACTTGCCGCTGGAGCGCCAAGGTGGCATGGGTAGCGGTTGAGCGATCTGCGCAATGACCGGGCGGGGCGGAGGCATGAGCTTTTCAGGAGATATGCGTAGCACCTTCGCAACGCGCATCGTTTCTTCAAACCATTCGTCCCAAGAGGCATACTGGACAACGGAAAGACTCGGCTCGTCAATCGGCTTAGGCATCTTGCTCCAATACAACATCCAGCTCTGTGCGGCTTCTCTTGACCTCTTTGTAAACAGTTGAATCCCGAACGCTATAATCGCGTTCTTGCACTGTGTACTTTACTTTTCGGACTCCCATAACTCGGAAATTACTTCCAGGGGGCAGCAGCACTTCTCGTTGAGACCCAGCAATTCCATAGTCTGCGATGTTTGCGGCGCGAGTGCCCTTGGCTGCCATGATGTTGAGCTGATAAGCACCGAAGCCCTCCAGCGAAGACTCGCCATACGAAGTGCTCAAGAATGCACCATCCCTGTATGTACGACCAACAGAGTTCATGATGTCGTCGTCGTCACCAAAAAGCGCGCGGATGTTGTCTTTCTTGACTGCCCGGAACAACATGGTGTCTTGCTTCAAGGTGTTCTCATTCGTGAGCTTGAACAACTCGTCGTGCAGAGCTTGTTGCTTTTTGTTTAGACCGGTCTTAGCAACACCAGTGTCGATTGCCCGGAGCTTGTCGTTGATGTTCTTGGAGGTAGCAGTGTAAGTCCACACGGCTTGCTGCTGAGCAGTAGCGGAAGGATCTCCCGGCTTGACGCCCTTGACAAGGCCCGTGGGAACAGCGATGTCCGAGCCGTCTTTGCTGACCTTGAACCTTGAGATGTCGAATGCAGGAGCTTCTTCTCTTTCGATCGCAGCCTTCCCGAAATCTCCGAATTCTTCACCGTCATCGTACTTTCCATCGAAGAGGTTCTTCATGAAATCTTCTTCAGAGGGCAAGCCCGGGGTCAGGAAGCAGAAGCACAGCGGGTGTGGCTTCGCAGGAACCTCTTCCATATCGTACGGAGAGTTGCTGGCGAGCCCGTCGCACTCGTCGCCCTCGGGATGGCTAGAAGACAAGTTCCAGTCGACACCCTCTACGAAGCTGTGCTTGTAACGCTCGACGGACGCTGCATGGTATGCATTGTTCAACTCAGTACGCGCCAGGCGCTGCGAAGCGTAGCTGACGCCGCCCTTGACATCGGGATTGATCATTGGCGCGATCTTGTTCGCGAGTTGGCGGTGGTTCAGGCCCTGCGCTAGCCCCGAGTTGATGGCTCTGTCGACTAGACCTTTCGACAACTTAGCCGTGTCGTACACCCGCTCGCTGAGAGGCCTGGCCGAGCCGATCTGCCTGCGCACCAAGGAGTCGATGTTGTTGGCAACGCGCTGAGCCTCGCTGCTGCGGATAGTGGCCCGCTTGTCGGGGTCCAGGATGAGGTCTGTCAGGGTTTCCTCATAGTCCGAGACCACCTCAGAGCCCAATTCCGCTGCAAGCTTCTGAGACGCTTGGAGGATCTTATCGAGAGAATCGTAGTTCTTGTCGAGGATGCCGTTGATGACCTTGAGCTGTTGCTCGGCCTGTAGCCGGGTGACCTTGTCGCCGATGCCTCCCCTGGGCGCTCGTCGCAATACTGCGTCGATGTCCTTCTGCGCGTCACGCAGCCCCTGGTTCACCTTGTCGAGCTGGCTCTTTTCGAACTTCAGCTGGCGAACCAGGGGCTTCTTGTCAGCCATCAGGCGTCTTCAGCATCCAGCTCAGCGTTGGCGCGGTCCGCCTCGGGGTCCGCAGCGTCCGACACTGCGTTCAGCGGGATGTCGTAGCCGAACACGGTGCGGAGCTGGTCGCGGAAGTAGTCGTCGTCGATGATGCCGGTGTTCTTCAGCTCCAGCAGCTCTTGGAAGCGGGCGTCCCGGTCGAAGGGCATGCGCAGCGACGGATCGGTAGCGCTGCGGAACACGATGCCGTCCATGTTCACGCTCTCGTACTGCGAGAACCACTGACGCAGATCGTACAGAATGTGGTTCCAGACGCCGTTGATGGCGCGGTCCTTGGCATCGGCTTCGTCGAAGGCCGGAGACATCTTGATGCCCAAGGCGACGCCGCTGAACTGCCCCTGTGTGGTGCCGAGCGCGACGTCGTTCACGCCCACCGTGCCGTATGCGCGCTCTTCCATCATCTCGATGTGCGTCTTGGACGGCTCGATGGACTTGACACCCTCGATTCTCTCGAACTTCTTGCCCTGTCCGACCTGGATGACGCGCTTGGCTCCCAGGATCCATGCGACGGCGCGCTTGGTCACGGGGTCGATGGGTGCACCAGAGTCCGTGACGTACATGCCCTGCCCGGCCATGGCGAGAGCCTCGTCCTGGTCCGACGCAGCCTGGTTGATGCCGACGAGAACGTTCTCCACACCGGCAAGGTCACTGTGTCCGAACGGGTTCGCGGTCTCCTTGTTGTTCTGGATGAGGTACAGAGGTAGCTGCGTGATGCCGTCGAGGGCGATGGCGTCCTGTCGGACCTCCTTGATCTTCGCCTCCTCAGTGTCCCAGCCTTCCAGCTCGTACACGACGTTGGAGTAGGAGATGTACTCTCCGGTCTCACCCAGGTCGTAGCTGTCAGAGGAGGGCTTGAGCCACTCCTGCACCTTGACGAAGGTCTCGTCTTCACCTTCTAGCGTGATCTGCTCGACGATGCGGCAACCGGTGACGCGACCCAGGTCGTTCGGGTCGTCCATGACGGGGAAGTACGTCCGGGGATCGATGGGCTCCACCGATATGCGAGATCCCTGCTCCTTCTCGGGGTCTGCGCTGATGTACCACACCCAGTCACCCCGGCGGAGCCAGGGGCGGATGCCCGCTTCGAACTCTGCCAGCAGGTTCTCTCGCACGAACAGGTTGTCCATAGCCTGCACCGCAGCGAGGTTGGCTGCGATCAGCTCGTCCTGCGTGGGCTGATCATCCCCGGGCTGGATGAGCTCAGGAGGCATCGACACTGTGTATCCCCATCCTCTGCCCACGTAGCGCGCCATGGTGTTGACGAGGCGCTTGGCGGTGGGGAGGAGCTTGGGGTCCTCGTTGGTTCCTCGGATCATCATGTTCAAGACCGAGGGGCTGTTCTCATACAGGTCGTCGTACAAGTTGTACGCAGCCAAGCGCTGCTGGTCGTACTCGGAAGAAACCCACTTCTCCACGTTCTCCGGCTGCACGTACGGCATTGCGCTCGCATACGGTGTGCGTGTGATCTCGTCGGCCATGTGCGCAATCCTACTCTACGGGGCTACTGAGACAGATGCCAGCTCCTGCAAGCCAGATCCGTCATAGGTTCTAAACGCGCCGGGCTGAACAGCCGACCCGTCGTACATGCTACCGACCAAGGACGCCGGAGCAGACCAAGAAGCGGGCTTCTTCTCGGCAGTCGATCCGTCGTCGATTACCAAGGAGTCGAATGCACATACGTGGCCCGTGTTGGGGTCGCTATTGATCCAGCCGAGGTCGAGAGCGCTGAAAACGCCGGTGCCGTTGAAACTCAAGGCTCCCGCTGTCGCCTCGATGCTAGCTGCGAGCGCCCTGGTGGAGGCTTCGTAGAATCGCAGTGATGCCGTGCCCGCAGTAGCGCTTGCGATAAGCGACATCCAGTACATCTTGGTCGGAGTCAGCGTGCCAGTGGCAGCAACCTCTGGAGCGCTAGTGCCCGACCCTCGCAGAGCGAGACGTCCGTCCGCTCCTAGCAGCACTCGCATCGCCGGTCCTCCGGAGTTGCGCAAAGAAGCGAAGGCATGGAAGGTCTTCGTCGGAAGCTGGTCGATGCGCATTGCAGTGCCAATTGACATCTGGACATTGCTGGCGCTCGGGGTGAAGCGACTGATAGTGGTGGTGGCTGAAGCCACTATTGCTTTCAGCCCCGTGCCGCCTTCCAGAGCGGCGTCTGCAGCAAAGCTCCATGTGCCGTTCGCTTGCTGATTTGCCCCGGTCAGGCTATTGGCATCGCCCGGAGCGATTACTCGACCGTCGACTCCCTCCATGGGGAACTTCTTCTCGGTCATCAGCTCGACCTGGTGAAGACCAGCGACTCGGTAACCTGCTCACCAGTCCGAACAGCCCCTCCCACAGGGAGGATTGCCACCGGTGTGTTCTCGACAGGCACTCCAAGCTTGATGCGCAAGACCTCGGCCATGTACGCGTGCCCTTTATCGTTCTGGTGCAAGTTGTCGGCGTCGACGATGTCGAGGATGTCGTTGCCGAATTTTGAGGTCGGAGGCACACCCAGGGGAAGGTAAGCGTCTGAGATGTCGAGCGCGAAAACGGTGCCGTTGTTCTGTGGATCCGCTGCGATCTCGCGCATGGCAGCCGCGTACGCTGAACCGGCATAGGTGTATGTGCCATCCCACGATTCATAGCTGGTGAGCAGGATATCGATCGACGGCCCGGGCTGCCCGGCCTTGAGCTTTGTGATCCATCCCTGAACATTGACCTTGGATGTAGCTGGGGCTATGTTGTTTCGGCGATCGTTAGTCGTCGGGAAGTGAATCCGAACATTGACACCGAGCGTGTTGAGCTTGGTCACGTCCGCGTCCGAGATGTAATTGGCCGTGCCAGTGCCGCCTACGCCGCCATTGATGCCGTGCACGCCAAGCTGTGTAATGCGCGCGGCTGTTGCTCCAGCAAGGGTCTGAACCGTGGTCTCGTCGGCGCTGATCTGATTCGGGAAGGCTCTCTGCACCATCCCGGTGAAGATGTTGACTACGCGCTTGTGGTTGGCAGAAGCGTTGTTGCCCTGGAATGTCGAAGATCCAACATAGCCGATCACCACAGGGGTCGTGCCACGCAGCACAAGCAGCGCTCGCATCAGGGGTGGCATGGGATCCCGCGGCTTCTTGATCTCCAGACGAACGCTGTCAATGAGCGCCTTGAGGCGAGCCTCCTGCGCAACCATCAGGCCAGACCAGCCTCGAAGTACGCAGCGAGGTCAGCGTCCGGGTTGCCGATGGCGTCGATGGAGACCGCGCCGAGGTTGCCGATACCGAAGGCCTTCTGGTCGGCGGTGTAGGCGACGACCTGGTCGATCCGCAAGCGGTTGGCGAGGGCTGTGAGGTCTGCACCCTGGCCAGCGTCAACGTAGGACTTGAACTCGGACAGGGTGTCGGTGGCTTCGCCGACTCCTCCGAGGACATCGGCCTTGACCGCAGCTGCCACCTCGCTCAGACGCGACTCGCTCTTGGTCGAGCTGTAGGTCGTCGTCTGCGAGGGCGTGGTGTCGTTGATCGTCGCACCGCCCGCGCTCCCGCTGATCGCCTTGACGCGACCGTCGACCTCGTTGAGGGCGTTGACGATGCTGCCGCGCGCCGTGGTCGTCAGGTCGGCCAGCGGGCCGATGGCAGTGGTGATGCTGTTGAACTTGTTGCGGATGCTGAGCAGTGCAGCCTTGAGACGCGTTTCCTGGGTGGCCATCAGATCAATCCATTCTCGAAGTAGAGCGCGAGGTCTTCGCCATTGTCGTACACGGGGTGAGGGGTGAGGGAGTCGATGTGGGCTTGCAGAGCCAGGCTGTTGCCGTCCTGGATGGGGATGTTCCCGTTAGCGTCAGGCAGGATCCCGCCGACGCTCTTGACGGGGTAGCGGGTGACGACGGTGGGCGGGCCGATCTCCTGCTGTGTGATCTCGTCCAGATCCAACGTCGGCTCTCCGGTGAACACCTGGAAGCTGTGCACAGCGGTCTGAGCCTTGTTGAGCTGGAGGTAGCGCAGCGAGACCTCGTAGGACCAGCCGTTGTACTCGGCTCCGGTCTCGTCGACCCATCCCGGCGCGTCGATCGCAGCCAGGACAAGCAGCTCATCAGCGTTGGACGCCTTGTGCTGCGTGGCCAGGGGTAGCATTCGCACTCCCGTGGGCTGATGAACCAAGTACTCGGCTCCGGGCATGATGGCTCGGACGGTGGCAGTGACGTCGACCCGGGAGCCTTCAGCTGAATAGCCCCTGGACCAGGCGACATCCACAGTCGGAACGCCCTCGGGCCACGCCATCAGACGACCTTCTTCTTGGGCTTGGACGTCTTGGGCTTGTTGCTCTTGAGACGCTTGCCCTTCTTGGTGCCGGGGTTCGGCTTGCCGCCCATGATGCCTCCTTTGTCGGAGGAGAGTCTACCGGCCCCGCTGATACTGGGCGTGTGAGATGATCGCGTGCTCTTGCTCCTGGACATCCTGCTTGAAGTGTCCTCCGAAGAAGCGTCCGAGCGCCTCAGGAGCGTGGTCGTCCTTCTTCATCGGGTTCTCTTTGGCGTTGGAGGTCTCAGACACCGTTTCCGGATACCGATAGTCGTTCATCTCTCGGATCGTCTCCTTGCAGGATCGATCGAAGAACAGACGGGGCTTCTTGTCGGGGTCGCCGTCCTCAAGGTGGTCCGGGCCGGGCACGAGCCAGCGGCGGATGAGGTCGATGCGATCGGCGAGGACTCCCCCGGTCCCGCTCTGGGGCAGGACGCCCAGCGCGTTGGCCAGGGTGGCGCTAGCACCGGGGTCTTCTGGGTCGGGGTACAGGAGCGACGCCTTCCTGGCCAGAGCACCCAGTTTTGGGTCGGAGGCGATGTCTGCTGCGAACTCCTGGCTGGTGCGGTTGCGCTGGTAGTACTCCGCGCACACCCAAACCTTGCCCCAGATGTCAACTTGCACGAACAGCATCACGTTCGGGTTGGTGAAACCATAATCTGTAGCCAGGTACACCGGCCAGCGCGGGTCGTACGGGTAGTCTCCAACGTTGTCCTCTTCGGAGAAGCGCTTGAACACGCGTCCGGTGAACTCCGTGAAGTCGGCTTCGATCTCCTGCTTGAACTTCTCCTCGGTCATGTCGCCCTTCATGTCGAGGATCTCGGGATCCATGGCGCCACCGGGGAACAGGTAGTTGTTCGTCCAAGAAGGCTGGCGCGTTGACCACCACTGCGGATCAGCTGGGTTCTGTCCGCGCATGTAGAGGTCGTAGAACCAGTTCTTCCCCTCTGGAGTGCTGGCGAACAGCGCCCAGGAGCCTTCACGGGCGTAGTCGGCGAGGGTCGGGCGGATGTACTTGGTCCAGACCGTGGGCTTGAGCTTGCTCGCCTCGGCGAAGACCGCACCCATGAGCGCCTCACCGACCAGGTTCTGAGGGTACTTGGCGCTCTTGGCGTGCACGAGGAAGCGCCCGCCGAACAGCGACACCGACATGTTGGTTCCGTCGGCGCTGTAGTACGTGCCCGGCTGGTCGAAGTCCATCCCCAAGCCGACCATGTCGTTGTACATGACGCGGAATTCCTTCTCTGCGTCGCTGTACTCCGGGCCGACGATCCAGTACTCGTGGCGCTTGCCCTTCGGATTGAGGGTTTCCTTGGCGTAGTACGCCTTCATCGCAGCAGCAGTCAGCTCGTGACCGCCCAGGTTGGACTTGCCGTAGCGTCGTCCGCAGCTCGCGAGGCGGAACCGAGCCATCCGCCGGGCTGCGTGGACGTGGACCTGTCCGTCGTGCGGCTTGTACTCCACCTTGTCGAACAGCTTGCGCATGGACATGCTCTTCTTGCGCCCAGTGTTGTCGCGCGTGTTCGGGATCGTGGTGGTCATCCGAAGAGTTTACCCCGAAACGAGAGAAGCCCCTGTCTCTCAACCCACCCGATGGGGAGAGACAGGGGCTGGGGCAGGCCGTTCACGCTCCGCCGCACATGTGAGAGCCTACTCTGTCAGCAGGTCATGCGGCAAAGCAGGCAGAAGTAACGATCCACCTTCAACAGCAACACTCTAACGCCATGATCGCACAACCGGACCGAGCTAGCAAGTCTCATGCCTGATATGGCTTTGTCCTGCACCCTCGCTGCGCTCATCGGACCACGCCGCCCTTGGCAACGACATGCTCCTGTATGCTGCGAGAGGCGCTCCCGGGGTTGAAGCGCACCTTCGTACGCTTGCCGCACCAACATACACCCTGGAACATGGGATCGCCGTGCACGTACACTTCGACGACCGGCATCTCGAAGTGCGCGGGCAGCTCAGGCACAGAACACCGGCCTGGTGAACGCGTCATGGAGCTTGAACTCAATGTACGCCTTGTACACGAACGAGAGTTGGGTGATGGACACCTTGCGACCGAGATCTTCTTGCATCCTAACGACGGCGTCGTAGAACTCAGTGTCACTCATCGATCTCCACCCCCAGCACCAGGAGGGCGTGTTCGAGACCCTGTCGCTTGCCCAGGAGCTGCACATAGCTGAGCGTGTTCGACGACGTGTACTTGTTCATCTGCCCGTGGAGACGGTCGATCTCTTGCTTGATGCGCTTGATGTAGACGGCGTTGTTGGAGTCGGGCTTGTGCGTCGTACCGCAGAAGCAGAAGCCCTCGGTCTCGTGCGACATGGCGACCATCTCGCCGCTCGGCTTCGGTTCCCGATCGAACGGGCGCTGGTCTTTCAGCTTGCGCAAGTCGACCGCCCAGAAGAACTCGGGGTGTTGTCCGCTGTCGAACTCGACCTTGATGCCGAGATGCTCGTTGTGTCCGACGACGGTGCCATGGCTGACATAGCCGTCTGCAGCCACGCGCGTGTCGACGGGGTAGTAGTGCACCTCGTTCATGTGCAGATCGAACTTCTCGGGTGTCGGGAACACGAGGCCGTGTTCGGCACAGGCGTTGCTAGGCATCAGTGGTTCTCCTCGATCTGACGGACGGTCCGGACGGTGACCTGGTATGCCTCGAAGGACTCTCGCGTGTCTGCGATGGCAGAGTCGGTCGGGAAGTCTCGCATGTGCGCCATGCTCTCTTGCAACCCCTGATACGCCAGTCGCATACGCTGCTTCGCGATGCGCAAGCGTGCTCCATAGCTCTCAGGGTCGATGATGATGGCGGTGTCCCAGATGCTCCCACCGACGATGCTGCCGGAGCTGCGGTTGAACCGGGCGTCGTTGTCCAGGACGAACTGGGTCTTGGTCATGCGCACGATGGTGCGGATCCGAATGCTGTCGTTGCGACCGGTGACAGCGACCTTGCTACCGACTTCGAGTGTGTCCAGGAAGCGCATTGTTACCTCTCTTGGCTGGTCCTTCCAGCCGCTTGTGTTCGAGTATACGGGTTTTCGCGAGATCCCGCAACTCGTTGGCTCAGCAGGCTGCGTGGGTGTCGGCCATGCGATACGCGCGGTCGTGAGTGCCGGACTCGCCGCACACCTTGCAGACTACATAGAGGCCGTAGCGGTTCGGGCTGACCTCGAACTTGTCGCCGATCACAGCCTGGAAGCGAACAACCTCAGCCTGGATCTCTGCAACGGTAGCCATCTTGAACATGGTCTCGGCCCTTCCAGCGGGTGGTCCTTCCAACCGCGTAAGAACAGTATGCTCCATCTTCTCGGGAAAAGCAAACACCCCGCACTTTCCGACTCGGCGAGTTGGAGTTACGGGGTTGTCTGCTCGGCCATGGCAACCGAGATCCGGCAAGCGGGATCAGCCTACTCGCTCTTGGCGAGGTGGTTCCCGTTGGCTGCGATGCGCATGAGGCGCTCGTGGATGACCTGTAGTGCGCCGATCTCGGCCACGATGGACCCGCTCGGCTCTGTGGCGTACGTAACCATCTCGGGCAGACCTGCAGCCCACGCTTCCTGTTCGCCCTGCAGGTAGCGGACTGAGATGGCGAGAGCCCAGTCCGTCACGAGGTACTCGCCCGGGCCATGGGCGCTGTCCACGAAGCGCTGCGTGTTCGCGCTGAGCGCCTTGATGGCGTCCAGCTCACCAGCCAGCGAGTCCTCAGCCTTGGGCTCTTCGATGTCGAACTCGCCTCGGTTGATCGCTGCCCACACCTTGTCGAACTCGCGGAGCGTGTCTTGCCCCTTGGCCTGGGCCGCGTTCTGCATCGCGGCCTGCACCTGCACCTTGTTGATCGCGTTACTCATCGCCGTACTCCTCCAGCACTTGTTCTTCTTGGATGGTCTCGATGCCCTCTTGCAGGACACCCTTGGTGACGTGTGGTGCCTGTCCGAGGTTGCGGATGACTGCGTAGTCGTCGTGGATGGTTCCGTCCTCGGACATGTGGCGTATCTGCACGACACACGCGAAGTCCATCAGGAACGGGTGCACCTCTCCGGCCATCTCGGGTGCGTTGTCCCAGCGCTCCTGCATGTAGTCCTGGATGGCGTCCTGCAGGGTGCTCAGCGCCTTGCGGTTCTCGGGGCTCATGGGCGGGATCGAGCTGGCGCTCACGACATGCCTCCCCACAGCACGTACGACACGAGGACGCCGACCACGATCGTCACCACGAAGGCCCACTCCCAGGGCTCAGGGCGCTTCTGGTGCATGTGCTGGCTCATGAGCCGCCCTTCGCGGGCTTCGGATTGAAGCCCTTGGCGCGGTCCTTGTGGGCCTTCTGGTCCCGCTCTCGGCCGTCTCGCGACGCCTTGCGGGCTGCACGGGCATCCAGGACGTGCTGAGGCGTCTCGAAGCTGCGGATGTCGTGCCGGAGGGGGCGCTCTGGCTCGACACCCCACGCCTGTCGCTGTTCATCCAGCTCGGCCTGGCTGTTGATGCCCGCCCATCGCTCGGGGTCTTGAGGGTGCATGGTCCGGTTGAGCGGCGACTCGTTCAGCTGCTTCACGAGCTTGACACCCGTGGTGCGTGCGACGTTGGGCTCCATGCCACCCTTGATCAGCTCCTGGATGATGCGCTCGTCCTCGGTCATCTCCGGGTTGAGCTTCTGCAGGATGGACTCACCGGCCATGATGAGCTGCGTGGCTACCTCCCGGGCACCGTCGTCGTCTGGGCTGTAGTTCGACGCCTTGATGAACACGTCGTACTCCTCAGCCAGCTCGCCGTTGAAGCTCTCCAGGCGTACGAACCCGACCGAGATGGCCTGCACCCCTGGTTCAGACAGTTGGCCTTCTACGATGTCGAGCCGGGTGTTGAGCTGGATGTCGTCAGATGTCTCCGAGGTCATCGTCTTCCTCCTCCTTGGTGATTGAACTCGCAATACTACGCTGCTCGTCAACGTCGATCAGGATATCAGCCGCCACATCCTCGAACTTGTTGGTGACCTCGGCCTTGAGCTGCACGTTCTCGGGCGTCTTCCCGGCGAAGCGGTCGATGATGTAGGTGGCGGCCTTGACCTTGGCTGCGTCGCCCGGCTGTGCACGGTAGTCCGGCTTCATCACGTACGCCAGCGTGTCCAGCGCCTTCAGCACGAGCGGGTTCAGCCCCTCGGTGAAGCGCTTCTGCTGTTCGATGCGGATGGCTGTGTAGAACTCCCGAGGGATGGACAGCGGCACGCCACCCTTGAACGTGCCGTCGCGAGCCTTGAGCTGACCGCGCATGACCTCCTCGTCGTCCAGGTCTTCCACAGACAGCGTGCCATCCATGAAGCCTGCATACCGACTCGGAGGCGGACGTAAGCGCTTCTTCTTGGGCTCCTCGCTGGACTCCTCCTTGGGTCGCCCAGCCCGGCTCACCTCAGCCACGCTCAGCCACCCACCCCTGAGCCAGGCCGTGCTCGTGTGTGACGAACCTCGTGCTGGCTGGTAGCACCTCACGCTCGTGCTGAGTGGGCGCGAGCTGTCCAGGACGCATGACGAACACGTCCTCGGGACACGGCGTCTTGCCGAACGCTGTGCGCACGGCGTCCAGGTCGCGCTTGGCGACGACACGCCCCTTGACACGGCGGTCTGCAGCATCCTGCTTGTCGAGCCAGTCCTTGAACATCTCGGCGGTGTTGAGCGTGTCGTTCTCGTCTGACCTAGAGCTAGCCTGGTACGATGCAGCCGCCATCAGTGCAGCCTGTGCGTTCGTGGTCATGCGTTGTCCCCTGTCGTACTAGCTCCTGAGTTGGACACCCCTACTGGAGGAATGATTCCAGCGCCGCTGTAACGCGTCGAGGTCTGCGTGGGTGCGTGGTAGACCACACCCACATTCGCCAGCCATTTCGGGAAGATTTGCACATCCCTCCCCGAGGGTTCCACATGGTTGTAGTGCGAGTGCCACAGCACGAACTCGACGCGGGGCGTTACAGCCGCTTTACGGGCCATATCCGCCGCCTTTACAGCCGACATTCCGCCTCGGCGCAACAGGTACTCCTACACACGCCGT